>Ga0316225_1001650_pt1 | contig 20229 bp, 18 predicted proteins | sample TBH18015metaG_FD_206010 | JGI IMG/M metagenome (GOLD analysis project Ga0316225, IMG submission 206010) | Freshwater microbial communities from Trout Bog Lake, Wisconsin, USA - TBH18015 | ecosystem: Environmental > Aquatic > Freshwater > Lake > Hypolimnion/Profundal zone | place: USA: Wisconsin... | reverse complement strand
TGTTTTTGGAATATACATCAGGTCATTACCTGTATTACCATCACCATTTAAGTCACCATTATATACATAAGATGTTACACCATTGTTTGTCATTTCATAGATTGCACCAAAAGTTGTAGCAAGATTTTTCCCTTCATTTAGTTTATAGGAGAAGTTGCCAATAATCCTGTTTGGCTGGTAATAGGATGCGTAACCTAAATTGGCTGCATTAGGATCCTGATTCGAAACTGGTGCTGCACTCCACAATGAAGAAGCAGTTGATCCGCCTTCTGCAGTGTTCTTGGCTACTGAACGTGTGTATGCAATACCATAAGTTAAGTTTTCAAGAGTTCTTTGAATTTTTGCAGTTAACGTGTATACAAAACCCTTACTTGTGTTACTCATTAAAATGGCGTTCCCAATATTGGGATTAGCCAGACTCGTTCCGGCATAATAATATTTGTTTGTATTTGCAACAGAGGTTAAGTAACGGGTTCTGTTATCTACACCACCCAGTGTAAATCCGTTGGATTCATTTAAATTGACGTTGGAGTAATAAACTGCATTGACGTCTTTTGTATAGTTGTATTCAGCACCAACTAACCAGCCTTCATCCAATTTCTTGTCAACCGCCAGGCTTGATTTCCAAGCTGTTGGATATTTGAAGTTTTTAGCCACGAGAGCAGTACTGTATGAAGTATTGGCAGCTCCTGCAGTTGGCCTGTAAGCGTTAGGGTCTGCATTAAATACTGTTTTATTGGCAGCGTTGGTGAATGAGCCAAATTGAATCCCATTGTTCGAAGCCTGGTTAGAAATCCAAACGAATGGCGGAGGTCCCGCGAAGATACCAGTTCCGCCTCTAACCTGTAATGTTTTATCACTGTTCGGATTCCAGTTGAAACCTAATCTTGGTGAAACAAGCACATTATTCATTGGCGCTTTACCAATATTATAGGATACTCCGTTCTTAAATTGCAATGCATCAAAGTTTGGATTATCAGTCATTGCCTGTTTGTAAAAGGTCTCATCAAGCCTCAAACCGGCAGTTACGGTGAAATCACTGGTCATTTTCCATTTATCCTGTATGAACTGGGATAACTCCGTTGATCCGGCATAAGCCCATGGGAAAGCCCCGCCTGGTAATGCAGAATATTGCAGGTAGTATGATTTAGCATTCAGAGTTCCGTTTTTTGCTGAATTATAGAAATCCGTCAAACTATTGAATTGATAAACACCCTGATACCCTGGCGCAAATGCGTTTTGATATTTCTTGATTGAGTTTTGAGTCCCAAATGTAAGTTCATGCGCACCACTATAATAGGTTAAAATGTCATTCAACTGGTAAACATTGGTAAACAACTTATTATTGTAAGTGTACATTTCATAACCAAAAGTGGTATAAATGTTGCCATTGTTCAGGATATCAACCAATGGAAAAGTTGAACTGTTGGAGTGAGGAGAACGAAAATCTCTCAATGCCGTATAACCAATTTGTAATTTATTTGACAACTTATTATTGAAATGGGTATTCAATTCCGCAATTAAAATATTAAAGTTGTTATTAATCACATATCCACTGCCATAGAAAGGCATTGAATAGGTTCCTGGTTGTCCTCCGGTTACCTGACCAGAGCCAGGTCTTGAAGTAGATGCAAACTGATCGGCAAAAGATTTTAAGTAGTTATACTTTAACGTAAAAGTATTCTTCGCATTAATGTTCCAATCCAGTTTTGCGGTAATCTTATCGGAATTTGTTTTGAATGAATATCCCTGGAAAGCACCGGGGTCATATCCATATTTGGATTTCAGGAAACTGGATAAAAGAGCTAATGTATCTGCATTTGCCTGTGAGTAGTTTCCACCCGCTGCATGAGAGGCATCTGAAGCCTGCATTGAAGTAGCGGGAGCATCTTGCCTAACCTCTTCCCCACTTACGTAGAAAAACAATTTGTCTTTAATAATTGGCCCACCTAAACTAAATCCTGTAATCGAATAATTAAATGGAGTTTTTGTAACGGTAGTTGGTCCGGCATTATAACCCAAATAATTTTGATTCCTCGAATATTGATAAATACTTCCTTTAAAAGTATTTGTACCACTTTTAGTTACCGTGTTAATTCCTGTACCGGAAAATCCACCTTGTTTCACATCATATGGCGATACGTTAACCTGAATCTGTTCAATCGCCTCCAATGAAATTGGTTGTGCAGAGGTCTGTCCGCCAAGGATAGACGATAGCCCAAATGAATTGTTAAAATTAGCCCCATCCACCGTCATATTATTGTATTGGTTACTTCTGCCACCAATATTCAATCCGTTTGCGGTAGGCTCTAACCTTACGAAATCCTGAATTGATCGGTTAATTGTTGGTAAACGATCAATTTGAGTTCTGGTAATTAACTCCTGAGAACCCGTTCTTGAAGTGCTGAACGTCTTATCATTCGAAAACTGAATCACCACTTCACCTAACTGGGTTGCCTGATCAACTAGTTTATAATTTTGTTTAAATGTTTGGCCCAAATTCAAGTAAATGTCAGTTGTTGTTTCAGACTTGAATCCAACAAAAGAGGTGGTTAACGTATACGGGCCTCCGATTTTTAAGTTTGGTAAGTTATACCGGCCATCGTTACGAGTGGTGGTCACATATTTCGTCCCAGTTGGGATATGCACAGCGGTAATATTTACATTTGGTAATGCTCCCGTTGCATCCGAAATCGTCCCTGAAATTTCAGCGGTAGTCTCCTGAGATTTTGCTACAACTGATAATAAGACTAACATTATCAGCAACATCATTGTTTTTAGTTTTTCCATTCTTTTTGTTTTTTAGTGAAAAGATTCAGGACTAAAATTTAATTTTTAATAAAATTTAACAATTTTTAATAATTGACGAAGATAAATCTTCTTAGTCTCTTTACAATGAAAATTACATTACATTTTGATTACATTTTTGACTAAAATCAAAATACCCGCAATTACAAATTGGAAGCGAATTAATCAGACATCAATACTGCAAATGGATTAAAGACATTTCCGATGTAAAGGGATTTAATGGATATGAATGCAGGCAGAACCCAACGAATAGAGTGGAGCATTCGGTAACTTCCTTTGCCCGGCGGGGAAAGGGGGTTATTTTTATTCAATGGAGATACAGATTGCACTACTTGCAGTCCGGAAGATCAAATTAATGCGTATTTGGGCCTGGATTTAACCTCAACAATAATACAAAGGAAATCGGGATCGGATGTTGATCCTACAAGGGGAAATATAGAAGAACGGTATTTATTCAGATTCACAGTGAATGTCAAAATTAAATATCTCCTAAACTCTAATTACCGTAGATCCAACAGCCTGATAACCTAACTCCCTGCAACCGCTGTTTGTACCACCACCAGGTTCTCCTGACCAATCTCAATAGCCGAAAGATTAAGCGGGATCAGTTTATGGTGTCGCTCTGGCAATGATTTCTCGAGCCCTTTTTTCACATTTTCAAGTTTGATCACAGGTTTTGCCTTTAAAAAAGCACCCAGCACGATCATATTAAAGGTAAGTGGATTACCCATCTCAATGGCCAGTCGTGATCCTTCCACTTTAAGAATATTGATATCTTTCCGTGTAGGATGATGAAGAATTCCGTTGGGATCGTAAAGAAGAGTTCCGCCAGGTTTTACACGTGATTCAAACTTGGTCATCGATTGTTGGTTGAGAATGATAGCCGTGTCAAATTCGTGAAGAATCGGCGAACTGATCCGTTCATCACTAAGGATAACGGTTACATTGGCGGTACCACCTCTCATTTCAGGACCATAAGAGGGAAACCAAGCTACTTCCTGGTCTTGCATTACTCCTGAATAGGCAAGAATCTTTCCCATCGAAAGGACTCCCTGTCCCCCAAATCCGGCTATGATGATCTCTTCAGTCATTTTTTCAGCTTTAGTTTAAGTATCATTTTGCTTTGGTCCGGTATAGATCTGCATCCGCACGACCGCCGTCTTTAAGATCACCTAATGGATATTGCGGAAACATATTTTCCTCCATCCATTTATTGGAATCGACCGGACTTAATTTCCATCCGGAGCTGCAGGTTGATACCACTTCGACAAATGCGGTACCTATTTTCTGTTCCTGAATTTCAAATGCCTTGCGGATTGCTTTTTTTGTTTTGCGAACTGCCCCTGGGGTTTGAACGCTTTGACGTGTTACGAAGGCGGCTCCTGGTAATTGTGCGATCAATTCGGTTATTCTCAGCGGATAACCATTCAGATCGATATTTCTTCCGTTTGGAGTGGTTGAGGTAACCTGACCGACGAGCGTAGTGGGAGCCATCTGACCCCCTGTCATCCCATAAATGGCATTGTTAATGAAGATCATCACGATATTTTCGCCACGGTTTACGGCATGAAAGGTTTCAGCAGTTCCGATTGCGGCTAAATCACCGTCACCCTGATATGAGAAGACATATTTTTCAGGCATGACCCGTTTGATGCCGGTAGCGACTGCTGGGGCACGACCATGTGCAGCCTCCTGCCAGTCTATGTCTATATAATTGTAAGCAAAAACAGCACATCCTACCGGTGAAACACCGATGGTTTGTTCCTGGATTCCCATCTCTTCAATCACCTCAGCAATCAGCCGGTGAACAACACCATGACTGCAACCCGGACAATAATGCATCAGATCATCATTCAGAAGCGGTGATTTGGCATAAACCAGATTCTCCGGTTTTATGATCTCGTTGATTCTATCTGTTAATACCGACATAGTTATCCTTTTTAAAATCGTTGTTCCAAAGCAATCTCGACTTCATCCGGGGTAGGGACAATTCCTCCCATCCTTCCAAAATATTCAACCCTGGTCTTCCCGTTAACCGCCAGGCGGATATCGTTAACCATTTGTCCGGCATTGAATTCAACCGAAAGAAAACCTTTTACCTTGGTGGCATATTCTGCAATAATTTTCTCTGGAAAAGGAAATAGCGTAATTGGCCGGATCAACCCAACTTTAATCCCCTTTTTGCGGGCAATCTGGACAGTCTTCTGACATATCCGTGCAGCCGATCCGAAGGCAACCAATATATAATCTGCATCCTCACACGAAATGGCTTCATAACGGACCTCCTCTGCTTTCATCTGATCATATTTGGCCTGCAGCCTAAGGTTGTTACGTTCCATCATATAGGAATCCATCTCTAATGAAGTAATAACATGTTTCTTACGACCTGAAGATTTTCCAATTGTTGCCCAATCACCTGATATCTTAAGGATTTGCTCATTGGTCCATCGTGGTCGTTGGTCGATCAGTTCTACTTTCTCCATTAGTTGTCCGATTACTCCATCTGCCAGTATCATCACCGGATTCCGGAATTTAAAGGCCAGTTCAAATCCAAGAATCACAAAGTCGTGCATCTCCTGAACTGAAGCAGGGGCAAGAACAAGCAATGAATAGTCTCCATGACCTCCACCCTTTGTGGCCTGGTTATAATCGGCCTGTGAAGGCTGAATCGTTCCCAGTCCCGGGCCTCCCCGCTGGACGTTTACAATAACGCAAGGCAATTCAGACCCGGCAATATAGGATATTCCTTCTGCCATAAGGCTAATTCCAGGACTTGAAGAGGAGGTCATCACCCGCTTCCCGGCTCCGGCAGCTCCGTAAACCATATGAATGGAGGCAATTTCGCTTTCAGCCTGTAGGACTACCATTCCGGTAGTTTCCCAGGGACGAAGTGTCATTAACGTTTCCATGACTTCTGATTGCGGGGTAATCGGGTAGCCGAAATAGCCATCACACCCGCAACGAATTGCCGCTTCGGCAATTACTTCATTTCCTTTCATCAATCTTAACTCTCCCATATTCAGGGTTTTTTAAGTTTATTTACGCTTCGGCTTTAACCCGGTAAACTGTGATACAACTATCGGGGCAAACAGCGGAACAATTTGTACATCCATTGCAATTATCCGGATTCTCCATGTAGGAATAGTGATATCCTTTATTATTTACATTGCGGTTAAGCGCTAATACCTGGGTCGGACAAGCAACCACACAAAGGTTGCAACCTTTACATACATCATTGTCCACAACCACTGCTCCTCTGACTTTTGCCATCTTTATCTGATGTTTATTAAATGAGAACCAATCTGAAAGGCTATGTCTGTTCAGGCAAGCGAATCAGATGATAAAGGATAATCTGAATTAAATTGCTGAAGTCTGTCAGCCAGATCTCCGAACTGATCTCTTTTTACATTGGAAACACATGCCCTAAGACCTTCCTTTGAACTTCCGGTATTGCTCAGCGAAATGGCACTCACTCCGTAATAGAGCAATTTGTGCAACAGTTCACTACCGGTCATGCCGGGATAGCCGATGGTGAAGTAGAAGCCATCACCGACAGGCTGATCAAGATCTGTATCATACACAATCTTAAACCCGTTTTCAGTAAAAATCCGTTTCATGATCTTTGCTTTCTCTCCGTACTCCTTCACTTCTTCGATAAAGTTGAAATTTCCGTCATTGGCACCCTTAAACATCGCTGCAAGGGCATACTGTGACGAATGAGAAGTCCCCGAAGTCAGCGAATATAAGACCCGGTGAACAACGGCATTCCCAAATCCATGAACCTTTAAGCGCTCGCCCAGATAGGGAAAATGACGGTGGTAAAGTGCATCCGAAATGACCATCATCCCGATTCGTTGTCCGGCATAGGAAAATACTTTTGAACTGGAAATCATCAGGATATAGTTACCAGTGTAGCGGGCTACAGTCACCTGGTAGGGTGGAACTCCCGGACGGGAGAGATCCTGCCTGAAATCCATCCCAAAATAGGCAAGATCCTCGATGATGAGGACATCATATTTATTGGCCAGTTCACCGATAATGCTTAATTCCTCATCATCAAAGCAGATCCAGGCCGGATTATTGGGGTTAGAATAGATTATACAATTGATATTTCCTTTGGAGAGGTAGGATTCCAGTTTGTCACGAAGTTTATCGCCGCGAAAATCAAAAACATCAAAAGTCTCGTATTTCTGACCCATGACGAGCATTTGTTGTTTCTGAACCGGAAATCCCGGATCTATAAACAGTGCGGTATCGCGTTCTTTATGGCAGCTTCCGGAGACTAAAAATGCGGCATAACTTCCTTCCATTGAACCCACTGTAGGGATACAACCTTCAGGATTCACTTCGATATTCATAAAAAGTTTCACGAAGCGGGCTGTTTCATCTTTAAGTGACTGAATGCCATCAATACGCGGGTAGGCAGAAGCAACATTGTTTTTCAAAGCCTCAATCTCAGCCTCCACCCCGATCCGTGCAGGGAGAAGTCCGGGAACTCCCATCTCCATGCGGATATATCGTTCACCGGTAGCCTCTTCAATGGTGCTCACCAGTTGAACGATCTCCCGTATGGAGGCATTCCCGATCTCGGGGACTTCAAGTTCAGCAATTTTCCGCTCAACAATTTCGTAGTTTATCGGTGTGTTCATTGGGGAGAACGAATTCAAAATTCGTGTTTTAGCTGTTCGACCCAGCCATTCAAACGATCCTCTGTCAGTTCAGGTTCGAAATCTTCATCTACAGGCAATCCCAGAAACAGCCCCCCTTCGAGAGCTTCTGAATCCTGAAAATCGTAGTTTTCCGGACTTACTTTCCCCAGCAGCTCACCTCCGTTTTTCACAATTTCACGGGCCAGAATACCCATTGAATTGACAAAATGGTAGGCATAGGTGATATGATCACCAAGTCCAAAAACCGCAACCTTTTTCCCCGTAAAATCGAAAGAAGAGACTATTGGCATAAATCTGGCCCAATCGATATTTCCGAATTTCTGATCCCAGGTATCGCGACCAATGGTCGAGATACCAAAAATTATATGATCATACCGTGCCAGATCAGCCGCTGTGGCTTCATTGATTAAAATAAGATCCGGCGCCTGGGATTCCATTTTAGCGGCCAATGATCTGGCAACACGATGAACAGATCCCCCTTCGGGTCCGAAAAAAATAGCTGTATTTCCCATAACGTTAATATTTATTCATTGTGTATTGCAACTTCTCCCCTCACATATTCTCCGAGGATTGCCATGCTGGAAACATTCTTTAAAACCATATGGATGGCCTTTTCATAGTTTTCAATCAAATCCCATTCCACGTCAACATGAAATGAGTATTCATTCGGCTTTCCGATGATCGGCAGCGACTGGATTTTAGTCAGGTTAATTTCATGTTCTGCAAAGGTATTTAAAACTTTGGCCAAAGCTCCATGAAAATGGCCAACCTCGAAACATAATGAAGCTTTATTTGGGACCTCTGCTGAAGTGGCATGTTTGGCCAGGATAAGAAACCGGGTGTAGTTCTTTTTATTGCTTTCTATCCCTTTATCAATCACCTCAAGACCATATAACTGTGCCGATCTCAGGTTGCTGATGGCAGCAGCATAGGTGATATTCTCTTTGGCAATCAGTTTCGCCACAGCAGCATTGTCCCCAAGCTCTTTCGTTTCAACATTTGGAAAATATTTCTCCAGATATTCGGCACACTGAAGGAATGAAACCGGATGCGAATAGATCTCTTGAATATCTTTCTTACGGACTCCGGGAAGCACCATCAGATTCATTTGAATATGGATATAGATTTCGCCGATAATGCGCAAATGGTAATCACGAATCAATGAATAGTTTTGGAGGATACTCCCTGCAATTGAATTTTCAATAGCCAAAACTGCATAGTCAACCTTATCTTCATCAATCAGTTCACAAACTTTCCGGAACGATTTACATTCAACAACCTCTATCTCATCGCTGAAATAGCGACGTGCCGCATCTTCATGAAATGACCCCTTTATCCCTTGAATTGAAACTTTTTTCACGCAATTTTTTTATTTAAACGGACTGATTTATTTTGGACGCAATGTAAAAAAAATCCCTGAAATAACTTCAAATCATTCATCATATCGGCAAATAAAGACGATAATTCAGGTGCAGAATTGATTTGAACCGATACTTTTTGAAGTGTAATCGCTTTCTGCAAAGTGTAATGTACTTTCTGAAAAGTGTAATGAACTATCCAATGACCATTCAGGTATCAAGGAAACCGGTAAAACGCCCGGTATGCTGTTCCAGGAAAATTGCTTCTTATTTTTATGGAATGCCTATCTTTTCTGAGAAACTTCAGAAAGAGCTTAAAGATGGTAAAATTGTTCCCGGGGGCTGCTGTGTAATTCTTCCATTTAATCCGAAATGGGTATGTCTGGCGTGCCAGACAGATTTTACAAGAATCCGGATCTCTGATTCAAAGCAATTGAATGGGCGATCGTTTCCCTTGCGCTCACCGGATGTCCCTGATAATATTCTTATTAACCGAATCGAAACTTTACCACGAGACTTCGGTGTGAGCATCAACGAACGCATCCTTCAGATTCGAAGTCACCCACGGACTCTTGCTCCTGGCTTATGGTTGGAAACCGCAGGCCCCCTTAAAGCACTTGAACCGTCAAGTTATTTGCCATGCATGGCGCACAACAAATAAGGTGGATGCTAAAAAGAACACCCACCTTAAATTTTTAAAAGATTCTGTTATTTTTTGTTCGCAGTGATATCAAATTCCAGTGTAAAATCATCATAGATCACTTTGTCTCCAAGACCCTGAAAGAAGCTTCCTGAACCATATTTGATATCATAAAGAGTCCGGTTTACTGTTATGATACCTTGAGCGCTAAGTTTATCCCCATTAACTTTGACTTTTGCATTAAATGCAACTGGTTTTGTTATCCCTTTTATGGTAAGGTCAGCTAAAAAATGAAACTCATCACCCGAATTTAAGGTAATTTTATTTACTACCATAGTTGCATGAGGAAATTTCTCAATTGAAAAGAAATCATCAGACGAAAGATGACCAATCAGCTTTTTATTCCATGCCGGATCAGTTAAATCTTCATCGACAATAGTTTTCATATCAATTACAAAAGATCCACCTGTAATCCTGTCTTTTAAAACATTTAAGGTTCCACTATCGAAGGCAATAGTTCCATTATGCTTTCCTGTTACCTTCTTTCCCTCCCATTTTACTTTGCTGGCAGATTTATCCACTGCAAAATCACCGGCGTTAACGTTTGAATTTACAAATACAATGGCCAGAATCATAAAAACCACTTTAGAAAATACCTGGCTGAGAATTAAACTTTTTTTCATATCCGATTTTTTAAAATTTTAAAACTATTTATACTGTTTTGATAATGCAAAAGTGCATCCTTTGGGACTTCTGTTGGTAATAGAATTAAGAAATGTTGTGGTATTTTTAGGAAAGATTAGAACCTTGCTTATGATTTAAGAAACTGTTCCAGATCAATAGTTTGTATTCCTCAGGAAATTAAACAAAAAAAAGAGCATTCGGACAAATATCCTATGCTCCCTTTTTTGTAATTCATTTATCTTAGTAAATCAACCAACTGACCTATTTTCTCAGAAATGAATTTGAGATCCTTAATCAAATTTTTTAGCGATAGTCTTTATCCCGGAATAATCGTCAGAAATTATTCCGGTTGTTTTGGCAACCTGAATTTCCGGATGATTTCGAGAGATGTCCGGCATGCAACAGATACAGATTCAAACTCCTTATTGGCAATTACCTCCTTTGGGAAAAGTTGTGAACCAATTCCAACACAGTGTACCCCCGCCTTGAACCATTGATGCAGGTTCTCCTCTTCAAGGGTAACCCCCCCCGTTGGCATAATACAAGTGTATGGCATGGGACCGAGTACTGATGAAACAAATCCTGGACCGCCAACAGATGACCCAGGGAAAATTTTAACCACCTCACAGCCCAGTTCGTGGGCTCTTCCAATTTCTGTAACCGATCCGCAACCTGGAATCCAGGAAATTTTACGTTTGTTGCAGATTCGTGCCATTCCTTCATCAATTAATGGAGACACTACGAAATTGGCTCCCATTTCAAGGTACAAAGCTGCAGTGGGACCGTCCACAACTGAGCCAACACCAAGAATCAGATCAGGGCATTCTCTGATTACCCACTGATTGAGTTCTGCAAAAACCAAACTGGCAAAATCGCCCCTGTCTGTGAATTCAAATACACGGATTCCACCATCATAGCATGCTTGGACCATTTTTTTGCATAAATCTGCATCAGCATGATAGAAAACAGGAACAATTCCTGTCTCATTCATCTTACGGGTTACTTCAATTCTTGAAAAACGTGCCATATTCTATCTTTAAATTCGGAACTATCTGACTACCCGGCCTGAGGCATCACCCAACATTAGTTTCTCAACCTCATTGACCGATACCTGATTGAAATCACCGTAAATAGTATGTTTCAGACATGAGGCGGCTACAGCGAAATTAAGAGCTGCCTGATCACTGTCACAATTAAGCAAACCATAGATCAGACCTGCCATAAAAGAGTCCCCGCCACCAACTCTGTCGACAATATGAGTTATCTGGTAGGCCGGTGATTCAAACATCTCTTCTCCATTCCAAAGGATGCCCGCCCAACTATTGTGATTCGCATTAACAGAACCTCTCAAGGTCGTAATAATCTTACTACATCCCGGGAATCGCGCCATAATTAGTTTCGATACTTCTTTGTAAACATCCAAATTCAAAACGCCGGAGGTAACATCAACACCACCGGCTTTTATTCCAAGGGCCATTTCAGCATCCTCCTCATTTCCAAGTACAATATCGGTCAAAGCTACAAGGGCAGGCATCACTTCCTCCGCTTTTTGGCCATACCGCCAGAGATTTTTCCGAAAGTTCAGATCACACGATACAGTGATCCCTTTTTCATTTGCCTTTTGGATAGCTTCAAGGCAAACGTCTGCAGCGCCTTGCGAAATTGCAGGGGTAATGCCCGTCCAGTGAAACCAGTTTGCATCCTGAAAAACAAGATCCCAGTTGATCATTCCCGTTCTAATTTCAGAAATAGCAGAGTGGGAACGGTCGTAGATCACCTTACTGCCACGGCTGACTGCCCCGGTTTCAAGAAAATAGATACCCAGTCTCTCACCTCCCCAGACAATATTCCCGGTGTTGACACCATATTTTCGCAGTTCCATCATACAAGCCCTACCTAAATCATTTTCAGGAAGTCGCGTTATGAAGTCTACCGGAATACCAAAATTTGCAAGAGATACCGCAACGTTGGCTTCGCCTCCACCATAAGTTGCTGAGAATTCGGTAGTCTGGGAAAACCTTAAATAACCGGGAGTGGCCAGCCTTAACATGATCTCGCCAAATGTAACTATTTTCATTTTTATTGTTTAAAGATTTCAGATATCTCGATCTCTGCGCGAATTTTGATATTAAAGGTTTTAATCTCTTCCAATTATAACTAGAAACCACCCGTTCCAATCGAAAACTGCATCAGGAGTAACCATTTTACCCACCTGATTACAAAGATATATTAAATTCAGTTGTTAATAATTTGTTTTTAGGGTAGACTTTAGTCATTTCCCGATCGGGTTAATTATTTTGCCATCCTGAGATTTTATTATGATTATAGCTATTCATTTTTTTTGTATTTTCACATCTTACAATCAGGATGATTCTTTTAACAGCACTTTTCAAATGAACAGACTTCGTTTTGTACTTTCATTCCTCTACTTCGGAACCGCTCTGGCATCGCTGGCCCAGAAATCGCACTCACATGAACTTTTTAATTCACAGATATTTACGCCATTAAATAGTTTTACAAATGGCGTTGAAGGGCCTGCTGTTGACAAAACAGGAAATTTATTTGCCGTAAACTATAATCATCAGGGGACTATCGGCCAGGTAACGCCCGATGGAAAGGCCGAAGTATTTATCGAACTGCCAGATGGGAGTATCGGAAATGGGATCCGGTTTGACAGCCATGGGAACATGCTGATTGCAGATTATACAAGGCATAACGTGCTCAGGGTCGATATGAAGACCAGGCTCGTGACTGTATTTGCCCATGAATCATCCATGACACAACCCAATGATATTGCCATTGACAGCAATGATCGTGTTTACGCGAGTGATCCTGATTTCAAGGCTGACAAAGGGAAAATATGGAAAGCAGAGACGAATGGGAAAGTTACCTTGCTCGATTCCATGCAGGGTCCTGCCAATGGAATTGAAATAAGTCCGGATGAAAAAACGCTCTATGTCAATGCGGTACCGAAGGTTTGGGCTTATGAACTTCTGCCATCCGGGAACATAGGGAAAAAACATTTATTGATTGAGTTTCCTGAGTATGGTATGGACGGGATGCGTTGCGATATCCGGGGAAATTTGTACATTGCCCGCTTTGGTAAAGGGACTGTAGTAAAAGTATCCCCTGATGGCAAAGTAATACAGGAAATTATCCTGCATGGGAAAAGGCCTACAAATCTGGCATTTGGAGGGAAAGATGGACGAACGGTTTACGTTACGATCCAGGACCATGGGAACATAGAAAGTTTCCATGCCGATTTCCCCGGACGCGAATGGAAGATGGTTAATAAGTAGCTGATTTAATCCTTATTTAATATAAACCACAAAACTGAAAAAGATGAAACGCAGAGACGCCCTTTGGAATTTATCCGTATTGCCGGTTGCAGGTATTGCCCTTGGAACTGTAATTCCGTTCGAGCCCGTATTAGCCTCTCCAGCTGTTCCGCCACCGCCAAAACGAAATCTGTTCAAGGAACTGGGAATTCGCACTTTCATCAATGCAGCAGGAACCTATACTGCGATGTCAGGGAGTCTTATGCATGAGGAAGTGCTCGATGCCATACGGTTGACTGCCGCAGAGTTTGCAATGATTGACGAGGTGCAGGACAAAGTTGGGGCAAAAATTGCTGAACTCTGTCATGCAGAAGCAGCTACAGTAACTGCCGGCTGCTGGTCAGCACTGGTTCTTGGGACTGCGGGTGTTTTAACCGGGATGGATATGAAAAAAGTAGCCCAACTCCCCAACCTTGACGGAATTAAATCTGAAGTGCTAGTCCAAAAAACGCATAATAGTGGTTATGTTCATGCGCTTACAAATACAGGGGTCAGGTTGGTTGAAGTTGAAACTGCCGAAGATGTAGAAAAAGCTGTAAATGAAAAAACAGCAATGATGTGGTTCCTGAATTATGCAGGGCCTGACGGGAAAATACAGGACAAAGAGTGGGTGGCATTGGGGAAAAAACTAAGGATTCCAACAATGATTGATATGGCAGCCGATGCCACGCCGGTTGAAAATATGTGGAAATTTAATGACATGGGATTTGATCTGGTATGTGTATCAGGCGGGAAAGGTATTCGGGGACCTCAAAGTGCGGGAATTCTAATGGGGAAGAAAGATCTAATAGCAGCTGCAAGGTTAAATGCCCCTCCGCGCGGAGGCAATATTGGCCGTGGTATGAAGGTGAACAAGGAAGAGATCCTGGGAATGTATGTTGCCCTGCAGAAGTTTGTTAACCTCGACCATGCAAAACTTTGGAAGACATGGGAAGAACGCATTTCATTAATAGCGGCTGCCGCGGCGAAAATTGAGGGTGTAATTACGTCAATTTCTGTCCCGCCGGTTGCAAATCGGACACCAACCCTGAACATATCCTGGGACATTAACAAGGTGAAATTCACGAAGGAGGAATTTCAGCTCCGTCTTCGACAAGGTGAACCTTCTATCGAAGTAATTGGCGGAAAGAATAACAGCATAAACATTACCTCCTGGAATTTACAGCCCGGACAGGATAAGATTGTTGCACGAAGAGTTAAAGAGGAACTGGGAAAAGCATCCGTTTAAGAGTTTAACCATGCGAAGAGTAATCATTTTTTTGTTTATTTTATGCCTGGTGTCAGGCTATTCAGTGGCACAGAAGTACAACATCGTTATAAAGGGTGGCTATGTGATTGATCCTAAGAATAACATTGACGGGCTTAACGATATTGCGATTAACGATGGGAAGGTTGTACTTGTAGCAAATGAAATTGATAAAAAGGATGGGAGACAGGTAGTAGATGCCAGTGGTTTGTATGTAACTCCTGGTCTGATTGATATTCACACCCATGTTTTTCAGGGGACCAATTCCGATCAGCAATATATGAACGGACCCAGCTCCATCACACCTGACGGATTCACATTCAGGGTTGGTGTAACAACTGTGGTCGATGCCGGGTGTTCAGGATGGCGCACATTTCCAGTATTCAAAAGGCAAACGATCGACCGTTCCCAAACCCGTGTGCTGGCTTTTCTGAATATTGTTGGCGAAGGGATGCGTGGTGGTCCTTTTGAGCAGAATCTCAAAGATATGGATGCCAAAGTGACCGGCGAATTTGCTAAAAACAATGCGAATGATATTGTGGGGATTAAGCTGGCCCATTATGAAGGTCATGACTGGACACCAGCAGACAGGGCAGAAGAGGCAGCTAAACTGGCCGAAATTCCGGTGATGATTGATTTTGGGATGAGTAATCCCCCGCTTTCAATAGAGGAGTTGTTTATGAAACATTTACGACCAGGAGACATTTTCACCCATTGTTTTGCCCAGTTAACCAGTTCAAGGGAATGTATGGTTGATACTCAGAAACAAAAAGTCAAACCGTTTGTCTGGGAAGCACAAAAAAGAGGGATCGTTTTTGACGTGGGTTACGGAGGGATTAGTTTTACCTTTTCTCAGGCGATGGCTGCTATTAAAGACGGCTTTTATCCGCAGACGATCAGCACCGATCTTCACATCGGAAGCATGAACGGGGCTATGAAGGATATGCTCACCACCATGTCGAAATTTTTGGCCATGGGGATGACCCTGAATAGTGTGATCAATGCTTCCACATGGTCACCCGCCCGGGTCATTAACCGGAAAGATCTGGGAAGCCTCTCTGTTGGATCAGAGGCAGATATTGCCATCCTCAGGGTCAGGGAAGGTAAATTCGGATTATTTGATTATTCGGGAATTAAAATAGAAACGAATAAAAAACTGGAGTGTGAAATGACCATCCGGGCCGGAAAAATTGTTTATGACCTGAATGGAATCGCAAACCCGGTTATTTTAAGCAAAAAATAAAATCATTTATCCAAATTAAACTGAAATGAAATGAAAACACAACGAAGAACCGCGTTAAAAAGTATGTTTGCTGCAGTTGCAGGAGTAATTGGTCTTGGAATGGCCGCCACCTCGAAAAGTTCAGCATCGGAAAACAAGCCAGCCGGCAATGGTTCAGCTCCTGATGATGTACCCTTATTTTCGGGTAACACGAAGATGGGTAATCTTGTATTCATTGCCGGCAAAGGGGCCCACGTTGCTCCGTTTACCATTGCAGCCCATACAGACATTGTATTAAAGGAACTCGAAAAAGAGCTGATCAAGGCGGGCTCCTCCATGGAAAAGGTACTGAAAGTTACTGTATTCCTGAACGATATTACAAAGGGATGAATGAGGTTTACAAAGGCCGTTTTGGGAAGAATCCGCCTGTCCGTACTACCGTTGCTGTGGCCAAGGGTGGAGTTCCCGGCGATTCACTTGTCGAAATGGATTGCATTGCATACATCTAGGCCTTGTAAATAATTCTCATTTAAAAGGGTGATCATTATAACACTTTAAAATTATTGTTTTCTCTGTGAAACTCTGTGCCGGCTCCATGAAACTCTGTGTTTAAAAATACATTAGGATTCACAGGGCAGGCATAGTGATTCACAGAATTTTAAGAATCTCTTTGATTTTCAGATGTTGCATGCATAACTTATCAAAAACCCCATGGAAAGAATAAAACTTCTGGCACTTTGTATCCTCCTTCACACCGCCGGATTGGTTCAGTCACAAACCTATAATATTGTGATAAAAGGGGGCCATTTAATCGATCCGAAGAATAACATCAACGAATTAATGGATCTTGCCATTCATAATGGCCGGGTTGTTCAGGTATCAAAAAACATTGATGCAAAGGACGCCAGACAGGTGATTCATGCAGACGGGTTGTATGTAACGCCTGGTTTGATTGACATTCACGCCCATGTTTTTGCGGGAACGGAACCTGACCGCGGTCTGAGTAACGGCTTGCAATCTGTTCCCCCTGACGGATTCACGTTTCGTGTAGGTGTTACAACAGTTGTGGATGCAGGTTGCTCGGGCTGGAAATCGTTTCCGTTATTTAAGAAAAATATTATTGATAACGCTCAGACAAGGGTATTGGCTTTGCTTAATATTGTAGGTGAAGGGATGCGCGGAGGAGCATGGGAGCAGGATACAAATGACATGGATCCGAAATTATCGGCACTTGTTGCCAGCCAGTATAAAAATATAGTGGTTGGGTTCAAGTTGGCACACTTTATCGGTCACGATTGGACTGCAGTAGACAGGGTTGTTGAGGCAGGAAGTATTGCACATCTCCCGGTGATGATTGATTTTGGTTCGGCAACTCCTCCGTTACCCATCGAAGAACTGTATATGAAGCACCTTCGTCCCGGTGATATTTATACACACACCTTTGCTTTACTGAACGGAAATATCAGGGAAACTGTAGTCGACGAGCAATTGAAAAAAGTGAAACCGTTTGTCTGGGAGGCTCAAAAAAGAGGGATTATATTTGATGTTGGATATGGCGGGGCAAGCTTCAACTTTTCGCAGGCGATCCCAGCCATTAAAAACGGCTTTTATCCCGACTGTATCAGTACCGATTTGCATACCGGGAGCATGAATGCAGCCATGAAAGATATATTGAACGTGATGTCCTCATTCATTGCCATCGGGATGGATTTCCAAGGGGTCATAAAATCAACTACCTGGAATCCTGCCCTGACGATCCAAAGGGAAGACCTTGGAAATTTATCTGTTGGGTCAGAAGCGGATATTGCGATTCTGAAAATTGAGCATGGCCATTTTGGCTTCTGGGATAAGACTGGTTACAAGGTGGAAGGGGATCAGAAACTCGAATGTGAGATAACAATCCGGTCAGGCAAGATTGTCTACGATCTGAACGGAATTGCCAATCCTGTTGTAATTCATTGAATTCTAAAAGATCAGCTGTAAATCACCATTTGACGTTCAGCATCCCAGCCCATTCCTTTAACATACATATTGTAAAGGCCAGGAGATGAAAATCCGTCCCAGACGACCTGATGGTTTCCGGGTTCGAGGTCTTTTGCTTCAAGCCGCCAAACTATTTCACCCTCTTTGTTCAGGATATCGACAAAAACGTCGCCTTTTTCAGGAACACTCACATCCATGACAACTTTTTCATTGGAGTCTGTTCCCAGTGCGTGGATCGAAGCATCAGCATTCTTCACCGGCGTATTCTTTCTCCATGCTGTATAATCAAACGGTTCATCACAGAGATGGTACTTATCTTCCTTCTGCCCTTTTGTGTTTTTGCGTAGATAATTGGTTAGAAGAGGGGTTCTTTTTAAGGTGTCGAGATTTACTAAAGTAGCTTTGCCATTATTCCAGAGGTAAACGGGTATATCCCTTGGATTCAGCACATTGGATACACCTCTCTCTATTCCGATATGAAAGAGTCCGAAATTGCCCGGCTCATGACCTGCAAGCCAGTGCGTAATGATATCCACCCTGAAAGCGTCCTTCCCGAAAATGATGTGGTTACTCATAAAATCCATAGGCTTGTCATCATGTGGCCCTCCGGTAAACCCATCCCCATCGTGTCCGTAAATGCCTTCTACGATATTTATTCCGGTAGGAGTAACACTATAGCCATCAATAGTTCGCTGAACCCATTGTTCCATAAACAATCCGCCACCGTATGGGGGTATTTCCATACGTGAATCCCAACGCGGAATCCCCTGTGCAAGATGTTTTTTATAAAGCTCATGTACCCTTTCAAGGTAATCGGGCTGGAAGAACTCGTGGTAACGCTTATCATAGCTCTTAAAAATACTGTTATTCCCACCACAATACTGGTGAAATTTTTTAGCAGTAATTCCCTGCAAATTTTTAATTGCTGCCGTAAGACCCATCAAATGGGTTTTGAATTTGGCAATATTAATCAGAAACGTATCCTGCCCGGTCATAGGAGCCATGATTCCAACCTGCTTAAAAACTACCCCGTCAACCTCATGGAAAATAACATCTTCTTTATCCAGTTCCCAGAAGTCCTTTGTACTCAAGTCCCTAAGATCAAAATTATTCCGTTCGGCCATTTGTGTATAGCCTGTTTCACTCCAGTATTGAGGGCATGCACATTCTCTTATAAAGAATTGCTGGGGCCCCTTCGCTTTGACGCCCCTTAAAAATCCTTCAATGAAATTCAAATCGGTTGTAATTCCTTTATTTGCAAGCGGGTCATCACTATCAACCGGACCACTGCAGGTCCAGTTAGGCTTACAGGTTATTTTCGTAGAATTGGAATACCCTTCACCATCTGTAGTTTTAACAAACATCTCTCTGGCCAGTGTGGAAGCTGCATCGTGAATTCCTTTGGCATCCCCTTTATTCTCAATTTCAGTAAGATTTATAAATACGGCCTCGGGATGTGCCTTTATGAAGGGATGAAGGTCGAAACCTTCTTTTCCGCGGGACGAGAGTGAGGACATAGTGCTATATGCGGGTGCTGCCACGGATATCAATCCTGCAGCGGAGGAAACTTTAATGAAATCACGTCTTTTCATGAAAATAGATTTAGATAACTTATTTATACATATTTCTAATCTCTCCGTTGCAATTTTAAAAAAGCAGCTTATTAATTTTTCCCGTTAATGCGGTACTTAGGTTGCCAAAGGATGCCCTTTCGGAAATTTTATTGTCTTGCGCACAACTTTTTTATTGCGTTTCGATCCGTTGAAGCGGGCATTAATATATTCACCCATATAGATCTGGCCTGAAATAGTCTCCCCCGTTACTGTACCTGAAAATATAAAAAGAACATTATCAGCGACTTGTCGATCAGAACTACTTAGTTTTATTTGGTCATTTTCAATAGTTCCAACCATTTCACGCAATGAAAAATCTCCGTAGTGCGAACCCTTTATCCAGTTTCCATCCTGTTCAATAAAAAAGGTATGACGGCTTTTACTACTAAAATACATTATATCAACATCCCAACATCCGGAAATGTTCACTGAAGGGGGATCCATCTCCTTTGTTTTTTCATGTTTCCCGGAAAGAATTTCAATAATACGTCCGGCAACCACTTTATCATTGCCCGGCTGCATCTGTCCGGAGGATATCGTGACCGATGTGGCACCTGTTTGGTCATTGAAATTACTATGGACTGCGATGCGTGGCTTTTGGGCTGCAAGCTGCTCTGCCACTTCCGGACCTGTAATAGTAAACTTCGCGGAATCCCATGAAATGGTT
>Ga0316225_1001648_pt1 | contig 20271 bp, 21 predicted proteins | sample TBH18015metaG_FD_206010 | JGI IMG/M metagenome (GOLD analysis project Ga0316225, IMG submission 206010) | Freshwater microbial communities from Trout Bog Lake, Wisconsin, USA - TBH18015 | ecosystem: Environmental > Aquatic > Freshwater > Lake > Hypolimnion/Profundal zone | place: USA: Wisconsin... | reverse complement strand
AGAAGAAGCTCCCTGTGAAGAAGGGTGATAAGGGTATGGCTGGCGGTGTCCACATTATGGTTCCAGCCATGCGGACGAACAAGTATATTGAGATGGCGGTTCGCAACATCATGCTGACAAAGATGTCGGTGTTCGACGAGCTGCCCCTGAAAGTCAAAGAGTGGTCGAAGGTGTACGATGAGGCGGTCGCAAAGCGGTCGAGCGGTCTGATTATGTACGGTGCGTCCAAGCCTGGGGGTCTACCCTACCTCATCACATATCGGGTGATGGTGAGCGGCGACCAGGCGGTGGTAGATGATACGCCAGTGCCGTTCACGGTCGATCTGCTCCGGAAGCTGGATATCCGCGAGCGTGATCCCGCCAAGGAGACGCCGATGACGGAGGAGGGTACGAAGCAGTTTGGCGATCTTCCAGAGACGAGCGTGGAGAACGTGCGGATTTCGGGTGGTCGGGCGATCGCACCTGGTCGTGGTCGTCCCGCCGAGCGTCGTCTCCCAGGATCTCGCGAGTCGTCTCCCAACAACGTGGTGATTCGTCACCTGTCGCAAGAAGAGATCCAGAATATTCGGGAGCATGTTGCGAACCTCTCCGATCACCGCACGACCGATTACAATGAGTGGATTGATGTGGGTATGTGTTTGAAAAACATTCACCCTGATCTCTACGACGAGTTCGAGGAGTTCAGTCGCAGGTCGCCGCAGTTCAATGTCCGCGAGTGTATTGCCAAGTGGAACTCGTTCGGGTTTCGCAATCACGGGCAGAAAATCGGGATGGGATCGCTGTTCTACTGGTCGAAGATGGACAACTTCGAGGAGTACAAGAAGATCGAGGAGCGGAACGTTCTCCGCAAGGTTGATGCATCCAAGGGCGGTGCGGAGTACGACGTCGCTGCAGTCGTGCACTCCAAGTTCCGCGACGAGTACAAGTGTGTGAACTTTGGGAAGAATGTGTGGTACCGCTACGTCGGACACGTGTGGGTCGAGCTGGATCGCGGTGTTCAGCTCCAGCAGGAGTTGTCGGTAACAATCTGGAAGCTTTACATTCAGCGTGCGGGATACTACGGACAGAAGCTGGTTGACGGCGAAGCGTGCCAGGCTAAGGATCCAAATGCGTGCGGGTGCTCCTACTGTACCGACACGATCATGCAGCAACAACTGTTCAAGGTTGCGATTCTCCTGAAGAAGACGGCGTTCAAGTCGAATGTCATGAAGGAGTGCCAGGAGCTGTTCCTAGACGAGCAGTTCACGAAGAAGATCGATGAAAACCGGACTCTCTTGGCGTGTGCGAACGGAGTGTTTGATATGGACAAGTGTGAGTTCCGTGCGGGTCGGCAGGAAGACTACGTATCATTCTCCACAAACATTGAGTATGACGTCGGACGGTCGTACAAAGAGTTCCGGGAGTGGAAGGAGATTGACGATTTCCTACACAAGATCTTCCCGATCAAGCGAGTGCGTGATTACCAGATCCGGCATATGGCAAGGTGTTTGAACGGTCTGGGCAACCAGAAGTTTCACACATGGACTGGTGTGGGTTCCAACGGCAAGTCCATGCTCATCTGTCTGATGGAGTCGGCTCTGGGGGATTATGCGTGCAAGGTCCCGATCTCGCTGCTGACGCAGGGTCGTGGAAAGTCGGGTGCGGCATCTCCTGAGGTCGTGCGTCTGAAGGGTCGGCGGTTTGTGACGATGCAGGAGCCGGACGAGTCGGTTCCTCTCAACACCGGATACATGAAGGAGCTGACATCCAGCGAAAAGATAATTACTCGCGATCTGTATGCCGGCTCCAAGTCGATGATTGAGTTTGAGCTGCAGGCGAAGCTTCATCTGGCGTGCAACGACAAGCCGAAGATCAATACGAACGACCAAGGTACTTGGCGTCGTTTCGTAGTCATCAACTTCATCTCCAAATTCGTCCAGGATCCCAAGGGTCCGAACGAGTACAAGATGGACATGACGATTGAGCGGAAGGTCAAGTCGGAAGAGTGGGGCAAGTGTTTCCTGGCGTTCCTGATTCAGACGTACATCCAGCATGCGGGCGAAGATCTGGCTCCCCCAGCTGAGATTCTGGAGTATACTAACGAGTACCGCGAGGAGAGCAATGCGATCATGCGGTTCATCAACGAGTATACCCGCCCAGCAGCGGAGGGCGAGGAAGTGGTACCGGTCAGGAAGCCCACGCTCTCGGACAAGTTCAAACAGTGGTGGGAGACAAATCGTGGTACTCGGGACTGGAGTATCCAAGGCATGCTCAAGGAGATTGAGACAAAGTATGGAAAGTATACGTATGGTGGCTGGACAACGTTTCAGATCCGCAACGATGTGGATTGAGTTTAGTGCTTGCGGCTGCGGTGGCGACGACCGCCCTTGCGGGTCTGCATCGGTCCGAAAGATACCTTCTCGTCCTCCCCACCCTTCTTGGCATGACGACGACGGCGACCAGCGACCTTCACCGTCTTACGGCGGCGACCACCGAGTCCGAGCTTGCGGAGAGTCTTCTTGACAAAGCCAGAGATCATGGTGGACATTTTTGGTTTATCTAACGGCGAGAATGCTTTTTAACGCGACGGGTGCGACGTCCCTTACCTGTCGGCTTTGGGGGCTGGACAGGAGGAGGGGACTCGACCTTTGACCTGCGGACCTGGGTAGGAGGGAAGTCCCGCTTGCCCACATCTTCGGTCAAAAACCTGTACTCCTTAGGTCCGTACTTCATCTTTTGCATTGGTGTCTCCACCCCTCCCCGACGTGTGCGACGACCACGTCCCGTCGGTCTGCGGACCTGGGTAGGAGGAAACGAGACGGGAGTAACGGGAACAAAAGTGATATCTGGCTTGTACTCATCACCCCCCCGACGGGTGTGACGCCGACGACGACCAGCCTTCTTTGTCATCTTACGGCTGCGTCGGCGGCGACCTCCAGGCTGGACGGACGACTGCTCGGCAACCGCAGTTGCGGGGGCGGCAGGGGTAGCCGAAGCTGGGGCACCCGTTCCGAAGAAATCGGGGAGTTTCGGCAGGCTGAACGAGGGGAACCACGACCCCGACTTCTTTTCGGGGGCGGCCGTGTAGGCAGTAGACGGATCCTGGGAAGCCATGATATATTACATTCAAACGAGAAAAGATAAGAGTGTAGAGTAAGAGTAGACTCTATGGACACCCGTGCATGGGGGCCGTCCGGCTGGCAATTACTACATCTGATCGCCCATTACGAAGGCGATGAAGCAAAATACTTTTTCCCGAATCTGAAAGATATCTTGCCGTGCAAGTTCTGCCGCGAGAGCACCGCAAAGTTCTTAGCTGAAATGCCCCCAAAATCCCCCGCAGATCGGTGGCTCTACGATTTCCATAACCGCGTGAACAAGAAGTTGCGGGATCAGTGCAAAGAGGATCCCCGCGTCATTTGTCCTCCCCCAGATCCGTCGTTCGAAGAGGTGAAGAGCCACTACGACGCACTCTTGGGCAAGGAACCGACCGCACCTCCCGGTATGGATTTCCTCTTTTGCATTGCGTATAATTACACGTCAGAGAAGGAGGGTATTTACCGCCACTTCTTTGCTATGCTTGCGAAACACTACCCTTACGACTCCCTCCGCGAGATTTTCCAGGGTCACACCTTCCACTACGGAAACAAGAGGGCGGTGATGAAGAGTGTCTATACTCTCATGAAAAAATTGACAGGGGCTACGGGATCAGAGAAGATCCTGCCCTCATTTGCGGGAGTTTACCAGCGGTACGGATACTATGCGAGCTCCTGTAACCGGGGCAAGACCTGCCGTAACGGAAAGAAAAAGCGGGATCACCGCAAGACACACAAGGTCACGCACGCTCGTCTGATTCACTGACCCTTCCTCGACGAGGCACAATACCATCAAAGCTCCAAGCTTCGTAGTGGCTCTTGTATCCCTGGTTCACAACAAGCTCCCCGATCTCTTCATAATGTCCATCTTCAAACATCATTTCTACATCGTCCGCCGCCTCCCACCCCTTCTCCCGAATGAGGTGGCTCATCAGATGCCAAATCCCCCCCAACGATGCGTCCTCAATGACCTTGCGGGTATGATTCACCAAGACGTAACGCCAGCCCATTTTAGTATACAAACAAAAAAGACTGGGTTGTTTTACATGAACACTTACCATCTGATGGTAATATGTTGTAGCCCTGGTCCCGTAGGATAACGGACGAACTCGGTCTTTACTTCAAAGTCAGGGAACAGATAAAGAAGCTTGTTCTCAACAATACCAGTGCGAACAGATTGGTCATGGATGTCGCTTTTGTAGACATGATACTCCTCTCCAGTATTCTTGATCTTCTCAATCGTCTCATTGTAAATCACACGAACCATCAGATCCACCCGCCGCCGCTCAATAGCATCCTCACGCTCCTGACGAGCGGCGTCAAAGTCGGCACGAGTGAAAGGCTTGAGATCCCCCGTCATCCTGGTTTTCATTATCTCCAACGCCATTTTTCGTGCTTCTTGGGGCGACTTACAATCCCATACTCGCACCCGCATCGGCAGAACCTTTGTCTCATTACACTGATCGCAGCACATCGAGATAGTATCATCTACTTCGCACAGCGGGAACGGATTATTGCCTTCATCGGGTATTGGGGCAAAACAGAAGCAACACCTCATTCTGAGTATGCGAACAAAAAGAAGAGGTCTAGGACCGATCCATTTTACACGTCTTTCGAAACCACGCACGAGCTTTGGCGGTCTTCTTGGCTTTCCGCACCAAATCGGCGTCGGTGGTATAATGTGTCTTGCCGCACGTCAGCATACTGGCGGCACGAGCGTACCCCCACTGCTGCTGCGTCGCACCCGGACGATGCCCCGTTCTCCACGCCGCCATTCCGCGATTGTAGGACGCCCGCACGATCGGGAGAGGGACACCGGTCGCCTTGGAATATGACTGGAGGCCGTGGGCTCCTGGGAACTTCTTCTTCCATTCGCGAACGTACTTGGATGTTCGGGTCTTGACTCCCTGATCGGTCTTGAACGGAACGTAAGCCTTGGGATCTTTCCACGACATCTTGCGACGGCGGGTCGCGGTGCTTTTACGTTGCTTGTTCTGTTTTCGGGTGAGGCCACTGAAGTAACGCTTAGGCCAATACATTACTATTGTTATTCATAGTTGACATCAATTTCTCCAGTGCGTTCCTGCACGCATTCTGTTCCGCCTGTTTCTTGGTCGACGAATTCCCCGTACCCAGAATCTCGCCTTCAGGTTTGCATACTGCCATGGTAAACCCCCCCGCCCCGTCCTGGATCATCTTGTAGACGGGGGTAAATCCCATCTTCTGCTGGCAGTACTTCTGCATCCGGTCCTTATAGTTATCGTCCTCGCGGAGCATCAGGGGGATATCCAGGTGCGTCTCGATCATGTTGATCACAAAATCATTGACCATCTGGAAATTCATGCCCGAATCAATCCAGAGGGCGGCAATGAAGGCCTCGAGGACATCGCCCAATTTCTCAATATTCTGACGTCCGTGGGCGGGCACCATTTCCTCGACGTGTTTCGAAACCACAAAGAACTTGTCGAGATGGAGCTTGTCCCTTGCCAGCGTTCCCAAAGTCTTGTTTCGCACAATGAGTTTACGGGTATTGGTCAGAAACCCCGGAGCCTCTCCGGGAAACCGTTCGCACAAATAATTCGCGACGACTGCACCCAGGAGAGAATCGCCGCGGAACTCTAGTTGCTCATACGACTCGTCCTGAAGATCCATTACGCCTGGGGGGCAAGGACCAAGCACACTCGGCTCGCCGGTCAAGGTCGTGTACTCCGATCGCCGGACGTAGGTGGAATGAATCATGGCTTTCTGGAAGATCGCGAGGTTCTGCACCTTGTATCCTGGAATGCAGAGGATGCGGTTCACATCGTCTGCAGTCAAGGGACAGTTCTTAGGGTTGTAAGGGAAGTACTCAATCATGGCAGCCATTCGCTAGTTTGTATATATACGCCGGGTATACGAAAATCTGTTACAGATATTTCTTCTCTTTTCTACAATCATAGCAACGCTGGCGAAACTTATCCTGTCCCTCCCCGCCATTCGGCGGCGTCTCGACCTCTGGACTTCGTGCCTACCATCCATTCGTCCACACTACGCTGTGAAGTGTAATAATTTAGATGCAGTGCTAGCCGAGCTGCACCGGGGAGGGGCAGGGTTCGACTGTGCTTCGGCGGATGAAGTACACCGTGTCCTAAAAATAGGAGCCATGCCAAGCGACACGATTTATGCGAATCCGTGTAAGTCGCGTGATGAAATGTTTAAAGTCAAAGAACACGCCATACCGTATATGACCTTCGACAGCAAGATCGAGGGAATCAAAATCAAAGAGGAACAACCTGAAACCAAACCTATCCTCCGCATCTTTGTAGACGACAAGGGGGGTGCCCGCATTCCCCTGAACAGCAAGTTTGGATTTCACCTGAAAAATATCCACGAACTCTGTGATCGCGAGCCACAGTTTCATACCTATGGTCTCGCATTTCACGTGGGAAGCGACTGCACGTCTCTTGCCGCTTACCAGTCAGCCATTGATACGGTGAAAGGGTTCGTCGACGTATTCAAGTACTCTCCTGCAGCATTCACTCCCGAACTCCTGGATATTGGCGGAGGATTCTCAGGCTCAACAGCAAACGACGAGTTTTTCAGGAACGAGCTGGCACCCTATATTCGCGAACAGGTGAAGACCATGCCATTCAAGCGTGTCATTGCCGAGCCTGGTCGGTTCTTTGCTGAGGAAAGCTGTACGTTGCACGTTCCAGTCATCGGAAAGAAACGGCTTCCCAACGGGAAACAATGCATAACGCTGAACGAATCCGTCTATGGACTATTCTCCGGGGTCTTATTCGATGGCTTCAAACCAGAATTTAAGTGTATTACTCGCAACCCCTGGGCAAACTGTGAACAGTTCACCATCTTTGGACGGACGTGCGATTCAGCGGACAGGATCGCAGAAGATGTGTGGCTGCCGAGCGATATCGACGATTCAGACATCCTGGAAGTGAAAAACATTGGGGCATACTCGTGGGTCACGGCATCTACATTCAACGGTTTCCCTTTACCACCGGTGGAGGTTATACCAGGGTCTTCTTCGTAAGACGGCGGGGCAGATGCTTCTTGCCTCCACGCTTCTTGGCAAAGTAGTGAGCCAGAGTCAGAGCGGAGCCGGCTACAATGGCATCATCAATTACACCCGCACCTCCACGCTTAGAAGTACGACGACGCCGGCGGGCACCCAGTGTCTTCTTGCGTCCGAACTTATCTGCAGCATACGAGGTTCCCACGGCAAAAATGGCGTCATCAACCATACCCACGCCACCCTTCCGAGTGTGGCGGTGACGACGACGGCGACCACCGGTGCACCCGCAGCCTCCGCCAGCAGGAGGATGAGGTCCATTAGGAGCAGTGTCAGTAGCGAACTTTTCCATTCTGTGTATTATTACTTACCCCCCATTTTTTGTACGACGATCGGGTGCCTCATGATTTCTTCTTCCGATATTCCAAGAATATCGTGGTACTTTGGCTGAACCCAGCGAGACAGGGCAGTTAACGCAAGGTGGAATGTCAGGGTCTCGGCATCTGTATTGTTGGCGATTCGAGCTCCAGACCCATCCCATCGCTTCCAAAATCGGCTCACAATTGGGCGAAATAGGTCTTCGATGACACCAGGGTACGCATCTGTCTGTTCGCGTACGATTAAATTACAAAAAGGACACCGATCGGCGTACAATTGACAGTTCGGCATATGACGCGAATGACTGTTCATAAGATCATTCATTCGTCAGGCTATAAATCTCCGCACAGAACTCTGCGAAGTGGAGTGTTTTGTACTTCTTATAATCCACTCGCAGTAAGTCCATTTCACGAAGAGCATCCTCTAATTCCAGAAAGAGACCACGAAGTTCCTCTTCATGAGTTGATATGTGCACCCACTCGCCCACCCTCTCCATCAGTGCCTCCTTCGCCGTCATTGTTATCTACTGCCATCAAACGCTTAAACGCAAACTCATGGGCAACCATAGCCTGCTTCTTACGCTCAACGATCCAATCAAACAGCTCTGCGGGCCAAGGCTTATTTCCAGTCGCACCGCCGTTCACAAAACTTGCGATAAGATCCTTGAGCTCCTTCTGCGACAGTGACCACGGCTTACTCCACGTCTCGGGACGCTGGATCTTGATGTACGAACCGTCATCCTGGATCTCGAGCTTGTGGAGGTTCTGGAAATTTGCACGGCGGAGAATGTCGCTCATCTCGTTCTCCACGAACTTCTTGTCCTCCCGAAGCTTGTACACCTTAGCGTTCAAATCCTTCAGTTCGTCATCGAGATTGCGGTACTTACGCACGGCACGGACAAGGTCACGCTGATCCATCCTGGGTATGCCTTTTCCAGGCTGTATAGTTTCTTATCCGTTTTGAATAATGGATCCGCGGGAAGTAGAGAAGCTACGACTAGCTTACAACAAAGAACACCCGCACGAAAAACCGGTCAAGGCTGGCGACGATATGTGGCAGGAAATCACCCGGCGGATGAAGGATGCCTGCAAAGCGGGAACCCCAGAATGTATTGTCCATGCCCTCGTGAAGAAACCAGTGGCTCCCGACAGCTGGGTGTCCAACGGGACTGAATGGCTATCGTCCGATGATATCGACAACGCTCAAAAATATTATATGGATCTCATCCCTGATTACTACTACACGGGTTCGGTTCCCATTGATTTTGATATGCACAACGAAACAGGCAAGTGTCTAGTCTCGTCCCTGTGCAGCATGAAGATCTCCGAGCTTCACAAGAAAGGGTACCGCCGTGTGGGAATTGTGTTCAACACGGATCCCAGCGACGGACCTGGTGAACACTGGATCGCGGCATTCTGCGACTTCCGTGACCACCTAAAACATCCGCGGATGACGTATTTTGATTCGTATGCCCAGAAACCCGAGAAAGAGGTTCAACGTCTGATGCAGAGGTGGAAGGAGCAGCTGGATGATTTGAAAAAGTTTCCGGAGCCCACTGTTCTCTCCTACAACGCCCTGCGGCACCAGTACAAGGATGCCCAGTGCGGAATGTACTGTATCTACTTCCTCCACTGCTGTCTCTTTGAAGTCCCGATGGACGAGCAGGTTCCCGACGATGTAGTGATGATGATGCGTCCGCTCTTTTTCAGATATAAACAACATCGTAGTAAGAAATAATATGGACACCGTTGCACTTCTCTGGGTGATCGTATGTATTTCTGCAGCGTTATTAGGAGTAGGATTGGCAGTGGGAGCGTATGTTCGTATAACCAATACTCCTCCCCCCGATGCATCGGTCACAAAGGCTCTTGCAGTGTACTCCGACCTTACAAAGGCTGAACCGCTCGGATGCCCGAATAACAATACGTTGGGAGACTACTATGTATCAAGCAGCGGATATACTGTGATTCCTGGAAACACGATCAACACCTACATTGTCACGGACGCCATAACCAAGGTTGTCAAGGGCGGTGCTCGTGTGATTGAGTTAGATGTTTACGAAGTTAACAAGAAGCCAGTCGTTGGTCTAGCCGACGCCAATACCTTGAAGATGACGACGTACAACACTCTCGCCTTTGAAGATTGCTGTGTAACCCTCGCAAACTCTGCGTTCAATAGTTCTGTGACGCCCGGGTACAATAATCCCTTCATTCTGTCTCTGGTATTCCATACGTCCGACAATGCCATACTGACGCAGTGTGCCGACACAATGAAGAACACTCTGCGTAAAAACATGCTGAGCTCTGAATACTCTTACCAACGCAAGAATCTGGGTGTTGAGCCCATTTGCAACCTCATGGGCAAGCTCATCATTGTGAGCGGAGAGCATATCAAAGGTAACGGAATGGACGAGCTGGTGAATATGTCCTGGGTATCGTCTCAGATGCGGAGGATGACGTACACTCAGGCGTCGCAGACGTTTGACCACGATGAGTTGATCGAATTCAACAAGCGTAATATTACGCTTGTGGTTCCCGACATGAAAACAAGTGCGATTACCAACGGAAATGCAGAAATATGTTTTTCGTACGGATGCCAGTGGGTGGCTATGTGCTGGGGAAGCCTGGACAATGCTATGGAACTCTATACTGGAACGTTCTCGGACAGCTCGTTTGGAATCAAGCCCGACGCTCTACGCTACCACCCTACAACATACCCCGACCCCAAGCCCCAGACTGCAGACGTCTCTTTCCAGCCGAAGCAGATCAAGTCGCCAATGTACGACTACACAATAAAGTCTAACTAAGGAAACAAATACATATGGAAGGTGGACGCTCTGCATGGTTAAAAGCCGTTATGGCCGCCAAGAAGCCGGGCATGTCGCTCGGCGATGCCATGAAGGCGGCAAAGAAGACTTATAAGAAGGGCGGTGCTGGACCTGGCGGTCTGGCGATGCCTCCGATGGGAGGTCGTCGTCGTGGAACCCGCAAGGGCAAGATGATGGGTGGAACCGCGTACGGATTCACTGGCGGACCGTACACTGGCTCGGATCTCCCCGATGGAATGTCGCGTTTCCCCGCCCTGCCCGATGCGACCTACCAGGGTCCCTCGACACTCAAGGGCGGACGTCGTCGTCGTTCCCGCCGCGGCGGTGCGTATGCTCCTTCGACGGATGGACATGAGGCTCAGCTCCCGTATGACAAGCCGTCCACTGCCCCGGACACGACGGTCGGTGCCAACGGAACGTTCACGCAGAGCGGATCTGCCCCTGCCGCGTTTGGTGGACGCCGTCGTCGGCACACGAAGAAGGCGGGTCGTCGTCGTCGGCACCGTGGAGGTAATCACACCCAGGGATCTGCGATGGTCTATGGTGCTGCTTCCAGCGAGGCGTCAGCCGCTGCCCGTCAGGCCGCCGCCGCCCGTAATGGGTATGCTTAAAGTGCTTTGAACATATCGTAGACGTCCTGCTCGATACGATACCTCGCAAACTTCGTGGATAAACCCGTATAACATGCCAGGAATCCCCACTCGTGCGAAAAAGTGGGGACATACACTGTATCAAACACAGGATCAACCTTAAACAGTTGCTTCATCCGATACTTACACTCTTTGATGAACACCCAGTTCGGGTGATCCTCAGACAGTGAGACCGGACCCACATGGGCAGACACAACACCATTTGGATTCAGGATCCCAGGGAGTTGCTCCAAGATATCAAAGTACAGAGTTTTCATCGTATCTCCATCGGGATCGGGAAGATCAATGATGATACCGTCATAGCGGTTCTCCGTCGACCTTACGAACCGAAGTGCGTCGTCGCAGATGTATGTGGTCCGAGGGTTCAGAAGTGACTCGCAGTTCTCCAGAAGCTTCGTCTTCGCAAACTCGACGAACTGGCGGTCCCAGTCGACTATTGTAATGCTTGAAGTGTACGGGGAATTGTATAGGTTTCGAGCCGCCAGCCCGTCCCCACCCCCCAGAATCAGAATGTTCCGGCACTGAGTGAAGAGCGGTTGTGTCAGCAGATAGTGATACCTGTGCTCGTCCAGCGTTGAATACTGGACTTCCTCGTCCATGATCAGCATCTTCCCGTGGTGCTTGGTCTTCACATACTGCACGTGACTGTAGGGTGTCAGAAACTCGTGAAGTGTCTGAACCACATCGTAGATTACTCTCTGACCGTACTGGCTCTTTTCCGACATAGAGGATATCGCAATTCTTCCACACAAAAGGAAAATTGCTCGTCGTTTATTCTTCTATGTCAGGATACCTCTAAATTACCATTACCACATCGAGATATCCTCCATCTTGCACTCGGACTCTCCGCCCGCATACGCTGCCTCGACCTTCTGCTTGATCTGATCGCCGTAGTCTACGAACGCCTCGTCCGTCCCTTCCGGCAGTCGAGTCTCGTCCAGCAGGATGTCTACGAACCCCGTGCCGCACGGAGGCTTCTGTCCGAACATAATGTTAGCCGACACGCCCTTCATGGGATCATACTCAGCGGAGACGGCAGCATTGAATAGAATCTTAGACGTCTCCTCAAACGAAGACTTCGCCAGCACGCCATTGTCATGCATGTACATTCCGAATCGGTTGACCGAGACGAGACGTCCCTGGTATGTCATTGCGTCCATGAGCACAGACATATGATGGTAGTTGGTGTACGACTCGGCAAATACCTCTGCGAACTCGTCCAGTAGAGCCTGGCGGGCAGCCTCCACTCCGAGAACGTCGTACACTTCGTGGATATGGTTGCTGAATGTACGCGTGGGATCAACATTGTCGCGTCCGAGGAGCTCGTACAGGTTGGCACCCTCAACATCCAGGACATGCTGCTTCTTCGAGACGTACGCATTAACTTTCTCATCCCATACTACTTCACGGTTGACTTCACGGGGAATGACGCGACCCACACCGTCAATGCCAGTGATGACAACGTCGAGAACCCGCTCCTCGAGGAAACGGAGGGAGAGCAGGTTCTTCACCACATCGTCAGGAAACACAATCCGCATCACGAGCTTGTCGGAGTTGGCATCCGTATACACACACTGGAGGATATGGAGACCAGCCTGTCCCAGCTTATCCTGAATCATGACCGGGTCAAGAACGTTGCGTGCAGCCATCTCCGTCTCATCGAACTCGAGTCGCATAATCCACTTGGACGCACAGTCCACCGGATTCGCCGTAGAGAACTGCTGGAACCGCTGGAGGATCTCGCGGTCTTCCGAAACAACGGTCTCCGTTGTGAGGGGGAAGGGGTCGTAGTACATCCGCACGGAGCGGGTGATATCACGCACCGTAGTTTTTTGAAGTTCGCGAGCGACCATGATCGCCCGATCCAGACTGTCGCCGTCGGCGGGCGTGAGGTACACGAAATTCAGCGGCTTCTTGGGACTCTTGGAAATACCCAGGAGCTCCTGGATACGCGGCACACCCTGCGTCGCACCAGCCTTGACTGTGCCTGCCGAGTGGAAGGTGTTCAGTGTCAACTGTGTGGTTGGCTCACCGACCGATTGGGCAGCTAGGGCACCCACCATCTCACCAGAATGAACCTGGCTCTTGATGTACTTGTACCGCACCTCCCTGATGACCTCGTCGAAGATCGCCTTGGTGAAACGGTGCTCGAGAATGCAGCGGCGGGGAGCAAGATAGAAGCGGAGGAGGCAGTGGAATACACGGTTCGGAGCCATCCAGGGCTCCTTCATCAACTTGGTGAGCTCGTCAACAATGTACTGCGGAGTCAGATCGGTCTTGGTAGAGTAGGGATTGTAGTACTTCTCAATCACCCGCTTGAGATGGACGGGAGAGAGGACGGAATCCTTCTTGAGATACAGGAACACCTCCTTCACCAGCATATCACGATCCTTCACGAGCTCCTCAACCAGATCGGGGGTCTCGGTGACCGTTTCGGTCAGAAAGGGCTGGAGCTCTTCGACCGAGAGACCGAACATCCGGTAAATATCCTCCAGGGTCATGAGACCGAGGTTGATAGGTTGGGACTCCACCTGCGTGGAATCCACACCATCCTCGCCATAGCGGTACTGGATAATCAGACCGCCGTTGTTGCGGACGGTGCCGTCGTGCTCCACCCGCATATCCTCCATCGTCTTCATCATGCGACGCTGAATGTATCCCGTGTCCGAAGTCTTCACAGCCGTGTCAATCAGACCCTCGCGACCGCCCATGGCGTGGAAGAAGTACTCGGCAGGACGAAGACCCTGGACGAACGAGGACTCGACGAAGCCGCGGGATTCGATACCGTCATCGAACTTGGTGAAGTGGGGAAGGGAACGATCCTGGAGAGTGTACTGGATACGCTTGCCATCTACAATCTGCTGACCTAGAACTGCGATCATCTGCGTGATGTTCAGACCAGACCCCTTGGCACCCGACTCCACCATCTGAACCAGGCGGTTGGTGGGAGGCAGAGTGTCGGTCACCTGCTTCGTGATCTGAGCCGAAATGTCTTTGAGGGCATTACTGATCTGGTTCTCCAGCTCCTCACCATCCGGACGCCCACTGTTGTTGAAGAACTTGCCGGCATGGACATCGGTGAGAATCTCCTGTACACGCTTACGACCCTCGGCAAGAACCTTCGCGACAAACTCGGTGGTCTCCTTATTTGACTCCAGATCTGATGCTCCAGTCGAGAAGCCCGTGAACAGGTTGAATTTGGTCACAATGGCTTGCACTTCATTAATGAACTGTCCGCACCGCTGGTGACCGAAATCGTTGAAGAGCACATGGAGCACACCTTCCGACGTGGTGTTGAAAGCACCCTTCTTCAGGAGACCCTTGGTGAGCTGTCCATCTTTGATGGTGACACGACCATTAAAGTTCATCAAGGGGAAAGCCGCAGAAATGAGTTCCATTCCGGTATGATCCTCGTTCGTACGTTTGAACGAAGACATCGGACGACGGAGCTTTGCCATGATGTTCATGGAAATGTGTTCGGGGACACGCACGACCGGGTTGGAGATGCGGTACGAACCTGTGAGCGTATCCTGCACCATCTGAATGATAGGGGCGTTCTCGCGGGGGCTCACGATGAGACGCAGGACAGAGGCAAGCTGCTGAAGCTCGGTCTCGGCGGCTACGGACTGCGGAAGATGGAGATTCATCTCGTCACCGTCAAAGTCGGCGTTATAGGGCTTGGTAGCGGACACGTTCAGGCGGAACGTGGAACCGGGCAGGACCTTGACGCGGTGGCACTCCATCGAGCCCTTGTGAAGCGAGGGCTGGCGGTTGAAGAGCACGTAGTCGCCATCGATCATGTGGCGGTGGACGATATCACCCTCGTGGAGATCAATCATGTCGGGGTTCACATACTTCAGGGACATCATCCGCTTCTCCTCCTTGAGAAACACAGACTTGGCACCAGGGTACTTCACACCGTTCTTGACGTACATCATCAGGCGATCGCGATTGTAGGGCGTCACGATCTCGGGCTTGGTGAGGTTGCTTGCAATCTCCTCGGGGACACCCAATTCATCGACATCGATGTTGGCGTCGGGCGTAATCACAGAGCGGGCAGAGAAGTCGACACGCTTGCCCATCAGATTACCGCGAACACGACCGGTCTTGGCACCGAGACGGGATTTCAAGGTCTTGAGGGGACGACCAGATCGCTGGGCGGCAGGAGCCATACCCTTGATATCGTTGTCAACGTAGGTCGCGACATCGTACTCCAGCAGTTCAGTGTGCTTCTGAATGTACTCGCGGGACTGTCCGGCGGTAATGAGTTCACGGAGTTTCTGGTTGCTCCTGACGATATTGATCAGGACGTGGGACAGATCGTCGTCCATCCGCTGATTATCCTCCATCACGACGGGGGGACGCACGGTGAGCGGGGGGACGGCAAGAACCGTGCATACCATCCAGGCAGGGTGGGAGTACTTGGGATCAAACCCAAGAATCTTGACCGTGTTGTCGGTGAGACGCTGGAAGCAGCGGAGAACCATTTCGGACTGGAGTGGAACCAGGGTCTCCTCGTCCTTGCCTGCCAACTTACCTTGCAGGGTACAGACAGTACCCTGGATCTTCTCAACCTTCTTGATCATCTGGGTGCCGCAAGTGGAACAGGAAGGGGACACAGCCTTAGACTTCTTGCCGATGAAGTCTACCGACCGACTGCGAATATCCGAGAGCCGCTCCATGCCCTTCAGTTCGGAGTTCAAGTAAACCTCCTCAGAGAACCCGTCCTGTCCAGCGATGTAGAGACTGGAGCAGTTGACGCATACGCAGTTAAGGGCTTTGATGGTGAAGTCGAGGAACTGGTAGAGGTAGACTGGGCGAGCGAGGGTGATGTGTCCGAAATGTCCCTGGCATTGGAGATTGGTATGTTTACAGGTGGGACAGACCTTGCCGCTCTCGATGACACCGAGTCGGGCATCAAACACACCGCCAGGAACTGGATTGTTGGATTGGTGAGTCTTGTCGGTGATGACCTCCACCACCGAACGCCGAAGGATCTCCTCGGGAGAAGTGATCCCAAACTGAACGCCTACAACGGACATTGTATTCTTATTAGACTATCCCGTAATATCTTTTACGATCCGTTCTCACTGAATGTTTCTGGCTTATGAATAACGATGTCACAGGACGGCAGTAAAACACCGCGTCCGACTGACAATACAAGTCAAATCACTAATGTCTTTTCCCCTGCAGCTGCTAGCCTAGTTCCAGGAACCCCACCATCTGAAGGAATTTCTCAAGCCCCTGCTCCTGGATCTGCTGTACGTGCTCCTGGTTCGGTTAGTCCAATATCTGCGGCTTCCGATATTGTTGGTCGGGTATTATTTTCTCCTGGTGCTACTTCTGGAGATGTTTCTGATAGCGGTTCCAGTTCTGGTGGACCCCCTCCACCTCCCACTGCCGCCGCTTCCGCTTCCGCCCCTGCTCTTCCCGATTATGAACGTTTGTTCGGTATAATCATAGATGCTCTCGGAGGAACAGGGCAGGAAGGTGAAAATATTGTGACGGATGCAGGTATTTTAGATTCAAAACACGAACAGTCTAAGGTTGGGCTTTTACAGATTGGCGGAGATCCACGCAACCCGCCTCTAACAGATGAAGGGTACAGGGCAGAGATGGACAATTATTACGGCAGTATTCTACGTGGAGACTATGATGATGTTGTAAACACATTTTCAGCATTCAAGCATGCACTGGATACGCTAAACGTAGAGCGAGACCGTGATACCGACAAGGGAAGAATTGTTTACTATGAACTTCCCACGCCTCCTACCCAGTGCGAACGAGCAGGTAGCACAGAAAAGGACAAACCACTCTGTTGGCTGTGTGGATGTCCCACTGGTCTTAAAAATGACCAGGAGATCGCAATGAGAAAAGTAGAACATAGTCGAGCAGAATGTGAACACGTTCTACCAGCTCCGTTGATGTGCCTGCTCGAAATTCTATACAATAGAAATATCGACGAGGTCAGTTTAACCCAAGTGCAGAAAGATCTGCGGGCACTGTGCTACGACAATAGCTGTCATCTATGCAACTGGCAGAAATCAGACGCCATGTTTATTCAGAGACAGAACATTGACGGAGTATTTCAGCCATTCAAACCAAACCCAATGATTATTATTACAGAACTATTGAACTATTTTATGACACTTGCAGGTACAAAATCATCAGACACCGATGCGATATTCTGGAGGGGGGCGTTAGACCCTGAGATTCGAAGTTATGGAAGTATCGTAAGAGTTGGGAGACAGGATGCGGCTCCTCCCCCCCAGAGGAAGTTTTATCCGAATCTTATTCGTGCAAGTTTAGTTGGGATACCGGGAGCAGTGTATTACGGTTTAGGTAATCCTATTCGGACCGCAACAAACGACGCAATTGCTCAAAGTGCGACCGATGCTATGGGGCGGAATGATTCGGACGTTGCTCGCGAGGCGTTTGGGGCCAATAGAGATGCAAGGACGGCTCTTGAGTCTATAGGTTCCGATATTTCTGCCTATTACAGGACATATAAAACCCTACCACGTGGAGCAGCTTCTGCACCGGCAGTCGAAAACGCACTCGCAGGAAGGACATGGACAACGTCTGGAAACCTGGATGTCGCAGCGAAAGGTCTTATGACAGTAAATAAGCGAGCTGCGGTCAATTGGATTATCCGTAGATTTTGTAGTGTCTTCGATTACGTTAATAGAATATGCGGAATACTCAATACAGAAGACGGAACCCGTCTTTGGGAGGGAAAGAAGGCGGCAATAGGAGGTTTAACCGTTTCTCCAATGACATGGCTGAGACGTTTAAGTAACGAGAACAACGGTCCCGTTGTGTATGCCGCATGGCGACAGAAGATGGAAGCAAAGCGGCTTATGTCTGGAAAGAAGAGGAAGATTGGAGAAGTGGGTGGTCTCCGCTTTACCATTCGTCGTCGCTCGGAGTCCCGACAGACGAAGAAGAATAGGATGCGGAAGCCAAGGGTGATTGAAGTCAGTGTTTAAGGCTGGCGAGCAGACCAGCACAGCTTGAAGAGGTCTGTTTCCAGACGGATATTATCCTGACCCAACGTATCTTCCAAATACTGGATGAGAGCCCCGTACTCCTTTCCCTCCTGCTCCAAGAACACTTGGGGTTCACGGACCTTGCGGGTGTCCATCCAGTAGAGCATACGCTCGACCATGCGGTAATATACGAGCCGATCCGAAAAATTGTCAGGCTGATTCTGACGAGTGTACGACTCCAGGAGGAGAGTTGGTGTCTGGGTCTGCATTCTTAGCCCTTATTGTATTGGAGATGAGAAGAGGAACCTGGAGAGTTGACGTAGATTGTTCAACGTATACGGACGTATGCTCCACCTGCCCGCAAATATCCGGGACATCAAAGTCGGGGATCTTGCCGAACTTGTCGTTGCAATTATTCCGAATATCTTTGGGAATCAAGGTATTCGTATCCGACGCCTCGTTGATATCCTGCTTAATGTATTTTAGGAAGGTTCCACAGTCTTTGCGACCTGCATACGGAAGCACCACCTGTTCCTGGATCTTTCGCGATACATGATCCCACTTCTTCGCCGAGTTCCGATAATCGGCTGCCAAGGACGTCCAATTGAACTGCTCCTGAATCATCTTGATGATCCCGATCGCGACGGAGACCGACCCAGTAACCATGGAGGTTGTCATGGGCTCAATTTGGGAACTTGCAAGTGCAAGGTTGACGATACCCACGAGAGAAATCGCGATATTGGTCGATATATTCATAGCCGTGGATCGCTTGCTGTAACGCGAGTACGCCTGTCCGTGCATCCAATTGAACGATTTGGACTGGTCGCACCAGTTGGCGAGCATACGGTCGATTGCAGGTGTCCATTGCAGTCCGGGTGCGGTATCCGGTCCTTCTTCCTTGGTGGACTCAGACATTATTACTTCTTAGTTTACATATGCCCCTTTTTTCCACCCTGGGGGAAGAATAGCTTCTTCGGATTTCGTGCGGGTGGACAGCGGTCGGCCAGTCCATTCTGTCAAGCGAGTAATATGGGAGAGACGGAGATACTTGAAAAAGAGCACGACCAGAAGAATCATGAGAAGGATGCACACAAACAGCGTCTTCATTGTTCCATAAAGTGATTTAAATGCCTCTCCCTCAGTCATATGTGGGATAAGCGGGGATATCAAAGCCTGGTTAATGAGCGAGTCTTAAGATCTCGTGGAGTAATCCTCAGGGGTTCAAATCCCCTTCCCCGCAAACCCCTACTAACACCTGTAGTTCAGTGGTAGAATGCAACCCTTCCACATACGTAAAGTATTGGCGTAAGGTTGTGACCCGGGTTCGGTTCCCGGCGGGTGTAACTTATCTTTTTTTTGAAATCCAGAAGGGTTCCAAAAAAACGAATCACTGCAATTTTCTGGGAGGGTATATCAATGCCCCACGTCTACATCCTCGAGCTCGCCGAGGGACACTATTTCATTGGGCGGTGCGAAGAGTCCGAAGATATCAACGAAAAAATTGACGACCATCTTCTGGGCAAGACCAAGGATCCACATACCGATCGGTATCCTGTCAAACGGGTGGACAAGATCATCCGAAATATCACTCCAGACGGCGAGATCACGTGTTATATGGAGTACTCCCAGACGTATGGTCATTTAAATATCCATACCGACCTCAACTGTTATCGCTGCGGACGTCCGGGACATTACAAGAAGACATGCAGAACACGGTGGCACCGCAATGACTTTGAGATCGAGGACGACGTTGATGTTTAATCTCGGAATAGACATAATGGACGTTGACTCTGCTGTGCAAACGTGGAACCCGGGAACTCCCCCGCGTAAACGTTCTCGCCAAGATCCGTCCTCTCCCCCCTATTCACCAGCTTACCCCGTGAAGGATCTCGATGCCTCAGATGCCGTTCGTCATGCTGCCGAAGTCACAGGAGCCGAAGAGGGGTGGTCGGCGGCAACCACTGAACGCGAGAAGAAGGCAGCGATGGAGAAGCAGACGAAGAAGGCGGGGCGTAAGAGGCGGGGGCGTGGACGTGCCCGCAAAAGCAAGAAGGCGGGGCGGCGGAGGACACTGAAGAAGTAAAACGTAAACTCACAAAAACGAATTACTCGTCGCTTAGAATCTATTTAGGGACTAAGCAATGAATAGAAGTATATCTCCACCAAGAATGACCGACAAGATCCGAGCGTTCCTATCATCTGAAGGCGAGGCTGTTCGCAAGTACGTGTCGCAGCGTGAACGGTACGAGAAGGCTGGTGCCATCCCCGAGATCATGGCATTTATCAATCTGGGCGGCGGTGCGGCGTTCGGTACCAAGTGTGAGCGGTTCGCCCGTCATCAGTT
>Ga0316225_1001640_pt1 | contig 20341 bp, 11 predicted proteins | sample TBH18015metaG_FD_206010 | JGI IMG/M metagenome (GOLD analysis project Ga0316225, IMG submission 206010) | Freshwater microbial communities from Trout Bog Lake, Wisconsin, USA - TBH18015 | ecosystem: Environmental > Aquatic > Freshwater > Lake > Hypolimnion/Profundal zone | place: USA: Wisconsin... | reverse complement strand
CCAACCTGGTGATACACCGAGCCGCAGAGAGTCTGAAACGCCAGGAGCAAAACGATTTCGATCCCTGAGCCGGCAAACCCGGAGGCGAACAGCGCGCGCGAAGTCCCGCGCAAGCGAACTAAATAGAGCGCAAGGAGCGCCAATAATGCCCACTGCAATGGGCCGATGCGGACCTCGAACTGGCTGAGCCAATGCCGGAGATGAAGAAAATAGAGCACCGGTGTGAGGTCCGTGTTTGGCCGCGCGCCCGGCGCAATCGCCCGCGCCATGTCCGCCAACCGGTCGGGCATCAACATGGCGTCAAGGTAGTGGCGATTTACCAGTGTCGTCGGGATGCGCCACCTTTCCAGGCTGGCGGAAATTTCCAGGGAGAGCGAACCATCCGAGCCGAGGAAGAAGACGCGTCCGCCAGGGATGAGGAGCGTATGGCGAAAGGAAGACGCCAAGGAGCATTGGGCGGTCGCTAGCATCCGTGCCAGGCTCTCGCCCACATAATTCTCATACTCGCCAAGAGCGAAAGAAACTACCCCGTCCGGAGCCAGGACCCGTTTTACCTCCCCTAGAAACTCGGCGGTATAGAACCGGTTGAGTTGCGCCGTCGAAGGCGGAGGCACGTCGAGGATCACCACGTCGTATTTTTCCGCCTCGGCCCCATGCCGGCGAATAAACCGCCGGCCGTCAGCCTGGATGATTCGGATTCGCCCGTCCGCCAGATTGTCCGGCAGGTACTTCCTCCCCAGTCCAGGCAGCAGTGGGTCCAATTCCACGTAGTCAATCCGCTCGACAGAATATTTGAGGATCTCCTCAGCGGTGCCGGAAATTCCGCCGGACACCAGCAGCACCTTCGCCGCCTGCGGGCGTTGCGCCATCGCATAATGCACGGTCTCCTCGACGTGCTGGGTATCGCGCGAGGAGACCAACGCCACCCCGTTTTCCAAAAAGGTAATCTGGCCGCCGGATTGGGTGACCACCAGCCTCCCGTAAGGGGAGAGCGCTCTTTCAACGACTCGCTGCCCCGGGAACTGCAAGGCGGTCGAGACCGCATCGGGATGCGTCACCAGCACGGCGGCCAGCATCGCGGCGGACAGTCCGGCTGCCAGGAACGGTCTCGTCCTGCCTCTTCGCTGAGCCCCAAGGAGACCCGCGGTCAGGAGGCACAGGCTGGCCGGAAACACCAGGAGCGCCAGGTGATCAAACCAGCGCACCAGCAGAAAGCTGAACAGGGTGCCGCCCAGGATGCTGCCGACGCTGTCCGCAAGGTAACCCTGTCCAATGCCTCCCATGCCCGTTTCACTCATCAGCAGGAAACACCCCAGCGCCAGGGCACAGCCCGCTGGCAGGCAATACGGAAGCAGCAACGCAAACACGGCCCCAACCGTGTCCGAAACGCCCACGGCCGTGCCCCGAAGGAATACGACGTTCCGCAAGGCCCGCAACGCGAAGACCTGGGCCAACGGCAGGAGGGCGACCCACATCAGCAGCCACTCGAAAACCGCGCGGGAACACCCGCGCGCGGCGACGGGCCGGCCAACGGCCGCGCCTAGCCCCATGAGCAGCATCCAGAGCCCGAGCACCACCCCGAGCACCAGTTCGTTGCCGGAGAAGGCGTCCAGCGCTTCGCGCAGAAGGGCCAATTGGACCATCACGCAGGAGCACCCTAGGGCCCCGACGGCCACCAGCAGCCGGGCGCGCGTCGAAAACCAGCCTGGAGGATGTGCTACCGACCTCAATGCTCTTGGAAACATTCCACGTGGTAAATGGAAACTCCCGTCTCTTTGCCCCGCCAGGCCGAGGCGTCGCAACCGGCCTTTTGCGAAAGCCGGTCCAAAAACTCGGTCTTATCGGGCAGTTGCTCCCAGACCTGCGGCAAGAAGGTGGCCCGACGCGAGCCGATGCGGAGCACCACGCCATCGACCCGCGGTTGGAGCTTTTTCAGTAAATCCTCGGGCGAGTCGAAGACCAAAGGCTGAGGCTCGGTCAGGACGCTGATCTCGATGCGGATCTTCGACACCTCTTCCGGTCGGACCGGAGAAAACCGCGGGTCCCGCATCGCAGCGCTCTGCGCGTTTTCCATCACCGCCCGGTACAGGGCCTCCTGCGGTTCCAAATGGCCGATACAGCCCCGCAAATCCCCGCCCTTGGTCAAGGTCACGAAGCAGGCCCTCTTCTCCAGGAAGTTGGCGGGCAGATCCTTCGTGGCCAGGTCGATCGGCGAGGCGTTGGGATCCTTGGTCACGCGGATCAAAACCCGGCGTGCCAGTTCCAGCAACGATTTCCTCTCGGATGCGGAAAAGCCCTCGGGCGTTGGTTCGTAAAACGCTACGGCAGAATAACCCACCACCCGATCCTTGTCGCCGGTGACATCCCCACTGTTGCGGGCATCGAGAAGTTCCGCCTTCCACCCCTTGAGCCTGGCCAGGTGCATGAGCGAGAGAATCGGCGTCTTGCCGCACGCCTCCAGGGACTTCATGTCGTCGGTATTCAGATCGCAGATGGCCCTGACGCACCGGCTATCCAGCCCCTTCGCCACCTCGTACGTATGGTAGTGACTGAGGTCCGAACTGGCGACAACCACGGTTTTGTCATCGATGATCCCGGCGATAGCCTTCGCTATAACTTCCGCATCGGCCTCGCCCACAATGACGGGCAGCAGTTTAAACGTCCCGACTTGGCGCTGCAAGAACGGCACCTGAACCTCGACCGAGTGCTCCCACGTTTCCGCCGTATCCTCGCCCACGGGCGTGGCCGCGCGAGGACCCTGTTGCCACCAGGACGGGCGCTGGACCGGGCAGCGCGGTTCCCAAGAAAAGGGGGGTGCGACCGCCAGCCTAGCGGCCCGCTCGGAAATGGGAACCAACCCTAAGGGCGTCCGGTAAGCCGTGGCGTCAGGAATGGATGCCCCATTAAGCAAAGCGTAATGACTGGGGCCAAGCACGATCACGGTTTCGAGCTGCTTGCCCGCCAGGGTCTTGTAGCCGATCGCGGCGGTCTCCCCCGAAAAGGAGTAACCGGCGTGCGGACAGACCAAACCCCGCAGGCGTGAGATGGCATGCGACGGAGCGCGCGCCAACAGCCCATCCACCGTTCGCCGCAGTCCCGGTTCATCGGCCGGATAGAACAGGCCCGCGACAGCAGGTTCGCGGATGCGTCCCGCAACGCCTGCGGCGGCGGCCCTCTGGAACGGTGGGTTGGTTTGAGCATTCGGTGGCACCTCCGGACGGGCACCACAACCGATGGCGGACACAAGCAATCCCAACAGCGAAATCCGCCAACAGGCCGAGCCATAAGCAGGATACTTTGCCATGCGCCCAAAGAAACGACTTTGACACGGAATGTCAATCCCTGGGAGTCTGGCCTCCGAGAGCCATCACACGCTTCGGCGTTTTCTCATTCACTCTGGGGGGGCCTTTCGTCGAGGTCATTACGAGGGGAGCTTTGGATCCTGCTGGGAGGGCGGTGGGCCTTCTCGGTTGGGCATTGGCAAAACGGTGCTTGACAAGCCAAGCCCGCATCGGGTAAACTGCACTTATGATGGGCCTGGGTCGAGAGCGGCGTTTCCGCGCTGGTGGGGGCTGCCCTTCTGGCGGATCGGAGGACAAGAATATTCCTGTATTCAGTTTCCCGAAGCGGAGGTTTGGCTGCGCTGTCTCGGCCGCCGCGGCCTACAGGGCCGTGATCGGGATGCTCCTGGGCCTGGCAGTCGGGACGGTTCTCGCGGGCGATCTGGTATGGACCAACCTGGCCGGCGGCAATTGGACGGCCGTCACCAACTGGAATCCTAACGGTGTGCCAGGGGCCGCTGACACCGCCTGGATCACCAACAACGGCGGCTACTCCATCACGCTGAACAGCAGCGTGTCCGTTGCCACGTTGCATCTGGGTGGCATCACCGGAACCCAGACCCTGAGTCACACCGCCGGGACCCTGACCCTGGGCGGGGACAGCGACAGTTCCAGCCAAGGAGTCTACGGGCTCAACGGCGGCACCCTGACGGGATCTGGAACGCTCAGCCTGAACGGGCCGTTTAACTGGAGCGGGGGCAGCCTGGGAGGCATCGATCAATACCATCCCGCAAGTCTGACGCTGACAGCCAACGGAGGTTTGGTGCTCGCCGGCGCTCCCAAGTACCTCTTTGGCGGGACCCTGGTCATTACGGGGACTGGTCTCTGGACCGGTGGCCTCCTATATGGCTACAATACCGCGCTGCTGACGAATGCGTCGACCGGCACTTTGGACCTTCAGGCAGACGGCAACGTCTTTTGGATCGGAAATGGAACTCCGTCTATGGCCAACGCCGGCCTGCTGCGCAAGATCGCCGGCACCGGCAGCAGCACGATCGCGGTTTCGTGCGGCAACTCGGGCAACGTCCAGGCCAACAGCGGCACGCTGGCGCTCGTTCTGGACGACTCCACCGGAAATTTTACTATCGCGGCCGGAGCGACCCTGAGTTGTAAAGGGACGGCGATTCTGTCGGGTGCAGCCGGCATCAGCGGAGCCGGTAATTTCATTGTGACCGGCGGCGCGCTTACTAACACCGGCACCTTCGCGGTGAACGGCACGAACACCTTCAACGGCGGCACGGCCTGCTTCCTGGGGAGTTGCAGCATCAGCAGCCCGCTGGTCGTCTCCGGCGGCAATCTGGTCCTCAATGGCACGGGTGCGGTCAACCCGAGTTCGCTAAGCCTTTCAAGTGGCAGCCTGTCGGGCAGCCAGGCGGTGACGGTCATCGGGCCGTTTAACTGGAGTGGGGGCAACCTGGGGGGCATCGATCAATACCACCCTACCAGTTTCACGGTGACGGCCAACGGGGGCCTGGCGCTCAGCGGATCTGGCAAATACCTCTTTGGCGGAACCCTGGTCAATACGGGGAGTGGTCTCTGGACCGGCGGCACTTTGTATGGCTACAATGCGGCCTTGCTGACGAACAGTTCCGCCGGGACGCTGGACCTTCAGGCAGACGGCAACGTCTTTTGGATCGGTGGTGGCACTCCGTCTATGGCCAACGCCGGCCTGCTGCGCAAGAGCGCCGGCACCGGCACCGGCACCATCACGGTTCCGTGCGGCAACTCCGGCACCGTCCAGGCCAACAGCGGCACGCTGGCGCTCACTCTGACCGACAGCACCGGGAGCTTCACCATCACCGCGGGAGCCACGCTGAGCCTCAACGGCACGGCCAACCTGTCACCCGCCTCCGGTATCAGCGGGGACGGTAATGTCACCGTGGTTGGCGGCGCGCTCACCAACCAGAGCGCGTTCGCCGTGAACGGCACGAACACCTTCAGCGGCGGCACGGCCTGCTTCCTGGGGAACTGCCGCCTCACCGGCCCGGTGCTGGTTTCCAGTGGCAACCTGGTCCTCAACGGCACCGGTCAGGTCAACCCGAGTTTGCTGAACCTCTCGAGCGGCAGCCTGTCGGGCAGCCAGGCGGTGACGGTAACCGGGCCGTTTAACTGGAGTGGGGGCTACTTGGGAGGCATCGATCAGTTCCATCCGACCAGTCTCACGGTGACGGCCAACGGAGGCTTGGCGCTCAGCGGCTCTTACAAATACCTTTTGGGCGGAACCCTGGTCAATGCGGGGAGTGGTCTCTGGACCGGCGGCACAGTGGAGATCTACAACACCGCCCTGCTGACGAACAGTCCCGCCGGGACGCTGGACCTTCAGGCCGACGGCAACGCGTTCCACGTCGTGAATGGCAGCCCCGCCCTGGCCAACGCCGGCCTGCTGCGCAAGAACGCCGGCACCGGCACCAGCACCATCACGGTTCCGTGCGGCAACTCGGGCACCGTCCAGGCCAACAGCGGCACGCTGGCGCTCACCCTGACCGACAGCACCGGGAGCTTCACCATCGCGGCGGGAGCCATGCTGGGCCTGAACGGCACGGCCAACCTGTCACCCGCCTCCGGTATCAGCGGGGACGGTAATGTCACCGTGATTGGCGGCGCGCTCACCAACCAGGGCGCGTTCGCTGTGAACGGCACGAACACCTTCAGCGGCGGCACGGCCTGCTTCCTGGGGAACTGCAGCCTCACCAGCCCGGTGCTGGTTTCCGGTGGCAACCTGATCCTCAATGGCGCGGGTCCCGTCAACCCGATTTCGCTTAACCTCTCGAGTGGTAGCCTGTCGGGCAGCCAGGCGGTGACGGTAACCGGGCTGTTTAACTGGAGTGGGGGCAGCCTGGGAGGCATCGATCAGTTCCATCCGACCAGTCTCACGGTGACGGCCAACGGGGGCCTGGCGCTCAGCGGATCTGCCAAATATCTCTTTGGCGGAACCCTGGTCAATACGGCGAGTGGCCTCTGGACCGGCGGCACCTTGTATGGTTACAATACCGCCCTGCTGACCAACACCCCCGCCGGGACGTTGGACCTTCAGGCTGACGGCAACGCGTTCTACCTCTGGACTGGCAGCCCCGCCCTGGCCAACGCCGGCCTGCTGCGCAAGAGCGCCGGCACCGGCACCAGCACCATCACGATTCCGTGCGGCAACTCGGGCACCGTCCAGGCCAACTCCGGCACGTTGGCGTTCACGGGCGCTTTCGTCCAGACCGCGGGGCGGACGATCCTGGCGGGGGGCGGCTTCGCCTTCGGCTCCACGCCGATGCGATTGCTCGGCGGCAATCTCACGGGGCCAGGGGCTATCGCGGGTAGCATTTCCAATAGCGCCGCCCTCGACCTGGGTGCGGCGCCGGGCTCACTGAGCATCTCCGGCAACTACACCGAAAGCAGCCAGGCTCAGCTTCAACTCAAGCTCGGCGGCACGACTGCCGGCACGACCTACGATCAATTGGTCATTGGTGGCAACGCGGCCCTGGCGGGAACGCTCAGTGTTTCCTATGGGAACGGCTTCACGCCGGCGGTGGGCGACGTTTATACCACGCTGGTTTGCAAGGCCCGCAGCGGCGTGTTCTCCTCCCTTCATGCGCCGTCCTCCCTGGGCACCCTCTATACGACCAATACCGTGCTCCTGGAGCCGGGCAACGCCTCCCCGACGGCCCTGCTCCTGGCGGCCCCGGTGCAAATCGCCTGCCACACCGTCTGGTTGCAGGCCACGGGCTCGGACCCGGACGGCACCGTGACGAATCTCGCGATTTTCATGGGCACCAACCTGCTGGTTTCCCAACCCGGCCCCGCCGCGCAGGTGGCGTTCACGCATGATTTCCCCGAGGACGTCGTCTTGACCGCCTTGGCGACGGACAACAAAGGCGTGCAGGGAGGCACCAACGTCACCGTCAGCTTCCTCACGCTGGCCACCAACGTCCTGGATCCCGTCGGCTTCCAAACCAACAAAGCCTTCAAGCTCTGTCTGGAGGGCCAGACGGGCAAATCCTACAAGATCCAGGCCAGCACTAACCTGACCTCGACCAACTGGACGGACCTTGGCCTGATGGAAAACACCAACGGGATCTGGCGTTACCTGGACCTCACCACCGCCACCGCCAACTTCCGCTGTTACCGCGCCCAGCAACTCCCTTAAGGGAGCGAGGCGCCGCAGTGCTCCGATAGCTGATTCTTAAAACCTTGGGTTCAACGTCGACTTCGCGATGCCCCGGGCGCGGGACCACGGCGGCGATTACGATTCGGAGGAACTCTTTGGTGGGATCGATCGGATCTGCCGACAGGTTCCCCGGGCCTGCGGTATTTCAAGGCCCCTGACCCGTAGACTGCCTTGCTCGCAGGCTGGCCTGCCGTTGCGCCTGCCGGAAGTCCTGTGCCTTGGGTTTCGCGCAATCGCCGAATTCGGCGCAGTCGGCGCAGGTCCACAGGTGGACACAGTTGGGATCGTTCTCCAGACGGCGGCGCTTGGCTTCGCCGGTGACAGCCAGGCCGCCGAGGCCGGCGAGCAGGGCGTAGCGGGCGCCGGACTTCAGGAATTGCCGACGGTCGAGGGAGGCGGAAGGGTTCATGAGACGTTCTTGGGCCGGAACCGGCGCACGACTTTGCGGTAGGGGTCGAGGGTGAGGACATCGCCGTTGGCAGCGAGGGTGACATCGAAACCGGCGCCCACGGTGCAATCGATGCAGGCGCGTTTGGCAAGTTCCTTGTCCGTGACGAGCAGGTTGGGACCGGCCACGGCCCCTTTGAAACGGCCGTCGGCCGCATAGACGTTGATCCGGGCGAGGCCCTTCTCGCTGGTGACGAAGTCGCCGGCGGGGGTAAGGGTGAAGTAGGCCGGATTGCAGCAACCGCAGAAGCGGTCGATCTTCATGCCGGGTTCGCCCCAGGAGGAGACGAAGCGGCCGTCGAGGGTGTAGGTCTCAACCCGGAGCAGGCCGGTGTTGGCGACGCGGAGCTTGCCGTCCGAAGCTACGGCGAGGGCGAAATAGGGGCTGGGGATGTTGAAGCCGGGGTTGCCGCGGTCGGCCTCCTTCTTCCCAAAGCGTTCGAGCACTTCGCCGGATTTTCGGTCGCAGATGAGCACTTCGCGATTGCCGGCGTCGGCCAGGAATAACCGGTCCTGGTAGGCCGCCGCGCTGGTCAGGTACGTGCGGCGTCCCAGGTTGGGAGACTTAAACTGTTCCTTCCCGTTGGCGTCGAGAATGGCGTAACGGTTTGAGTAGCCCACGAGGAGGGAGTCTTTGCCCAGCGGCAGCAAACAATAGGGTGTGGCTTCCGCAGGCCACTGCTTGAGCCGGGTTCCGTCAGTGGCGAAGATGGCCAGGGAAGTATCGCCGCCGACCACGATGCCCTGGCCGTCCCACCAGGTGATGCGCTTGGTCTCCTTCAGGCCGGTGGAGAATTCACCGGCGGCTTCGTAGAGCAGAAGATTCGGCGCCGTCTCCTCAAACTCGCGGATGTCGTAAACGAAACGATCATCGAGTTTCGCCGGGTTGCCTTTGACACGAGCCTGGGGGTCCATAAGCCGCCAAACCAGCCCGCCGGCAGCCGCGCCCAGCCCCACGAGTGCTCCGCCAAGGAACCCACGGCGGCGCCATTGCCCCGTTTTTTTATTAGTGCTCATGGTGGTTGAAATCTTCTCCTTCATCTTGCTCACTCCTCCGCGTTTGCCAGTGCGCCGGTGGGGCAGGCTTCCACGACTTTGCTGGCGGTTTTTTCCAGGCCCTGCTCCAGCGACTTGTCCAGGGAGATGGCGGCTTTTACCTCGAAACCGCGGCCGACGAAGGTGAAGCCAAACCGCTCGCCGTCCTTCTTGGTGACCCGCACGCAGAGACCGCACTTCACGCACTTGCCCGGTTCGTAGAGCACGCCGGTGTCACGGTTCACCTGGGCGTATTTCGCGCGGTCCTCGCCCTTAAACGCCGACTGCACTGCGGCGTATTGGTCGCTGTAGATCCGGAGCTTGCAGTCGTGGTTAGCCCGGCAGTCGCAGTGCATGCACCGGCCGGTCTCCAGCACCGCGGTCTCGGTCGAGTAAGGCGCGTGGCCGGCGTCGGCGCAACGTACGCGCGGGATCGGCGAGGCGTGGCTGGCGAACTCTTTCAACTCCTCGGGCTGCAGGCGGCCCATGAGGTGGTTGTACATCTCGATGATGCCCACCATCTCCTGCTCGTTCAGCGCCTGACTGATGCAGGATGCCATCGCCTTGGCCTGCTGGACCGTTCGCAGGATCGGCGTATCCCGCTTCACCGCGCTCCCGGCCGAGAACACTCCCTCAATCTTGGTTTTGGACGTGCTCGTCTCCGTGATAATGCCTTTGGCCGTTCCCGGCACGCCCAACGATTCCAGGTCCTCGATCGGAACGGCGCCGCAGGCTACCACCACCGCGGAAAACTCGCGGCGAATGTCCGCCAGGGAAAGATCGGAACCGATCTTCACGCCGGTGCGGATTTCGATGCCGAGCCGATTCAACAAGCGGACCTCCCCATCCACCACCCAGTCCGGCAGGACCTCAGGGCTATGTTCGGCGCGCAGCCGGGGCAACACGCGCGGCTGGCGCTCGAACACGACCGACGCATGCCCCAGCAGCGCAAGGTAATAGGCGGTGGATAAACCCGTCATCCCGGCGCCGATGATCGCGACGCGCTTGTCGGACGACGGCGCGGAGGGCGGCACATACGGCTCCGCATTCTTGAGGTCCCATTCGGCGGCGTGGCGCATGAGCGCGCGGATGGAAACGCTTTCGTCCACCAGCCCGCGTCGGCACCCTTTCTCGCAGGGAGCGTGGCAGAACCGTTCGAGCACGCCCGGCAGCGCCATGTCGCGCCGCAGGTGAGCCACGGCGGTGTCCATTTGACCCGCCTTGAGGTCGCGGATGATCTGCGGCACCTCGTTATGCACGCCGCAGAGCCGCTGGCAGGGCGCCTCGCAATCGCCGAGATGGTCACTGAGCAGCAACTCGAGCGTGGATTTGCGGAAGGCGCGAATCTCGTCGCTCTGGGTTTCGATTACCATGCCCTCGGCGGCGCGGGCGGAGCAGGCGGGCAGCGTCTTTCCGGTTTTTTTGTCCTTCACCACGCACATCATGCAGGAGGTGAAATAATCGTAGCCCTCACGGTAGCAGAGCGCGGGGATTTCGATGCCCAGGCGCTGGGCCGCCGCCATGAGCGAGAGGTCGCCCTCGAATTCAAGTTCGCGATTATCGATCGTCAGCTTCACATCGGGATCACTTCAATGGCGTTGACTGGGCACACCTGCTTGCAGATGTCACACCGCGTGCATGTGGATTCCTGGATGACGTGGTGGTGATAGGGGTTCATCGGGATGGAATCCGTCGGGCACATCTGCGAGCAGCGGGTGCAGCCGAAACAGGTGTCCGTGATGAAATACTGCACGAGATGCTTGCACTTGCGGGCCGGGCATTCGCCGCGGAGGTGCGCCTCGTATTCGGCGCGGTAGTAGCGCAGGCTGGAAAGCACGGGGTTGGGGGCGGTCTTGCCCAGGCCGCAGAGGCTGCCGTCAATGGTGATCGTCGAAAGGGTCTCCAGCGTCTCGAGGTCGCCCTTGCGTCCCTTGCCGCTGCACAGGCGGTCGAGCACGTCCTTCATGCGCTTGGTGCCGATGCGGCAGTGGGTGCATTTACCGCAGGATTCATCCTGGGTGAAGGACAGGAAGTAGCGGGCGATATCAACGATGCAATCCGAGTCATCAAGCACGACCATGCCGCCAGAGCCCATGATGGCGCCGACCGATTTCAGGGCCTCGTAATCCACGGGGGTCTGCGCCAGGTGCGCCGGCACACAGCCACCCGAGGGGCCGCCCATCAGCACCGCCTTGAGCTTGCGCCCATCCGGCACACCACCTCCGATGTCGTTGACAATTTGGTGGATGGTCATCCCCATGGGCACTTCGATGAGCCCGCCCCGGCGAACCTTGCCGGCCAGCGCAAAGGTCTTGGTGCCCTTGCTCTTCTCGGTGCCGTAAGCGGCGAACGCCGGGGCGCCGTGCCGAATAATCCACGGCACGCAAGCGAACGACTCGACGTTGTTGATGCAGGTCGGTTTGCCCCAGAGGCCTGACTGCGCGGGGAACGGCGGGCGAAAACGCGGCATGCCGCGCCCGCCTTCGATGGCCGACATCAGCGCGGTTTCCTCGCCGCAGACAAACGCGCCCGCGCCCTCGACGACTTTGAGCTTCAGCTTGAACCCGGTGCCCATGAGGTTGTCGCCCAGCAGCCCGCGCTGCTCGCAAACCTGAATCGCCTCGCGGATGCGTTTGGTCGCCAGGGGATACTCCGCCCGGATGTAGAGAAAACCCTCCTTCGCGCCGACGGCGAAGGCGGCGATTACCATGCCCTCCAGCACCCGGTACGGAAAGGACTCGAGGATCATTCGGTCCATGAACGCGCCCGGATCGCCTTCGTCTCCGTTGCAGATGACGTATTTGATGTCCCCGGGCGACGCACGGGTTAATTCCCATTTCATGCCGGTGGGGAAACCGGCGCCGCCGCGGCCACGCAAGCCACTCGCCTTCATTTCCCCAATCACCTCCTCGGGCCGGCGTTGCTTGAGGGCCAACTCCATCGCCTTGAAACCATCGTGCTGAAGGTAGTCGTCAATGCTCCGCGGGTCGAGCGTGCCGGCATGCTCGGTGACCAGGCGCACCTGGGAGCCCACGTAAGCCTTCTCGACGCCGTGGCGCACATCCTGCGAGTAGCGCGTGGGCGGCACCCATGCCTCGTCTGTGAAGAGCGTTTCCAGGGTGTGAAACATCCGGGCTCCGGCGCGTTTCCACCAGGAGGTGGGCCGGAAATGGCGCAGCAACAGCTCCCGCACGTCCACCGGGTCCACTTTCCCGTAGCGGTAGCGATGGTCGTCATAGAGCTCAAACTCCACGAGCGGCGTATCGAAAGAGATGCCCGTGCAACCCACGTCCTTGACCTTCACCGGCAGCTCCAGGTTCTCGGCCTGGCGCCGGAGCTCTTCGTAAACCACGCGCGAGCCACCCGCGACGCAACTCGAGCAGAGGCAGATGCGGGCTTCACCGATGGATTCCCGGGCTGTCAACGGGTGCCCATTCCCTCCCGCCATGGGGCGAGCTTTCTCCGAAGCGCGAAAATCCTCGATCAAATCCGGAATTTTCCAGGTCTCGATCTGGCCGTAGATGACCTCGTCAATTTGCGCGACGGGGGCCAGCATGCAGCAGCCGAGGCAGGCGACCTCCTCCACGGTGAATTCGCCGTCGGGATCGGTGTGCTCCCCCTTCGGAATCTTCAGTTGCTGCCGGAAGGTGTCATACAGGATGTGGGCTCCATTGACATGGCAGGCGGTGCCGGTGCAGGTCTTGATGACGTGCTTGCCGACGGGGTAATGCCGAAACTGCGAGTAAAAAGTCGACACGCCCGTGACCGCATCGGGGGCGATTTCCGTGATCTCGCAAAGCCGCTCGAGCGCGGGCTTCGGCAGGTAGTTGTAGCGCTTCTGGATCGCCTGGAGCAGCGGGATAAGATCCTCCGATCGGCGCCCGATGCCCGCCACCATGGCGTCCACCTCCGCGAGGTCGATCGACACTTGGCCCTTGGACTGGTCGTTGCTCCGGCAACTCCCGCCGCACGTGATGGTAGCGCACTCACTCATGGTCCAAATCGGTAAAGGTGGTTGACGCCGCGGATGAAGAGGCCGTTACCCACGACCGCCGGGGTGGCAAAGACCGGCTCGCCCACTACCCCCGAACCCACCGTCTGAAAGCCGTTCCCCTGGGCCTTGAAAACATGCACGGTGCCCGCGTGATCCACTAAATAGACATGCTCGCCGACCAAGATGGGCGAGGCGAAGATGCCGTCGTCCGTGTCCTTATGCCAGAGTTCCTTCCCGGTTTTCGCGTCGAGGCAGAAGATGCCCCCATCGGTGAGTCCGAAAATAATGAGGCCGTTGCTGACCAGCGGGGTGCAGATGCCCGGCGCGCCCTCTTCCTTCTTCCACAGGACCTTTTGGGTCACGACGTCGATGGCGGTGAGGCCGGTGGCATCGGAGGCGGCGTAGAGGATGCCGTCGGCATAGAAGGGACTGACCGCCGCCTCGGCGTCCTTGAGGCACTCGACCCGCCAGAGTTCCTTTCCGGTGCGCGGATCATAGGCAACGACGCAGGGGTTTGCGGCCGTGACCAATAGCGGCCCCTGCGGCCCCTGGAAGATCTGGGGGGAGGCCCACGAGGGGCCGAACGCGCGAGGCGTCTTCCAACGGTCCTTTCCCGTGGCCGCGTCGAGCCCAACCACCAGGCTGTCGTTCTTGCGATCCATCTGGACAATCAACAGGTCCTCATACGCCACGAGAGACGAAGCGTAGCCATAGGAATTCTCCGGCAACCCGAGGCTGCGCTGCCAGGCCGGCTTGCCGTCAAAGGTGAACGCGGTCACTTCACCGTCCACGAAGATCGCAAACGCGCGCGTGCCGTCCGTCGCCATGGTCGAGGCGGCGTAACCGGTGTAGTCGGCCACCTTGAGCGCCTTTTTCGTGGCCTCGGAAATCGGCGCGACACTCTGCTTCCAGCGCAAGGCTCCGTCAGCCGCGTTGAAACAATAAACCTCGCGGGAGTTGGTGTCCGCGCCCGAGAGAAACACGTGACCCTGCCAGACGACCGGTGAACTCATCCCGGGCAGGGCCACCTCGCTCTTCCAGGCGGCGCCCTTTTCGGCTTCCCAGGTCGTCGGGACAGTGCCGGCGCGGGCCAAGCCGCCGCCGGCGCCACGGAATCCCGGCCACTGAGCCAAGCGTTCCTCCAGGGACGGCCAGGTGGCGCTGGGGGGCGGGGGAGCGGCTCGATCCACGGCAGAAGGAGCGGCAGGTTTGGTGGAAGCTTGCGCCGTGGACGGCGCCTTCGGTAAAGCCTGAGCGGCGGCGGGCGGCTTCGCCGGGGGCGCATCCAACGGGCTCTTCCACGGCAAGGCGAGCACCAGCGCGAACCCGATCAGCACCAGCCCAACGGCGGTGACTGACTTCCTCGCCCACAACGCCGTCGCGGCCAGGTCCTGCTTGGGATCGCCGGAATCTGGATACGGTGGAACCGCCCGGTAGGCATTCAGGGTTTTGAAGCAAATGACCATCACCGCCAGCCCGCCCACCAGCAGCGCCACGCCCACGTGGGTAAAGTGCTGGCTGGTGAAAAACGCCTGGCGGGTGAGCAGGTCGAGTTCGCGAATCTCCTCGCGAAGGGTGGCATCTCGGGGATTGGCCTTGAGTTGGTCCACGAGTTTGGCCAGGGCCGGAGAGTGGACCGGGTCAAGGCGGCTGACGCTGAAGTTGTTCGCGATGAGCAGGATACAGACGATTAGCGAGAAGATCGCGGCCACGTAGCCGGTCAGCCGGAGGACCTGGTAGGGCGCCGACTTGGTATCGGGTTCGAGGACGACGATTCTCATGCGGGCTTTCCCTTGGCGATGGCTTCGGGCGTGGTGCCTTCCTGCTTCGCCAGCGCCAGGGCGGCTTCATAGGCCGGGTTGCCGGGCACGAAATTGCCCTTGTGGATGGCATCGCTCGGGCAATATGGGCAGCAGCGGGCGCAACTGAAACAATGCGCCTTGTCCACCTCGTAATCCTTCTGCGTGCGCGCGACCGAAACCCCGACCAGCTTGGCGCCGAAAACCAGCCCCAGCAGGCCGCCTAGCAACCAGCCGCCGACGTTCATCCGCGACCGCACGAGCTGTGCCTCGGCCATGAGCTTGGCTTCGGGCGTGCCCTGGGTGCGGAAGGTAGTGGTCTCCAACGAGGGCTTGAGGTCGGGGTTGGCTTTCTCCACCAACAGATTCTCCGCCACCATCACCGAGTGGTTGTAGCGCGACATGGGAATCGAGAGCCGGTGCCCCACCCAGCCGCCGAGGAGGATCAAACCGGGCAGCAGGCAGAACAGGTAGCCGAGCCGCTGCACCCCGACCGCGCGATGCTCTCGGGCTAGGCCGAGGTTGGGTTTCTCCACGTAGTCGAACGGGCAGGACTTCTCGCACAGACGGCAGTTTACGCATTCGGTAGGCGTGATGGTCAGGTGCCACCGCGCAAACCGGGACATGAAACCGAGCAGCACGCCGTAAGGACAGAAGAACCGACAGTAGGGTCGCGCGATGAAGACGCCCGCCAGCAGAAAACCGGCGCCGAGATAAAGATAAGGAGCGTTGCCGTCGAGCCGGAAGAAACCGATGAACGGGTCGTACCGGCAGATCACGAAGCCCGTGTTCGTAGCGGCGAACAGGATGGCGACACCGAGGTAGGCGTAGGGAATCATGCTCAGGCCGATGGTGAGTTTGCGCGGCAGGGTGATCGGCTTGAGGATGACCAGGTCCTGGATCGCGCCCAGCGCGCAGACCGACGAGCAGAATACGCGCCCGAAGAACAACGCGAAGGCCAGGGGCGTGACAAAGAAGATCAACACCGTGATCGGCACCGCGTAGCTCGAGTTGAAGAGCGACAGGGTGACGTTCTGGATGGACCCGATCGGGCAGACGCAACCGCGCTTGTAGAACCCGAAATACAGCAGGCTAAACACCATGAGGGCGAAGATGCCCTTGCGGGTCCGTTTCTGGATCGCCAGCCACGAGGCCAGGCTCAAGACCGCCACCAGCACCACGACATCGATCCATTGCTTGGCCTGTGACGTGGGCTCTGGGACGGTGGTGTCCGGCAGCCTGTAACCGCTCGTGAAGGCCGGGGCCGGGAAGCGCATCTCATCCGCGGAGGCGTTGCTCACCAAGCCGAGGACACCCATCGCGAATGCCAGCAGGAGCCAGCGAAAAAGAGGACGACGTGATCGGGCGGCGAGCCGCCGCCAGAACTCGCCGGCGAGGATGCCGGCGCTACGTTCGCGCCAAATCCCGGCGTGGAGCACGCGGCCTAGCTTTTCGGCGTGTTCCATGGCGGGAGTTCGAGGTTGAGCTGCGTTTTCGGGTGCAGCTTGTGTTTGAGCAGGTAGGGATCGCTGGCGGGCAGCCGTACCCAGGCGTCCGATGGACATTGCCGGGCGATCGAGCAGTCGTTGCAGTTCACACACCGGTCGTGCCGGACCTGGAGGTAAAAGGACGCGTTGCCAAACATCTCGCAGGCCTTCACGCATTTGGCACAGCCGATGCAGGTAGCTTCCGTGATGTTGTATTCCCAGTAGGGATCCTCGACGAACTTGCGCTCGATGGCGCCGGTTGGGCAAAGCTGGTTTTCGGCGGCGGAAGTCAGCTCCGGGGCGTTGGGCTGGAAATAGCCGAAGCAGAGCCGGCAGTAGCCGCAGATCGGATACGATTGCACGCACTTCACCGCGGAGGGCGTGAGCACGCACGCGGTGGCGCAGTGTCCGCACTGCGTGCACTTCATCGGATCGATCTGCCAAATGGTGTTGTTCTTTCGGGCTGCGAAGGCGGCCAACCCGCCCACCACGCCCAGGCCAAAGGCAGCCACCCGGCCCAGACCCTGGCGGATAAAATCGAACCGGGTCAGCGTGGTGGTTTTCGAAGTGGGAGCAGGCATTAAGATCCCTTTCCGCGGTTGAGGGTTAACTGAGAATTGGCGCGCACATCGAGGCAGATCATCTCCTCAAAATCGCGCAGGACCAGCCGGCCATCCACGAAAGCCATGGGCGCCCAGGCCTCGCGGCCGTGCAACACGCGTGCCTGTGCCAGCCGCTCGTAGCTCGCGGGGGAAGCCTTGACCAACGACAGCGTCCCGTCATCATCGAGAATGAACACATCCTCGCCGACGCGCAGGAATGGTCCCAGTCCGAACCGTTCGGTTTTGCCGCTGGTCCAGACGATCTTGCCCTCGAGACTCATGCAGGCGAACTGCGCGCGGAACTCACCGGCGTCCTTTGGCAGGACGGCAAACAGGTGGTTTTGATAGGCCAACGGCGTGTGCTGCTCGCAGGAGAACACCGTCTTTTCCAACTCGTAAAGTGCCTCGGCCACCATCGGGCCGTTCGCCTCCTTCAACCCCAGCATCAGGCTGCCGCCGCCGTAGCCTGCGGTGACAAACATCCGGTGATCATCAATGGGCAACGGCGAGGGCGACGTCACCGAATGGGCCCAGGCTGTAGTCCGCCAAAGCACCTGCCCGCGATCCGCTCCGTCCGCCGCGACGCCCACGGTCCCTTCCTTGGCGCAATACACATACATCTTCCGCCCCAGCAAGGTCGCCGGCACGACCGACGAATGCGACATGCCCCAGTGGTCCGGGTTGGGTGTCTGCCAGACAACCTTGCCGGTCGCGCAGTCCACTCCCATCAGCAGGGCTTTGCCCCCCGGGGCCAGCACCGCGACGCGGTCATCAATCAACGGGCATTGCCCGGTGTACCAGAGCGGCACCTCGGTCCCATAATCCGCCACCAGATCCATGCCCCAAAGAAACTCCCCGGTCGCCGGCCGGTTGCACATGACCAGACAACGCGGACCTACGGTTACCACGTAGTCATCCGTCACCGCGGGGACGGTGCGGGAAAACCCGTGGTTCTTCTTGATGGGCGCCTTGTAGGTCCGCCGCCAGATCTCTTTGCCGTCCGCCAGGGAAAACACCCGCAGCGAGTCCCCCTCCTCCTTCTCGTCGTAATCGAGCAGAAAGACGCGGCCCTGGTGCGCCACCGGACCGGCGTACCCCTGCCCCACCTTGGTTCGCCAGAGGGCCGGCGGACCGCCCTCGGGCCAGTGCTCCAGCACCGGCGGGCCTGGGACGGTGTTGCTGAAATCCTGGCCTCGAAACCTCGGCCAGCTTCCGGTCTCCGTACCGGGCTTGCCGTCGAAGGTGGCGAGCTTGCCGGTGACATCCACCTTTTCGGCCGTGGGTGCCATGGCTTCGGCAGACGCGGCCGCCGTCGCCGCTGGGTCCTTCGGCAGTGTCCCGGCGGCCCGCTCGGCGGCATAATCCGCCAACCGCTTCTCCACCGCCACCGTGACGGGCGGTTTGAAGAGCAGCACCAGGAACCCGGCGGCCATTCCCACTACCACCAGGATCAGGACCAGCGTTAGCTGCCGTTGACTCATTTTGGTACTGTCACTGAGGGAATACTCCGGGATTGTCGGGCCTTTGTCAGGGAAAAACGGGGCGTTTTCCCAGGAGCCGACAAAACTCGACGAACCCATCCGTGCCGCAGGCGTTGGGCTCCGGGACGCCCCAGGTCATGTCCTCGGTCCGTTGACGCAGCTTGCCAGCCCCGCTTTCCCAGTGATAGCCGCTGGCCAAGCAGGGAGGAAGTCACCGGCGGGGCTTGAACTTCAACCGGTGCCGGTCGGAGAGTCCATCCAGCATCAGCGTGAGGACGGTGCAAGTCATTCCGAGAAAGGGAACGCCCAACGGTTTGCCGGTGACCGAATCGTAATGCTCGCTGAGGCCGTGCTTGAGGGCATTCTCGATGGTTTTGTCGGCGATCTCGGCGGCGATTTGGGAATAGCCGTGCAGGGCGAAACCGGACGCCACTTGGTAATTGGGGGCCGGCCAGACATCGCCGCGCCAGTAGCTGTGCGGGTCAAAGCGCGGGTCCTTGCGATCCACCGTGGGTATCGGCAGCGGTGTTTCCCAATGCTCCGTCCGGATCGCCTGTGCCATCCGCTTGGTCATCGCCCGCGTGGGAACCTCCGCCATCAGCGGCATCCAGCTTCCGATGGTCGCCACCCTGACCTTCTCCAACGTATCTCGCTTCACCGCCAGAAATGTCCCGCTTGCCTCGTCCCACATGTGCCGGCGCATGGCCGCGACGGACTTCTCGATCCGCCGCTGGCGTCGCTGGGCCATGGCGTTGTCGCCCAGAGTCTTGGCCAGGCGCGCCAGGCTGCGCTCGGAACTGATCAGGTAAGCCGTGATCCCCGGCAGACAGATGTCGCCATACCAATTGCCTTCGCCGGCGCCCTTGCGGACCGGGTGCGGAGTGAGCTTGAGCTCATCCAGGTTGACCTCATTATCGAAAGTCTAAAAACGGCCATGCTGAACAACCCCGCTGTACGACCCGACGGCGACGAGCCCGGCATGGGTCACGTCCCGTTCGCGCCAGTACCACTCATGGAACTTCTCCAGCGGCCCCAGACTTTGCCGGAGCAGTTCTCGGTCGCCATTGCGCTTGAACACCCGCTCCAAGCCCCAGCCAAGAATGGGAATCTGGGAATAGGCCGGGAATTCATTCCAGTTCGTGGTGTTCTTCGGTTCGATCATGCAGGGGATCATGTCGTGCGCGTACTCGGGACGCTTCATGCTCCAACGGTCCTGGAAATCCCAGTAGTTCTGGAAAACCTCGCGAATGAGTGCCTGTTGATCGGGCAGGATCGCCAGCAAATCCACCACGAACATCGCATCCCAGATCCACTGCCCATAGAAGGCATCGCCGGTGCCGGCTTGCAACCAGTGGTGTTTCAAGGTGCCCTCGGGAGGCTTGATTTTTCCCAGGACACATTGACGGAATATCTCCTCGGCCAGGCGAATGAGTTCCGGATCGTTCGATTCAAACAAGGATTTGGTGCCGAAGGCGGGCGCCGCGGTTGCGGCCCCACCGGTCGTGGCCCACCGGGACAGAAGCAGTGAGCCTAGGGTTCCGGCTAAGCTTCTGCTCACAAACGTTCTTCGATTCATCGTATTGAGTTTAGCCGAACCTTCAACGGCTTCAGCTTGGGAGCAGTGGCGGCCAACTGGCCATCCACGCTTACGGCGAACTGACCGTTTTTCCAGGTGACAGTCAGGTCGTGGTGTTTCACCCGGATGTTCCGGGCTTCGAAATAAGCCAGGCCGAGGTCAAGCGGGTGGATGCGAACTTCCCCCGACAGCGGATCCGCCTCGATGCCTACGACGTGGCGCATGATAAGATCAATGTAATAGGAGTGGGCGTAGTCCAGGTTCGGCGCGTTGGGTTCGCCGGTGATCGGGTCGTAGTTCTCCGAGACGCACGGGCGGTTGAGGTCGCCCTGGATGAAATGCATTTTCGTGTATCGGAAGAGGAATTCCGCAGCGCTGGGCACCAGCGCTGGGGCGAGCTCCTTGGCGGCGCGTGCGGCGGCA
>Ga0316225_1001621_pt1 | contig 20608 bp, 27 predicted proteins | sample TBH18015metaG_FD_206010 | JGI IMG/M metagenome (GOLD analysis project Ga0316225, IMG submission 206010) | Freshwater microbial communities from Trout Bog Lake, Wisconsin, USA - TBH18015 | ecosystem: Environmental > Aquatic > Freshwater > Lake > Hypolimnion/Profundal zone | place: USA: Wisconsin... | reverse complement strand
GACCATGGCTGCGGAGATCGAGGAACCGGCGGCGAACACGCCAGCCCCGACCTTCATTATGTCCGCGCCCCACTTTCGGACCTCGCGCCCGGCGGCATCCAGGCCGGCCGACAGTTTGTTGTTGGTGGTGTAAAGCTCGACATAGGCTCGCCCGGCTCGTACTGCACTTGCGTCTGACATATCAGCCTACTTTCAACGAGTTTGCCCACGCCGCGGGGATGCTGCCGGCCTCAAGCTCCTTCTCCAGCGCCGGCCCCATGAACGGGTGCGGGCGAATGTGGATGGTGCGGCTCTTGCCCTTGTGGCCCCAGGTGACGGTCTCGTCGCCGCCAGCCTCCAGTTTCCGCGGCGCTTCGCCTTTAGCAAACGGCATCGGGCCGATAACCGCGCTGCCGGTACTCAGGTCGTAGGCGAAGCGGTTGAGCGCCTTGGCCTTCAGGTTGCCGCTGTGGCTCTTGCCCTGCCTGTCAGTCCAACCGTGAGTGAAGGGTGCCGTGCCTGGGGGAGCATACTTGCCGTGCGCCCGCTGCTTCATCGACGTGCGTTCCCGCGTCCAAACATAAGATGCCGCCTTGAGAAGCGCCTGATACGTCGCTTTGCTCATCAGGTTCATCACCTTGAGCTTGTCGAACATAACCAGGGTTTTGCCGATGGCGAGCATATCAGTCTCCGTCAAACTTTAACTTGCCCAGACATTCGACCGGCAGGACGGGCAAGGTCTTTTTCGGCGCGAACGGGTTGAAATCGCTGGCCGTGTAGGGATCGGGTTTGCTCTTTGGGTCACGCATCCAATTGTAAAGGGCGGCCAAGATCGGCGCAGTATGATTCCATCGCGCCTTCTGCGTCGCCTCTGCCATCAGGTACAACTCTCGGAGGGAATAGCCGTCGGGGGAGATACCGATGATGGCAGCGAGTTCAAGAGCGAATCCAACGACAGAGACTTCAATTTTTCCACCGCCGCCGTCGTCGCTTCCTTCATCTTGTCCACTTCCGCCCGCAGCATCGCCCTGCGGGACCGGGGGAAAAAATCTATTATTTCCTCCCGCATGGCGTCGGCGGCTCCATCAATGCACCCGCCCAGGCCGGCAGCGAAGTCTTCGGGGGTCAGACCGAGGGCGTCAATTGCCGGCTTGAGGGCGGCGTAAAGGGTTTCCACCAGTAGGCAGGGGTCGTTGTCCAGCCTTACAATCAGGTTGGTTTCCCCGCCCTTAATGGCGTCCTGAATATCGGCGGCGGCCAGCGCCTTCATACGCTTGGCCGCTGGAGCATCGAGTTGTAGAACCCATGCCCTGTCTTTGTTGTCCTTGAACCCGTGCATGACTTCTCCTGTTGTGTGATGACGCAAAATTATGGCACGCGAACGGCTTCTGTCGGGGTCGTTGACGGGCAACGGATCAGCGAAATGTCAACGGCCTGGTGGCCATTGATCGGCTCGGCCCGCTTCCAATCCTTCACCTGAAAATCACTGATAATGCCGTAGCTTCCGCTGTTGGAGGCATTGCCACTGAGGGCCGCAACCGACACAAACTCGCCGCTGTTGTCCAGGTAGTTGCTGAAGAGCGCCTGCTGGCCGCTGTCGGTGCCGGCACGGTCGATCAGCTTGACCGTGAGTTTCGTCACCTTGAGCGCCTTGGTCTCCCACTTCTCGCCCTGGCCGTCGCGGGCGGAAACGTCGGTGGTCTCGCTGTCGCCCTCGAAGGTGACATCGTTGACGCCCTTGATTTCGACCAGGTTGGTGTTGGTGTTGGCGCCGACGTGGACGCCGCCGGTGACGGTCCCGCCCCAACTGACGTGGCCGGTGACGGTTCCGTTGCTGGTGGTCGGATCGTAGTAGAGTTTGGCGTTAGCGCCGAGGGAAAAAAGGGGGTTGCTCATTGGATTCTCCGGGGCTTAGCCCCAAACAAAGGTTACATGAATCAGGGAAAAAAACCGCGATTCGTCGCGGAGATAGTCAGGGTCGCAAAGGGGCTTGATTTCGGTTTTGAGAACAGAGGCGTTGATGGTTGGGATACTGAAGGCGTCGGCGTCCTGGGGTAGCCAGATGGTGTTAATGTACTCGGCGATGGCCACCAGGGCATCGGGCTCCACGTTGTCGATGGCGGTGCGGCCGGTAGGATTCGCCGTCACGCCAAGCCGCTTCTGCAGGCCGATCTGGATAAGGCTTTCGTGTTTGGTTTCCTCGCGGCCAATACGCTCGCACTTGTCTTCCGGCACGTAGACGGTAAGTTGAAGTTTGGCCAGCTCTTCCAGTTTGAACAGGGGCGCCCATGTGCGGTCGGCGGTCGCCTTGGTGATGGCCTGCACGTCCGACTGATTGAGCCGGTCTACGACAGCCTGAGCGATTTGTGCGTTGACGCTGGACATTATGCGGCCTCTGCCGGAAGAGTCAGTTTCGTGTGAATATGCCGGCGAGTGCGGTAACGATCCGCCCAGGCCCAGCAGTCTTTGTTGCCATCAAGGACCATGGCGGCATAGGTGTACGTCACGCCGTTGACGGTCTCAGCAATCATATCTCCGATGCGCGGTTCGTAGGGCACGCCGCCGATTGCCAGTAGCGACGCGCGGATACCAAAAATCCGTTCTTCACGGCTCAGTGCGATCTCTTCGCCCGTCGCCACGATTCGCGTCGTGGGGCCTGGAACGGCTGGGACGCGGAATGGAGCGCCGCGGAGCGGAGTATAAACGACCGAATCGCCGGCTATTTCGTCGGCGATATCGGCCATATCATCCATGATTTCCGCTATTTCGCTCATGCTTCGATATCAAAAGTGGCCGTGGCGCCGCTGGCATTGCCACTGCCGGAATTGACGGCTTCCAATCGGACAAAGCGGGCCAATTTACGTCCGAGGGAAACTGTTGCTTGACTGGACGCTATGCCGACATAAGCCAAAGAGGCCGTTGCGGCACATGTATTAGTCGGGGCACCTGAATCCACAATCGTTATTGCCGGGGCGGTCACGTACCCGGCACCAGCGGTAAGGACGCCAATCGAGGCGACGGCGCTAGCAGTCACAGTGACGCTCAATGTTGCCCTTGACGTGTTCACGCCTACGGGCGGGGGCGCCGCCACAGCCGTAGTCGTGGCCTGGGTGAAGGTGCCCGAATGGGCGCCGACAGCGACAGAGCCAACGCCAGAGATCGGCCCGGCAGAATAGGATTGAACAAGGGCCTTGAGGTTGACTGTCTTTTCGATGGCGAATTCGTAGGTGTTGGAACCCTTGACGTTATATGTCATCGTATTGCCATTGGCCAACTGGGCAGTTGTCAACGCGGGGGCGGTAATGGTAATAGGCACGTCGCCCAGTGTCACCAGGAACATACTAAGGTCAACCGGCGTGCTGGTTGTGGTGGCCGCTCCATTTGGTAATGCAAGCGAACCAGTGTAACTTCTACCGCGAGGTCCGGGGGTAGACATAACGCCTCCAGGCAAAGGGGGAAAAGGGGTGCGCCCTTGCGAACGCACCCCTTGATCCGCTTACATGAGGAGATCAAACTGCATCGAAGAACCGCTGCAATCGGCGGCGTTGCTGCCGGCGCTCACGGCCTGTGCCCGGATGTAGCGGGAAACGCCAGTCGGCAGCCGGGACGTGAAAGTCGCGGCGACGGCACCGTTTGTACTTCCGGTCTGAACGATGCACGATGCAAACAAATTCACCCACGTCCCGTTGGTGTCAGAGACGTGCTGAATGTTGTATGTCATCGTCGCGTTGGTGTTGGCAAGCTGCGTGCTCGTCAAAGCCGGAGCCTTCAGCGACAACTCGCTTTCCGCGAGAAAATCGCCGACGCCCTGATTCACCGTGTCAATGACAGCGGTGTTGACGGTGGCGCCAGCGGTGGGCAGAGGCAAGAGGGCCGGAGATACGGCCGCGTCACGAACCTTGAAACCTTGATTTACGAGAGCCATGATCGGCTCCTTTCTTGTTGAGGGTCATCCCGCTTTTTGCGGGGCATTGTTCACGGCCGATTACAGGCTGTCAGGCTCCACGTTGGAGATCGAGTCAGAGTACCGTATGGGAATCTGCTCGAAATCCACCGGCGTAGGAGCGGGAGCGCCGGTCGGGTTCACGGCGGTACGGCTGGCGCGGAGTTGCTCGCCGGAACGAACGGACATGAAAATGTCACTGATCGTGTGGCGGAACGCCGCGGGCAGCAGAGCCAGGGCGGAACCGAGCTTGGCATCGGTCAGGCCATAGCCGGCCTGGCCGGTGAGGCCCTGGATGCGGACGATGGAGTAGCGATTGAGGCATTGCAGGCCGGGGCGGGCCTCCAACTCGCTGATATACCCGGTGACGTGGCCGCCATCGGGGGTGAAAATGTCGCCGATGCGGGTGGGGGCCATGGCCATCTGCCCGTTGTTGCCAAACACCCACTGGACCTTGTTCTGGCCGAAGGCGACGAAGTAAACCGAGGAGCAACCGTCGAACGTGCCGGAAACGGTCCCGGTGGCCGTGGCGTTGGCGCTCATGGTCACGGTGTTGGTGCCAACGGCGGTAACGAGCGTGCCGACGGGGACGCCCGTTGCGGTGATCTGCATACCGACCACAATGCCCGTCACGGTGACACTAGAAAGCGTGGCGCTTCCCGATGAGGTCGTGACGTTGGTCGTGACGGAACTACCGCCGGCGGGGTAGACGAACGCCGGATCGACATAATCCAGCAGGCCGGGGTGTCCCTTGAGGTCGCCATTCTCGGCGGTGCGGCGGCCGTAATAGAACTGCCGGCCGAGGAGCTGCATGGAGGCTTCCATGACGGCGGTGGCTTCCATGGAGATGTAGGCTTCGGCACCGTCTTCGGCAGCATCGGCAACCGCCTTGTCGGCCTCGATACGCGGATTGAGCAGGAAGGTCTCAATCAACTGATTGTCGTAGGTCGCCTTGACCACGCCGCTCCCGCTGTTGAAGTCGCGGAACGCGACACTGCCAAGACTCTTGCGGATCAGGGTCTTGTAGTTGATGCCCTTGATAGTGCGCGCCGCCCCGACCATCACTTCGGGGTGAGCGCGGATGGTTTCATCGACCAGCCCGACAACGCCGTCGCTGCCATTGGCCTTCACGATGTCCAACAGGGTAATCCGGTTGCCCGGAACGACCACGGATACGTTTGTATCAACCATGGTATATAATCCTTTCAGAGTGGCCGTTTCCGGCCGGGTCAAAAATTCCTTCGGCCTTGATTATCTGGCCGCCTTGGGAAGCTGGATAGAACGGGCCACGGCGGCCAGATTCTTGCCAATCTTGGCATCCAGGCCATCAACGACCTTCGCATTGACCGGATCGGCATCGGCAGCATCGGCGGAAACCGGAACCGACGCACCCCGCAGGCCGACAATGCGGGCCTTGAGTTCCGCATTCTCGGTATTCAGGGTTTTGATCTGATCTTCCAGGCCGGCAATGCACTTGGCCTGGGATTCATTATACAGGGCGGTAGCTTCCTCGAAGGTCTTGCCCTCGACATGCCACACGGCACCCTGGGGGCCAAAGGCCGCCAAAAACGCTTTGCCATCGGGAGCGGGGGCTACCGCGGCGGGAGTCTCTTTGCTCATATGAGCATCCTTTCTTTGAGAAATTGCGGTCGGCAACGAGCCTGCCGCGGTTATTTTTTGTTGGACCATCTCGCTAATGCGGGCGATTGTTTGCTCATAGGTCTTAATGCCATCGCACAGCTTCATGGCCGCCCCCTCCGTTGCGGAGAACACGCCGCCAGTGGCACACTTTTCAACCTCCTTAGCGGTCATATCACGCCCGGCGCAGACATATGCGGCGAAATGGACTTGGGTGTCATCAACGATCTTTTGGAAATATTCGTCCTGTTCCTTGGTGATTTTGGCACCCGGAAATCCGGCGCCCTTGAGCGGGCCGGTAGCGTAAATTTTGGCCTGGATACCGGCCTTTGTGGCGGCTTCGCTTTCGTCATAGGTGGCAATCAGGGTGCCAATAGAACCAACCATGGCGGTAGGATGGTTGCAATACACTTCCTCGCATTGGCTTGCGATCAGATAGCATGCGGAAGCGCACAGATCTTCCACAAACGCCACGCATGGCTTGGCGGCGGCGGCACTCCTAACCTCGTCGGCAAGATCGAATGCACCGGAAACGCTGCCGCCCGGAGAATCGCACACAAGCATAATGCCCATACAGGATGGATCGGAAGTGGCCTCTCTCACCTGCTTGCGGGCAACTACGGTGGACGTGGATTCATCCATGCTGGATTGCTGTTTCATCAGGGTGCCAGAAAGATGAATTACCCGGATGTGCGGCATCTCGGCGTCGGCCAATGGCTCCTCGTCGTCTTCGCTATCGTCTTCGCTATCGTCCTCCGGTTTTTTCAACGGCTCGGTCAGAGCCACGCCAATCGCTTCGTGCGGGTGTGGTTGGGGCGTTTGACTCACATGCTCCACGAGGTTCATTGATGCGGCACGGCGCAGCATGGCCATGCCACGGGAAGGCTCCATGGCCCATAAGCCGAAATACTCATCCAGCCGTGGGACATTCATATTGCCTACATTGACGGTCGGGAGAAAGTCAGTCATGGAAATCTCCATTGTGGCGTTCTTCGGCAAGCATCAGGGCCAAGGCGCGATTATGAGCAGTGCGGCTCTTACCCCTGACGTTGGCGATTGCCTTGCCATTCGTCGCCGGCTCATCTTCCGTTTTTTCAATCTCGGCTTCTTTTTCGGCGTTCTGTTCGCCGGCGACAATCTGACGCTCACTCATCGCCCATACCGGAGGCGGCATTCCACGCTTCTTCCGCATTTCCAACCACTCGGCTTGCTCGTCGAGAATTTCCTCGGCGTCTGCATCGCTGTTGGCTTCTATAACCCGCTGCGGAGATGTCAGGCCGCCTTCAATCGCGGCATCATTGGCGAGAACCTCTTTAAGAGGATCAAGCCATGGGGTGCCGGCAGCACGCCAATCGAACACGTCGGCGGGCGTCATGCCTTTTGGTAATTTTATTTCCCCATCATCTATGCCGACCTGTAGCCGCCACTCCGTCCAATCATGCAGCATCGCTTTGACGTTGGAACGCTTGGCTTTGGCTGACTTTTCGTAGGTGATCCAAGCTTGCCGGCCGCCGGAAAAGTTGACATACTTTTCGTCGTACCAGTTGTATGGAATATCCAATGACTTGAGGGCCAGGCCGATAACGATGGGAAGGAAACTCTGCATCTCGGCAGACGGAGTGTGGCTTTCGATAATCTCGGCTTTGTCGCCTGGGTCAAGGTCCATCAGGGCCGGTCCAAGGCCAAAATCTACGGAGTAGCGGGCTTCGGGAATAACGGTAGGGCCAGGGTTGTTGCCATTGCCGCCGTCAACCATCGTGCCCTGCGGTGGAATCTGCCCCTCCGGCGTCGGCGGGTTTATTTCTCCGGTTTGACCGAGCGGCTTTTCTTCGGGACTGGCATTACGCGAAACAGCGAGTGCGAGAATCGAGGCAACTTTGAGCTTCAATAGGGCGAAGTCGATGCCTTCATACACGTCGCGGTAAGTGTTGTAGGCGCTCAACAAAGGCGAGATGCCGCGCACTTGATCGAAACGGCCAAGATCCCAGTTCGCATGAAGGTAAAGCCATTGGGCCGGAATCACCTTCTCGAAAACCATATCCTGCCCGGTGTACCCCATATCATTCGTGTTGGCCCGCTTGCAGAGGATATATCCGATAGCCTTACCGCCCTGGTTGCGGTTTATAATAACACCGTGATTGACCAATGCAGCGTCAATATCGCCCGGCAGGCCGCAGTAGGGGGTGCGAATTCGATCCCCTTCAATCCACTGAACCTTTCCGCTGCTAAGCTTCATATAGCCGATGTCGCCATCAACTATGCAACGGGCTTCGGCCATGCGGGTCGCTTCCATCAACGGATGCCGACCGGCAACATCGAAGTTTTCCTTCTTGGCACACTTCTCCAAGAACGCCCTAATTTTTTTATCGGCGCCAGAATCTCCCGTCTTCACCTTGAGGCGAAAGTCCGTCACATAGTCCAGATGACGCCGAATGGCCCAAGCCGCCACGGCAAAGTTACGCTGGATGTCGCGGGTTGCGGTAACGGCGGCACGACGCGAGGCTGGCGGGAGTTCGCGGTCCTCATCGCGGACAAGGGCAGAAGGCGCCGAACGTCTCCCCTTGGGCTTGGTGGCGTCATAGCCACTGTACCAGGTAAACGCCTTGCGGCTGGCAACGGGATCGCCATTGCCACCGTGACGCCGAACAGGTACGCCAGTGCGTATTTCTTCGATCATTTCCGCAACAGCACCCATTACTGTTGACTCCCCCCAATGAAGATAGTTGACATGCGCGGACGAAGTTCGGGATGCAGCACGCGGGACAGATCGCGCATACGTTCCCTAGCGAATTTCAGGTCATAAGTTATCTTCTGTCCGTCGATAACGGCACTGGACGCGCCGCGGGCAATTATCCGCTGGAGGCGGTCGTATTCGGCCTGCAATTTAATAAGATTCGCCTGTGTCACATTGGCACATTACCATAAATATGTGTCACATTGGCACAGTATAGTACGTAGTGCGTAACAAAATTAAATTTTGTTGGCCGCCCGAATACTTACGGAATGAATACCAAGCAGGCTAAAGCGGCGGCTCTAGCAAGATGGGCTAGGTCTTCCGATTCTCAAAAGACCTGTCAATCCGCGCCTGCCCGCACTTGCTGCAAGCCGTTCTGCGCCTGACGATATGGGTGTATGGCTGGCCTTTTTCGTCCAGTCCTGGGTATGGCTGTTCACACACGTTGCTATACGAATCTCGCTCTGTCGATCCGCACACCGCGCACCGCGAAATAGTCACATGTTGAATCGGGACTTTGCCGACCTTTAACTTCGGCTTGAGTTGAACTTCTTTCATGTTGTGTCTCCTAAAACATGTACGATACCGATTTCCTGCGCTGCTGGCGAACCGATGAACGCCGCGGCGACATTTCTAACGACGCTTTTACCCCAAGGGTTGAGGCCATGACCGCGGCACCAACCACCAAATCTAGGCCATGGTTTTCCCGCCCCGGCAACTTCTGCCAGAGCGTCACCGTGCGCCCGGTTCCTCTGGAAGTATGGTCGTCGGGGTACTCTGCGGCAACCTGTTGTGAAAATGCCTCATGCTCCTCTGATCTGCCAAACAGTGACCAGCCGCCCGGAGCATTGGCCGGCAGAGCAAGACGCCTCTGGGCAAACGTCTTCCATACGTTTACATCACAAACAACATGCCGCGAATTGCGAATCTTTGTTAATAACCAGCCATAACCGCCGCGCTCGCCTTCCTTCAACTGGTACGTGTCAATGGGCCGCGCCTGGGGACCGTAAAATCTACCGTCCTGGGGGATGACGATGTTGGCGTGTTTACTGCGCTGGCAAAAAGTGTGAACGATGCCGGTTGAGTCGCCCCAATTTTCGTCAATACCGATCAGGTTCAGACGCATCTCCGTGCCGACCTCACTCATAAAAACGCGATGGGCCAGAACATCAACCAACTTTTCCATGCCGCCCATTAGCGAGGTTTCAAGCACCGGCGTCTGAAACTGCTGCTGTAGGGTGATTTTCACATCGGAGATGTTGACATACGGCCTGGACTGTGCAGGAAAAAGACCGTAGTCAACAACGTGGCCTCCGAACCCCTGCCCAAAGGACATAACTACCCATGGCAGAACAGCCTTTTGCACATCTATGAACGCGGTAAGCGTGCTATGCGACCGTAGGATGATGCCGCGAGGGACGTTGTTTGCCTTGCTGGCAATGGCAATGGGCCGGGGCGCCAACGACACCGACTCTATCCGCGGCTTGGGCCGATTCTGACACTCGGAAGCAAAAACGTCCGGGCCATCGTCAATCAACATATTATAAGCGTGCTGGATAGCGGAAACTTCAATATGCTCAAAATAGCAAAAGTCCCATGCCATTTCGTGCCCGGCATCCATTTCTTTTTTGTGTGCGAGGTAGAACGCCATCGCATCGGCATGGGCGCGGGATTGGTCGCCTATTTTTTCGGGATCAAAACTGTTGCGGATTTTGGCGTAATCCGTAAGCCATAGGGTGTCTTTCGCCGGCCCCCACGTTCGCACCATAGCTATGCGTTCGGATTGCCATGATGGATTGAGCCGCGGCGTGAGCAATTGGTCCATGAAGTCGTCCGGCTGGATGATGGTGCCAGCACAGCAGACAGCCATGGGGTTCTTATGACCACCCATCTTCAAAACAGACTTTTTGAGTATTGATAGGAGCTTGGATACCTGGGCGGGACTTTCGGCTTGCTCGTCCTTCTGGGGATCGTCAATAAAAACAAAATCAGGGCGCTGGTTGGCACCGGATGTACGCTTGTGCTTCATGCCACGCGAAGCAGCAAGCAGCCCGCAAGTGATTACAATACCACCGGCACCGGGAGGCTCAACCAGTGGAGCACCAGGCTTAGCACCCTCGATAGTCCACCAACCATCCGGCACCAGGCAAGATGGAAGAACAAGGGCATCGCTCCTCCATTCTATATGGGTGCGTCTTGGATCAACATCATCAGAGGGATTCCCGCCTTCAACGTCACCAGGCTTGTGGTTCTGGCTATTGCCGCGCTGCGGCTTACCATCAATAGCTTTTATGGAAAAACATATCTCCGGGAAGTCCGCCAGAAGCAAGTCATTCTCCTCAAACTCGCTTTTTATGGAATCCATGCTTGCCGTTGCCGTTTTCTCGTTGGCACCAAACAACGGCGTAAATTTCCTGTGACCGTAAAGAAGTGCCCAAACAACGGCAAGCTCAAGAATAGTGGTCTTAGCGTATCCCCTGGGGAAAGCCTCGACAAATCGGCCGCCATCTATGATACAGGTTCCAATTCGACTAATGGCCCGCTTCTGGTCTTCTCCGAAGGGACTTAGTCCGGTTGATTCAGGAAAATACGTAGTCAGAAAAAGCAGAAGATTCAACCTACATGCTTCACGCCGGGCTGGATCGGAAACCATAGGAATGGTGCCGATGCAACTAACGGCCGCGGTATGCGCTCTCGCCCGGAGCGCCATGCGGTCGCGCTGCTCTTGCCCAAGTTGCGCCGCTGATTTCTTGGATTCCCTTGGCATTGAGAAACCTACGATTGGCCGGCAATAGTAATCTGCGGAATCTGGAAGGCGGTGCTGTTCGTCGGGGTGTTGAACGGAGCATTATCATTGCCGTTTACGAACTTCGCAACATAGGTACTCGACTGCTCTAGGGCAACAGTCAAAACGCCCATCGCGTTGCTATATGCGGTAACGGGAAGGCTGAATGCGGTTCCGGCGGTATTAGTGCTCGTCGAACCAACAAAACGAAATTGAACGGGAACCCATGGGCGCGGGTTGCCGGCATCGTCAGTTATAACCACCGTGCCATTAACCTGATTTGATCCCGGCGTCGGGCTGAGAATTGTTTGGTCCCCTGGCGAAAACTGCGTGAACATCCCCAAGGTAGAGCCGTAAGCATACGGCCACGATTGAAGCTGTACTGTGCCTTGATAGACGGCGGCAAGGTAGGGAATAGAACTTATGACAGTGCCACTGACGGCGGCAGTACACGAATAGAATCCCTGCGGCGATTCTGTCATCACAACGGACGCCACAATGTTACCGTTAGGGTCAAAGCATTTTCCAGTAAGTACGAGATCGCCGGCATACTGCTGTTGGATGATTTGAAATATGTCATTCATATTGGTACCAATCTGCAAAATTGTTGCCCATGATTATGCCGTTATCGTTACCGTGCCGTCGGCGTTTTTGGTCGTCGGCTTGACCAGAGCCAGAACAGCGGGATCGACCGGGGCGTTAACGCGCGGGTCGGCCAAGAGGGATACCAGAGCGTCTGCCGCCCCGAAAGCACTAACGGCATTGGTGCCCATCGCGGCAATGACGGTCTGCGGGCTGGATGCCCCCCAGATGGCCTTTATGCTGTTTGTCGCATAGGTGTTCATCTGCTGTAACATAAAGGTACCCTGCCGTTGCAGCAACGATACTACCTGGGCCGGGGTTGGGGTTGCGGAAGTTACGGGAGAGGAAATGAATGGCATGATGATCCTTTCTTAAATAATGGTAGTCCAAGCGTTATTTCCCGCTATGTAAATATAAAGATGCGTTCCGTCGTAATACATCTGCCCGTCAATGGGCCTTGATGGAACGGCGGATTGGGGGAAGAACACCGCTGTACTCTTGATTGATAACTCGTTACAGGTCACGCTATAAAATGTGGCATTGCCATAGCTGTCTACCATGGCGGCACCATTGTTTACGATTATGGGAATGACGCCTTGGCCACTAACGTTTATTAGGTTAGCTTGCATATTGCCACTACCGTCACTAGAGATATTAGCATCCCTACCCGCAGAATTTACTCCAAGGCCAGCGGCAGTTATGGCGGCGGCCGCGCCATACGAATCATAAACTCCGGCGACAACCGCTAACGGACTGCCGGAAGATCCGTCACCCTGGATCGTCGTCCCGTCAACGTAAACAGTGCCACCTTGAACAGGCACAGGCACCAACTCCCCGTCATCAAATCCTACAACCTGGCCATCCGTGATGCCGGAAAGGTTCGCAGGCACCCCGTTCAATAATTGCGCGTTGTTGTTGGGTTGGTTTATCATAAATTTTATCTCTTGCTGAACCACACGATCACACAGGGAATTGTTGCCGCGACCAGGGCGACGGCTCCACTTATAGCCGTCAAAATAAGCCCCTGCCGCATCGTCACGCCAAACGATGAACGCTGCCGATTATCATACTCAATGCCACAAACACGCTCATGAATTGATGAAATACTCGGACAGCCAGGAGGATGATTCATTTGATGCGCTTCTGTTATTTTTGCCGCTAACTGAACAAGACCTGGCTGACCGTTACCATTTAGAATCTTAAAGACGGCATTCAGTTGACGCCCTTGGTCGTCTATCGACTGTTTGATGCCGCCAAGTGCTTCCGTCGTGGTACGCTCAAACTCGGTCATGATCGCTGGTCTTTCTGCCCGAATGAGGACTATTTGCTGGCCATGCCATGGGAATACAGTCCCCATATTGCGGCAATCGTACCGCCGAGAATACTAATCGCCTGTGCCTTCTGTTCTGGCGTAACCTGCGTCGGACGCAGAACAATATATGTCGCACACGCCACGGCGGTTGCCAACAGAGAGGCACAGGTGGACTTAGATGGAATAAACTGTTTCCAGTTCATGAATCACCTTATTTCCCCGGAGCTTTTGCGGCCAGTGCCGCAATCGCCGGAGTTGAAGTCTGCGAAACTACCGCCTGTGCCAACTGGGCAATCACGGCGGAAAGCTGTTGCGACTCTGACAAATTTTCAATCGAAACCGCAACCGTCGTCGCCGGCCGCGTTGTCGTTGCTGCCGTCGTCGCCGATCCTGTTATCGTACCTACCGTCTCATCCATCAAAAATGACTTGATCGTCAAACTCGATCCGTCCGCCGACGTGTAGGTAATCGTTTTGCACCCGCACAGAAGGTCGGCTAATATGGCCACGGCAATTATTGAAAGAGATATTTTCATAGACTTTCCAAATATTGTTTCAACGCCGCATCATCAAAGCCAGCGGGAGACTTACCAGTTACCTTGCTCACCACGTCGGCAGGCAATAACGCGAAGCATTGCCCACCAAGACCCCGCGTTGCGTACATGGCATTGGCCGCATACGTGAACGTCCCGATCATCCCCCACGTATCAATGATCGTCCCCTGGGCATTGTATCCGCATGAAATGAAACAATGCCCGTTGGCGGGATCAGGCTGACCAGCCACGTCCCAGACAAAACCATTTCCAGCAGGGAAGGGATTTACGTAAGCGTCGGGAAGCTCAACCCCATACATAACATTTTCGAACCAATACAACGCTTCCCGTAATTCTACGGGGTTAGACGCATCCACACTAACCGCGTTTTCCAGGACAACTCCATCAGGCCACCCATTTTGCTCCCAACTGTTTATCGCCGTCTGCTCGTCGCACCCCTGATCGGTTGGGTTATTCCCCTGGCCATCCGTCTGCGACGGATCGTATCCACCAATGACCGAATATTGGCCAACCACTTGCTGATCCGAAAATAAAACCGGCTTACCCGTGGAGTTCGCAGAGGTCACGCCGCGAATGTGCATCCCGCCTGCTATAACGCAATCGCCAAGCTGGTCATTCAGATACAGTTTCGCCAACGCTACCGCCGCTGGAACACTGTAATCAATCGAATCCGGCAACACTATCGGCGGCAATACGCCCGCTTCCTTCATCGCCCGGTAACTGCTGCGGCAATGAGGATATGCCGGACAACGCCGTCCGCCAACTATGAAATGCCGACCCGATTGGATGATTCGCTTCATTGTTTTCTGGACCTTAAACGCGTCGTCGCCACATCAGCACTCAACGCCTGATACAAAATCGGCGGCTGTTGCCAATACGGCAACGCCATAAGATCGGCCGGCGTGTACCACTGTGGAGGACATGAGAACGGCTGGTTAGTTACGATCATGCTCAAGGCAACGGACGTGCTGCATACTCCATGGTGGTAAAAAGCAGGACGCCGCGTTACCGCCATTTCCGCCAACAACAGCACATCGTACAAGTCCCCTTCCCGGTCACAGGCCCAGTTCCATAAATCGGTTATCTGATCCCCATTGAGCGGCTCGGATAGCGGCAATACCCACACACTGTCAGTTGTAATATTCGAAGCCATCCATTCAGCCACGGGAGTTATCACGAACTCCGGCGCCGTCATTTCCGCCACAAACAAATTTCCCGAAGGATCGGCCACCACACGGGCCGAATGACATGGCATTACCCCAGACGGCAAAGGCATAACCGGACCTGTTCCATCCAATGTCGTTTGGCCAGCCTCAATCCGCTCGATGGTCCTCCCTATGTCGTCCAATGAATCGGACAGCATCAAGTAATCGCCGGGCTTTAGCTGATACTGGCTCATGCTGGAAGATCAAAAAAATAGTACGCCGCAACCGCGACCGGAGCGGCAATCACAACACACGCAATTACGGCAAGTATGCTCATCGGATATCCGTATCTACCCATTGCTGCGATTTACATGCCCGGTAATGCGTTATCAAACGAAAAACAAAGTAGACCAGCCCCATCACAGCCGATGCCGCCAGCGTGCCCAAAACAATGAAGAACGGGATAGTGTCGTCGCAAGTCATAGTAAACACGCCATATTTTATTGACACCTACAACCCGTAGTAATTCCATATATTAAATCACTACAAGTTGTATTTACACGGCGTAACGAATAACACGAAAACCAAAAATGTCAAGTAAATTCAATGTTATTACGTACTGCGATTTTTATGTTAGAACCTCTTGCCACAACGGATGAGTCTGGTAGCATGAAAATATGCCAACGTCCCTAATCTATACTTATTATTGCGGTTCCCAAAGCTCAGCATTATCTTGCGGACGTTGGCAAACATCTCTCGATAGTGTTGGGCTTTGGCAACCGCAGGAAGTTATAAATGAGTGCTACCAAATTCTTGCCCATCGGCGCAATACGCATAGACGGCGGAACCCAGATGCGTCTGACTTTAGACCAAGACTGGATCGCCGAACTCGCCGAATTGGTCACAAATGACGTTCCGCTGCCACCTATAGGCGTCGTTTACGATGGGGAGTCATACTGGCTGTGGGACGGGTTCCACCGTCGCGCCGCTCATGCCCAGGCCGACGCCGACTCAATCGAATGCGAAATTCGACCAGGCGTAAAACAAGATGCTGTTATGCTGGCTATCGGCGCAAACAAGGCACCCACCAGCCTGCGCCGGGACCGGGCAACCAAAGAGGCGGCGGTAAAAGCGTACCTCGAATTAAAACCTAACGATAGCACGTCTTTGATAGCCGAATATATTGGCGTCCGGCGCGATTTTATTGAGGCCATCAGAAAAGCCCAGGTTGATCCGGGATCAAGCCAAAAACCCCCTGCCGTTGCGCCAGAACGCATTTTGGACACAAAACGGGATCAATCACCCCCCCCGACAGAACGCACCGGAAGGGACGGAAAAAGCTACCCCGTTACCCCTCCCAAAGACACTCCAATATCCCAAAAACCAGAGCCGCCAAAAGACGAAACCGGAACCCCAATAGAACAAGATTCTGTTGCAAAGGCGTTTGCCGTTTTGCCTGATATAAAATTGCTCGTCCGCGAACTTATGGCATGGTACAAACGGGCCAACGCAATCCGCGCTGCTCTGAATAATGATTGGCTGCGGGAAGATGATCTTCATGCAAAATATCGGGAACTTTTGCGAGAACTTGAGGGGGCGGCTCCTCACTCTGTTTGCCGCCAATGCGGTGGGCCTGGTTGCCGCGTCTGTAAACAGACTGGTTATGTATCCCAGTTCCACTATCGAAGCTTCCTCGAAAAGCAGGAGGCTATGCCGTGACCTACGGATTATTTGAGCCGTTGCCTGCACCGGAGCCAACGGTGCCAGCCGCTGTGCCGTTGCCGCCCCAGGAAACGGCGATTGACGCATTAGGGCTGCGCCCATATCAGCACGCGGGGCTTGACGCCGTAATGGGTTCGTTTGACGCCGGCGTCCGCCGTACACTAATGACGGCCGCGACGGGCACGGGAAAAACCGTGACGTTTTCCCACATCGTCAAGCGATTCACAGAACTCTATCCAGAAAAAAAGGTTCTCATTATCGCCCACCGCGCCGAACTCATGGACCAGGCGGCGCGAAAAATACGGACCATAACCGGCATCAGATGCCACGTCGAAAAAGCCGATCAATTCGCAGGCCGGCACGCTAAGGTTATTATCGCTAGCATACAAACGCTTATCAGCGTATCGAAACATACCAAGAATCGCCGCGTGGAAGATCGCTTTAAGCCCACCGATTTTTCCCTGGTAGTGCTCGATGAAACGCACCGATACATTTCACCACAATGGGTTCGGGTGCCAATGTGGCTTTCTGAAAACAACCCAGAACTTTGTATTTTGGGGGTCACCGCAACGCCCAAGCGGGGCGACGACAAGGCGATGGGAAAGCTCTTTGAGTCGGTCGCCCACCAGTACCCAATTCATCAGGGAATCGAAGATGGATGGATTGTGCCGGTACGGCAAACAACCGTCACTGTCGATGGCCTTGACCTGTCGAAAGTACGCACTACCGCCGGAGACTTAAACGAAGGCGAGCTTGCGGAAATTCTGGAATTCGAGAAAAATCTGCACGGCATGGCTACGCCAGTATTGAAGCTTGCCAATGGCCGGCAGACCTTGGTCTTCTGCGTTACCGTGGCGCATGCCGAAAGATTCGCGGAAATACTTAACCGGCACAAGCCGGGATGCGCACAAATGGTATGCGGCAAGACCCCCGAAGAAGAACGCAAAGAACTATTCGCGGCATACGGAAGCGGTAAATTCCAAATACTTTGCAACGTCGGCATCGTCACCGAAGGCACCGACCTGCCGGGTGTTGAAGTCATCGCCATGGCTAGGCCGACAAAATCCGCCGCGTTATTCGAACAGATGATCGGCCGGGGAATTCGGCCAGCCGATGAAATCGCCGAACACCTTAATACGCTGGCATCGGCTGAACATCGTTGCGCCTGCATTGCGGCCAGCCGTAAGGCATTCTGCGAAATCATCGACTTCGTAGGCAACTGCGGAAAACACAAACTTATCCAAGTCGCAGACGTGCTCGGCGGCGACTATTCCGACGCGGCCAAAGAACGAGCAAAGCAGAAGGCAAAAGCGGCCGGCGCCCCCGCCGACATCATGGCCTTGCTCAAAACCAGCGCCGAAGAAATTATCATGGAGCGGGAACGCAAGCGGCTTAACGAAGAAGCCGAGAAAGAACGCCGCAAGGGCATAATCGCTCAATCGCAATATCGCACCGGAAGCGTAGACCCGTTCGATTACTACGATATTAAACCACCGCGTCTGACTAATTGGGATGGATTGCCCATGGCAACCCCGGCACAAATCGAATGCCTCCGGCGGCGCGGATTCGAAATAGACTGGTCCAGGGTCACCAAGGGAGAAGCCGGACGGATAATTTCGCAATCTATTACTAAGCCAACCATGGGCCAAATGAGGGTGTTAACCAGAGCCGGATATCGGCCCGATGAATTGAAAGAAATTTCCATATCCGACGCATCCAAAATCATCGACCGCGTAAAGGCAAATGGATGGAAACGCGTCAATATCCAACGTAGCCAGGAGACCGCAGCATGACATCCTCTTGGCTACGTTGCCGTAAAGACCGACCTTGTCAGGTTTGTGGTCGTCCGGATTGGTGTAGCGTTACCTCCGATGGGAAAGCCGCCCACTGTATGAGGGTGGCCAGCGGCAAGGAACTACCCAAAGGTGGCTGGATTCATAAACTGGACGGATCTGTAAAACCGATAACTTACAGTTACGACCGCCCACCTGCCCCTTTGACCCCGGCCGAACTGGCTATTATGTCCCGTCAGTTCCAGGCGGGAATCACCACAGACCACCTCGCCGCATTTGCCGGCAAGATGGGGCTTAGCCCCCTTAACCTTAAACGCTTAAATATCGGCTGGAATCTGCAAAGCCGAGCGTGGACGTTCCCAATGACCAATAGCAAGGGCGACGTACTCGGTATCCGACTACGCACAGACGATGGTAAAAAATTCGCCGTCAGGGGCGGACGCGAAGGACTGTTTATTCCCGAATCGCTCACCAATGACGGTCCACTATGCCTGCCCGAAGGTCCAACATCAACCTGCGCACTCTTGGATATGGACCTCGACGCCGTGGGGCGCCCGTCATGCTCCGGCGGAACCGATCTGTTGATATCCCTTTTGCCGACATGGACTAAACGCGATGTAGCTATATTCGCCGACCACGACGAACAAAAACATCGCCCAGACGGATCAATATTCTACCCAGGCCAAGAGGGCGGAAAAGCATTGGCGAACAAGCTATTGGCATCTAAAACATGCAAAAGCGTCAAGATTATCTGTCCACCTCGCTGCAAAGATGCACGCGACTGGAAAGCTCTCGGCGCCAACAAACGAATCATACTCTCGGCTGTTTGGGCCGCTAATTACTGTAATTGAGGTACTTTATGGCATGGATACCATGTGATACGTGTCTCTGGGAAAAAGGCAAAGTGGCAAGAATCGCACGACGGTTAATGCCTACGCCTAGCCACCCATTCAACATCCTCCTTATCTCAGGAGCCTGTCTACGCGTCTGGGCTTGGGTCGATGCCAACACCGAGACAGGAAGATTCCAAGGAGTGACCACCGCCGACCTAGACTTTCAGGCATGGCTACCAGGTCTCGCAGATGCATGGATCGAGGTCGGCTGGCTGGTCGTAGAAGACGACGGTTTGGTCTTCCCTAATTTCGACAGATACAACGGAAATACAAGCAAAGCCCGTCTCAATGGTGCAAAAAGATCGGCTAAATTTAGACGTAAACAACCACCACAACAAGAGTTATCCGCGTAACGGTCGAGCGTTACGCAACCGTTACCACTGCGTAACGCTCGACCGTTACGCAACCGTTACCACTGCGTAACGCTAAAGTAACAGACAAGCGTAGATACAGAACAGAACAGAACATATAAATACAAATACAGGCATGTAAAAAAGCTTAGTATTACTAATACCTAGGGATAGACAGAAGGGGAGAGAGATGATACCCCTACCGACGGAGGAGAACATGCCCGAAGATATGCTCACGCTGACCCTGCCATGGGGACCATCGACCAACACCTTCCTGCGGCACTTCGTTCTCCCCGGTCGCAGGCAAGCCTCAACCTGCATCAGCGAGGCCGGCAGAGAGTTCTACCGCGCCGTCGGCGTCCTGCTCCTGCAACAGCGGCCGCCGAAGCTATCTGGCAACCTCGCGGTCCAGATCGACCTATACCCGCCCAACCGCCGCAGCATCGACGTTGACAACCGGGCCAAGCCAATCCTCGATTCCCTGAAACGCAGGCCGAAGGACAAGCAGCAATACCCCGGAGCGTGGCTATTCGCCGAGGATGACAGCCAGGTTAAAATTATCCGCACTGACATCAGGGACGTATTCCCCGGAGGAAAAAGCATCGTTACCGTGGCAACGATCCTTCCCGGACAGGTGGTAGAGCCGATGCGGATAAGCGGCGTTGTTTGGGATTAAATTAGCTACAGGGTTTCGCCCAATAGTTCTAGGATTGCGATTGCGAGCGATTGCAGGCTCTAGGACGCACGACGGTTGGCAAATGATACATAATACCTTTTTCCGTTGCGCGCCTCTTAAATCGAACGCTAGGCCACCTAGAACGCATTTTAGAAAAACAAGGTGTTAAGAACAGATCGGGGAGTCTACGAAAACCGAAAATAAAAACATCCGGTGGTGCATTTCGTACGCTGGGCGGCCGATGATTCGACCTTGGCCAGCGCCGATGAAGTAGACGCCGACAGCATCGCGGCCGGCGTGGAACTGTCCCGATGGTTCGGCAACGAAGCCCGCCGCGCGTACGCGATTCTGTCGGAAAGCGATGACGAGCGGGACGGGCGGCGGCTGGTGGAACTGATCGGGCGCAAGGGCGGGGCCGTGACGGTTCGTGAGCTTCAACAGACAAGCCGGCTGTTTCGGACGGCCGGCGAAGCTGAAACCGCCCTGGATGCCCTGGCCGAAGC
>Ga0316225_1001617_pt1 | contig 20678 bp, 18 predicted proteins | sample TBH18015metaG_FD_206010 | JGI IMG/M metagenome (GOLD analysis project Ga0316225, IMG submission 206010) | Freshwater microbial communities from Trout Bog Lake, Wisconsin, USA - TBH18015 | ecosystem: Environmental > Aquatic > Freshwater > Lake > Hypolimnion/Profundal zone | place: USA: Wisconsin... | reverse complement strand
ACTTTACTGTGAAGTAGTGTGTCTTTGAAAATATTCAATTTTTCTTTGACAGGAAGTTCTTTATTATTACCAGCAAAGTTCTCTGCTCTTGAATATGCTTGCAGTTGTGATTCATTAAGAGGGTAAATATTTTTCTCCCAGCTATCTTGATAAAGTTTAATAGCTTTATCTTTTAACACAGACGGCCTCTCTTGATGTATCAACGTCGCACTCCTATCAAGCACTCTGTCTAACATATTCTCAAACTGAGGCTTGATACCTAACACTTCTCTCACAGCTCCAATGAATGACTTCCATGTAGTTTTGAGTGATCCTCCACCTTCATCAGATGTAGGAATCATGTGGAGAACTTTCTGGAATTCTGGAGACTTGATAGCTTGGGCTATGAACTCATGTAAGTTGCCGAGGGCATATTTGGTGTAAAATCCACGACTAACATCAAATGGATTGATAGCTGATTCATGTAACTTTAATTGTCTAATAGACCTGTCGGCATCATTAGCAGTACCTTTTTGTTCAGCTGTATCAGTAAACAATCCCTGTGCACCAGTATGTTCAGCAACCTTATAGTAGCACCTAATCAAATCCTTGATAGCCTCATTACCATTGGGATTAGCAAGATACTTATCTAACTCTTCCCTATGTTCTGCACCTACTCCCTTGAAGTATGGTATCTTCTTAGAGGTCATGGAATGAATAGCTTCTTCCATAACTATCCTAGCATTCCGTGCTAAATTAGTACCAATGTTCACTTGATCCGCTGAACCAGCATCATAGTGAGACCTTCTATCACCTGGAGCATTAGCTTGGTCGAGTAGCTTATTATATTTCCACTTGACATTAGCAGACGCACTATCCATGTTGTTGAGTAACTCTCTAGCTAGCTTCTGATAGGGATGATTCTCAGTAGAGGCCAAATGAGTCATCACAGAGTAAGTAGTAGCATCTCCAGAGTAGATGTGGTCTACTGCTTTCTGAGGCATAGATATGTGATCTGGAGCGGGTTTAGGTGCCGTAGCATGAACATTAGACTGTCCACTACCTTCTGCGCCCATAGACCTATCAACTACTGTCGCCTTTCCTGTAACAGGATTAACAATAGTGTACGGCTCTTGAGCCTTAACATTACTTACACGCTGCTCAACCGCTGGTGTTCCTTCGACCTCTCTCGATGAAACGGACTGGTCTTGACTTGTGGATGGCGACTCCACCATATTGCTGCTGCTTCCGACTTTGCTTGTTTCAGGGACTTCCCCTGTTTGATTAGGTTGTCCCTCATTTTCTCGTATTCCAGTGGCATTTTGTACCTCGTTATTTTGTGGGTGATTAGTATGTAGTTCGTCTAACAACTTAGCTTGACGCAATGCTTCTGCTGCATCAGGTAAAGATAAATTTAACTTAGGGAATATACGCTGTACTGATACAGGACGTGTGGCGCCTTTGTCAATAAGTTCCTGTAGTATATCAGTAGTGAAAGTTGGATTAACTTCTTCAACAGGCTTAACTTCTTCAACAGGCTTAATTTCTTTAATTTGCCAGCTGTTATTCACTTCTGGCATCTCTCCACCTTGATAGTCTTTATCAACTATCTTCGATGTGTCAGATGTAGTTGTATCAGATGTAGCAACATCCTTAGCAGTCTGTTTAGTCATCCAATCTTGATGCAATGCATTACGCATCATATTATAATCAGTAGACTTCCTTATATTATCATTGGCAGTCTTGAGTTGTGCAGCAATAGCAGGGTCAGTATCTTTAGGTACTGGAGTCAATACTCCAGGCAACTCTAGATAATACTTTTTAACATACGAATTACCAGATTTATAATTCCCATCTTTACCAATCTCTGTCCATGGAGAGTCAGGTTTAGGAGCAGTTGTAGTAGTGGTAGTATTTTCTTCATTCATCTCTGGTTTACTCTCATCAGAAGCAGTTGTAGTAGTGGTAGTATTCTCTTTGTTAGTCACTTCTGGTTTACTCTCATCAGGAGCCTTGTGACCCAACAACTTACCAGCCCACCTAGACTGTCCTGCGAATAATGCACCACCTAATACTTGTGCACCAATATCAGTTCCATTGATGTCTTGACCAGTAACAGCGTTGATGCCAGTATTAATCAGTGGATTAACACCAGCATTGAGTGCTACATTAAACATAGACTGTCTGTCACCAATAGCTTGTTCAGCTTTAATTCTAGCAGACTCTAAGTTTGCAGCAGCAGTATCAGCATCTTCTCCTGTACCAGATAATCCTTTAGCAGCATCTACTAAGGCTTTTCTTTGTGCAGCTTCTAATGTTCCAGCACCTTCTCCCCTTACTAATCCAATCAATCCTCTACCAGCTCTCAATGCATCCATTGATGGTCTACCACCAGAAGCTATGGCAGAACCAGCTATTTCAGTAGCTAATGCAGTCTTAGGATTAGCCTCAGCAGACTGTTGAGCAGCTAATTGCTGTTGAGCGTAAAGCTCTTCTGGAGTGATTGCTTTCTGTATAGATTGACCAACTGGTGCGCCAACTGATGCACCAATAAGTCCACCAACTAATCCACCAACAGGTACAGTAATAGGTGCAGCTGGACCACCTAATGCACCTAATTCTGCACCAGCAGCCATACCACCCAATGCACCAGCACCACCACCTAACATACCACCAGCACGACCAACTAAAGTGTGACCGATAGTAGATAACTTTGATTCGTCTTGTTGGGGTTGCTGTTCAGCGGCACCAACTTGTGTTTTAGCTATTTCTTCGTCAGTATATCCTTGTGAACGAAGATACTGAATATCTTGAGGTGTAAGCATGTCAGACATATTATTGTTCTCCTCCTAAGTAATCCCAAAGTTGGCCAGCTCCATGGCCTATTAATCTGGCTGATCTTAGTGTTCCTCCCATTGGTGTGTATGGACTAAAAAGTGTGTCAGCAGCAGTCTTGCCTAACACATGCATAGTGCCATGTGGCAATCCAGTTAAGTTATGACCTTCTTCTCGTTTCTTTTCTAAGTATCTTTGAGATCTAACTTGAGCATCAATTGGAGAATCTTTGTCTACCTTAATAGGTATTGCATTACCTTGTTCGTCTATATGATGAATGTTACCTTTCTCATCATATGCATAATCAGGCATAGTGCTAACACGAGTTAACTTATGTGGAACTTCGCCAGATATTGTACTAATAGTGTGACCTGATGTACGAGTATCTTTTCCAGTTAACGGGTCAATTCCACCGGTGATAGATGACCCAACAGAGTGAACTTTATTATCAGGAGTAGTTAATGTTCTTCCACCAGAGTCTGAACTAGATTCTGCAATTTTGCCTTGCATACCCAAACCAAGTGGAGTTACACCCGGAGTGATAGTTCCACTCTCAGTATCAACAGAAGCGTTAAATGGTGAACGATATATACCACCAGGATTCTTAGCTTGATACAAACCTGATATATCTCCAGCACGAATGCCTTGGAGAGTATATGGCTCATCAGCTAATTGTTGACCAGATACATCTGCACCTAGACGAACCTTGTTAAGAAGTTCTTGGTTACTAGATGGCAGTGCAGCACGTTGACCCTGGAGAGTAGTAGTATCATTATCTGTTTGAATACCTTTGTTATACAATTGACGAGGAATCAAGGGTTGTTCTCCAGAAGACATCAGCAAATCGTTCTGTGCTTGAGTATCTTCACCGAGTGCTCGAGTTAATGGTGTTCCAAGCAATCCAGCAGTTGAAGCTCCGCTAGCTATGTTCTGTGCAGTGGTGCCCTTTGCAATAGCAGTATTATAGGCTGAATTAGCATTAGCCTGTGGAACATTTGCAGCGATGTCAGCACTAGCATTTAGAATAGGTTCCGCTGTCGCAGCATTCCAATTATCAGATGTTCCATATTGAGCATAAGCTCTATCAGGATTAGCTGCGATGTTAGGAGATAGCCATGGATTTGACTCTTGACGTTTTAGCCAAAGCTCTTTGTTTGTATCGGCCTGAGCCTGAGCCAATGGAGCCATCAACCCAAACTGAGATGATAGATCTGCATTCTGTTGTGCCCTAGCTCTAGCAGTAGGAGATACCATCCTTTGTGCTAGATTGGGTTGAGTCATGATGGTAGTAGGATTACCATCTGCATCAATAGGTTGACCATCCTTGAACTTATATCCACCCTTGATGAAATCAGGATTGATAGAAGGTGTACCACCAAACAGAGCATCTAAGGCTCCAGAAGCAATTTGTCCCATAATAGTATTAGTGTGTTAGATAAAATCAGCTAGATATGAGCCAACAGATTGGCCCAATTGGTTACCAACTGCCTTAGAGAACGATCCAGCTTGGATAGAAGGAAGCTGTGGAGCTTGTGTAGCATTAGCATTAGACTGAGGAATGCCATCATTCTGAGCCATAATCATAGCAGCATGAGCATTCAAGAAGCTCTGGCCTTCATCATTTAAAGCCTGATGACCATTCTCGTCAACAGGAGTTAAATGGTTAGGACCAAATGTAGGCTCAGGAATAGATGGAGAATTACCACCACTACCATGAGTAACATGATTAGCTTTGTCAGTTGCTGTTTGTCCCCATGAACCATTGGGGTCATGGTATAACATAGCAGTATCAGCTAGTCCATGTAGTACATTTCCTTGAGAGAAATTGTCGTATGTACGACCTAGATTAGATTGAACGTTCTTGTAAGAGTTAGACAGTGAATCACTAAGTCTGCCAATTAGATTATTATCAGTCTTTGGTTTAGTGTCTTGTCCCCACTCTAAGCTCTCACCATTGCTCATGTCATCAGCCATATGATTATTTCCTTTCAAGTTTGTGAACCATCAATTTGTACTTACGCAATGCAGATTGATTGCGTCCTTTCTTAATGTCTAACACACAACTCTGTACCACACGATATACATAGTCTAACGTATTCGAATCTCCTTGGATATGTATACAGATATTTGGTGCAATAGAATAGTACCTATGGATGAGATCTTTCGGTACGAACGTATCACGAAACTTTCGTAGTACAGTTAACTCTTCACAGTTATCAGGAAGTCCTCTATGCGTACAACATGCTGTAGTTAGGAAGCAGCCTATGCCACCATTGACAGAGTTAGAATCATTCCCACTCTTCCCTCCGCCCCAAGCTAGATTAGAGAATGCAGAGTTAGATTTACTATTCGACACTTGAGCATTACCACTATTAGCTACAGGATTGAACAATGATGCTGTAGTACCAATAGCAGCATTAGCAGCATTAGATGCACCGGATGCAGAGTTAACTGCGTTATTCATTAGACCAATCTTACTATTGAATGCTCCACCAAAGTTGGCGGCATTAGATAGAGTGTTGGTAGGATTGTTTAACCCTAAGTTACCAGACGTAGATAGTCCCTGGTTATTAGCTCGTTCAATAGCATTCGACTCTCCTGGAGATAGACCATTGAGGTTGATAGCATTAACACCAGCAGTTGCACCGTTAACAGCAGCACTCAATGCTGGAGCACCAGGAGAATTAGCAGTAACAGCATTAGTAGTGTTACCTATAGTTGGTAATGCATTGCCATACATTGACATTAACTGTTGAGGAGAAAGTTGAGGAGCAGAAGATGATGTAGATAGAGATGAACCAGAACCAGATGAACCAGACTGATTTACTCCCCAACCGTTAGAATCAGATGAACCAGCTTGATAGAATTTCATCATTCTATCAATGTTTGTCTTTGGCCAAATTGCCAAATGCTCAAATTCGTTATTAAGATAATTTCGCATAAAGTTTTTCAGTGTTAGTTACAAGTATATGTTTACCGTTCTTCTCCCATTCTAGTCTGTACCCTTCAAATTCAGTCTTAGCCCTTCTAGCAAACTTCTTAAGATTGTTCTTATTCATAGCTAAGTTTTGGTCAATATATATGATTTTAGGTTCTACATGATTAGTAGCAATTATCATGCCAGAGATACTGTTGTCATCTATTGTGTACCACAACATGCTCTCTCGTATTTTTCTATCTACTAATCGTGCTATATCTAACTCTGACATACCAATAAAGCATCTGTCAGATCTGTTGAGCAATATAAACGATATCAAGTCGCCAATGGTAGGTGTCATATTATCTTCCTATAATACGATAGGCAAACTTCCAATCCCTTCCGAACCCAACTCTGTGAGATATACTAAACGAATCATGAGGATGTTCACACATAGCTACCATATCATCAGTACCTCTATTAGTATCCTCATGAATCTGTGCTAACATCTGTTGAGCCTTATTATAGTATTGAATGGCAGAGTTGGCATCCTTATCTTCTTCTGCCCACAACTGTAAGCACTTAGTTATGATAACCTCATCATACCCAGGTGCAGGAAATTCATCAGTGTCATTGGAGAATGTAGGTAGAGCTTTTTTATATAACACTTCTACCCATCCTAACAATGGATTGATATTCGGTGGATACCAAGGCAAAGCTGAAATATCTACAATCTGAAACAATGCTCTTAGCTTATCAGATGCGATGTATGAGATTTGATTACCATCAGCATCAGACAGAATAACATCATATTGATTAACTGCCGACTTAGTAAATGACGTGATATCATTATACTCATTAACCGTAGTCATAGTAGTCGAGGTCATTACTACGGTCTCGAACATATTCGATGACCCATCAGACGTACCAGATATATTAACTACAACTGGAGTAGATTCAACTGCCTTAACTGAGATAGTTAAATAAGATTGGTTAGTTAGAGAAGTTTGCAATGGATACAAACCCTTCAATCGCCAATTGCGCCATTCACTTTCCCAATTGAATTGATTGTATCTCGGACGCATCTGTGACAATTTCAATGCGATATGAGAATATTGTTCTCTCATTGCACGAATCTGGCCGACGTAATCTGGTAGAGCAATAGTTTGATTAGAGTTAATCTTATAGCATTGCTCTTCTAAACATCCTGCCATATCAGACATGTGATATAGCTCTTTAGCAGCAGTATTAACAAACCTAAGCAATACTGCTCTCTCACCATCGACAGAAGGATTTAACCCACATTTATAACCAACTTGTTGTAGTATATAAGAAAGTGCCATATGTATGTTATTGTTGAACCACAGATTGAGTTTTCAGAGATTGACGTTGAGTAATATCAGTTGTAGACATAGACATAAACACTAATGACCCTCCACCAGTCCATGTCAATACTACAAATGCTTTCCATCCTTGACCAGAGTTAGGAAATGAGAACAGTATGTTATTAGTTTGAGTTCCAACATCAGGGCCAACTGGAGCACCATTGTATCCAGTAGGCGGAGGAACATATGTGAATGACTGAGTATAAGAACTATCAAACCTGTCATTCACGAATAACGAAGCAGTAACAGAATAATCTTGAGTGAGATTGGTCAAGATGCAACGAAAGTTAGTAACTTTCTGTTCCTTCTTAGGGTCTTGCGGACACATTGCAGCTAGTCGAATAGTAGGAATGTCATCAGTAGATGATGCATATAACTGATAGACATTGTCGTCTTCTGTGATAGCATACAATGCTTGAACACCTAACTCAATCTTAGCAAATTGTTTGACTAACTTACCTCCAGTTTGAGCAATATCAAATGCAGACCATACAGAGTTAACTGTATCATACACAGCTATAGCAGGCCCAAATACAGTTTGCATAGCATAGCATTCGTAGTTGTTGAACAGAATACATGCAGCAGTAGACTGGATTATGTTCTCAAATGCACCTGCTATAGTAGAAGTGAATACACTATTGCGCCCTTCGTTTTGTTGCTGTTGTATAGCATTAAACGATCTGACACCAAATGGTGAGATGAACCTAGTGTCACCTAACGAGTCCATTATACCTCTGTCTGATAGGCACGTAGACTCAAACAAAAATGATCTTATGAACGTGTACTCACCAAATATAGTAGGAGCATTAGGAGTCTTATTCAGTGTAACAGAGAAGTTTGCATTAAGTGCTGACACAAACAACCCACCAGTTGACAATGGACGTAAACATGTAATCGGCCCTACACCAACAGTGTATGATGTAGTGTACGCATCACCACCTTTGGTTCCATCAGGGTTAACATTAATCACGAAGTCTAATGGTCTACCAGACACAGACCTTAGTATATTCACTCCATCTGGAGCAGCAATGTATAACACACCATCAGCAGTCCATGCCATAGATGTACCAATAGGAACGTACTCTCTGTTGTCAGTAATCAATACTCCATAGTCATTCGCATCTGTTCCATACACAGCTTTCCATTGAGAGTATGTTTGAGTAGTACGAACAGTAGGAATACCATTAGAGTTCAGATATATAAACTGAGGTTGGTTAATACCATCTTGTACTAACAATCCTGGAGTGTTACCAGCAAAGGATGCAGCTACATTCTGTGCTTGTAAGATAGGAGAGTTAGATGAGACTATGTCAGTTCCACCGCCTGTTGTATTAGCAGTCAAAACTGCAAGTCTGCCATAGTTGGTAGTAGATACTGGAACAGCTACAGTCCAATATCTAGGAGCATCTTTAGACATACTGAATCCCTCTATTCCGGTCCATAAAACTGCAGTGTTTAGTCGGTAGAATGCATATCCAGAAACAAAAGCTATTAGATAGTTACCAAACGTAACCATCTCTTGCTTCACTCCAGATGGTACTGATATGTCTTTGATAGATGAAGGTATGGAGTCTATAACATCATACCTATTCCTAGCATTTATCGCTACACGATATTGGTTATTAGACAATGCTTGATTATACGACCATCTACTAGAGTTAGCTAGACGTGTATCATCAAGCAGGAGATTCATTCCTCCTATGAAAGACTGTTGTCCAAATTCTCCCATAATCGTATGTTAGATGTATTCAGTGATACGAAGAGTAGATTTAGTAATCAAGAATGGATTGGTACTTCCATCAATAGAATTAAACCAACATAATGCAGTTATACTACAACCAAAAGCTACGTAGTATGTAGCATTACTCGGATTAACTGGAGTGAGATAAGATGTATACACATCTACCAATTTCGTATCAGTTGGAGTAACGTTGACACTGATGATTGATGTACCACATAAAGGTGCAACTGCTCCAGTTTGATTATACACTCCAACAAACACAGCAGAAGCTCCAGTAAAACTCTTGACGCCAACTTTGGCAAATAGCTCAATGAGTAGTTTGCTCTGACCTGTAGTGTCAATCTTAGAGAATGCAGTGGTATTGAAGGCTGCAACCATACCAGTAGCATTGTAGTTAGGAGTAGATGTGGTATTAGCTAACACATTCGTTCCAGTAGAGCCAACCACAGTGTTAGTAGAATCAAAGTTAAACACCTGTAATATACGACCAACAGTGTTAGGTGCAACCCAACCAACACTATTTGCTCCATCAGATACTTGAGGAATCTGACCAACAGTACCACCAAGTATCATAGCAGCTGTGACGTTCTTATTGTTGATCGTCAGACCAGCACCAAATGAACCACCAATATTACCAGATGTGTATGGAGCAGAAGCAGTAGACAAGTATGCAGATGGTGTCAACTGAAGTGCAACTAACAGTGCAGCTAGATCAATATTGGACGGCTCAATAGTAGAGTTGGCAATTTGAGTTCCAGTAATAGAACCAGCAGGAATTGAAGATACTGCTATTGGAGTCCAGTTAGTATTCACATACCCAGGCACTGCTGGAGACACACCAGTGTTAACATAATTAAGTATGTATGTAGCTCCTTGGTTCCATATATATGCAGTGACTGTTAGGCTGTTAGGACTGTATCGAATCCAAATAAACCTCTTCCATTCTACAGTAGTAGACGCATCTGGAACTACTGGTACACCTGCAATATCAGACGTAAACAAACACATCCCCCTATCAGAAGAAGGAGTTGCAGTTGTGATTAATGATGCTAGCTGAGCACCAGTAATAGCAGGTTGATTTGTGGGGTCAAAGCCTAAAGCTAAGTCATTTGTGTTCATAGACATTATGTTCCTTATTGTTAATTTGTTTCAGAGTGCGAACCGACTGGAAAGGTTAGAGGGAGAGTATAAGCTGTGTATTGGCTTAAAACATTTATAATTGGAGCTGGCAATATTCCTGTTGGACCAAGAAGCCATGAGATAATTAAATCAGGACTTATAACTTGATCATAACTGAGATAGTCTTCTCCTGTTTCTGTATCTACAACAGTCCATCCGGGACCAAGATCTTCACCATGGTAAATTACATGTTCATCATGGGAAATTATCACATTACTTCCTCCAGAATAAGCTGGATGATTATCAATAGTGGATGTGTAATAGTAGACTCCATTAACATTAGCTGAGCCTGCATTATATATATTCAATTCATATGGCAATTGAATCGAACCATTGACGAAAAAGTTAGTACTCTCCCCATCAGCTATCACCAATGCCCCATCTTGTAAGTACCTGTAATCCATCCCTGCCAACTTAGACGTATACATCGTCAAGCCATTAACCTCTGATACTGCACCTTGGCTAGTATTCCAAATCTCTAATCGAAAGTTCTTAAGTATTGCCTGATTAGTATAAGGTGTGAATGTACCAGGTAACAATGACCCAACTGCATCCCACAACAGATACCTCGTAACATTAGACCCAACTCTGTAACATATACAACAGACGTAGTTAGGATTCGATGGAGGAACAATATCCTTAAGACTGATATTATTCACTCCTTCGAAATTGAATGATGCTACTATATCAGAGTATCCATTCCATGTACTCACTCCTTGATTGAAAGTTGGCAACTGGATATAGGTTGATGCTCTGGTTAATCGAGTGACAGGATTGTTATCAAGCCAACGTTGCAAACGTCTAGGCCAAGTTAACGCACCAATATCACCAGCAGGAGGTGGAACTAATGGATACATAAGTGTATAGTATTAAAGAAGTTTTTGAAATCCTTTTAACAAAAGAAAGTCTCTAGGTGTAAATTCACGCAAATCAAAATAACTTGCAACAACATCAATGTTTGCATAACGAAGTGCAAGCACACATGTGTGTGAACAATTCATTGAACCGAAAGCATTACCTAGATGAATGTTAATATCCATGAAATCATCTGACCAACCATAAGGTTTACCAATAAATGGTGTCATTCCCTCAACCAGTGATTTATGGTCAAAAATACCCTCTGTACGAAGAACATGAACAACGTCAGTCAAATCGCCCAGAGGATAATAGTCAACACCGTGGTTAGGCTTTGAAGTAATAACTACACCATTTCCCAAAAACAACTTCACATGACCAACATCAGAGTTGATAATTTTACGAACGATGTCAAACCCCTGGCAGAGTAAAACGTCACCCGGAAGAAGTTCTTGGGGAAGGTTCATTGTTACTTAGTAGTGGTAGTTGTAACTGTATTCGTACCAGAACTAACGGTAGTAGTTGGTGTTACAACGGTACCAGTAGTCGGTTGTAGAATGTTCACTGGATTCTCAGGTGTTGCATAATAAGCATTAGTACCAGGTATTAAACCAGATGCTGTTGCAAGATTTTCAACATCAGAATCATTCCATAACGAACCAAACCCACTAGCAGCATATGACATTGGAGGAGTATATCCAGTAGAAACACCGGCATAAACTGGAAATGACACATAAGTCATTTTCTCCATACCAAACAATAGATTAAGAGGAGACAGTGAACTGCTTGTACCAGCGGGTCCCGGAAAGACTTGGAACTTAATACCAACAGATTTCTCTGTAATACGAAGAGCCTTATCTTTCAAAGGGTCCTGATTCTTAGCTGTGGTTACCTTTGACCAGTTGGTATATAAAATACCATCTGACCCTTTTGTAGGTGTAGCAGTTTCAGTTGTTTTAGTTGACAAACAACCAGCACAAAGTGCGATGAATGGGATACTTATTAGTAGTTTTTTCATATTGTTGGCGTTTTGATTTACTTTGATGGCTTGTATTTTCATACTTATTTATTTCTTTGTTTCTGTTGGTGGAGTTGTTGTTGCTGCGATTGCAATTAAATAATACTGTACCAACTTACATGTACCATCTAATTGCTCCTTATAGGAAGGAAACCAGATTTTACCAATCTCAAGAGTTACAATGAGTAATCCACCGTAACGTAAGTGAGGATTAGACCAGATTACTGTTAATGCATTATTCATATTGTTCTTTCATCCACCAGCAAAGCGCATACGCCTGCAATGGCAATTCCAATTATCACCGCAACCAGAATCAACGGTGAGTAAATCCAGTGTAAGGGAATGTGTTTCATGCTACTTTTTGCTCCAGTCAATTAGCCAAGTTATCGCCGCACCGACTACGGTACAGGCGAGTCCAATGCCCGCAATCTCGCCAAGAGTCCGCTGACGGGCCAGTTCAATCACCACCAACCGACGGTTTTGGTCGGCCAGCGTAGTCTCCATTCGCTTGCACGCGGTAGGGTCGGGACACTTCGGCTTGGCTTCAATTACCGCGAGTTGTCGGCTAATTTGGTTTAGCTGTTCAACGATGCGGTTAAGGTCTTCCCGCGTGTTGTTGCGGAACTCCTTTGTTTGTTCTTCTAGGGCCACGACCTTCTCGTGAACCTCGCTCGCGGTTTTTTGTTGGCTCATAAATTATTGATGGTAATACTGGTATCGCAGCGTGGCAAATATCGAACTGCCACCCCCACTGGTCGTATAGTTATTTGACAGCACCAGAGAAACCAGATTTGTGCCGCTCACGTTCGCCGGAATGGTAAAAGACCCCGCCGCATTCGTGGTCACGGTGCTGGCTGAATAACCTTGTGCTGCCGCCTGATACGCACCCCAATTTTCAATTCCGTTAGTGGCAACGGTAGCGTAAAAGTTAGTATTGACTCCGACATTCACACCCGCAAAACACTGTTCCACCAGCGCCAGATTTGTAATAACCGTTTGCTGCGGGTCAGCCAGTTCGCAGGACTTGTAGAATGACGTTGAACTGGTGCCTAAAGCATTCAGATAGATTCTACCGGCGGTAAAGGCATTCCCCAGCGGGATTGTTACCGTCGTCAGCATCGGCGGTAGGTTGGTCAGGCCGGAGCCGTTGCCGCTAAAATAACCCGCTGAGTTTGTCCCGGTTACTAGCCAATTTCCAAACACTTTCGGATCTCCCGATTCTTCCGGGTTAACGATGGTCATCAAATTAGTGACTATCCTACCATTCCAAGAACCCGGTGGACTGAAATACGAATTGGTGCTTGCTGTGGCTAAGAATTGATTGGGCGATTCAAACACCCAACGGACATTAGCGTTTGTGGCTAGCAAACACGGAATGCCCACCCCCTCGAAATTATCGTCATAGCTGGTCCATTTTTGGACATACAATCCATTGTAGAGTCCGGCATTGCCATTGTTAATTACTGCGTATCCAGCATGTTGATTCACGAAAACATTGTGCTGAAATGTGTAATCTTGGCGTTCGCCGTTTTGATAACTGATGGCTATGCTAGGACACTGGCTCAATAGATTGGTTGTGCTATAAGCATTTGTCGCAGACAGATTATCCAGGAATTGATTACCAATCACCATCCCGTGATCTCCAGTAATCATTATGCCCAAAGCGAGGTAATCAAAATTATTGCCAATGGCAAAATCGGAGCCGTAAGAGTAGCCCAACTGCAATCCTGTATCGTTGATTGGATTGATGCTTGCTCCAATTCCCAGCGATAAGACGTTGGTCAAAAAACCCCAGGGGGCGAAGTAGCAGTATTCCACAATGCCCTCACCGTAACTTAATGGATTTCCTTCCCCGACAGTCAAATAGGTAATCCCATTATTATCACCCGCGAAAGTGCAATGCTCGAAATGGCAAGATGATCCTTGGATATTAACGTGGCATCTTATAACCGTTCCCAAATTGCTGGAATTGGTGTTGAATTGTCCCGCTCCAATTACGTGACATCTATATGCATTAACCACTGAACCGTTGAGGTCAAACACACCCGAGCTTAGCACGACTAAGCCGCACATGTTTTTAGCAAACGCCTCTCTTAAACCGCACGTTGTTGTACCCGTGGTGTCAGGCCCAAACATGGCTCCGTCATTGGTTAACACGGACAAACCGTTTGCTATCCCCCTCGCCGAGCAAGTCACTACCACATTGTTTGTAAACGCACCATAACTTGCTGCGGGATAGCCGGTCAAAAGGTTGCCAGAACCTTGAAAATAATCCGCAACCACCAACTTCGGAAAGTTGGTTCCGTTGTAGTTGGTGCCACCAGTCATAGCTGGAATAGAAGTTCCGTTAAGTGGCGAACCATACCCATATACCCAAATCCCTCCGTTTAATTGAAACATATCACCCTGATTGTCGTACACATCATAAGTTGCGTTGGAAATTACTATGAAGCCAGGCCCTTGGTTATAGTCGTTAGTATAAACCAAGCAATCAACACTATTTCCGATGTTGGTGTAAACCACGTTGTTGCTATCGGTAGTAAACTTCAAATTGTAGGCTCCATTTACGTATGTGTCTGCGGTTGGTCCATTGGACAGATAAATCGACAGCGGATAGCCATTCGTGTACAAAACAAACGGAATTGGATATGGAGTATTCGTCACCACCCCCGCCGGGAGTTGATTACCAGAACCTCCACCAGACAATGTACCATTCACCAATCCACCGGCACCTTGGCAAATAGTAGCAATACTAACAACACTCAAAATGAATGATAACTTTTTCATATGATAGAACCATTACTAATAGCACCACCATTACCTTGGGCCAAATCATTACGACGCAAAATAGTAACAGCAATAGTGGTTCCAGCTACAGAATAGACTGATACCTTAGCACCATGGTTAGAACAATCCAATTGTTGACCAGAACCAAAACCATTAGAGTCTACAGCAGAAGCTTGAAACAAGACACCATTAAATCCAGCAGGAGAAGCATCAGAGCCAAATGCATAGTATGCAATACCAGAACCAACATTCTGTACATACCTACCAGCATACTCCTGAATAACGCCACTCACATCAACTAACACATCAACTGCTTTACCAGCAGGAATAGTAATTGGAACGGAGCCAGCACATGAAACATTGCGCTCAACAGAATTAGAAACTCGAAGTGGCATAAATTATTTGTAAGTTATTAGTATAATCATAAAGGTTGGTGGAGATATTGCACTCCACCAACCAGTAACACAACCATCAATATACAACAGTCACTGTACCAGGACTAACACCAGTATTAGTCACCCAAATACCATCGTTGAAGTAGTAACCATTTACCTGACCACTAACAGGTCCATAAGTAGCCGACCCACTAGCAGGAGCAGCAACATACAGACGAACAGGATACGAGTTAGTAGCTTGACCAACAGCATTATTGGTTATGTCAACCAACCACCAATTCGTCAACAGTGTACCACCAACATAGTTATTCGACTGAACAACTCCATAGAAGTTAGTCCAAGTAAGAATACCATTAGTAGCATACCGAATGACGTTAGTGTAACCAAGCGTCGTATACGAAAGATTGTTCGTCGGACAATCAACAATAGCTGCCGTGAAGTTGGTACCAGTTGTTGCAGTCACGATGAACTGTTTAGCAAGAATAGAACCATTGTTCGGACCAAATGACATAAGATTAGTCATAGTACCCGAAGCAATGGTGACAGAATAAGAGCTAGCAAAAGCACTAATGCTAAGGCAAACTCCAACAAGAGAAGTAAGAATGAATTTACGCATATTATTTATTTTGAATAATTGTTTCAGTTTGTTAATCACATTCGTCTATTACGCAGTCACAGAAGGACGAGAACGAGCAATGATAATAGGGAATGCAAAACGAGGTTCAGTCATAATCAAGCCATGAGTAAGCTGAGCCTTGAGTTGCAAGTTCTCACCGTAGTCATTGAGTTCAATCGAACCATCAGCATTCGTGATAAGAATCTGGTCAGTGAGGCGAACTTCACCATTCCAACGGAGAGAATAAAACTTCTCACCAGACATATTCTTCGTAGCAAACTCTTTCGGAGGAGGACCAACCTTGAGAGTTTTGCAGTAGTTATCACCAAGCAACCAAGCGATAGAGTAAGGAGCAGAAACCAATGACGTATAGTACGGATTGGGTTTCCACTTCTGGTCAATCGGGTCAAAGATTTCAGGGTCAATCGGAGTACCAGCAGCCCACAGAACGTTACCGGCAGCATCAGTAACATTAACAGTATTGAAGCGAACAGGATACTTCTTGATCTTACAAGTGATGGTACCGAACAATACACCTTTGAAATCATTGAACACAAGGTTCAAATCACAAGGAGCCAAACCAGACAACTTGTTCAGAATGTCAGGGTCAAAAGTAAAGTTAAACCAATCTTCCGAACCACAAAACAACGCAAACTTACCTTTGATGCCTTCATTATCTTTAGGCATGTTCATCACACCAGAGAACGAAGGAGCGCCAAGATCATCTTGGAGATTCATGATGGCACGATACACATCACGCAACCTAAGATTCTGAATAACACCAGTATTACCACCAGTACCTTGAGTGATAGCAACAAGCCAAGCAGCAGTCTTAGAACCAGCATTGTTGTAAGAACTACTCATTGTTCCAGTGGGCACACCAGAAACAAGTCCAGTACCACAGAGATACACATACGTAGCATTCTGCCACATCTGAGTCTCAATGAACTGATTGTTCGAGAGAGAGATCTGTTTAACAATATCATCAGAGTTAAACTTGATATACTTATCCCAGAACACCTGGAAGGACGGAAGGAAGTTAAACACAAACGAACCATATTTGTGTTTGTACAGCACAGTACTAGCATTCGATTCAGAGATCTGATAGATGTCTTTATCTGATGCAGTAGTGATAGCTTTCGGGAAGAAGAACGAACGACCAACAGGAGAACGCTGTGGAGTCACAGCTTCCATGACAGAACCCATGTTCTCTTGCCACGGAATAGAACCATAAATCTGATCGAACTCATTCCATACAGCATATTGCTGAACCTCATTATGAACGAGATAGAATGGAAGTTGAGCGAACCGATTAACTGGTTCGATAATTGCATTAGAAAACTGACCGGGCTGGCTATAATAACTTGGCATTTGAAACCTTAAATGTTAAATTGTTAACCGACATAATGAACTCAATAATAAGTTAATCGTAACTTACAACCGAGTTGATGCCCTTCAACAACATTTGAGGCCGAATGTCAATGCCCTTTGACTTATTAGAGGCTATACTACGCTGACAGTCTAATAGCAAGAATCATGCCAAGTAAGTTGTATGTATTACTTGGCATGATTTGAATGTATCAATAGGCCTAATACCTAGGAAATCCTTCCAATGAGAATGTAGAAGGAATACCTTTCTTCTCAGACTCAGTTGGCAACTTTGGTGAGGCTCCAGATGAAGGTTCTCCTCTGCGGACTTCATCGTTCTTAATCTCAGCAAGAACCTTACCACTAGTAGCTTCTCGCAATTCTGCATTACGAATCTGTAGAGCAACTACCAAGTCTGACACCCAATCAGCAAGAGGATTAGTACGAAGATAAGTTGGCATAAGACCTTTGATCTCATTCCTAATATCTGCAACTTTCACTTGACCTCTACCTTCTACTTCTACAGTATGATTAAGTATATCAGGATTACTAACCCATGCAAATCTACTGGCTCGTTCATTGTTAATAGTCTGCAAGTCTTGGTTAATCTGACTACGAAACCTCTCAGGAAACTGTTGAACTTGTGCTCCAGTTTGTTGGGCAGCTTGGATACATAGTTGTAAGTTATTCTGAATGCGAATCTCATCAGCATCAGTAGCAACACGTTCATTAGCAAATGTGGGATTACCTTGTGCATCAAGTCCGATAATCTCACGGAATGGTTTACCAGCTTTGATATCTAACAATGCCTGTTCCCAAGCTTTCCCTTCTACCCTAACATTCCTATCTTTTTGACGAATTTGTTGGTACTCAGGATGCAATATATACCCTTGTTCATGTTGTAGATAGGATGCATTCTTGAGTTTAGCTAGTTCTTTATTCTCATTCACCAACTTTCCATATGCCTCTCTAGCGGTACGAGACATATTCTTGAGATGATTTACCTGTTCTGGAGAGTAAGGAGTGTAATCGAATGTGTCGTTATCCTTATGATCTTTAGGTAAAGGTGGCGCAATAGGCTTAGGTGCGCCAGGTGTTTCAACCTTAGCAGGATTAACAATGGTCTCATCCTTCTTAGGAGAAACTACAGCCTCCTTAGGTGGTGGATTCAATACAGACTTCTTAGTCTCTGTCTTACCAGTAGTAGTATCCTCTTTGGCCTGTTTAACAGTTTCTTTAGGTGCTTCAACACTTTTAGATTGTTCTTCCTTAATCTCAGACTTAACCTCTGTGATAGTGTGACCTTTACCATCGGTAATGGTAGTCTCTCCACCTTTGCCCATAAGATCTGGGTCAAATGAGAACTCCATTGCTTTGACCTCTGGAGGAGCTTCCAAAGGCATTTCTGGTGTGATTCCTTTACCAACAGGTGAAGGAGTGATAGTTGTGTTATCTAGTGACATGTTATGTTATCTTTCTATTTGTTGTGTAACTGTTTTGAAATCTTAAGAAACTGATTCGTATCAATAACCCAATGTTTAATGGCATCAATAGTAGATATACCATAAGCATTAAGTCTAAATTGAGAATCTGAAACACTCAAGTCACCTGCCAACTTGGCAGACATATTGATGAAGGTTTTCTTGTGTTCATCTAAGTTCTTTAACATCTGAATAGTTGTCGGATGTTGTAACCATTGACGATGCTGTTCTTCTACTACATTTTCTGGAGTAATGTTCATTGACCACTACCTTTCTGTTGTTGCTGTTGTGTTATCTGCTCTACCTGTTGTGCTGCTTGTTGAATCTTAGGAAAGATATGAACTCTCCCAGTCTCTGAGAAAAATTCTGGGTGTTTCGCAAGATCAGTAATTTCCATTCCCAACTGCTTAGCAATACCTATCGCTTGTTGCATCTGTTGACCTTGTTGAGATTGTTTCTGTTGTTCAGCCTGTTGGAATGTAGCAAGATACTTCTGTGCAGAATCAGGAAACATCTTCTCTAATAGATCAGACAAAAATGCTTGAGCAGCAGGAGTGTTAGCCATAATAGGCCAAGCTTGTTGCATAGTCTGAATCAACTGTTGCTTCTCAATAACATCTACATCACCAGAAGGCTTAACAGTCCATGTCCTAGCATAAAGCTGTTGTAACACAGGTGACACTTTAATCAATCCAGCCAATACACGAGACTTAATAATATCACACTCGTATGTATATTGTTGTTTCAAAGCTACTGAGAATAATGTCACTTGAGTAGACGACAACTGTTGAGCCTGTTGAGTAGCAGCTTTAATAGCAGTAGCAGTCTTACGAGAATCTTGTTGACGATTATTCTCTGCAAAATTGACTTGGCTGGTCTCCTGTTGATTTGCAGAAACCAATAGGTTAATAGCTGTGAACATTTGTGCATCAGGAGCGTCTAACTTCATCTCCTTAAGTTTGCCATTGATAATAGCACCAGTCTTGAAATGTATATTCTTTTGCATCAAGAAGTCATCATTAGGGTCAGATGTATCCTTAGAGAAATACAATCCAGCAGCACGACGAGCTTGAGTAAGTGTGCTACTCATTAGTGACGATGCAGCATTCTGAGTGTCTTGGTCAAGAAATACTCGACCCTTGAGATTAGAGATGGTATCATTCTCTGTCACAAGATATGGATATAGAAAGTATGGATATTGAGTTTCATACTCCATATCAGATGCAGGAATACCAGCTTTCACCTGTTCTACATGTTTATCAGTAATATCAGGATTAACTTGGCGAACTTGGGAAATAGCCATCTCTCTTTGCATTGGCGGCACAGATGACAACTGTTGAGCAATTCCATTCACCTTATCATTGAGTTTCCTACGTCCCAGAAACAACTTACGAGGTTTACGAATCCAGTCATCACAAGTCTTAGGTACTGCCCATCCTACCATAACAATACCATCAACCCTATACATAATCTTAAAAACCTTATACAACGAACGATTAATAGTAGTTGTACCAGAATAGACTTGAGATTGTTCGTCATTAGGCTCAGCTTTCAACAGCTTCTCACATTGTTCTGCATCCCACTTCTCTTCATCACCTTCTGCCTCCATTAGAGATTTGAGTTTCGTCTTTGTGAAGTAATAAGCCCTACCTATCATCTCACACTTTTGCAAATCTCTAGTATCAGCAATAAATGCAAAGTCGCCATACTGGACATATTCTCTACCTAACTGACCAGGGTTATTCTGATCTTGAACAGTTTCCATTATACCATAACCATTAGCTTGGAAACCATCAATGTTCGCATATGACGACAACTGCCAACCATCAAATCGCAACTTCTCAGTAAGGTCTACCTCTAACAGCGACAAATCAAATGCAGGCTCAACTCTATCTTTCAGTATCACAGCCCTTGGTGACTGAGTGATATACTGGATATACGACGACTGTTCACGACGTATATTAGTATCAATGATATGAGTAGGAACGAATATCTCATCTGGTGCAATCCTACCAGCTTTACGTTCTACTTCAATATCAATCTCTGCATAACGAAGTTTCCTAGAAGCCAATGATTTGGCTGTTAGATCAAAAGCAACATCGGAGAGATTGTTAATCTTTGA
>Ga0316225_1001612_pt1 | contig 20727 bp, 25 predicted proteins | sample TBH18015metaG_FD_206010 | JGI IMG/M metagenome (GOLD analysis project Ga0316225, IMG submission 206010) | Freshwater microbial communities from Trout Bog Lake, Wisconsin, USA - TBH18015 | ecosystem: Environmental > Aquatic > Freshwater > Lake > Hypolimnion/Profundal zone | place: USA: Wisconsin... | reverse complement strand
CACTGTCTGGCATCATTCGCTCAAGGTGGTGCAGCACCTCGTGGATAACTGTATCGCCCTGTGCCACGCCCTTAAGCAACGTGACTAGCCGATCAAAAGGTTCATACTGCCCCTTTGCTCCAGACAACTTGCCAGACAGTGTCAAGGCAAGGTCATCAACTAGCGCGGGGTTCTTCCGTATGAACCAGTTGGCTAGGGACTCTGCCTCCTTGGATATATACCCACGCTGCACAGCCTCATTAAGCGTCTTGAGGATGGCATTCATACCGCGCTGACGATCTTTCTCTTCAGGTACCTTCTTGGTCTCCTGATAGGCGCGTTCTACCTCTGTAGCATGTTGCTCAGCTGTAATCTTGCCAGCCTTGTACTGACGCTGAAGATCCGCGATCCGAAGACGCAACGAATCCGGCATCTGCGCCCGATTCATTCCATAGGCAGGAGGAGTGTTGGCAATCGAAAGTAACGCAGGGCGTGTCGGAGGCGTTATCTCTACATGCGAGTACTCCCCCGGTTCATTATTTTCCGGGCTACCAGATCGCATTTGGTGAGCGGCATACTCTGCCTCGTCCTGAGTATCATAAGTATATGACTCAGGCTCTCCCCCCTTATGCTGACCTGTGACAGTCCATTTTCCAGTTAATGCAACCGGCTGCTCTTCTTCTCTAGCAGGAGTCGGGTTAGGAACTCGCTCAGTAACACCCAATCCGCCAGAGGTAGGCGGCGTAGAAACGGGTTCTTCGGCGGTACGCCTAGGTATAGGCACTCCAGCGCCTGCTGCAGCTGTTTCGTCGATAGCTCCAACATTTGGTTTCTCCGCTACTACCCATGCACGGGTTTTAGGATCTTTTACGATCAAACCTTCTTGAACAAGCTGATCATGAATAGGCTTGATATCAGATAGCTGTAAACTTGAATTGGTAGACTTTACCTGCGAAAGCAAGGCAGAGGGAGAGAGCCGCGCTCCCGGCTCCATATCCTGAACAGCGCTACGTATAATATCAATAGGCTGCGGTAAAGGCTTTGCTCCATCAAATTCTTCTCTACCAATACCAGATGGCTCTACCCTGAACCCCAAGCGCATAATCGGCGTCAGGGTAGTTGGTGTATGAGTCCCAACCTGCCCAGTAGCGGGCCACATTCCCGTAATCAGGGTGTTGGCGGGTGTATCGCTGGGGGTTACATGTTGAACTAAAAACTGGTCTTGTTCCCCATCTAAAATGCTAGGAGAGTATTTAGAGACCAGATCCCCCGACTGTACCGTAGCCATGCGGGCAATTTCTGGAGCAAAATGCTTCCGAATTATACGTGTAGCAACTTGCGTCGCAAGCGCTTTATCCCTTAGACCCCCAAGAGCATTCTTTACTTCCGCGTTTACTGCATCTTCTTGGGGAGATCTATCTTGTGGAACGCCCTGCGCCTCGCGCTCTGTTGGCTCCGCTGGCGCGACATTTGTCTCTGCAGCTTCAGTGGCAGGAGGCTTCGGTACCGCAAGAAGATCATTCAAGCTATATGCAGGAGCTTCTCCAACCGGGGGAGCCTGTGGGGCTGGCGTAGCTTTTGGGGCAGCGGCTTCTGGGGCTGGCGTAGCTTCTGGGGCTGGCGTAGCTTCTGGGGCTGGCGTAGCTTCTGGGGCTGGCGTAGCTTCTGGGGCTGGCGTAGCTTCTGGGGCTGGCGTAGCTTCTGGGGCTGGCGTAGCTTCTGGGGCTGGCGCGGCTTTGAGAGCAGAGGGAGCGGACGCATCAGCCTCAGTAAACTCTGCGTCAGGTATTCTATCTCTAGGAGCAAAAGCTCGCCGTAGCCCAAGTACACTTTTACGGCCAATAGATTCTATTGATTCCCCTAGGGGTGTTGGCGAACCGCCACTCAGGGCTGCGCCCATTCCTGCAGCCGCACCAACTTTACTCCAGTCTGTAGGCTCCCCAGACAAATTTTGGTTTAATAGCTCCATGCCGCCTTGCAGAGTTGCCCCTACTGCGGGATGAGCTAAACTATTTATTGACCCCGGAGCTATAGCATTAGTAGTTCTACGCAATACATTTTTTGCTATATCACCAGCACCTTTTACTAAATTAACTCCAGTGGCAAACGGATTAACAAAGTTAGTAAGCATCTGCGGGGCTGTTTCAGCTAGCATCTGGTAATAAGGATGTGCCTCACGCTCTTTCTTGGCGGTCTCTGTATCAAGTCCAAGCTCTTTAGCTACTCCCGGAAACTGTTTGAGCGCGATGTCTTGTGCGATCCCTCCAAATATGCCCGTAAGAGCACCACCTAGAATCGCGCCTACTGGTACGCTGTATCCTGCAGTGATGAGGGCAAAAGGAAGCCCAGCTTCAGCACCCACAGCCGCACCATAGGCTCCAGTAAGCGCGGGTATAATACCTTTCTCTGCGCCGTGAATAAGAGTGCTTCGTATGCTAGGCGCTTCTGGAGATTTTTCTGTTGCTTCAACAGGAGTTAAATGCTGAATAATCTCAGCATCAGAATAGCCAGCCTGCCGTGCGCCATCTACATCAAACTTATACGTTTGACCCAGATATTCTGCTATCTCAGCTGGGCTATACCCAGCTTTTTCTGCACCAGCTACATCAAATGCCATACTGACTCCAAACTATTAAGGAGGACTACCAAAACTGCCTAAAGGAGGACGTACTTTAGGGGGAACAACTGAAGCAGCTGAAGCAGCGGGAGCAGCGGGGGGCGCGCCCTTATTTAAATTATGTAATTGCGTAGTCACAGCGTCTCTTTCAACTTGAAGCTGCGCTTTCTCTTGATCCGGTAGAGTAGGATCACGCATCCGCTTATTTATACCATCAAGCTCCGCTATAGCCCCCTTAGAAGCAATAGCTTTGTCGTTTGCCGTACCCTTAGCAGCAATTTCCAGATTTTTAATCGCTAACTGTGTACTTGCACGTAAAGTAGCGTTGCTAGTAGATGCACCTGCCCTGACTCCGGCAGAAACTGCGCTTGGATTAAACATGGCTGGATTATCTGCAACTATTTTAAGTTCACGATTTAGCTGAGTCTGAAGAGCCGCTCTCTTCACTGGATCCTGCTCACGACTGATCTGATCCTCAAGCGGGGCTATTACGTTCCTATAGTGCTGTGCCGCTGGGGTACCCGCCTCCGCTGCAGCTAACGCTCTCTGGGTAACAGTTTGTTTAGCGCGATCCGCCTGCATCTGTATCCTCTGCTGGGCAATGTTCGCAGCGTTAGCCTTGGCTTGCGCGGTGGTGTAATCCTCAACTGCCTTCTGCTTAAGCTGCATAGCCTGATTGGTATACCCAGCATTCTGCAGAGCGTCAGCACGTTTGACGTTATATACAGCTTCCTTAGACTGCTCTATAGCCGCGTTCTTCTGAGACTCAATATTGGACATAGCCCCAGTGTAGTGCTCACCAATATCACCCAACTGACGCCAAATATTTGTGTGCTTACCCACAGACTCAAACATAGCCTGCGATAGGGCAAGTTTAGCCATCTTGTTAGCGTTCGTATTAATAACATCAGGACGAGCTTCAAGGCGCGCTCGCTCTTCTAAGTCTACTTTATTAACGTCTGCGCCCCCTGCTTTTAGCATATCCCTGTACTGGTCAACTGACATACCCGCTCTCTGCGCTGCAAGTGACAGCGCACTGGGAATAGGCGCATTTGCCCCCGTCGCTTGTACAGGATTCGCGGCAAAATACTGACTAGCCGCGTCTCCCAAATGAGCATCTTGCGCGGAAGGAGCGGCGGAAGCGTCGGGAGTAGACGGAGCGGTTGGGTTCTGGAGAGACGCAATTCCCCCCTGCCCAGTGGAAGCATCTGAATAAGTGTTGTCACCGCCCACTGCATCGAGATCCCTATTGGATTCAGCATCCTCTGCGGCTTCTTGCTGCTGCTGCTGTTGAAATTCGTCTCCTTCAGGATCAGCAACTACTTCAGAGTCCTCATCCTCTCCACTGAACGCTACGATTCCACCACCCGCCATACCTTTCGGTCCACCCAGATTCCCAATCGGGAGACCCGCAACGCCTTGCTGCATCTGAGGTTGGGCCTGCTGACCGACAGCGGTATTTGCAAGCTGCGTGAGTCCCGAACTTTTATCATCGAATACAGTAGATGTAGGTTTCTGTGCTGTATTCTTGTTCTTGTTCTCAATCTCATTTGCTTGGATCATGAACAAGATGCGCGGGTCTAGAGGTCGCCCTTTAGATTGGAAGTACTGTGACTCCTGCCCCGGAGGAACATTATTAATCTGAAGCTCTTTACTCAAAAGCCCAATTACGGGATCAAGCGACGGGATACCTTGAATCATGGTTGGCTACCCACTGTGTTAATGAGAGTACCCAACCCGCCGAGCACACCGCCAATATTCCCAAGAGTGCTAGATGGATTAGTAGTAGTGTTAATACTTCCAGCAATAGGCACATTTTTAATAAAGCTAGACATCTGCCCCGCCTTAGTGAGTGGGTCATTCATCTGATTCAAATAATCCTGATAATTAGCTGCCCCAACGACATTACCGTAATTAGTTATACCTGTGCCAATAGCATTTTGTGTGTTAATAGCATTCGTAGCTTGATTATTAGCATTTAAACCCTGCTGTCCCAAAACGCTTGCAGCATTATTAGAAAGGCCAATGCCCTGAATACCGGCAGTAGTACCAAATTGCATATTTTGCTGGGCATTATTAAACGCGTTCTGAAGCCCTGTTGCCTGAATATTACCAAGTGTCTGCTGGAGTCCCTGCTGAGCTTGTCCCTGCATAAGCGCTTCACGCGACCCACCGAGTCCTCCTACCTGTGTGGCAGCGGATCCCAACTGCGGAAGCGTATTAGCATAATTCTGGATAGCAGCGTTGGACTGCTGATTCATTACATTCTGAGTATACGGAGACATAAATGCTTTGACCGCATTAGGATCAGTCGCCATATTCATGTAGTTGCCGCCTACATTTGAAGCGGCGGCAGCGTTATTTGCTGCTATATCAGAAGCCTGAGAAGTCTGACCGGTCACGCCTAGATTCGACGCCCCCTGTGCAGCTTGTGTTACAAGCGGGCTGATCGGTTGATACGGTGTCATTCCCGTAGCACCAAAATACGACCCTAATCCATAATATGGAGTTTTTGTGGGGTCAGTAAGAGCAGATGCAGTCGATAAATTTGAAGTGACGTACGGCTGCAGTACAGTAGGTACTGATGCTGCTGTAGTTGAAACAGTTGTGTCAGCGGCTGATGCCATGTTCTTGCTCCTTAAACAGGAAGAAACTTATGTGATTTAACAGCAGGGGCTTGTTTCTTCCTGCCCGTCCGTGCCATACGGACTTTATCCATCATTTCGTATAGTTTTCGCGATCCGGCTTCCGTTGAACCGTTTCCGAGATGTGAAACCACATCTGCTGGTACAACAAATTCGCCATCAGCAAGTGCAGCACGTTGCGGTTTATTCCCGTGGATGACGGCAGGGATTGAGTCTGACATCCCATCGCCGGGGCCTCTGAGAAGTTTTCCGCCTGCTGCGTATTCATGAGTAGACCCCAAACCTTGATGAATATTCCCACCATGCGCGTAGGAATGCACATGCCCACCCTTACGACCATTAGCAAATTGACTAAAAAATGGGTCAATATTTGCCTCGCCAATTGACCCATACGCGGTGAACATGTCCCCCAATAACGTAGGGTCAAACGTATTGTACTGTGACGTACTGGAATCATTTGATGGGGATGACCCAAATGTAGATGTATCCGGGCTAGTGGCACTGGGTACATAGTCAGAATTCAACGGGGATAAACTCGGATCCCCCGACTGTGGCATCAAACTCGGGTCGGCAAGCATTTGAGAAATTGTAGGCGATCCGGGAGTGGATGTATCAGGAGTCGCAGACTGTCCGGCAGCGGCAGCGGCAACATCTTTATTCAAAATACCAGACACATCTAAATTTGAATTCAAAACCATATCCGGCGTACTCAGATTAGGTGTTCCCTTGCTATATATAGGATCAAGTTTGGTAGACGGGGATACTGCATTAAGTAATTTTTCACCGCCGTTGAGTAATGTACCCAAACCGGGGACCACCATGTTTGCCCCTATTTTTGCAGCGTCCCACGCGGCTGTACCCCAATTTACAGAGCCACTATTACCCGTATCATTTGGATTTGGCATTACCGTTAGGGTAGAAGGGTCTGTTATAGGATTAGTGTCTAACGATAAAGGATCATTAGGATTCGAAAAAGAATTTACATAGTCGCTTACCTGACTAGTACTCATAGCTCCACTAGGTAGCCCAGATGGAGTAGTATCTCCACCAATAGTAGAAAAGTTATTTGGGTTAGTATTTAAAATATTATTTACTTGCGTAGGATCAAGCCCCGCAAATATTCCAGAGTTAGTTACAGGGGTGCCGCTAACATAAGTACTACCAGCCGGTGGAGCGCCAACTAAACCTGTACTGCTACCGCCGCCACCCGCATTACCTGAATCCCCTCCAGAAGGGGGAACTACTGTAGGAGGAGGAGGAGGAGCTACACCTGAATCCCCTCCAGAAGGGGGAACTACTGTAGGAGGAGGAGGAGGAGCTACTGTAGGAGGAGTACTCCCCGTTGTTTTATTAGTAGTCCAAGGTTTTGTAGCTAACTGATTAATTTTATTTATATACGCAGTTATAGCATCAGGCGATGGCTTAGCAGCCTGCTGTGCGTTGTACTGATCCATATAAGAGGTACTTGGCGTAACAGTCTTATTAGCAGACTGGTCAGGATTTTCCTCCGTAGGCACTGCACCACCCCCATCGAAATGGAGGGTAGCTTCTTTATACGAGTCCATGCCCTGTCGAAGCCCCGCTTTCCAGTTAGGCAAAGTAACAATGCCCGATCCGTGAGCGTGAGGATGGTGGGCAAGAGGGCGAGGCATTCCGGGGATTTCCATAAAATGATCCTATTAAACCGCCGTATTAGAAATTAAAATGCCTTCTACCTGAATGCCAACCGCAGCAGTACTGGACGGTGTATTTGCTTGGAATTGCAAATCAGTTTTTTGCGGGTAAGCAAACGGAGTAACGCGGGTAACATTGAATGTGCTAGTGAAAGGAGTTTGCAAAACAATCTGCGTTACTCCGGTTGCGGAAATACTTTGTACTCTATAAGTACAATACGAACTAGATAAGTTACCTACTTGGTTAGACGTAGCTTGTACACGAGTCAAATAAAACGTATACCCGTTAGGTACGGTATAAATCGCCATCTGGCTTTTACCAATGCCCACTGCAATTTCAGCGTATTGAGTTGTAGTAAGCGTTGCAGATGGGCCGATATTGACAATGCCAACAGGAGCCGTCGCACTAGTAACAAATAAATTATTGATCCTTAAGTAGCTGTTAGTAGTGGCGACGTGAGTTGTGCCATTAAGCGTTACCGTTTCTGAAATTTGGTTATAGCTTCCATCCAATCCCTGAACCAAAATAGTATTAGTTGTATCCGAAGACGAAGAACTCCACAGATACTGAATGGCAGCAGAAACGGGATATGCGGGATACGCCGTAACATTCTCCCAAACAGGGATAAACGTAGTACCTACAGCGGCTTGATATCCAAATATACTGACCGATGATACGCCCGACACGAGGCCCCGAGCGACCTGTGTGTACCAAGGAGCCGCAAGGCTCGACTCAGTACTGCCTGATTGAGTAGGATAAAGGTTAATACTCATGTTGCTTGCGCCCCAGACACGGTGATGTTTAGTCCCGTAGCAGAAGCTTTAACCTGAATACTATCGCTGGTATTCAAGATTTGAGTGCCGGTCCATTGCAACGTACTGTAAGCAGGTATCTGCACGTTATACAGAACCGCATTAGAGTTGTTTCCTGTGTTACCTGCCGTGGCTCCATACCCAACTAAATGGACGTAAGCCGTAATTGCTCCACCAGTTGTGTTGGAGATATCAATATCCTTGACATATCCCTGCGTATTTGGCGGAACAGTATATATAGTAGAGTAAGCCGTACCCATAGAAGCTTGGCACAACTTGGCAGCAACGATGTTTTGAAACTGTGACATTAGCCGCTACCTGTATTGATCCACTGCAATACGGACGAAGCCAACGCTGCCGTAATCAACTGCTGGCTGTTGCTATCTAACTGATTGTGGTAAATCTTTAGCTGGTTAACAAGCTGATTTTGCTGTCGCTGATCATACGTAGCGGGGGGCACCTGCATGTTTGGGCTTTTGGAGGGGACCAGAACATTAGTGCCAAGATTTATGGAATACGTTGCCATTAGCGTCTTCCATCCGGGCGCATATCAATACGCATCGTACCCATCTGCCACTGGACATTCAATGCCGATGAGTTTACGTTAAAGCTCATTTGACGCCCGCGAATACGAGTATAGATAGCCCCGGTATACTGTTCTATTGGGTAAGTATTTGGTGGGACTGGGGCAGGCACGGTATTAGATACCGTAGAGTCCGAGACGTTACCGATATCCCCGCCCGTCATGTAGGGCAAGCCAGAATTGTTACGGGGATTGAGCGTCAGATAGATCTGCGGAGTCGTTGCAGTAGATCCCGCAAACGTAAAGTCGGGCAACATTCTCCAGACGTATGCGAAATGGTCGCCATTGGCTATGTCGAAATCCGAAGTTTGAATATAGGAAGAGATCGGCAGCGGATTGGTCGGATCAATTGAACCGTCGTTTACGCCAAACTCATGAAACAGAATCTGGTTTGGGGATAAAAAAGATACTTTAGTGTAGATAGTGTGGGTAGCAGCAGTCGTACCGTTAGCTGCACGAGTAACCCCATTAAGTGCCGTGCCAGTATTGCTGGTATAGGTAAACTGTTCATTATTGATAACTACAGTACCCGTTTCTGGATAAGAGTAGGCGTTGATAATCTGGATACTGGTAATAGCCGCAGTCGTAGTGATGGCTGCACTCAAGTACGAAGTCTGAATACTGAATACCGCTAGCGGGTATGACTGCAACGATGAGTTATACCAAGCCGTACGGTTTAGCGTTCCGTAGTACCACGTATTTTCAGCGTAGTTATAGACAACGTAACTGTCGTTCACGTAACCCGTATTTGAAGATTGCGACCCGCCAAACAAGGACGGGTAAAACCACCAGATCTCGTTAAACTGTTCGTTCTGACCGCAGGTAATCTGATAAGACTGCGACTGATTGATATTCGAGAATATGTACTTACGAACTGAACAGGGCAACTGCGTTACCGTACCATTGTAGGTATAAAACTTATCTGTGCCCATCCAAAAAGTCGCTCCGTTCACCGAAATCATAGCGTAGGGAGACGCGATGGAAATATTGTCCATCATCAACTGAAAGCTGAATACGAACGGCGCACCAACGTACTGCATGGAGTAAAGGGCACGGTCAGTCCAAATCAAATTCTCCTGACGAGTACTTAAGCCGCCAACGATATAAGAACCGGCTGATAACACCTGCTCGCCAGACTGGTTATAGGTAGCGGGGGTCCATTCGTAAGGGATAGCCTGATCTGACCACCGTACCAGCATGGGGCTGAATACCTGCGTAAATGTGGCAGGGTTATAAGGAGTGGCCCCCAGCGCAATGGCAAATTGATTGGTAGTGGATACGATGACTTGGTTGACCGTTGTGGGCGCAGTCTTACCAGAGTAGCTAAAGTTAACCGGATCGCCAGCGGCGAGCGTTACAGACCCCGCTCCGCCCGAAGCGTTATTTACCGTGATAGTCGTATAGCCAGTATAAGTCGGAGATGCAGATACATAAGTCCCTGCCGGGATAGACGATCCGCCACTAGCTCCTGTGCCGAGCGATATTACAGCGCCATAGTCCACGCCCTGCGAATTAGCTACCACAAAAGTACTAGACGAAGTAACCGCTGAAACTACCGTCTGAGTGGTCTTGACGTACTGCGTAGCAGCCGTATTGATCGTTACGGCGGGGGAAAATCCACTACCTGAGTATGCTGGCGTCCAGTAGTACATTGCCCCATCACTAATCGCCATGACAAGATTGTCACCAAAATTAGCTTGCGACCAGAGCCGAAGCGGCAGGTAAGTCGTGATTAGCGAGCCGCCAGAAGTGACGCCGCCCCAACCGCCCTGCCCCCAAGCAGGACCGCCCCATCCAGAACCGTTATTGGTAACGGTGGCATTACCCGCGTTGATCTGATACGTAGTTGTAACCGTGCCGCCGCCCGGACCTGCCGTAGATGTAGCAGCCGAAGACGCGATGATTGTGTAGCCAATACCGGGAGAGGTAATTGTGCCAATGACTTCGTACGAGCCGCTGATGGTCAAACCACCTACAGCCGTGGCCCCCGAAAAGGTAATCCAAGTACCTAGCGTCACTGCCGTTGAATCAACTACGGAAACTAATGGGCTACCGGAAGTCGTGTAGAAAGGATTCGTAAGCGTAGCCGTACCAGCTATAGGGGTAATGTCGTAGTACGTACTACCAAAATTTACGTAGTATTTTTGATTTGTCCCAAAAGCAATTAAGTTTTGCGATACGCTAGTTTCCCAATTCCAAAGCTGTCGCGCTACACCATAAAACGTATTAGGATAGTAGGCATTAATCCACCCGCCAATTTTCTCAGCGTGTCCTGCACGAAACCGGATTTTATTGCAGTCGTAAAAACCACCTTTACCAGAGTAGTTTGTTACTTCTCTGTTGATCCCCGGTTGAAATGAAATGGCATTAATAGGCATCGTTATTCTTACTTGATTGCCAAGCCATCTCGAAGCTGCTCAAGGGTCAAGCCGCCCGTATACTGGAAGTGGGCAAGCTCCTTGAAGGTCTCCCATTCACCGGCCCAGTCCAGCCCAGCCTCCTTGCCCAGCGCCCCGACCTTCTCCCAGATCGGATGAGACCCATCCCAGTCAGGCTTGCCATTGACCAGCGGCACCACGTCCACAGCACAATGGAAGTTGTGGAAAGACTCTCCACCCTTGGAATTGGTGACGATCTTGCCCGGGGCCGTGCGTCCCTGCGCGTACAAGGCATCCTGCGACTCATAGTCACGGTAGGTAGACGTAACCAGAATATCAATCGTATTGGCAACGCAAAGACCCATGAACCGCTCAACCTTAAGTTTTACGGGGGGCACGAGGTCATTCAGGTTGCGCGAGTTGATCACTGATCATCCTTGCCTTTGCTGTTGAACGCATTAGCGATATGAGGTGCGGTTTGCTCGACACTGCGCCCAATGATGTACCCACTAATACCGATTTTAACGATAGTCCAAAGCTCCATAGCTTCTGCTTCAGTCATGTTTGGAGCGGAGAACCCGAACCAACGAGCACCAATAAGGCCAGCAAAGAAGACCATCATCAGGGGTCGCCAATTGCGCTGTAGCCAGCTACTACCCTGCGCTTCAGCAAGAATCACCTTGCTCTGGGAGTCCAGAAGCTGTCGTTCATAGTCCATGGTCTGCTCAGCAGCAGCCATCTGTGCTTCAAGTATTTTCTGTTGAAGCTGGATCTTGGCATCGCCGGAAGGAAGGACGTGTTCTATGACATCCGATACCGGTTTAAAGATACCACTAACTATGTCTGACCAGCCCATATCACCCTCCGTGTGGGAAGAACACCAGCTTCACGAGGATACCGGACATACCCGCAATAAGCAGAAGCCCTACTTTAACAGCGAGGCCATTCATCTTATCCAGAGCTTCCTTAGTCTCAACCCCAGACTTCAGGATTCCATTGTACCGTTCGGCGCATACCGCTTCATGTGTTCCAATCTGCATTTCTACTTTCCGCAACCGGTCAAATAGCTCTGGTTCGCTAGCCATGATTAAGCAGTCGGTTCAGGTTTCGGAACCTGCTGTTCGGCCTGTGTCTTGATCTTGACAATCAGGGGCCACGCGCCGGTCTTCGACGGCAGCTCGCCAAGCGTAGTCAGGATTGCGTTTACCTCGTCAACGGCGAGGGTCAAAGTGATGTCCATTAAGCACTCCAAGGCAGGGGGGGTTGAACGATAGGGGGATTTGCCTGTTCCGCGATGTTAGCAGAAAGGTAATCAAGGACCGCCTGATCCGCGCCGTGGTTAGGAATCCAGCCCATCACCTGCGCTGAAGTCAGGTTGGGGTAGGCAGTAAAATCGCCCGGATTGGGAGCGCCAACAGGATCGGTAAACGTCTGCTGTGCTGAATAAGTCCCGTCCGTAGAAATAACCTGCGATACCACAGAGGTTACAACCTGACTCAGCCCATCCAGAGACGGGGCGACATTCAGGGTTAGGATATTAAAAGTCGTTGTGATGGTCATGAATTTCCGACTCCGTTGTCGTGATTAGGGAGCGCCGCCGCCCTTGATATTATCCGCATACGTTTTGAGCGCTGCGGCAGTAGCGGGATCCGTAGGGGCCGAAGCAGGGGTAGGGGCAGAAATGATTACGGATGAATCTTTGCTAAATTTTTTCTGTAGCCATCGCGCCACAAACAAAAAAGCGGCGGCGGCCAAAATTCCTAGGATGATTTTCATACAAACTCCTTAAGTCTTAGTCCAAGTATACGTATTGCCACTAGTCATATTCCAGATCGTACCCGTACCCACAACCCAACTCCATTGCGCGGTTCCAGTAGGGTATCCAGAAGGGTTATAGACGTACCCGGCACTGGCGGTTGTTTTGGTATAGCCATTGACTGTAAAGCTGGTGCAGTAACTTATACCCGGATCAGAACTAAACCCAGAAACACGAATTACTGCGGTCCAAGACGGGACAATTAGGTATGCAACTTCCGAAGCCGAGTAGAATGTTTTTCCGTCAACAAAAGTATTAGGGGAAACACTACCAAAAGGCCGCGTAGGGTTAGTTCCTGTTACAAGATCAAAACCAGTATAGTTACCACCAGATCCATCTGTTCCAGTACCAGATATCAATGTGCCAGTATTGGCGGAGGCGAGGCTTAAGTACCCAACAGTTCTAGCCGCAAAAGTCATTATGCGAAGCCCTTCGACAATGTGGCGTACCAGAAGCCCGTGGACGAACGATAAGTCATCACCAGCAGGTCAACCGCATTGGCAGCGGTGGACAGAACGCCAGCCGTGCCTCCCGGCCACTTGACCGAGGTTCCCCAAGTCATTGTGCGAGTACCCGTGGCGTCCTGAGTGATGAACCAGTTGATCGTCTGGCCGTCCTGCGGGTTGGAGTACGACGGTGCCGTAGTCACGTTGGCCGTAAAGGTCGTGGTGAACACATTGCTTCTGGTGCAGTCAATCGTCATCGCCGTGGCAGAGAACGTCACCGCAGAAGTCGGGGTAGACGCCGAACCCGTAACGACTAGACCCGCATTGGTCGTACCACCCGTTGCAGCAGTAACCGTGAGGGCTGCGCCAGAAGTCGGCGCGTTGATCGTGACGTTGCCGGCTGCGGCTACGACTACACGCGATGCGTTGTTCGTGTAAAGCGAAAACGGATGGTTCGACATCGTGCCGATAGCGCCGCCAGCATTCGTATACCAGAACGTCTGCGTCGTTCCATCGGCCGTGGAGAACGCATACTGGCCGGCGATATTATTGATAAGCAGCGTATTGCCACTACTCGGCGCGTTGATCGTGACGTTGCCGGCGGCTGCGATTGCCACTCTGGCGGCATTGTTGCTGTATAGGGTAAACGCATGGTTTGAGTACGTTCCGATCTGAGAACCGCTTGCGCCATTCAAATACAGTGCGGTAGTGGAAGTTCCATCAGTAGCAGACCAAGCATACTGGCTTGCAAGCCCGGTAATAGCCAGCGCCGTCCCACTGCTCGGCGCGTTGATCGTGACGTTGCCGTTAGGTCCAATATCTAATGTATCTCTAAAACCACTTCCGGCCCTAAAATGCAAAGTTCCGGTTGTTGATCCTGTTGAATAATCAATGTATGAATCGCCACTTTGTATATATCTAATTGCAGATGCCGTAGTTCCAATATACAAACCTACCGCAGAACTATCTCCAACAGAATTAATTGCCCCATTCACAGTCAAAGCCGTACCGCTCGTAGACGCGTTGATCGTAACGGCGCCAGCAGAATTTATAGAAACCCGCTGAGTAACGACTCCAGACGTATTGGCAGTTCGGAAGTTTAAGGTGGAGCCGGAAGTGTAAGAAGAATCTATATAACTATTTGCTGCGGACGACGAAATAGTAGTTAGGTAGTTAACCGTGCTATCAGAAACCTGAATGGCCCCTTGAGCGTTTATTGCGTTGTACGCACCAGTTCCGGTAACAGTCAGTGCCACTGCGCTCGTTGGGGCACCAATTGAGAACGAACCGTTTGAGTTGTTATAGGTCAGCGTTGAGCCGCCGAAAGACCCCGCATTGTTGTACTGGATCTGGGTATAGCTGCCACCCGGGGGTGTGCCGGTAGAAGTGCTTACCGGGGAGCCATTGATGTACAAGCCCGTGGCATTGATCGTACCAACGCCTTTATCACCGCCAGTCGGCGCACCAACCAGCATACTCCCTAGTACCGTCAGCCCAGTTCCACTACTCGGCGCAGCAATCGTGACGTTCTGATTAAAGAACGACTGACCATCGCCGCGAATATACGCAAGCGTAGTCCCTCCGTAGTTACGGAAAATCGCGCTGTAATCGGCGGAGGTAAAGCCAGCCTGAGTTCCTAAGCCGTAGCTGCTGCCGGACACATTGGCGCCTACAGCGGAGATAGCGAACTGACCGCTTACGCCAATAGATGTCAACGCTACTCCGCTCGTCGGCGCAGCAATCGAAAACCCGCCCGTAGAGTTGTTATAGGTCAGCGTTGAGCCGCCAAAAGATCCTGCATTGTTATACTGGATCTGGGTATTGGAGCCGCCCGGAGGAGCCGTCGTCAGGTAGGAAGTAGCGCTGATTACGTTTGTGCCGTTACAAACCAACAACAATTTGGTTCCGACAGGGACAGCAATGCCCGTACCCGAGGCTGTCTTGACAGTAATTGATCCGCCCGTAGTATTGTTATAAACGAAATACAACTTACTGACTGCGGGAACAATCAGGTTATTACCGCCACCAGACGTAGTGCCTTGGCACTCGATGTACATGTTTCGAGCAGAAACAGGCGTAGCTACCGTACCTGCTGTATAGATCCCATAATTTGGCTGCGTGGCCGCATCTGCGCCGGGGGCTATCGCAAGGGTTACATCCGCGCTGGAAAACTGCTGTGTGACGTAGGAGGAGATAGCCTGCTCCATCAGTACGCCAAGATTGGTATTAGTAGTGCTACCCCATGTACCAGACTGGTCGCCTGTAGCAATTAACTGGGTGCTAAGATTTGCCGAATATGTACTAGCCATGCCTAATCCTTATGTAGTTACGGGACCCCAGCCGGGGGTCTGGGAGTCTGTAACGGGGGTCCAATTCGGGCTTTGCGCTTCGGAAACTGGAATCCAACCCGGACTTTGCGAGTCAGATACCGGAATCCAATTCGGACTTTGCGAGTCAGACACCGGGGTCCAATTCGGATTTTGGCTATCCGGGACATTGGCCCAGATAAGCACGGATTTTACAACACCTATTCCGTAGACGCTAGTGGCGGTTATGGAGGTTAAGCCCGTAGCCGAAACGGTATCCACGCCTTCCAAAATAAAGGCAGAGCCGTAATTAAGGGCCAAACCCGAAGCCAGAACCGTGTCAGCAGCTTCAATTATGGCAGCTATACCAAATACCGATACCAACCCCGTGCCAATTACAAAGTCAGAGCTTTCTGTAATTGCTGCACTGCCATAAACGGCTACCGTGGTATCTAGGCTTTCCGTTATAGAAGCCGAACCCGAGACTTTAACGGTACCGGAAGCGGCAACGGTATCTGCGCTTTCCGTTATAGAAGCCGAACCCGAGACAGAAACAGTACCGGAAGCGGCAACGGTATCTAGGCTTTCCGTTATGGAGGCTGAACCCAACGCATAGGCGGAGCCTGAAGCTGCGACAGTATCCGCATTTTCCGTAATGGAAGCCGTGCCCGAAACTTTAACCGTACCGGAGGCGGAAACGGTATCCGCGCTTTCCGTGATGGAAGCCGAACCCGAAACGGAGACAGTACCGCTAGCTGCTACGGTATCGGCGCTTTCCGTTATAGAAGCTGTGGCGCTAACACCCGGGATCGGTAACGCTTGAGCGTTAGAAACCGGAGCCGCAGAAATGGCATATAAGCCAAGCATGGGTTAGCTAACTAGCTGTGCGATAAGATTTTCGCCGGGAGTCCACTCCGTTACGCCATCCCATAAAACCGTATTTACCACGCTGCCAGCCGGAATCAGGACGACAGAGCCGTCAACCATCTGCTGCTCTATATCTACCGTGGTAATGACTAAGTAAGTATCCATTAAAAATACTCTATTACGAAGACAACACCTGCGCCACCTGCGCCGCCCGCACCGCCGACACGGGAAGAAGTGCTACTGCCTGCCCCACCGCCACCGCCGCCAGCGCCATAGCTTCCACCTGCCCCGCCAGCGCCACCGTTTGCTGCACTACCGCCGCCACCGCCGCCACCGCCGGTAGAAAATGTGTACATTCCATAAAAAGCAGTGGTAAGGCCAACTCCCGGACTTCCTGCGGCTCCCGCTGCGCCACCAGCAGAAGATGTAACAACACCGTTTATGATGGACGCCCCGCCACTTCCACCCGCAATGCCTGTACCGGAAGTGTTTAGCCCACCACCAGAACCACCGCTTGCAATATAGTTACCTGCACCGCCAAATGCTACGCCAGCGTTTCCACCTCCTGCACCGCTAGCACCAAAAGAATAAGTATTCGATGCAGATCCCGCAGCACCAAAACCTCCAGCAAGACCTATTCCTGAAGCTCCCGTACCGCCCGCAGCATTGGTGCCAAAGCCACCTTGCGAGTTAACTTGAACGGCTCCGCCGCCGCCGCCAGAGGCAGAATTAAGCGCACCGGGGGCCGCGCCTCCACCACCACCCGCGTATAGATATGTACCGAAGCTCGTAATGCCGCCCTGTCCACCTTGACCCGCGATAGACCCACCAGTCGGGGTCACACCACTAGCGCCCGCAGCGCCCGCAGCGCCAACGGTCACCGTTACAGTGGACGTAAGGGCTGATGCAGCAAAAATTTGATACACATAACCCGCACCGCCGCCGCCGCCGCCACCCGAGCCACCCGTAGCACCCGGAGCATACGTGCCTCCAAACCCGCCGCCGCCGCCGCCGCCCACTGCGAGTACATGAACAGCTACAACCCCAGCACTTTTGGTGTACGTGCCGCCGCTCGTAAATGAAGTAATTTTTGTCTGCCCTGCTAATGGGCCTGAATAGCTGGGCATCATCGCAGCAGCTACAGTGACAAATACGTCTTTGGTTTCAGAACCAAATGTAACAAGAGTGGAGGCGCCAGAGGAACCGCTGATTGGAGTAGTACGAGCTAAAGTATTACCGCTAGTGGTGTAGGTACCAATACCTACTTCCCAAGTGCTTAGAGTCTGTGAGGCTATGCAGTAATAACAGGTATTACTATTACCTATACCTGAACTGAAAGTTTGATAGCTATCCGGGGCTACGCCAGAAAGCGTGACTGTACCCGTACCCGCAGTGGTCGTGGATTCCCTAACGCGATCTGCAAATACGAGAGCCATAGACTACTTCCTGTAGCACGGAGTGCCACCAGATACTCCACCAATGCGGCCAGCGTTTAAACATACACTACCGCTAGTTAACCCAATGATCCCTCTGCTTGAGATAGAAATTGGCATTAGCTAAACACGCCCAACAGCCGACGTAAAGCCGCTATCAGGCGACCAAAAAATTTGTTGGCGGGTTCGGTACCGGGGCAACAAAAGTCTTGGAACCGATTGCGCTAAAAGCACTTGTCCCAGCCGCGTCAGTCACATCTACAGCAAAGTAAATTGTGCCGTAGCCCAAGTTGGTTACATCCACCGTCACGCTGGCCGTCGGCGTCGTGAACGGACCCGGAATAGTCTGGATCTTATTAAGCTGCGCTTTGCTCGTACCCGCGTAAACATCAACGCCGGTCAAGGCCGAAAGGGCAAGCGGGCTACCATCCGTGTTTGAAGTCGGAAACGTCCAAGTCAAAGTTGCCGTGTTAGCCATGATAATTCCTTTAGGCACCGTTAGCGGTAATAGCAAACGAGCTAATGGCGATAGATTCGCCAGAAGTCCATACCACGCCACCTGCGAAGTTAAGGTCCGCACCCGAAGTACCCACCGTACCCTGTGCGATAGCGTTCGTGCCCGTCGTAGTAGAACTTGGGAACAATCGCCAGTACCCAGCCGTACCCGACGTAACCGTATTGGTCGTCGTAATCGCGTTGAACGTCAAAACGCCCGAGGTAACCGTACCCAGCGTCGAGGAACACGGCATAGAAACCAGCAGCGTACCGCTGAACGCCGTAGCGCAGTTGGACGGCTGAGTACCCGTGAAGATCGCCAGATAACCCGTCGAACCGGCCTGAGTCACGATGTCCGTGACGTTATTGGTACGGTGAGTAGTCGAGTATTGAATTGCCATAAATTACCTATTGAATTTGGATAATAGCGGTGCTTGCAGCCGCTGTTGGGAAGTTAACAACAAACGGCGAAGCCGTAATGATGCCGCCAAAAGACAAAACTGCTACCGCCCTACCACCTTGAGTAGCATTATAAATCAACGCCCCGGAAGACGCGATTGAAGTAGCCCACGTAGTGGCACTAAAGTTAAGCCACGCAGTCGTGACCGGGGAGGGACCGGATGAGGGGGGATTGGAAATAACCAAGGTATTCCCCCCTGCTGTATAACCGGACGCAACTACTTCATCTGAATTAGCGGTTACCTGAGAATAATTAGTCGTGGCGTAGTTATACGTACCGTTAACCGTGCCTTGAAGCAGGGCAATCTTGAACGTATCCGCCGACCTATATCCCGGCCCAAAAGCATGGTACCCATCAAGGAGTTCAACCTTGAAGCTCGATACCATTGTCTGAGAAATACTTCCAGCCATATTGATTCCTTACGGGGGGCTGACCCTGACCTGACCACTGCGGTATGCGTCGCGGCGACCCTTGCCTTCAGCCAGACCCTTGAGCAGTTCCAGACCTTCCTGATACTTCTGCTCGTAGTAATTGACCATATCCTGCTCACCCTTCATGTACAGGTAAGCCTCACGCAGAGTCCCATACAGCAGGCAGTTAGCCGCATAGTTACCCAGCCATGACGACCCAGCCGTCACAATACTGGTTGGGTAAACATAATAGTGAAGCTCTACCGTATAGTTTTGGTCAGGAGTCGGGCCAAGGATAAAACTAGTCGTGTCAAACAGCCCATAGTGCGTAGGCGGGCCATAATACGAAGCAGGACTAGGATAGGGAAACGCCTGACGCATGTACTCTACATCCTTGTTTAGAAGGAATGTCTGGTACGTATTGCCAGAGCCATCAGTCTGGTAAAGAGCTAGGGAGAACGTCGCCGTCCAGTCAGACGGTACCGCCAGATAAGGGTTGCCTACAGTCAGTGTACCCGTCACGTTTTTCTTGAGCGACGGGATCTGAACAGAATTATATATCCGCTCTTCTGCCACCTGCACAAACGTAGGGATGTAAGTTACAAAGGTAGACTCCGTATTCTCACAATAGTCCTGCACCATCTGCCAAAGGTTGGAGACGGAGTTGGTTCCCGCTACGTAGGTAATAGCCACGTATTAATCCTTACCAGTATCAACCGGGACACGTGGATTGGTCTTTACCGGATCCCGATCCATATCGTCGTCATGAAATTTACGTCCGCGCTCCGCAGCACCATAACCACGCATTTCGATGTATGGCTTTTTCTTGCCATAAGGCTTTGGGTACCGCCCATAGGTCTTGGTCCCAGTCAGGTCAATATCATCTTCCGGATAGCCCTGACCCTTGGTGAACCGAGGGTTCTTCATCGGCTGTTTATACTTCCCAATAGGATCTTTCTCATCCCACCCAAAGTACTTAAAGTCCTGCCAATCGTTACTCATTACTTGCCCCTTCCACCGCCGTGGCTGCGCTGGTTCATAGCACGGGCCAGATTGCGGCCATGCTGCTTCATCGCCAGCGACGTAACGCCCTCACCCTTTTTGCCAGCACTGCCAGCGGGGTACGGGGATTTCCCATGTTCTTTCTTGCTAGCCATCTAAATCTCCTAAGTTACGGTAACCGTACCGATAACACCTTTGGCACGTAAATCATTAGGTGTATTCGGCAGGAACGACGTATTCATTCCGACTGGATTCCACCCATACTGTATAATCCGACTACCGCCGTCCCCGCCTACCGAACCTGTACCAACATAATAGCTCAGATCAGGGCGCGGCTCTCGTACAGCCTGCGGGTCATTAACCGGATAAAGCCCCAACTGCAACTGCGGCTGATCCGGCTCCCAGCATTCAGGACAAACTTTTATGCTTACATTCTTGGTTTTGATAACCAAGTTTTTAAGTTGGGTTAGTTTGTACCTGAACCCGCAGCGATCACATTCTGCAATCGCATTTTTGCCAGATGCAAACCTGCTAGGCACGAATCACCTATAGCCTATGAAAGTCTCTCGTGGCACAAATCGGATAGCAGCTTTTTCACGATCTTCATCTGCCGCTCGCTGCCAATCTTCTTCGTATGCAGCTTTAAGCACTGGCATCCGAACATCCGCGCCGGGAATTTTCATAGATAAATAATAGGCCAAACCAGATATCAACGCAGGCCACATACGAAACGGTACGTCCTGCGCGTTAATTCCCGTGCCAGCATCCTGCATACGCCGCAAACGCGTATAAACAAATGTGTAC
>Ga0316225_1001604_pt1 | contig 20830 bp, 31 predicted proteins | sample TBH18015metaG_FD_206010 | JGI IMG/M metagenome (GOLD analysis project Ga0316225, IMG submission 206010) | Freshwater microbial communities from Trout Bog Lake, Wisconsin, USA - TBH18015 | ecosystem: Environmental > Aquatic > Freshwater > Lake > Hypolimnion/Profundal zone | place: USA: Wisconsin... | reverse complement strand
ATTAGCATTCCTCGCCTTACCTTCCGTGTACTGTACTGATCTAACGAGCTAACCCTCCGTTTTCCTTAGCCTTTCGGCCGATTTTGCCCCCCTAAAATGGAGGTCAAAAAAACCTGTTGACACGCCACGAACGGAGAAAATCGGGCGAGACTACCCCCTTGAAGCCGAAACGGCCGGCCCCCCTTTCCGCCAGTTTTCTACCGATCGGTAGGCACTCACTTTTGCCTCGTTGTCAACTTTTTCTTTCTCTTTATTATTTCCGTGCCAACGGCTAGCACGTTTCTTGCAAAGTATTACCGGCATCGGCACCAGCATCAGCGCTAGTATCAGGTTCACATACTTTTCCCTACATCCTCACCTTACCCCCTCTCACCCTCGTCATGCTACCCTGCGGCCATGGCCAGCAATCCGTCCCCTCCATCGATCGACGATCCCCTTTTGCTGAGTATGGCGACAGCGATGCTACAATTCGCGCGTCGCTATTCTCCTCGCGACGCATGGGATAGAGAGCAAATCTATAATGACAGCGATGAGGATGACTCCACACACCGCAATCTCAACCCCGTTTACACCGTACGCGTATGCAAGACGCGATTGATGTATTACGATTACCACGGGTTGCTGACGGCGTCGCGTCAGGCGCCTAGCGGATTGTCACTACCCACCCCCGAGTCGATTCGAGCCCACGGTGGGTGGTCCTACCGCCGCGGGCCTGGGCCTGGCGGGCGTCGCAAGAACCCCTAGGCGCCCCGCTCCGAGCCCCGAGCTCCGAGCCCCCGAGCTCCGAGCCCCCGAGCCCCGAGCCCCGAGCCCCCGAGCCCCCGAGCCCCGCGCACGGCGCCTCGAGCTTGAGGTGTCCCGGGGCCGAGGTCTCGGTGATCGCCTCGCAGGGTCCGGCCCTACGTATGAGCGGCCGCCTCTGCGATTGCGGCGACGTAGTCGCACCAGCCATCGATGCGGTCTGAGCTGGCGCCGTCCAGGCACTCGGCGAGGAGCTGCGCGCGGCAGTTAGGTGTAGCCGTCGGGTGCGAACTCGTCGGCGGTAGCGAGGCCGCAGGTATAGCTGTCGATATAGCTGGCGGCGGTGTCGGCGGTGTCGGCGACGTCGGCGGCGGCGCGGGCGTCGGGGGCGGGGGGAGCGGCGGCGGCGGCGGCGGGGGGAGCGGCGGCGGGGCGGCGGCACATGCGGGCTATGACGTGGGCTCGTGCTCGGGCGGCGTCGGCGACGTCGTCGGCGTCGTCGGCGGCTTCGAGGGCGGAGACGTCGTCGGCGGCTTCGAGGGCGTCGTAGGCGGCGGCGCGGGCGGCGTCGGCGGCGTAGGCGGCGGCGCGGGCGGCGTCGGCGGCGGAGGCGGCGGCGGCGCGCGCCGCCCTGCGGCGGTCCGCCTCCTCGACGACGGCGGCCACGTATTCGCGCCAGCCCTCGACCCGGTCCTCGGCGGCGCCGTCGAGGCAGTAGGCGATGAGGGTCTCGCGGGTTTGGCTGCCGTCTAGCAGATCGCGCACGTCGCCCTCGGGGTCACATCCGGTCTCGTCCACGAGGTCGATGGCAGCGGGAGTCAGATGGATCGTCGTGGTCATGGTATGATCTCCTGTATTTAGGTGGCATCGCGCCCTGCGATCCTATGTATATGGCGTGCAGGCCCCACGCGCTACAAAAATGATATCGCCGGTTACATTTTTCTCCTACCTCATCTTACATATCCTAGCCCCTACGCCCGAGGCCTCAGGCCCGTCGCGCCGGGCCCGGGGCTAGCAGGGCGACGGTTGGAGCCTCATGTACGTAGATGTAGGCGTTACAGGTCATCATGCCCGATGGGTGGTCACCCCCGACTCGCCGTGATACAGTTGCCCCATGAGCGTGCCTGTGGAGGGTCATGGTATGCTGACCCATCGACAATATGAGGTATTGTATCAGGTATGGGTATGCAAGAAACATCACCTTATTTGGATAGGTGATGTCTACTGGTCTACGCGTACCCTATTCCCACTAAGGACGCTCGACGGGGACGGCTGGCGGACCTACAAAGCCTTTGTATTGCAGTTGATTCGCAGGGGGTATCTCAAACCGGCCTGCTGTACTCAAGACCCGATATACTTGGGGTATCGGATGACAGCATTAGGCCGCAAGGCATTCAAACGATACTGTAGGCGGTATCACATGCCTATCCCCTATTGGTATACCGCAACCGACCGGCTACTCGATTACCTAGAAGCCTGTAGCAAGACTGGCAGCCCTATATTTCCAGGTCACGACCGATGGAAGGTGACACATGAATGAGAAACAGAAGGTGATATTTCGACTGACGCCGCACGACTATCAATGGTTGGTCACGATTTCCGAGGAAATGACTATCAGCATACGTCGCGTCGTAATCATGTTGATATGGTATTGCGGCTGTAGACCACGCGTCTTGGATATATTGGATAAGCCTGAAAGCATCTTCAATACGGCTCGCTATCCGACTGGCGAGCCGAACGCAATCTCTAAGATGAAGGTCTATACTACCTATCTATCACGTAGACAGAACCACCTTATGCGGGCCTGCGCCGCTAGATTGCATGTAGACGTTAGCACATATCTCGTTGCAATGCTTTATTGGTATATCTCGTGGTCTGGCAGACCGTTCGACGCTCAAGACCTAGCGGTTCCCAAGGGGGTCAAGCCCTCCTTAGAGCTACTGACCGATATCCGCGATACCCTTGAATGCGATGGTAGCGGAGCGGGCGATGCTTGAGACACGCGGCCTAGGCCGAACGGCCGGAGATACCACGCCCATAAAGACGTTGCATTATAGCGATCCCTACAAGTGGGAGCTACTTGTACGAGAATCGCTATGGTATTCGTCCTATTGGCAAGCGTCTATCAATCTTAGGGTATCCATTCGCACGGTCAAAGCTTGGGCAAAGGAAATTGGGTTTGTCCGAAAGCCTATGGCCTATCAGAAAATGCATCGGGCCGAATTCCTCGCGCCTAGGCCCATGCCGCCTCCGCCCCTCACCCTAGCTCGCGCGGACCGCAGGCCGAAGGCTAGGGGCGAGCCCTCGAATTTCGTCGACGGCCTAGGCCGTAGAATGTGCCGGCGCAACGCCTTGATTTTAGTTGTCAAGGTCCGCGAGTGGCGGGCATGTTGGCCGGGCCAACCCTTGCCAGCATGGTACCGCCGTCTTTTGCGGGATATCAGGGAGACTGTGAAACCTAGGCGCTCAACCCGTTAGCCTGGATGTACCTATTAGCGTATTCGGCCGCAGTGTCATAACTACCCGCCAACGACGCTAAGATGTACTCTTCTATCGTTCCACCGAGTATCGGCATATCGACATTGATCGATATTACGGCCTTACGAATACATTCACGTTTCCCAGCCACCCCCACACTCCACATTTTACCGTCTATTTTTACCTTGTCAGTTAGGTTCGCCGTGAGAACCTCGAAAGTATATAGGTTTCTGGTTTTGTCGAACACCCCACGTTCGACATAACTGAGATTGTCACCTATCACTGTCCCCAAACCGAACGGGATGTCAGGCGCCTTTGGGGTGACCCTTGCCATCCAATAGATCCTAATTCCATCGTCATAGCTACGCTCAATAACGTAGGTTGGGAACCTAAGAGCGGCGTACAATCGACGGTTATATTCACGATCAAACACGCAACGATTCCAGAATGTACCTTCGTCGGTCAGGATGACATGTTGCGTGCTGACGGATTTCATTGTTGATGTTCCTCATCCCCTTCCTTCCGCTTATAGGCTTGCTACAGCGGTTCCTAACCCTATCAGGCTTGTGATGACACTCGCCGTGCTTGCGGCTGCTGTGATGACCTCCCACGCCTTTGACACGGTGCCTTCCGGTGTGTCCGCGTTTGCAGCTCGATAGCTCGCCTCTAGCGCGCTTGCCGTACTCGGGTCGTTGTGAATCGTCAGAATGATATCGCGTAAGTCGCGCTCGCTAATATTCACGGTTAGCGGTACGATGACTTGACAGACATCGTCGAAGGTCTCAATAGCCATCCACGTAACTCCGTTTCATTACTTCTGTCGGTTTTCGTAGCAACCTGCGGTGCTTTGGATTTGACCCGCGTCGTGTCGGCGGAGATTCTTCCCGACCGCGCACAGGCATGCACGAGCCATCGACCTGTCAAAGCCGTCGCCCGCGTCATTGTCGTTATGCGCGTAGATATGGGCGCAGTCTGCCTCACTTGCCAGGTCGCCCGCCAGGTCTTCTGCCGAATAGGCCGGTTTACATCCCGCGTCAATCGCGAGGAAGATTCCAGTAGTGACCACGCCCAAAATTGACCATTGGATGAAGAGGGGTACCTCCCACCTCACGCTATGTTTCGATGGCTGCATCATATCATTCCGCTCTTTGCGGCCCTACGAATTGCGTCTGTCTTGCGTTCTCCTGGAGTAGCGCCATACCCATCTACGTCGACACGCTTTCCCGGGTTCGACTTACGGCAGATTGAAAACGTTGTGACAGTCGAACCGCCATACATTCGTTTTTCTTTTGCACTTGCCCTATGCCGATTCATGCTGATAGCATCGAATTCTCTGCTATTGATTATAGGTTCCGATTCTTTGGGGGTCGGTTTGGCCCCCATGTTTGGCATGCCTTCCGACGCGTCGACTCTTGCCGGTTCCCTTATGCCAGTGATGAACCCTGGCAGCGGCACGGGGCTCAGTCCATCTAGCGCAAACGCCCGTTCTGCCATGAATTTCATGTGAGGTAGCGCATACCGCTCAAACCCGTCTTCTGCCACCCACTTGTAATGCAGACTTGACTGACCTGCATAGCCGCCGCGTTTGAGCTTCGGCGCCGCTTCGATCTTCCTATGGTTTTCTAGGGCATATTGTCGGAAACTGATATCCTCTTTGGTTATCGCTTCTGCGAATGGCATGCCCTCGGCCATTTTTCGATAAGCGTGACTAGCGGCAATATGAATCGGACTGTCGGCCCTGACTGCGCCTGACATACTATTCACCATTGTCATAGCCGTATCCATTTCACGGCTAGAGAGTACCAGCAATTCGTATTTGGCAGCGTCACTTAGCATTGGCGGTCTCCTGGTTACGTGTCATTTCATGTAGTTCTGCGCTTGAGTAATAGTGCGTTCCACCGTAATGGTTTTTGCAGAGCCAGCGCCCCTGTTTACGGTCATACCTTAGAGCTGACCATTGATCGGTCATGCTTAGGCGGGTCTCGTTGAACGTGTCGCCCGCCCTTATTCTATTGTGATACCGCCCCTTCACTTCCGGTTTCGGGGGCGGCATCACAACCCTGGCTGACGGCGTCGATTCTCGATACACCCAATCAGGATCGTATCCGGCTAGATAGATCGGGATGACGAGTGTATCTGTAGAGAGCATCACCACTCCGTGGAGTCGAGCTTATACAGTAGTAAAAGTACTTTACCATAGCTCTCCGCCAATCGGAATATGGTGAGCGCCGTTTCTTCGCGGGCCTCTTTTGTGTCGGCCTCGCTAACTGGTATCGCAAATTCGATCCCAAGCGATCGCAGCACCGTAACTTTCGTAACCAAAGGCATAGCTATCAATTTACTAATAGCCTTGTCTACCTTCACCTTGAAGGCTTCACCTTGGAGCATTTTTATGTGTAATTCGGACCATTTTTCAAGTAGCGCCGCATTACTCGACTCAATCCGTACTCGATACGGAGTCAAGGCGCACTTAGCGCATAGTCCGATGCCCGTTGCAACGCTCACGGCGTCCACTTCCTTTTCTCCGCACCAATGACAGCGACGCCAGAGATCGAGCGGAAGGACGGTCGCCGCAGTTTTCCACCAATTGGGGTCGGCCATGTCAGATGGCGAGTATTCACGCCATGTCACTGTTGAGCGGCGATGCGTGTGATTGTCGAACCCCTCATTTGTGCTCTGGACGTGCAGGTGGTCAACGATAGTGGGTACCGGATGACGGATTGCGTGCCCCTTCGCCGTGAGCCATTGTGCGAGGAACGTATCTTCGCCATCGTTCGGTCTCTGTTCGTGGAACAGGCCCACAGCACTGATATCTTTGCAGAGCAATTCCACGATAGCCCTCGGAATGAGCCATCCCCACCCCACGACGTTAGGACAGAGGTAGCTATGCCGACCCTGTCGCGCGACCTCGGGCCCGGCCGAATGAGTCGCGGCGAGGCAGATAGGGTCCGACGGCCACGCTTGCTGCATCGCCCGTAGCGCTGGCCAGAAATTCGGCGCTATCTCAACATCGTCTTGCAATACGAGAAGATGATCACAATCGGTGTCGTAGGTGAACCATCGGATGATCTTGGTAAACCATGCCATCCACGGTTCCTTATCCGCAAATTCCTTATAGTACTTAGCCCCGTAAGTCGTCTTGAAGGTACCGTCAGACGCTTGCTCTAGTGCATTACGGAGATTCGACATAAGGTTGATACGATTTGGTGCCCATGGCGCGTGGGGGATTGCAAGCGCTGTGTTTTTCATGGCGGCTGTCCTGTTAGGGTCTTCCACGAGCCAGCTTGACGGCGGCCGTCGGCAATTCGGTCCGAACGCCTCGATTACTGCCCGCACGACTCCGGGGAAGTCGTTTGAGTCATAGTCGTGGCCTGCCAGGATGCCGCCCGGGACGATAAGTGGGCGCCATGCCTCGATATCCGCCTTGACCCCTTCATACGAGTGATCCGCATCAACGAATACGAACCACGGTCGCAAATTCGAATTCTTCTTACCGATGATCTCGGCCGCCGTTTTACTTGTGATGCGCCACGCTTGGAAACGACAGGCGCTACTCCCCATGTGCGTTGTAACCATACGTTGAAATGTCTTGAACGAGTCTCCCCTATCCTTTGCGTATTCACTTGCATACGGCTCTTCAGCCGTTTCGGCCCGTTCCCACGGGTCTACGGCGATAATGACCAGGTCTTTCCTCCCCTGCACGTCACACTCGTTAGCCAGGAATCCGAGCGACCTACCAAGCGCTACCCCTACCTCCACAAGGATCGCGTCTTTAGGCGCTCGTCTCACAACTTCGCGGTAGATATCTTCAAAGTTGAACCATCCCGGAATATCACTCCACATTAGCTTTGTCCCTTGTTCTGCTCCTATCGCGCAATTGTTCGTCTGTAAGCCAGAGCTTCTCCCCCATAATGGTTCCGGCTTCTACGATTAGTTGCCAAATCCCAGCGCTGCCATGTCGACGAAGGTATCTACCCGAATTGTTGCGCGTGAATACCCTATATATGTCTGTACCGTCTTCGCGCACCTTCACATACACTCCGTCGCGACTGACCTGTACGACATGACACGGCCGGCGAAACCATCCATGCTGAATGGCGCCGGCCGTACCAATGTCGGGGGGCAGTAGCTCCCCCGCACTCACCGCTTGAGGATTCCACGCTTGGCGAAGAATGTCCTATTCGTCAATGCTGCATTGAGCGTGGTGCTAGCCGCGGCGCTTGGGGCCCGCTTGCAAAGCGCCTGAATTGAGGCGGCATCCTGTGTGACCGTGAAAACGGTCCCGATGATGTTACCGACCGCATCGATTTCGCCGCAAATGGCCGTTGCACCGCTCGGATCGAGCGCTGTGGCCACGCTACAGCTAAATTGTTCTGACGGGGCGAGAAGAGACTCGCCGTCCGCCAGCGCCTTATCGAAGGCGGTCATCTGCGCCGCGTTACAGGCCATCGCGCAGAAGCCTAGAGCCGCAGCGCAAACGCACGATATGATTCCCTTGAGCTTCATCGTTTCTTCAAAGCCTCCATGTGACCGGGCACCACGAAGTGAGCACCCACGGCGATGCCCGGAGCGCTTGCCGTGAGGAGATTGGTGATACCAGCGATCATGGCAAAAAACAAGCCCGCCGCATTGATTCCCGTCTGACCGAAGCTCGTAATCGTTCCGCCTAGAAACGGAATGAGCATGGTAAGGCCGATCATCGTAGTGTGTGAAATGGACCATTGCCCCAACAGTTTGCCTGACTGCTGACATTGCGTCGCAATGCCTAGAATCAGAGATAAGATCAACATGACGGCCGTTGGCCATGTGAGCGCTTTACTAACAGGTTCGACGATACTACCCTGCGCATAGGCTGTGCCGCAGAATAGCATCACCGTGAATAGACTTGAAGCTAACAGTACGCGTTTCATGGCGTTCCTTTTCTAGTCTGCTCTACAGATTGCGAGCGCGAATGCCAGTGATCGGCCGTGAAATAGGCGCTTGTAGCCGTTAGCAGTACTGTCAGAATGTATCCGACAGTCTTTATCGCGAGCTTCTTCCCTTGACTGATAACGACCTTTCCAACCCGTATTTGGTGGACTTCATCCAGAATCGGCGCAAGGTCATGAGCAGATGGTAGGTTGCTCCGTGGTGGGGGAGTCGCATTGCGGGCCCCTAGCTTCATAGCCACGATGAATACGTTATTAGCCGTATTCTTCGCTAATTCGCCTACATGGTTGACGCGCTCGACGAGCACGTCATGTTCGCCCTGCAATTTCAGCAATTCGTCACAAGGGGCATAACACCTTGCCTCGCCATTCAACCCCTCCCTTTCGCTATCCTTCGCGCCGGTGCCCATGATGAGTCTCCCATTGGTTATACAGCTTGCAACCTCTGTAACGCGTTTTGCAAGTCGTCATAGGCAAACCCGTCAGGGCTCTTTTGACTGGCCTTATCGATTGTGTCACTAAGGAATAGTACATAAAGCTCGCCGCCAGCCGCTTTCGTAGTTAGGCTCGCTACCGCCATATCATCGATAGCCCCATAGATACCCCATGAATCGATATTGATTACACCGGGTGCATATCCGAAACCGATGAAACAATGGCCGTTTCTCTGATTAGGGGCGTCTGACCTCCAGAGGTAACCATCTTGCTCTGGCAACGGATTGACCCATGATGTAGGCATCGAAACGCCGAAAATGACGTTTTCGAATGTGTACATAACTTGCCGTACTAGGGTCGGATTCGTACCGTCAACCCCGGCAAACCCGACGAGCTTTTCGCCGTTCGGGAAACCGACCGTCATCAACGTTCGGAACGCGCTTTGTTCGTCGCACCCTGTATCGGTGGACGGATCCTTCGGGTCAAATCCCGGGTTCATCTGTTTGTATAGCGCGATGACATCCGCGTCAGTCGCTTCGATGATTCCGCTGCCATTCGCGCTTGTAACGGCCTGGACGTGTAGACAACCCGCAGGAACGCAACAACCATACAAGTTATTCAGGAGGATGTTACGGAGGATCGGGGTTGCCTTGACGTCGAGCCCCGAAAGGGTCGGAGGCGCCACTGGCAGACTTGCCACTGCTGCACTACCGTCCCCTTGGTTGAGATAGTCTCCTAGCTGGACGATACTGCGCTTTTGCGGCACGTTCCGACCGCCGACTATAACGGTATCTTGATGGTAGCTACTGAATACCTTTTGAAGCATGGCGCCTCCCTAGCAGTCGTCAGGTGAAGTGGATTACCGCTACTGTACTAAGTGTGACATTACAGTTAGCGTCCACAACTTCTAAAACGTCCGTTACAGGTGACGACGCGCCAGCCGTATACATGCCCGACGTAGCGTCAATCGTTCCGCCTGACAGATTGCCGTTATTCGCAAACTTGTATGTATACGGCGCCTTGCCACCACTTCCAGTCGTGCTATGCGTCGACCCTGCTAGGGCTATAGCGGGTGCGCTATAAGTCAATGCGACTGGGATTGTATAGGCGCCATTACACTGACCGCTTAGGCATGTACCCTTACATTGACAGCCTAGACAACCGCAATTGTTGGCGTCGCGCAAGATACTGATACATAGGCCGCACGCATACACGCTACCGTTCAAGTCGTCGAAACAGTCGAAGACACCCCCGTCAACCGCTAGATTGATCGTGTATGGTGAGCATGTACTGTAAGTGCATGTTCCCAGTTGATAGCTGACTCCCCCGGTACCGGGATTGCGACCGTAGGTCCCGCACTTGGTTCCGCATGAACCGCAGTTATTGGGGTCGGTCGACAGACCAGCGTCATTACACGAAATCGCGGGCGCGGGATTGAATCCCTGCCCGCGATTTGCCGTGTGTACGGTCCTATTACAGTTGGCCCCAAACAGAACGACGCTGCATCCGAACAGGATTAGCGTTAGGATATAGCGTCGAAGCATTTCACTTCCCCTTCTTCGCAGCGGGCTTCTTTTCTGCCGTCTTCTTAGCAGCGGGCTTCTTTTCCGCCGGCTTCTTAGCAGCGGACTTCTTTTCTGCCGACTTCTTCGAAGTCCCCTTCTTACTGCCATTCGTATTGCTTGGGGCGTGACCAGGGGATCCTTCCTGAATCAGCGTATTGACAGACTTGCTAAGCTCTGGAAGGTGCTTTCTCATCTTTTTCAGCATTGGCGCCAGGAAGGAAAGCGGGCGCCGGCCAGCGGCCTTAGCCATAGCATCGATTTCGCGGACCTTCTCCGCGCTCATGTTATACATCTCCGCAGTTTCCTTCACTCGCGCTTCTGCATTTGCAGTACTACTCTCGGTTGCCATGTTCAAACTCCTTTGTGTTGAATGATTGACCGTATCAGTTTCGCGGACGCCCGTCGCCGCGCTCTTCGCGCCTCTCTCCGCTAATTGCGGTTCCGGTTGCCCCTGCGGCGCCTGTCGTCACGGGAGGGGGCGTGTTTCCCGTTGCGCCTGTAGCGCCTGTTGTCACGGGAGGGGGCGTGTTTCCCGTTGCGCCTGTAGCGCCAGCGATGCTCGTCTGATTTGACTTCCACGCCTCCGCGATCGAATTGACCGCGTCGTGCATGTTATTTGTCTTGGTAGCCGCCTCAACCGCCGCCGCGTCGGCACGCACCGAATTGACGATCCCTCCCGTGAGTGCGCCTCCGCCCGCACCGAGGGCCGCACCGATTGCGGCGCCCACGGGGCCTCCGATGAAGAAACCGAGGATCCCAGCGCCTACGGCGCCGATGCTTCCGCCGATGAGGGCTCCCGTTTCCACGGTTTGTGCTTGCGTGTGCGGATCGATGCCTTGAATGATTTGGCCGACCGCTAGCGTGACGCCCTCCTCCACACTACCGCTGCCCTTGACGGCCTGAACGACCGCAGTCTTTACGGCAGGATCGGCGCCATTGAGACCGTGCCCGAGTAGGAACCCTGCCGTTTCCCCGGCGTTTGCCCCCTTGGGAATCGCAGCGGCGAATTTGGCAGCGCCCGCCGCGAGCGCAACACCTGCGTCGAAACCGGGAAGGTTGGCCGCGCTCTGCGCCGCACGAGCCGCGTCAAGTGTCGCGCCGCTTGCGGCGCTTGCAGCGGCGTTGATACCCTGCTGCACGGAACCTGTGGGAAGGCCCGTAGCGCTGGCAATCGCACCGGCAGTGCCCGAGGCCGCGTTGACGGCGGGCGTGACCGCGCTTGTCGCCGCCTGAATCACGGAATTCGTGAGGGCCGCGAGCGGATCGGGAGACGGGAGGACCGCAGGCGCCGTAGGCGTCGAAGGGTCTGCCCCAACGGCGAGGCGACCGCTGGCCTGGCGGATTGCCGCTTGCCTCGCCTTATGGGCATGCGCTTTGTGTCGTGCGATGACACGGACGACGGAATTCAAGTAGTCAACGTGGGTACGCGGCATGATGGAGCCTTTCGAGGATGATTGATTTTACGCGACTTAGCGGCGTGAGAGTAGCATAAGGCCCGCGATTGCGCTTGCCCCGAGGATTCCAACCCCGAGATAGACTGCTAGGCTATGGGACTCAACAGGCATGTTCCGCGCGCTTGCGTTTCCGCGTAGGGCGCGCTTTGCGCCATCTTCGCGCCTGACCGCCTTGAACGTTAGCGCTACAATTCTGGCGAGGTTAGGGGTGACCGCCGTATCGATTCCGGGGTAGACAGCGCTGTCTTTGAGACGGCAGGTCGCAAACAAGTGTGCGTCTTGGATAGCGCGATGATAGGCGGCGCGATTCGAGTAGCCTAAAGCGGCTTGTTCGCAGATGGATAGGAGCGTGGTATCCGGCGTCAAGAAAACGTCGGAAGCGTCCGCTAACGCACACGGCTTCAAGATTTGTGAGTCATTATCCCAAGCGGAGAAGATCGGGTAATACAGGTAATCGAGCGGCCTCTCTATACCGAATATTCTGGCGCACGCTTGGCGTAGAGTGGTAGCGATGGCCGGGTAATGACTGAATGGATAGGCCGATGAGTGGCCAGGGTTATTAGCATTGTCGCTAAATGGAATCTGCCTATTGAACGCGGTGGGCGTGCCGTACCATTCGATGACTTTGGTTAGCGTTCTTCTAGCAGCAGTCTCGTTACCATCGAACGCTTGGATAACGTCTGCCCAAGTAGCGGTTACGTATTCAGTATTGATATGACCGAACCATCGGTTTACAGCGTTCAGATAGAACCGAGTCAGTTGATAAGCCTGATTCCTCGATTTCGCTGTAGAGCCGGGGACCTTACGCCACGTTACCATAAACGTGTACCGCTTAGCATTGGGGTCGAAAGGCAGCTCGTAATACAGCGACGTTTTTGCGGATCGCGGATTGAAGTTTAGCGCTCCAGGGTTGACCGTGAATGTAGCGGCTGGAATAGCCTTATCGCTATTAGCCACTTTGGGGAATAGCATCTTCTCAGACAGATAGCGATAATCAGGTTGCGGCGGATACGGAGTAGAACCGCCTAACAGACCTGTGATATCGCCTATCACCCCTGTTACCACCCCCACCATATCCTTCGTAAGGTCCAGCATAATAGTAACTGGATTGAAGTGTTCCGCCTCTATGGCTGGGAGTATGTCTTTGACAGCTTCGATACCGCCCGCCACTACAGCCCCAACGTCTGCGCCAATCGCGTTTCCGATTCCTGGGATTGGGATCCAATCTAGCGCGGTCCCCACAGCAGCACCGATAGCCGCTCCCTTTAGTGCTGCTGCACCGATGCCGGCTAGATCGTCGGCCAGCTTGCGGACGGTGCCCTGCGGCAGGAAACTGACTAGACCTTCGGCGGCGGCAGCAAGCCCCGAGTAATCGCCTACTGCTGCGCCGCCTAGGGTTGACAGAATGCTTTGCCCTTGCGCTACATCCGCACTGACGTTCTGTACGGCCGTATTTGCTTGAGCTTTAGCATTCTGGATATTCATGATTACCCTCTAAGGCTCCCGTCTTTCTCTTGATAGAATCCGATAGCCGGTGCTACTCCAATCACGTTGACTGTGAGTCCGTGACCCCTTGGGATCATTTCGCTGAATTGCTTGGCCGCGTCTTCCCCGTTCAGTGCGTGTAGATAGTGAGGCTCACGCCGCCGTAGTGGCGTTCCGGGCCCGTCGTTCGCATCGTAGACGACGCTATACAGCGTTCGACCGTCTTTCGTCTTGCTGATGACGTTCGACTGATTCACGCCAGCCGTTTCGAGGGCCCCAAAGACCGCGGTCATGAGTGGCCCCCGCGCACTGTTAGCGACGATCTGCTCCGCCGTGAGCCATGCGCATGTCAGCCGCTTGCGGGCGACCCCTGGCTCGACTGCTGCCACGGCGTACACCGTGCTATTCGGCCCCTCGTAGATCCGCGTGCGTGCCCCCGTTTCGAGGCCCGCGCACTCCATCAAGCCCCGCGTCTGCGCCGCCTCTTCCTCCTCCCCTTCCACCGTGAGCGCCGCCGGAAGCTCCCAATGCGACTCGCCGTGGGGCCCGCGCCTGGCGACCGCGAGGAATTTGCCGGCCTGCTGTACGAGACTGTAGATGCACCGCGTGCGGTGCTCCGCTTTGGCGGGCGCCGCCGTTTCGGGGCCCGTTTCGAGGGGAGTGTCTGCCGCCTGGCTTGTCTGCCGATCTAGGATTTGCTCCGTCATGGTAGGTTCCCTTGTTTGGATGATTAGTGATTACGAAAGACGTAGAGGAGTGCGATGCCGCCTAGGAGCCCAAGCGGAAGGCCAATAGTTGCTCCGACAAGGGTTCCCAAGACAGAACCATTGAATATTGTAGCGCCGATATAACCGCCTCCAACGAGCCCCACTAGGACGGATGGAACGATGATATCGAAATCCCTATCGAATGCCGCTTGACGCGCGATGATACCGTCTACGCCGAAACCCGGCCCCGGTTCAAGCTCGGCCATGACGTCGGTCGGAATCGCGAACGTTTCCAGGCCGAATTCAACCTCATAGTCGTAATTGGGGGCTAGAGCTTCGTCGAGTAGATTCATGACAATTCACCCTCTGGCGTATTCGGATCCGCTACCAGTAGTCCGGTAGCCTCATTCGTTTGGTTCGACTTAGATTGGCGTGTTTCGATGATTTGCTTGGCCCTGGTAGCGAGTAGACCAGAGACAGCGGGCGGAGCGGCGGCACAAAGAAGCTGAATATGCTCTTCACTCAATTCGCTAAGCAGCCCTTCGACAATAGCCGAATCTTCTGCGGCTTCCGGGAACACCTTGCGACTAAGAATCGTATTGATGAGACTGGGCGCCCACTTGAGGAGACGCTCAATCATGATGTTATTGCGCTCTTCCTTCAAACGGGCCTTGTCGTCTTCCGTCTGCTGCGCTTGCAATTGCATCCCAGCGTTGCGGACGATAATCCACGCGTCTGTATTTTCGCGGCGTAGCCGCTCCGTCTCGCGAGCCAGAGACTCATTCTGGTCAAACGCGTTTTTGAGGAGCTGACCGAACCCTTCCAGGAGAACCCGTTGACCCGTTGTGAACGCTTGCACAAGCGCCTCGTTATGGCGCATCAATTGTTGGGTAATACCCGAGTTAGTTGGCGGCTCCGATGCCAACCCTGGATATTCTAGTGCGCCAGACTTCGTGAACGGATGTACATATCCGGGTTCGTTGCTACCGTCGTAGAATGCGATATGCGCGCAATTCTGTAGTCCCGGCATATCATGAACGTATGCCTGTAGACGCCGCTCGAATCGTTCGGCGATGTCGTGCAGGGTCATACTTGGGCATGGTAGCGAGACCCTATCAACTTCCGCTTGTTCGGTACCAGTATAGTGGATGACCGCAACGACAGTGCATTGTTCGCCCTTCTGTTTGTCGTTGATAGCCTCGTTTAGCCATTCAACGGTACTTTGTTGCCTAGATGCGCGGTACATGGTTTTTCCCTTGTAGTACGTAGGCTAGCGCTTCGTGTGAGTGCTGGCCCAACAACTGTACGCGAGCGCTGCCACCTTGACAATGTCATTGGCGGTCAGCGATTCGTGGCCTAGCGTCTGGCGTAGGCGATGCTCGACGGCGCATGCTTTATCATGCGCCTTGCTGTAGCTCAACCCTTCGCGCATAAGCTCGTATTCGACTAGCTCATGCAGCAGAACGATTGCCGCTTCGCGATTGCTAAGCGTGCTTTCGATCCAAACTTCACCGCGCGGAATATACCCATAGACGGCAGGGTGCCCGCCTTGCGTGAAGTCGATATCGACTTCGTCTCTAACCTTTTCAGCGTCAACGCGGTAGACCGCAAGTCCGACCGCCTTACCCATTCCGCTGATACGGACCTTAGCGGTTGCCGGCTTTGACCGTATGGTATAGGCCCAATTGGATCGGAGTTTACTTTGGCCGGTGTCTTTCATTTCATTATGTACGCTTTCGTAATCTTGGAAGCGCCGTATGCGGTCACTCCAAGATACCCAATGTAACCGACGACTGCAACGGCCGCTCCCCCGAGTAGCCAGGCGGTCCAGTCGACATTATTCACGTTTCTACCGCCTAGATTCTGACCGCCAGTCAGACTTGAGATTACGTCTAACTTCGACGTATTAGCATAGAAACTGTCGCTTCCGCTTGGCGTAGGCTGGACGGCAGGACTGAACGTTACAGGCGGAGTAGTAGAGGATACGCTAGCCTTTGCATCCTGTAGCGTTTGGGCAAGGGGGCCCATCTTCATTGCCGCCGCGTTCAACGCATCGAATTGCGATTGGGCATTGACAGAATCACTCGGGCCACTGTCATTCAACATGGGTTGCACTGCATTGACTGCGGATTGCCAACTGGTTTGCAGATCGTAAAGCTGCTGATAGAACGAATCGACAGCCGCGCTGTCCTTCGCGCGCCATGTGGGTTGGAACGCATCGAATTGACTGGCCAACTGTGGAATCCACTTGGAATAGTTGACCATGAGGTCGTTACAATCCTTCAGGGACTTGTTATAGCCGGCCCATATGGGGATCTTCTCTGCGAGGGTCGCCGCTGCGATGGCGGGGGCGAGCGGCCCCTCCAAGACGGTTTCACCGACGGTCTTGGCCGTATTGAGCAAATCCAGACCGAACCCCGGCGCGTGGCGCCTGAGCACGGGCCGCAGTCGTCTCGTCAATTCTTGCAAGTCTCCGGGCCGTGACGGCCCCCCGGCGCCCGCCTGTCGCACGGCCGACACGAGCCTATCGTAGCCCGATTGCGCAGGACTACCGAACACGCCGCGGCGCCGATGAACGGGCGTCTTCTGCGCGTGCGTCACGGCGGCTTGATAGCGCGATTCCAGCTTCGCGAGGTCCACGCCGAACCGCTCGGATCCGAAAATGTCCTGCGCCTCCCACTGCGGGCGGGCTTGGCTGTAGGCGGCGCGGAGTGCTCGGATCCTCGGGCGCAAGGCGCTGTCTAGTTTGATGCAATCGGCTACGGTGCGTCGATGGTTCCAACCCATAGGCAACGGATCTCCCGAAACTGAAGGGACAGTGTTCGGCCAATTCATAGCCGTAACGTCGCCGCCTTGCGCCTGAACGTTGGCAGCGTTCTGGAACATTGTGAGGATTTCCTGGTCTGTAGCAGGAAGAATGTTCGTCCAGTGATACTCCTTATTCTTCGCGATGGCAGCGAAATCAGGCGGGGTTTGATTGAGGAGAGATATGAAGTGTGGATACTTTGACGTGGCAACCCCGTTTGCCCATGCCCATCGTAGTACACCGATTTGCGCGTCTGCGGGGAAGCTATCGATATTGGGGATGACATTCTCTAGCTGGCTAATAAAGCTATTGGTATCCGCTTGGGTGATTGCAGAAATACCGTCTGTAGAGAGTGTCAGGCTAGTGCCTGGCGTGTTATAGGCGCCGGCCGATTGGGGGTAGGCCATCGCTTTGATGCGCTGCCATTCGGCGGACACCGCGGCGTCGGTCGCCGCGGTGCCTGTGGACGGATCCGTCCAGTAGGAATTGCCATTGGGATCCTTGAGAGCTATGGCGTTCGCGGGCGAGGCTAGGAGTTTACCGCGTCCGGTCGTCACACTACCGTCCTTATCAAGGTACATATACGGTGTGAGCCCCTCATGCACGAGGCTCGCGGAAACGGCGGCGATAGCGGAAGGCCAAAAACCCATGGGGATGATTCCTTAGTGATTGGTAAGTAGCATTACTGCCGATGAAACACGACGGTTTTCCGCTGGCCTGGCTTGGTTAGGAGGTACTCACCATGAATCACGATCGGCATGTTGGGGTATAGCTTGCGGTGTATATCCCAAGTCCGATCGGCCGCTTCCTTAGCCAATTCCTGTGTACCGTATCGGCCGATTCGCTGGTCTACCCCATAACTAGAGGTATACAGCTCCATTTCTGTAGTGGATGTCGCCCTTTGGACGTGGCCGTACTGGTCTAGGGTGAATATAGACAGAATGGCAGCAGGGTTTTCGCCCCGCGTGACTGTAGCGGTAGAGCCTTGCGGCAATCGTTTGATTTCCGCTTCGGCCCAATCATGCGCCTTACGCGACTCGTGAAATCGCTCGCTTTTTCCGTTTGAAAGACTGACGAGGAAGGCGCCGGACGTATGCTCATAGTCAGCAGCCTTACGCGATTCTTTTGTTGACAGCTTGCCTGTGCGAATCAGCTCGCGCTTAGCATCTTCCAAAATCAGCTTTGACCACGCGGTAAAACCGCGCGGAGCAGCTCCACCGTAAGACCACGGATCCAATGTCCCACGGGCGTTGATGGTACCGACCACGCACAGGCTTTTCGGCCATTTTTCGCTCAAAGGTGTATCAGCGGTATACGCGCCAGGCTTGACGGATACTTTCCACAATCCGTTACCCTTGGTAATCTCGATATTGTTTCTCATTGGTGGTTTCTCCTCAATAGTCCCAAAGTTTGATGATTTCGTTATCGCGATACGGCGCGGTTACGAGTCGCACACCGTAAATCCGCATAGCGAATTACCATTCACAACCTTGACATCGCTTCTCATGGGTCACCTTCGGAACGTGTGATAAAGCCCGTATCCAACGAGGAAGAGCACGCCGCCTAGGACGTACGCTCCCACTCCTACAGCAGCCACTTCCGCGCCGCCCTTCAACGCCTCGCCTACCGTGACTTGTGCAGGCCAATTGAGGAATGTGTAGTCAAGCCCCTTCTGCGCTACGTCCGCCGCGTTGTTGAAGAGTAGATTGAGCGCGACCTTGCGGTCACCTGCGATGTTACCCCAATGCGCGGTTTGGGCCATCCCAGCGAAGTCGTTGTTTCTCATGCACGAGACGAAGTCGCTCATATACGAGCAATTCTGTAGATTCGGTCCCGTCGCCCAAATCACACCGAGAAGCCCTAGCTGCGCGTCGGCGGGCCATGTCAGAACGTTAGGGAAATTCGACACGACAGTGGCGATCATTTCCGCGAGCTTCGCGTCGCGCAAGTGGTCAAGCGCATCGTCGCTCAATCGAACCGCGTTCGCCGCAATCCCGCGGGCCCCTGTCGACATCAACGACGGGTCGGTGTTATTCTTCACTGCGTTCCATGACGAAGTGATTTCATCTGCGGTCGCCGGCCGGCCCCCCACTTGCCACGGCAGGTTCATCGCCATGCCGATCGGGTCTATCAGGTTCCCCGTGCCCGTCGTCACGAGCTCTCGGGAATCCTGATACATGTAGTTCGTACGACCCTCTAGCGGCACCGTGAACGGGTTGAATGCCGCGAGCACGCTAGGCAAGAATTGTCCCGAGTCTGCCGGGCCCTTCGACCCAAACGGCGCCGGTTGCGGCACCGTGCCGTACCCCGCCAATGCCGCCAGGGTCTTTGGCCCCCAAATCCCGTCGACCGCCAAACTGGGCGAGCCGCCCGCCGCATTGAAGGCCGCCTGAAACGTGCGGACGAGCGTCGCGTCAGGCTTGCCGGGCAGTGCTGCGAGAAGCGCGCTCGCCGCATTCTGCACGTCGCTTTGGGGGTCCAGGCCGAAGCCGGCCGTGATACGGGGCTGGCGTAAGGCTTCATCAAGTAGACTCATAGTACGAACCTCCGCCGTGAATGTAGCACAACGTAAGGCTAAGTAGCGCGCTTTTCAGCTAGTTGGCAGTATGCAAATGGTAAAACGGCCGTCACTGGACGGCCGTTTACATCATGGTTTCGCAGGGTATTACTTTTATCGGTTTGCCGATACCTGCCCATATGCATTCAACGCTTAGCGGGTTTGGCGCGTCTTCACCGCGAATCCACTCGTAGGGGTATCCGCCGAAAATTCGGAGGATCATTCCGTTGGCGTTTAGCGCCTCGCCTTTCCACCCTTGGTCGACAGCAGCCATGCTGCCAGGCCCGTCACGCCCGCCGCGACGCCGACCCCAATCGCCACCTTGACCGGCGTACTAAGCCCGGCGCTAGGAGCGCTAGGGGCCCCGGGGGTGGCGGGGGTGGTGCGGTTCGTAGGGCTCGCGGGGGTGGTGCGGTTCGCGGAGCTCGTTGGGCGCGCGGGGAACGCGGGGCTTGCGGGGGCCGCGGGAGCTTGGCCTAGAGCGGCTGCAGCAGCGGCGCGCGTGTGAGGTCCGAACGTCGAATCTTCGTCGAGGTGAGGCGTGCGACCCTGGCTATTCCAGGCTTGTTGAAACGCGAGAATCGCCGCAGGGGTGGCGGACGGAGAGACAGCGCTCGCGAGGCTCTGGAGGGGCCCCTGTGACGTCGGAAGGGTTGCAGGGCCGGGGGCGGGAGCGGGAGCGGGGGCCGTACCGTCGTCCGAGATAGCGAGCGCTTGGCCAAGTGCAGCTTGTGTTTTAGGCCCCCAAAGGCCGTCCGTCGCAAGGGCTGGCCCGAGGTTCAAAGCATTGTACGTCTGCTGAAAAGCCAGGACCGTCGGATCGGAGGCAGACTTGTTGACCGCATTGGTAGTCAACGCGGTCTGCAACGCGATAGCAGCGGGAGGGACCTGCGGAGAGCCGCCTTGCTGTAGAGTAGTAATCCCGTTGCTATCGTCGATATTTGTGCTGGCCAATCCAAGATTGTCAGCACCGAATCGAGCCTTGATAGAGGGGTGGTCTTCATTACGAGGAACGGAGGCCATTGGTAGGACCTTTCGAATTTAGATGTAGCGCTTTCTGTCACTTACCGAAGAGCAATTTGCAGATTGCCCCGACACGCCCGACGTAATCAGCAGCGTCGTTATACAGGTCGATGCCATCTGTTACGGTTTCCAGGATTAGCGATTGGGTCAAACTCTTAGGCTTAGCCTCGATGGGTACAGCTTCGGCGGGTGTTTCCACCGTGTACTCTTGACCGGAAGAGTCGATGACACTCGTGTGACCTGTAGGTTGATCTGTCATAGCCTCACCCGTCAATCCCGAAAACCAGTGACCAGGTCATCGTAGTAAGGTTGTTCGTTTCGCGGTTCACAATCTGGATAGCATTGGCAGCAGGATTGATCGGTACAAATCCTGTATAATCGAGTGGATTGTATGAGGCTACGACGCTACCGTCGGGAGCTAACTGGTCTACTTCTGCATTGGGGGTTAGCGGGGCTTGCGACGTTAGGTTGATGCTATACACAAAGATGTTTGCGCTAACAATTCCAATTCCTTTAGGAATCGTAATTTTCTGACTATTCGCCGGACCTCCGCCTGAACCGTGGAGCCCTCCGTAGGATTCTTGAGGTGGATAATAGGTTGGCGGTTGTGAACCCGTTCCTCGCGTACCAGGGGTCAGGGTCACGCCAACG
>Ga0316225_1001602_pt1 | contig 20846 bp, 7 predicted proteins | sample TBH18015metaG_FD_206010 | JGI IMG/M metagenome (GOLD analysis project Ga0316225, IMG submission 206010) | Freshwater microbial communities from Trout Bog Lake, Wisconsin, USA - TBH18015 | ecosystem: Environmental > Aquatic > Freshwater > Lake > Hypolimnion/Profundal zone | place: USA: Wisconsin... | reverse complement strand
GAAACCTATCCGTGTTCATTCGTGTACTCCGTGGTTAATCGGTTGAATGCGAGCTTCTTGAGCGAAGATGCCTTTGGCGGGGCGCCAAAGGCCGCACGCGAGGGCGCGTGCGCTCCCCAGAGCCCGGTCTCCGACAGACGCACCCGGTCACAACGGACGTTTGGAAGGAAGACCGCTGGCAAGACGTTTCATCGAGATCTTAGCGACGGACGGACGACCGGTTGCAAAAATGCTCGTTATCTTGTAAACCGGGGTTTGTGAAATCCCCAACGACGCGGAAACGCCTCAGGCAAATCGCGATCCTCGGTCTGCCCGTGTTGCGGGCAGACAGCCTCTTCAACGCAACCCTTATACGGTATGCCAGGGATTGCGGGCACTGGGAATTCGTCTTTAGCGGTGCGGCCAATGTGAAGACCTTTCGGTTTCTTCGCGAACTCGATTGCGACGGCGCGATCGTGCGCATCATTTCACCGGAGATGCGGGAGGAGGCTCTTCGCGTCGGGTTCCCCATGGTGAACATCTCCAGTTGGCTTGAAGATGCGGGCGTGCCAGCCGTTCGGACCGACGAAGACGCATCGGGGCGCATATGCGCCGAGCATCTGCTGGCAAAAGGATTTCGCCGGTTTGGCATTGTGCGCATGTGGGGGGGCTGGTTTGCCAAGGCGCGCTCGGATGGATTTCTCAAGCTGATCGAGGCGGCGGGATATGGGGAGAGCACAAGCCTTTTCGAAGTTCATGCCTCCTCGCTTGCCGTCAACCGAAAGGAAATGGAACGCTTCCGCGCATGGGTTCTCACGCTGCGCCCGCCGGCGGCCTTGTTTTTGACCGACGATGAAACCGCGCCGCGCTTTGTGGACGCCTGCCTTGCGGCGGGATTGCGAATTCCGCACGATGTCGCCGTCATCGTCGCGTATTGGCGGCAAACGTCGGTTGACTGCGAGCCTTCCCTGTCCCATGTGGATGTCGCTCATGACGTTTTGATGCTTGAAGCCGCGCGCCGTCTCGATCGCCTCATGAAAGGCGACACGCGCGGTCTTCGGACGATTTTTGTTCCGCCTCGCGGGGTGGTGGCGATGCGTTCCACCGATACGCTGGCCGTGGACGATCCGATAGCGGCAAAAGCGGTTGAATTCATCCGGAATCATTCGGGTGAAAACATCAACGTCAAAACGATCGCCGCGCGACTTTCGTTTTGCCGACGCACTCTGGAGGAGCACTTTGTCCGCGCGATGGGGCTTTCCATCCACCAATTCCTCATTCGTCAACGGATCGCCCGCGCGAACGATCTCCTCCAAGCCGAGCCGGCGCTCTCGCTCAGGGAAATTGCAAGCCGCTGCGGTTTCTACGATGCCCGGCATATGAAGCGAATGTTGAAACGCGACGGCACCAGCGGTCCGGTGCGGTAGTGTGCTTCCTGAAAATCGACGTCCGATCCATACGGGCGGGCCGGAAACGGACCCGACCGGCGCGCAAGAGATGCGGTGAACTCTGCGCAAATATACCCCGCACGCCGCGCATTTTTGCATCTTACAGGATACGCAATCCGCTGTTAATTTGGGATCTGTTAACTCTTTTCCCAAAATGAAAACACTATCCAAGAAACCCATCCCTTCGATCCTCTCCAGCCCGATTGCCTCCCGTTTGAAGCCGTTGTCGCTTCTGCCCGCCGCCACCGCGTTGCTGGCGCTGCCGTTTGGATATTCTGCAAGGGCGGCGACTGTCAGTTGGACGGGCGCGAGCGGAGGCGACTGGAATACATCCGGCAACTGGTCGTCCGTGCCGGGCGCCAGCGATACCGCCCTGTTTAACACAACACTGGCGTCGGTCGTTAACGCCAGCGCGGATCAAAGCGTCGGAAGCATCTCTTTCGACACGAACGCGGGAACCGCATCGGGAAGCTTCACTGTGGGAACAACCGGGGGCAACAAGCTGATTCTGGGCAATGCCGGAACAGTCCAGATCCTTTCCTCCCTCGCTGGAACGGGCGAGAATATTACGGTCAATGCGCCGCTGGTTCTAACGCCGGCCTCATCGACCACCGCGGGCTCTTACACTTTTTCCAACAACAGCGGCGACTCCACCAACACGCTGAACTTCGGAGGCGCCATCACCTCCGCGACGACCAGCAACACGGAAACTCTCACCCTGAGCGGCTCGAACACGGGGAACAATACAATCAGCGGCGCGATCAACAACGGCCAGGCGGGGACGTTTGCCCTGACCAAGTCCGGATTGGGCACCTGGGTGCTTACGGGGTCGAACAGTTACACCGGACAGACGCAGGTGCAGGGCGGGACGCTCGTTGTTGGCAGCGGCGGCTATGTCAGCGGCAGCAACGGCAGCACCATTGTGGATGTTGGAGTCAGTACCGGGAACGTGGCCACGCTGACAGTGAAGGGTACGGGCAAGGTTTCCCCAACGGGCGGGCAGATCGTGGTTGGCGACGCTTCGGGAGCTACTGGCACGCTCAACGTGCAAGATACAGCCAGTGTCACGAGCAAGGGCTATATGGTCCTCGGCAACAACAGCGGCGCCATTGGCACCCTCAACCTCACCAGCGGCACAGTGAGTGTTTCGGGAGTTACAGTCGTTGCCAACAGCGGCAACGGATACGCAAACCAGACCGGCGGCGTCGTTTCAACTGGTGACGCTCTTCGGCTTGCCTACTACAGCAATGCGACCGGCATCTACACGATCACAGGTGGCACGGCGAGCTTCGCCTACGGTCTCACCGAGGGCAATGGCAGCGGCGCGACAGGAGCCGCTTATGTCTCCGGCAGCGGCGGACTGACCTGTGGAGCCGATTTTCAGCTCGCGAACGCCGCCGGTTCCTACGGTCTCGTGGATGTGAGCGGCGGCAGCTTTTCGATGGGGCCGAGCATTACCAACCGGGTGATGGGTGTCGGCATTTCGGGCACCGGTGTGGTCAACGTTCGCGGCGGCGTCGTCACGTTCTACAATCCCAACTACGCGACTCCGGGTATCCAACTCGGCATCAATGCGGGTGCTTCCGGGCAAGTGAATCTTTTGAGCGGAACGCTCAACGTGTACGGCGTGACGACCGGGACTAGCGCCAGCGTCGGGACAAGCCTGTTTAACTTTAACGGCGGCACCCTTCAGGCCAGGAGCAGCACAGCCTCTTTCATGTCCGGGTTGACCAAAGCGATGGTTTTCAGCGGCGGCGCGGTGATTGACACGCAGGCCTACAACGTCACGGTCGCGCAGCCGTTGCTGGCGGCAAGCGGCACGGGAGTGGCCTCGATTCCAGTGAACGCAAGCGGTTCGGGATACCTCGCCGCCCCCGTCGTGCAAATCACGGGCGGCAGCGGCAGCGGGGCGACGGCAATTGCCACGGTAAACAGCGGGACGATTTCAGGGATCGTCGTCACCAATCCCGGCACCGGGTATAGTCCCAGCGACACGTTGACGTTCACCCTGGTCGGCGGCAACCCGACATCGGCGGCAACCCTCGGAACGCCGACGTGGGCGGCCAACAGTTCGGGCGGATTGACCAAGCTCGGCACAGGCGCGCTGGCGCTGACCGCATCGAACACCTACACAGGCACAACGACCGTAACCACAGGCACCGTGCAAGTCGGCCTGAACAGCACCGGTTCGGTCGGCGCCATTACCAGCGGTCCGGTGGGATCGGGAACTCTGGCCCTCAACGGCGGAGCGATTTCCTCCAACAGCACTACGCCGCACACCCTGTTGAATCCCGTCACGTTCACAGGCAATGCCGGCTTGGGCGATGCAACCAACACCGGCAAGCTGACCTTCAGCGCGAATGCCGATTTGGGCGCCGGCATCCGCACCTTGACGGTGGCGAGCGCAGCGGAGTTCGATGGCGTGTTGAGCAATACCGGCGGCCTGACCAAAGCCGGCGCGGGCACGCTAACCCTCGCCGGATCGAATACCTACGCGGGCACGACGACCGTTACCGCGGGCGCCCTGCAAGTCGGCGTGGACAGCGCCGGTTCGGTGGGGGCCATTACCAGCGGCCCGGTGGGAACGGGAACTCTCGCCCTCAACGGCGGCGCGCTTTCCTCCAACAGCACTACGGCGCACACGCTCTTTAACCCCGTCACGTTCGGGGGCAATGTCACTTTGGGGGATTCAACCAACACCGGCAAACTGACCTTTGGGGCCAATGCCGACCTGGGCACGGGCGCCTACACCTTGACGACCTTGAGCGATGTGGCGTTCCTCGGCTCGTTGACCGACACCGCCAACATGGTCAAAGCGGGCGCCGGCACAATGACCCTCACCGGTTCAAGCAGCTATAGCGGGCAGACACAGGTTACCGCCGGGAAGCTGGTCGTGGACAGCGGTGGCAACATCGCCAAGACTACTCTCTTTTACGTTGGAATGAACAACGGGGACAACGGCACCCTCACTGTGAAGGGCTCGGGCCTGGTCACAACGAGCGACCAGATCATCGTCGGCAACAACAACGGCAGCATTGGCACGTTCAATGTGCAAGATGCCGCCAATGTCACGGGCGGCAGCCATATCCAACTCGGCTACAACGGCGGCGCGGTTGGCGTTCTCAATCTCACCAGCGGCACTGTAGCCGTCTCCGCGGGCCTCTTTGTCGGCAACTTTGGCAGCGGTTACATAAACCAAACCGGGGGCGTCTTGAAATCCCTGGGCGGTTATTACTGGCACGTCGGTAACAACGCCGGCTCGTTCGGCAGCTACAGCATCTCGGGCGGGTCCGCGACGCAGAGCTTCGACACGCAGATCGGTTACTCGGGCGTTGGTGCGCTGTATGTTAGCGGCAGCGGCTCCTTCTCGGGAGGGTCGGGCATTGGCGTCGGCAGCCAGGCAAACTCCCTTGGTGTGGCCGATGTCAGCGGGGGGAGTCTCAATGTCACCTGGGGGGGCGTCCAATTGACGATCGGCAACTCGGGCACGGGCGTGTTGAATGTCCGCGGCGGTCTCGTTGCCAATACCGGAGGCAACGCCAGCAACACCTTGGCGATTGGCAGCCAGGTCGGTTCTGCGGGCACGGTCAACCTGATCAGTGGAACCGTCAGTGTCATGGGCGTGGTTGGCGGCAGCGGCGCGAGCACGTTTAACTTCAACGGCGGCACCTTGCAGGCCAGGAGCGGCACATCGTCTTTCGTGTCCGGACTGACTAATGCATACGTGTACAGCGGTGGCGCCGTTATCGACAGCCAGGGCTACAACATCGCGATTGCCCAGCCCTTGCTGGCGGCCAGCGGCACCGGCGTGGTGACGATCCCGGTGAGTGCGTCCGGGTCGGGCTATCTTTCCGCGCCGATCGTCAAGATCACCGGCGGCAGCGGCAGCGGGGCAACGGCCATCGCGACCATCAGCAGCGGGACGATTTCGGGGATCACCATAACCAATCCCGGCACCGGCTACAGTCCCAGCGACACGTTGACGTTCACCCTGGTCGGCGGCAACCCCGCGTCGGCGGCGACTCTTGGAACGCCGACCTGGGCGGCGAACACGTCAGGGGGCCTGACGAAGGTCGGCACAGGCACGCTGAGCCTTGCCGGAACGAACACTTACACCGGCGCGACGACAGTCAACGCGGGCACACTCAAAGTGGATTTCACCGGGTTCGGCGCCACGCCGTCCAACGCCATCAACCCAGCGTCCACTCTCGTATTGAATGGCGGGGCGTTCAGCGTGCTCGGCGCGTCCACCTCAGCCACATCCAGCCAGACGTTCAACGGGCTGAACGTCAACTCCGGCATTTCGTCGATTGCAGTCAACGCCAACAGTGGCGGCGGCACGGTTCTGAACCTTGGAGGGATCGCGCGAAACCTCGGCGGCACCGTCGATTTTTCGCTTCCAGCCGGAATTCAGAGCGGCTCCAACGGTATTGTAACCTCATCCGGCGCTATCGGCGGCTGGGCAACTGTGAGCGGGACCGACTGGGCGACGCTCAGCGGGAGCAATATCGTCGCAGTGTCCTCCGCGGGCGGGTACATCAACGACGTATGGGCTTCGGGCAGCAACACCACCGTGACCGCAAGCAGCGCTCCGGCTTCCGGCTCGGTCACCAACAGCCTGCGGTTCGCCGCCGCGGGAGCCAATACCGTCACCCTGAGCGGCACGAACACGCTGACCTCCGGCGGCATCCTGGTCACCGGCAGCGTCGGCAACAACCTTTCCAGCATTGCGGGCGGAATCTTGCAGGGAGCAGCCGGGCAGGACCTGGTTGTTATCCAGAATAATACGAGCAACGGTCTGACAATCTCATCCGCTATTCAAAACAACGGCTCCGCGACGGGCCTGACCAAGACCGGCGGGGGCACGCTGGCCTTGACGGGATCGAATTCCTACAGCGGATCGACAATCCTCGTCGCCGGCACGCTGCAAGTCGGAAACAACAGCGCGCTGGGTTCGGGAACCGTGGTCCTCAATGCGGGAACGGTCTCCTCCGATGGCGCAACTGCGCGCACCCTCTTGAATCCGGTCGTCTTCGGCGCGGACATGCCCTTGGGGAATGCCGTCAACAATGGTGCGCTGACTTTTAGCGGCAACGTGAACATGGGAGGGGCCACACGGACTCTTACCGTAAACAGCGCCGTGACGCTGGGCGGCGCTGTCAGCAACGGCGGCATAACCAAGACGGGCGCGGGAATGCTGACCCTCTCCGGCTCCAACTCATACACAGGCGCCACCACCGTCAGCGCGGGCATCCTCGCCGCGGCTTCGGCCAATTCGCTTCCGAACTATAACGTTGCCGGAAAAGTGACGGTTGCGTCCAGCGGCACTCTTGCGTTGGGGTACGGAGGGCCGAACGATTGGACGAGCGGCCAGGTTGACGGCCTGCTTGCCGGCGCGGCACTCGCTTCCGGGGCGGGACTTGCCTTCGATACCACCAATCTCAGCGGAACCTACGGAAGCAATATCGCCAATGCTGTTTCGCTGACGAAACTCGGCGCCAACACGCTGACGCTTGCCGGCAGCAACAGCTACACCGGCGTGACCAATATCAATGGCGGCACGCTGAACGTTGCCGCCGCCAACGCGCTTCCCGGAGCGGGCAACATCGTGTTTGGAGGCGGCACGCTGCAATACAGCGGCGCGAACCAGACGGATTACTCGGGAAGATTCGCCAACAGCGGCACGACGATCTCGATCGACACCAACGGCCAGACTGTCACCTTCGGTTCCAATATCGTTTCTTCGAACACCGGGGGCTTGAGCAAGTCCGGAAGCGGGACTCTCGTCCTGACCGGAAGCAGTGCATATACCGGCGTTACCACCGTCAATAGCGGCACGCTTCAAGTCGGAAACGGCACGAGCGGCGCGCTGCCAGGCGCCAGCACGGTGACCGTCAACGGCGGCGGGACGCTTGCCGTGAATATCGCCAACTCCGGCACATTCGCCAATCCGATTTCGATGTACGTTTACTCGAACCCGGTCGCAACCGTAAGTGCGGTTGGCAGCGGAACGAACACGCTATCCGGAAACATAGCGGGAACCGTTTATACCACTTTCAATCAGAGCGGTTCTGGACTGACTATTCTCACCGGAAACAACACCTATTTCGGCCCGACCAACATCACCAACGGAGCGTTGATGCTCGGCCAGCAATACGCGGCATCGGGCAGCCCAATCAACGTCGGCGTCAGCAACGGCCTGCTCTTCGGGGCGAATACCATTTCCATCGGCGGCCTTGGGGGCGGCGGCAATGTCGCTCTGGTCAACGGGACCAATGCGGTCGCGCTGACAAGCTCGAACAGTTACTTCGATACCACCTATTCCGGCTCGCTTTCCGGAAGCAACGGCACTTTGATCAAATCCGGCGTCGGCATGCTGACGCTGACCGGTTCAAGCAGCTATAGCGGATATACCCAGGTTAGCGCCGGGAAGCTGGTCGTGGACAGCGGCGGAAACATTGCCAAGACTACTCTCTTTTACGTTGGATTGAACAACGGGGATAATGGTACCCTCACTGTGAAGGGCACGGGCCTGGTCACAACGAGCGACCAGATCATCGTCGGCAGCAACAACGGCAGCGTTGGCACGTTCAATGTGCAAGATACCGCCAATGTTACGGGCGGCAACCATATCCAACTCGGCGCCAACGGTGGTGCGGTTGGCGTTCTCAATCTCACCAGCGGGACGGTGGCCGTTTCGAGCGGCTTTTTTGTCGGAAATAGCGGCATTGGTTACATGAACCAGAGCGGCGGCGTGATGAAAGCCCTGGGCGGTTATTACTGGCACGTCGGCAACAACCCCGGCTCGTTCGGCAGCTACAGCATCTCGGGCGGGTCCGCGACCCAGAACTTCGACACGCAGATCGGTTACTCGGGCGTTGGTGCGCTGTATGTCAGCGGCAGCGGCTCCCTCTCGGGAGGGTCGGGCATCGGCGTCGGCAGCCAGGCAAACTCCCTGGGTTTGGCCGATGTCAGCGGGGGGAGCCTCAATGTCACATGGGGAGGCGTCCAATTGACGATCGGCAACTCGGGCACGGGCGTGTTGAACGTGCGCGGCGGTCTCGTCGCCAATACCGGTGGCAACGCCAGCAACACCTTGTCGATTGGCAGCCAGGCCGGTTCCGCGGGCACGGTCAACCTAATCAGTGGAACCGTCAGTGTCATGGGCGTGGTTGGCGGCAGCGGCGCGAGCGCGTTTAACTTCAACGGCGGTACCTTGCAGGCCAGAAGCGGCACCTCGTCTTTCGTGTCCGGATTGACTAATGCATATGTGTACAGCGGTGGCGCCGTTATCGACAGCCAGGGCTACAACATCACGGTCCCACAGTCGTTGCTGGCGGCCAGCGGCACGGGTGTGGCGTCGATCCCGGTCAGCGCAAGCGGTTCGGGATACCTCGCCGCTCCCATCGTTCAAATCACCGGCGGCAGCGGCAGCGGGGCAACGGCCATCGCGACCATCAGCAGCGGGACGATTTCGGGGATTACCATCACCAATCCCGGTACCGGCTACAGTCCCAGCGACACGTTGACGTTCACCCTGATCGGCGGAAACCCCGCGTCGGCGGCGGTTCTTGGAACGCCGATCTGGCAGACGAACACCTCAGGCGGGCTGACTAAGTTGGGCGCGGGTTCGTTGACGCTCACGAGCGCGAACACCTACACCGGCGCGACATCGATCAACGCAGGCACGCTCCAACTTGGCGATGGCACTTCCGGACACGATGGTTCGATTGCAAGCGCCAGCGTCGTGAATCAAGGAACGCTTAACTATAATCTGTTTGGCAATCAGACCTACGCCGGGGCGATCAGCGGTTCCGGCGCCCTTGGAAAGTCCGGCTCCGGCACGCTGATCCTCGCGGGAAGCAACACTTATTCCGGCCCGACGACCGTCAGCACAGGCACCTTGCAGATCGGCAATGGGGGGACGAGCGGATCGTTGGCGACGAGCGGGATTACGGACAACTCCGCCCTGTTGTTTAACCTGGGCGCCAGCGGCACCGCCGCGGCGAACTACGCCATCAGCGGAACCGGAACGGTGACCAAGAATGGAAGCGGCACAGTGGTTCTCAGCGCGTCCAACTCCTATACCGGCGCAACGACCTCGAATGCCGGAATTTTGCAGGTTAACGCCGGAGGCGTCATTCCGGGAAGTCAGCGGATGGTTATCAACGGCGGCACTCTTCTTGTTTCAGGAGGTGTCGTAAACCAGCCGAATCTCGGATTCTGGATCTGGAGTGGCGCCAATATCACGTTAACGGGCGGCACCATTTCGGGTGCGGGAGGGCAATACTTTGACGGGCTCGGGACATGGAACCAGACGGGTGGCGTGGCGAGCTACGGGGGGAATGTCTATCTTGGTTACGGTAGTAACCAGCAAATGATTATCGGCGGAGGAACATTCTCCGAGAGCACCGGAACGCTTTCTTTGGGTAACAACGCCGCTTCCGCGACCCTGACGATCAATAATGCCAACGGCGGCGGCACTGTCACCGTCCCGACTTTGCAGTTCCAAGGCGCAAGCAGCGGGACCAATACCGTCAACCTGAATGGAGGGACACTGAATGTCAGCAATGGGATCAATTACTCCGGTTCCGGCGGGGCCGTTATGAACTTCAACGGCGGCACGTTCCACGCCGGCGGCAGCTTCACGCCGGACGCGAGCATCCGGACCGTAGTGAAGTCCGGCGGCGCGATGTTCGATACGGGAACCAACACGCTGACGTTGAATGGGGCTCTCGCCGATGGCGGCGGGGGCGGCGGCCTTACCAAAATCGGCTCCGGCATGCTGATCCTCCGGGGAAGCAACAGTTACACCGGGGCGACATCGGTCAACGCAGGCACGCTCCAACTTGGCGATGGCACTGACGGATACGATGGTTCGATTGCAAGCGCCAGCGTCGTGAATCAGGGCACGCTCAACTATAATCTGTTCGGCAATCAGACTTACGCCGGAGCGATCAGCGGTTCCGGTGCCCTCGGAAAATCCGGCGCCGGCATACTGACGTTCACCGGCTCCAGCAGCTATAGCGGAACGACGGCGGTTCACGCCGGGGGCATGGTTGTGGACAGCGGCGGTTTCATTACCAAGAGTAGTCTTCTCGATGTCGGCCAGAACAACGGAGATGTGGGCACTCTTACCGTTAAAGGCACGGGCCAGGTCACGACGGGCTCCAACAGCCAGATCACTATCGGCGACAACAACGGCGCCATCGGCACGCTCAACGTGCAAGATGCGGCTCAAGTTACGAGCGCGAGCCACATTTTCCTTGGCAACAACGGCGGCAGTGTTGGCGTTCTCAAGCTCACCAGTGGGACGGTGAGCGTTTCGAGCGGCTTTTTTGTCGGAAATAGCGGCAATGGTTACATGAACCAGAGCGGCGGCGTGATGAAATCCCTGGGCGGTTATTACTGGCACGTCGGCAACAACCCCGGCTCGTTCGGTAGCTACAACATCTCGGGCGGGTCCGCGAGCCAGAACTTCGACACGCAGATCGGCTACTCGGGCGCTGGTGCGCTGTACGTCAGCGGCAGCGGCTCCTTCTCCGAGGGGGGCGGTATCGCCGTTGGCAGCCAGGCAAACTCGCTGGGTTTGGTCGATGTCAGCGGCGGGAGTCTCAATGTCACCTGGGGAAGCTACCAACTGACGCTCGGCAACTCGGGCACGGGCGTGTTGAATGTGCGCGGCGGCCTCGTCGCCAATACTGGCGGCAACGCCAGCAACACCTTAACGATTGGCAGCCAGGCCGGTTCCGCGGGCACGGTCAACCTGATCAGCGGAACCGTCAGTGTCATGGGCGTGGTTGGCGGCAGTGGAGCGAGCACGTTTAATTTCAACGGCGGCGCCTTGCAGGCGCGCGGAACCAGCAGCGCTTTCATGAGCGGGTTGAGCCAAGCGACGGTTTACAGCGGTGGCGCCGTTATCGACAGTCAAGGCTTCAACATCGCGATCGCCCAGCCCTTGCTGGCTGCCAGCGGCACGGGTGTGGCGTCGATCCCGCTGAGCGCAAGCGGTTCGGGATACCTTGCCGCTCCTATCGTTCAAATCACGGGCGGCAGCGGCAGCGGGGCAACGGCCATCGCGACCATCAGCAGCGGGACGATTTCGGGGATTACCATCACCAATCCCGGCACCGGCTACAGTCCCAGCGACACGTTGACGTTCACCCTGGTCGGCGGAAACCCCGCGTCGTCGGCGGTTCTTGGAACGCCGACCTGGCAGACGAACACCTCAGGCGGGCTGACTAAGTCTGGCGCGGGTTCGTTGACGCTTACGAGCGCGAACACCTACACCGGGGCGACATCGATCAACGCAGGCACGCTCCAACTTGGCGATGGCACTGACGGACACGATGGTTCGATTGCGAGCGCCAGCGTCGTGAATCAGGGAACGCTCAACTATAATCTGATCGGCAATCAGACCTACGCCGGGACGATCAGCGGTTCCGGTTCTCTCGGGAAATCCGGCGGCGGAACGCTGATTCTCGCGGGAAGCAACAGTTACAGCGGCGCGACATCGATCAACGCAGGCACGCTCCAACTTGGCGATGGCACTGACGGACACGATGGTTCGATTGCGAGCGCCAGCGTCGTGAATCAGGGAACGCTCAACTATAATCTGATCGGCAATCAGACCTACGCCGGGGCGATCAGCGGTTCCGGTTCTCTCGGGAAATCCGGCGCCGGAACGCTGATTCTCGCGGGAAGCAACAGTTACAGCGGCGGAACAGTGGTCAGCGGAGGCACGCTCCAGGTTGGCAATGTCAACGCCCTGGGCTCTGGCGGCCTCACTGTGAACAACGGCACACTGGATCTTAACAACACCAGCGTCACGGCGCCCGTCTTGGGCGGTTCGGCGGGCCTGATCACCAATAGCGTCAGCGGCACCGCAACCCTGGCGACCGCGACCAGCGGCACTTCGGTTTACAACGGCGCGATCGCCGACGGAGCCGGTTCCGTTGTCCTCACCAATTCAGGAGCGGGGACTGTCATCCTCGGCGGGGCGCTCTCCATCGCCGGACTGAACGTGGCCGCGGGCACGACGCAACTGACGCAATCCGGGTCGGTCGGCGCGGTGAATGTCGCCTCGGGTGCGACCCTCTCCATGGCGGCGCACAGCGGCAGCACCTATAACGTGTTAAACGTATCGTCACTGGCAATCTCCGGATTCACCTCGGCGCTTTCCGCAGCCAACAACGCGGCGGTCGAAAGCGCCGGTTATACTTTGGTTGCCATCGCCGGTCAGAAGAACGCGGGCGTGTTGACGGACTCGGGTCTTGCGGTGGCGCAGGCGGCGGGCGACCCGGCCCCGGCCGAGGCGGTGCCCGAGCCGGGGACGCTGGGGATGCTGCTGGCGGGCGCTTTGGGAATGCTGGGCCTTCGCCGCCAACGGAGGAACGGTTAATACATTTTGGCGGGCTCAATGCCATCCAAGCGTTGCGTTATATCAGGTGGGGACCTGATGGGGAGGCGCAACGATAACCGCCGGCTTTTCGGTTTTAGGGGACCGGAAAGAACGGCGTGGCGCCTTCCCGATGGGGGTCGGGAAGGCGCCTTAATTTTTAATTTATGAAAGAGGTTCGAAGAGTCGCACTGGTCGGGATCGGAGGCTTCAGCCGGTACCATTATGACCGGATCAAGGAGCTTGAACTCCAAGAAGAATTGAAGCTTTGCGCCGTGATGATTCGCGCCGCATCCATGGATCGGTATCGCCCCATGGCGGAAGAGCTGAAAGCCGGCGGGGTTAAGGTTTATACAACCTACGAAGCGATGCTGGCGGGGGAGCGGGGAAAGGTCGATCTCGTCGTGCTTCCGGCCGGCATCGGCGAACATTGTGAAATGAGCATCGCCGCGCTGGAGGCGGGCTATCACGTGCTTTGCGAAAAGCCGGTGGCCGGAACGATCGAAGAATGCAACCGCATGAAGGATGCCCAGGAGAAATCCGGCAGGTTGCTGGCGATCTGTTTCCAAAGCATCTATTCGCCGTCCATTCAGCGGATGAAGCAGGTGGCGCTGGGGGGCGAGCTTGGAGCGTTGAAGTCGGCCAAATCCCTGGTGTTGTGGCAGCGCGCCGATTCGTATTACAGGCGAGCGGCATGGGGAGGAAAGCTTGTTTATAACGGCAAAACCATCAACGATTGTCCCTTGATGAATGCGACCGCCCATTTTCTAAACAACCTGCTTTATGTCGCCGGAAAAAGCCTCCACGAAGCCGCGCAACCGGTTTCGATTTACGGAGAGAATTATCGGGTCAAGGAGATCGAATCGTGCGACACTCAGTTTTTGCGAGCGGTCACGGATAACGGCGTCAAGCTGCTGTTCATGACCTCCCATTCCACCGACGTCCGGGTGGACCCTTATGCCGAGTATCTTTTTGAAAATGGCAAGATCGAGTGGCGACAGCTCGGGGGAGCCGTGATTTATCGCAAGATTGACGGCAGGTACGTGGAGGTTGAGCGCATTGAGGATGGTCGCGCGAATCCTTTTGAGTTCGTTTACAAGGGAGTATGCGAGGCGATTCGGAACGGGACCGTTCCCGCCGCGATGGTCCAGAACAGTCTTCAACAGGTTCTGTGTGTTGAAGAGAGCTTTCGATCGGGACCGATCGTTGACGTCCCCGGAGAATGCGTCGGGGCAACGCATGTGCTCCGAGACGACGACTGCCTGAAAGCCGGCGACATCAACCGGTACATTTGCGGCATTCATCCGCTTATGGAGAGGATGTTTGCGGAAGAGCTAAGCTTTTACGAAGCGGGCTGTTCGTGGGCTGTCCAATCGAATACAGTTAACGTGGAGAACGGCGCTTTGCATCCGCCCGCCGGTCCGCCTGAAGCCGATGCGAGTTGCGGTCAGACGCGAATGGCACTAACTTAAGGGCGTTTTTGGATGATTGTTGGCTCATATTACAGACAGCGCTCGGGCGGGGGACTCCGGGGAGCGCACGCGTCTCGCGTGCTGGCGCCGGCGTCCCGCCGGCGCGAACTTCCGGCCATCGGATTGCCGTCCAGTCCTCAGACTCCGAAGGCTGTAGGCGCATTCAAGCCAGAAGTTCGTCGAGGCGGGACGCCTCGACCAGCACCCGGGACGGGTGCGCTCCCCGGAACTCGCATCCGACGCTCCTCAGCTTCTTCGTGTTTCCCGTGCCCACCGAAAGTCTCCTTAAGTCAGTGCCATTCCGGTCAGACGCCAATTCTCGCTATTTGCTAAGGTATCCTCTATCGTTTGCTCCTCTTTATGAAATTCTTCGGCATGCACCTCCCCGACACTTTCGTCCCAAGAAACCCAATGAGAAAGATTTGTCGTTTCATATTGTTGCTGCTTGCCTTCGCCGCTTCCGCGCAGGCGGAAACCAGAGGGGGCAACCCCTTTCTTCACTCCGTTGGCGCGGAGTGGGAGAGAGCGGCAAATCGCCAATCGCCGACACTGATCCAGCCTCGTGGCGGAACTGGAATCCCGACACCTCCTTGCCCTACAAGCGCCGCAGCGCCTACTGGCTGCCGCCGTTCGTGACGCCCGAGCAGGTGCCGCCCGCCAACTATCCGGATTAAACTCTGAAACCACATCATGAACAAACCGTTCCAATTCCTGCGTAATCTCTGTCTTGCGGTCCTCGTGACCGGCGCCTGTCCGGCAATGGCCAGGACCATTGTCGTGGATGGCTCTGCCGTGAAGACCATCAGCGCGGCGATGGCGATGCTCGACCGGAACGATGGCGAACCCGACGCGATCGATGTCACGACTCCCATTGTAATGGAGCCTGGACAGGTCACCATCAACGGAAAGGACCCCATCGTCATCAACCTGAATGCCGGCGGTTCGCCCAGTACCATCGTCTTTCCAAAGACAGTGACCAAGGCGGGGTTTTCCATCGAGCCGCCGTTTCTGGAAACGCCGTGCAGTTACACCATCCAGAACGGCGTCATCGTGCCGCAGTTTGACGCCAGCCTTGCAACCAACGAAAAGGCCGCGGTTTACTTTCAACCTGTCGATGGGTCCATCGGCTTTTCTGCAATCCTCAAAAACCTGACGGTGACCGCATCCGCGGGAGGAGACGCCCCGGTTCCCGTGGAGAACGCGTTTTCGAAAGCCGACACGAATTGGGCGCATGGCGTGGAGTTCGCAAGAGCCACCTGGAATAACCTCACCGATGTCTCCGTGAATATTGCAAACTGCACCTTTTCCCAGCTCAACGGCTACGGGTTGAACCTGTGCTACACAAACGCGAATCTCGGCGGATTGAAGATCAACCTCACAGATTCCAAAATGATCGAGTCGAATCCCGAGAATGCCCGACCCATGGGAACCTGGGCCACGGGAGGAGTGGTTGTAAACATGACCCGGACGGAACTGGCAGACTTCAAGGTAATGTTGTTTGAATGTATGGTGGGCGAAAGAGGATTCGAATGGAACATCAATGAAGGGTGCTCCATTCATGATTTCAAAGCTTCGCCCTTCATGGTGTGGCCCGGCGGCAATAATCAGACGATTCGCATCAACCTGAATGGCACGGAAACCAAACCCGTGTCAATGTACAACAACTCGGGCTATTGTTTCGACTTGGGATCCAATCAGAAATGGTCGAACCGCCGTGCGGGACTATCCATCAATGCCACCAATGCCAGGTTCACTAGCAACGGCGGCGTGTTGAAAACCGATTGGCTCTTGAGCGGCAAGCCCGCCCCCATCGCCGTGAAGTTCACCAAGTGCGACTTCAAGGAGAATGGCAATCAGCCGCTTGCATTTCAGCGTGGACGCTTCAAGGCTTCATTCAGCCAGTGCGCCTTCCTGCCCGCGTCCGAGGTGAATGGAATCGATTGCGCCGTAGCAGTAACGAACAAGGGAACCGGCGAACTCGATGTCAATGATGACGTCATCGCTGCAAGCGCGCCCGTCGTGGAGCCGAAGAGCGGTAACGCCTGTGTTCTATCCGGCGCGGCGGCCCTGGCCAAAGTCGCCGATTTGGTGTCGCGCTCGCCGGCGGACAACCAGGTATTCCAGTTCATGACCAGGCAGGAATTCACGCCTGATATTACAAAGTACCGCCCCCAGTCCACCAATGCCTATCTGTGGATTCCTCCCACCTGCAAGCGGGTGCGCGGTGTTCTGGTCTTCGGTTACAACGTGCCCGAACATTGGATGGTGGGGCATCCGGCAATCCGCCAAGTTTGCGCGGAACAGGACCTGGCCATACTTTTTACGTGCGGTTCGTTTCGGTTGTGCGCAGTGTGCCACGAGGGGAATTATCCCGAGGAACTCAAAGCCAAGGCGCACGTCGATTTCCTCCAGCAGATCATGGATGCGCTGGCGAAGGAGTCCGGCTATGACGAACTGAGCACGGCCCCTTGGCTGCCGATGGGCGAGTCGATGTCGCTCATGATTGTCACCCACGTGACCAACGGCGCGCCGCAGCGTTGCATTGCGGGGATCCACATCAAAGACGGTTGCTGGAGCCAGATCAAATCGGCGGACGTCCCCATGCTGGAGGCCTGCGGCACCGCCGCTGAATGGGGCCACCACACCTATGATCTATTCACGCGCTGGCGGGACATGGCGATTGACGACCTCGATAGCCATATCGAGAAGAGAGCCGCGGTTCCAGCCTGGCCGGGCAGCCTGTTGATCGAGGCGGGAAGCGCCCACTTCTCAGTGACCGAGCCCATGTGCCGGTATTTTGCCAAGTACATCCGCGCCGCGGTCAAAGCGCGCCTCTTTGCCGATGGCAGCCCGACCCTGCGCCCCGTCGATCTGAACAGCGGCTACGTCTCAGGACTTGCCACGCCCGCAGCCACTCCCATCAAGCCCAAGAAATACTCCGAATGCACCCCTGAGGAACGCAGCCTGCCTTGGTATTTCGACCAGGAACTAGCCGAGGCTGCTTATGACATGGCTAACGTCAACTGGAATGCAAAGTCCCAGGAACCAGTTTTTGCAGACAGCACGGGAAATCCGATTCCATTTAACAAAGACTCAGGGATTACCGACCTCACATACACTGCCGAAAAGGATGGCATCACCTTCAGCCTGAACTCGACCTTCCTCGACAAGCTCCCCGTGAACTCCGTGAAAGGCCGCACGCCGCTGGGCCATGTGGCGAACAAACCGGCGATCGAATGGGTCTGCGGGCCGGTCATTCCTTTGGGAGAAAACCGCTTCCAAGTCGCCATGGATCGCAGCGGGCTTCAAGCCTCAAGCGCCATCCTCCGTGTCATCCATCCCGGCGACGCCAACTTCCGGCTGAGCACCAATCCCGGAGGCTTGAAACTGGTTCCGAACAAAACCGGCAAACCGCAGAAGATCACATTTGATACCATTCCCGACCAGACGATTGGCGTGAGGGAAATACCCCTGCACGCGACTTCGGATGCCGGCATGCCCGTGAAATTCTTTGTGAAAGCAGGGCCGGCGGAGATCCGTGGTGACAGGTTGATGTTCACGCCCATTCCGCCGCGCAGCAAACTGCCGCTAACAGTGACAGTGGTGGCATGGCAATGGGGACGCGCCTCCGAGCCAGCCGTTAAGACGGCTTCTGTTGTGGAACGCGCCTTCCAACTCACAAGATGACACTTTGAGATCTATGAAGAACTTATATTACCGAATAGGCAGAATCGTTTTCATTGTTGCGCTGCTGGGTGCTTATCCGGTGAAGGCCGCCGATAAGAAGGCGGACGAGCTTCACATGAAAGCGGAGGACATGCCCTCCGACCTGAAGGTAGTCAACGACATTGTCTATAAGCAGGCAGGTGAACAGAAGCTCGTAATGATGCTGTTTGCGCCGGAGGTGAAGAGAAAGGGTGGGTCTCCACTGGTTGTTTATATCCATGGCGGGGGGTGGACAGGCGGAGACCGATACAAGGTCCTTCGCCCCCACATCTTTAACGTCTTGCGTGGGTTGAACAAGAAGGGGGTGACCTGTGCGAGCATCGATTACCGGCTTGCAAAACCCGGGATGGCGACCGTTATGGATAGTGTCGCCGACTGCAAGGATGCCTTGCGTTTCCTTGTGAACAACGCCGAGCGCTACGGTATCGACCCGGAACGCATCGCCGTTTTCGGGGAATCGGCGGGGGGGCATCTCTGCCTTGTCACCGCACTTGGCGACGAAAAGAACTATCCCTGTGACCGAACCATCGCTGGTTCGCCTGTGAATGTTCGGTGTGTTGCCGCGTTTTATCCCCGGGTTTCTTTTTCCGATCCCGAACTGCTGGCGACGCAAAGGTTTTCGTTGGAGAGAGTCCGGAAAGACTTGGAGAGAATTCTTGGCGGCCCCTTGGAGGAGAAAAGCGAAACGATCAGGACACTCAGTCCCATCCAGCTTCTCCGCGCCGACAGCCCGGCCATTTTTATTGCACACGGGGACAACGATGATGTCCTGCCCGTCAGCAACGCGATCAAAATGCGGGATGCCTGCCTGGCAGAGGGCGTCCGCGTCGAATGCATAATTTGCAAAGGTGCGAAACATTGCTTTGACGGCAAAGAGAATAATCCCTCTGACGAAGAAGTCGTGCGCCGGACCGTCGCTTTCTTTCTGATGAATCTCAAAGTTACCGAATAGAACGAAGCCGGAAACTATGAATAAAACCACGCATATTCGTTTTTTGTATCTGGTTGCCCTTGCGAGTTGTCTTTTTGCGACCTCTCTTCAAGCCGCTTATCTCCTCTGGAAAAAAACGGGCGACCCCGCCTGCAAGACTGATGCCCTCGACTACTTCTCCAAATCCCTCTCCGATCCCAAGTTCGATCTCAAGAGCTTTTGCCAAGAGCGTTTCCGTGACCACCGCTCCCGACGACGTTGTGGAGGCGTGCGTTCAGTTGGCTTCCCACGCCGCAGTGATCCAGATTGGCGAGAAGGGCTGGTCTGTGACCCGTCAGCAGCACGATGAAATAGTCATAAGCACTGATGGCGGCATCCAGCAACAAGCCGCACAGGTGCCGCGCATGAAGCGCACCCATTTTTTCAGCCCATCGACGTTTACCAGCGAACACCAACCATGATCCAACCAGAACCAACAACCGCCTTCGGTCAAGCAGTTGCCGCCACAGCCACCCCATCCAACGCCCAGCGCGCCTGGCAGGAATTGGGTTACGGCATGTTCATCCATTTCGGCCCGAACACCTTCGCAGGCAAAGCGTGGGGCGACGGAAAGCTGCCGCCGGAGGCATTCAACCCGAGCCACTTGGACCCGCGTCAATGGGCCGATGTCGCCGCCGATGCCGGCATGAAGTACGCAGTCCTCACCACCAAACACCACGACGGCTTTTGTTTGTGGCCAAGCAGGCACACGGAATACTCTATAAAAAACGCGCCGGGTCGGCGCGATGTCGTGCGCGCCTTTGTCGATGCCTTCCGCGCGACCGGCATGAAAGTGGGGTTGTACTACTCTCTATGGGACGTGAATTTCGCCGAATACGAGAATGACGCAGCCTATGCGGCGTACATGCAGGCCCAAATCCGCGAACTGCTTACAGAGTACGGCCCGATTCTGGAACTCTGGTTCGATGGCGGCTGGGACAAAGAGTTCCCCACGCGCGAGTGGTCGTGGAACGACTCGTATCGTGAAAGCGTGCCCGCGGATGTTTTGCGCGGAGGACGCTGGCACTGGCGGGAACTCTACGATCTTGCGCACGCGCTTCAGCCCGAGTGCCTGGTCATCAACAACTCCAGCAGCGACCGCCCCGGCATTCCGCGCTACCTCCCGGTCGACGTGCGCACGAGCGAGCATTACGACTTCGTTTGGAACGACCGGATACACCAAGCCCATACGGAGCCCTTGTTCAAGGACGACGATGGAAAAAGCGTCTATCTGCCGCTGGAATTCACCACGAGCTTGAATCTCGACTGGTTTTACATTCCGAACAAGCATGTGCTTCATCCATCGGTGGCAACCATCTGCGACTGGCACACCCGCGCCCGTCAATGTGGGGCAAACCTGCTTCTCAACGTTGGCCCCGACACGAGGGGACTGGTGCCGGAGTATCACCGACTCTTCCTGAAGGAAGCCGGGCGGAGACTGGCACTCTGAGAGTTGCGTGCGAAAGGAACAGTTTTTCGGAGTTGGTTTTCATGCGTCGATGTTGGCAGCGTGGAGGCAAGCATTCCGGCAGATTCCGGCAGTGAGTGTGGCTCTTCGCACGAGGTTCTCAAGTGCTTTTCCCGGTGGGTGACGGTATATTCGGACGTAACCACGACATGGCGGTCAAGGAATTCATCGTCAGACCTCCTGACCTCTTCTGGAAAGAACGGCCGAATTGAAGAATGAAAATGAGCCCAACGCTGGCGCGGTCCGAAATGGATGCCCAAAAAACGGCAGAGGAGGCTCGTGGACAGCGGTGAAGTGCCCTTTCCATTACCCACAAAACGGAAGCCGAGCACGGAAACCGGAGCGGCCCATATTATTTGTCATCCTGAGCTTGCGAAGGATCTCA
>Ga0316225_1001586_pt1 | contig 21003 bp, 15 predicted proteins | sample TBH18015metaG_FD_206010 | JGI IMG/M metagenome (GOLD analysis project Ga0316225, IMG submission 206010) | Freshwater microbial communities from Trout Bog Lake, Wisconsin, USA - TBH18015 | ecosystem: Environmental > Aquatic > Freshwater > Lake > Hypolimnion/Profundal zone | place: USA: Wisconsin... | reverse complement strand
TTGAGCACGCGCTCGAGCTCAAAATATGGCGCTAGGGCAGCTGTATCGATGTCGTACTTGGCTAGGCGCACTTTCTCGGCGTAATAGTCCCAATCCCAGCTCGCTAACTCGAAGTCTTGTCCATCCGCTGCAATTGCAGCCTGTAGCTCTTCTCCTTCACGGCGAGCATTAGCCACGGCCGGTGCTGCAATCTTGCGCATCATGTCATGGACCTTTGCAGGGGTTCCTGCATTGCGCTCTCGCAATACATATTCGACATGTGAAGCGGCACCAAATAATTTGGCACGACGTGCACGCAGTTGGACGAGCTCTAACACGGTTGCCTTATTGTCATTGGAATTATTGCGAGCACCTTTAACGATCGAGGCCTTCATAATTCTTTTTCGTAGCTCCCGATTTTTAAGAGATGCAAGGAGCGGATGGCCAGTGAAGTTCACCATGGTGATGAGCCACTTATCGTGCAGACCTCGAGATTCTGCTGCTGATTTAGCTGTTGCAATGTCGTTGGCGCTCATGCCATCTAATTGCTCAACGTCGTCGATCACGATAGCTAGATCATTTGTATCGGCAAGAATTTGTCGCTCAAATGCCGCATTGAGCACCGAAATTCGCTCATTGATTACTTTGAGCTCATCGCGCTGCACCTGCGATAAATGCGCACCGGCAAAATGGAAGTCACGGTAATAACGGTCTAGGAGCCATAAATCTTCTTGGCCTAGCTTCAAGGACTCGCGCTTTGAATGCAATTGTGAAATACGTTCGAATAGAACTGGATTGAGTCTGATTGCGTCACTGTGTGCGGATAGTTTGGGAGCAATTTCTTCCTCGATGGCATCCAGCGTTGGAGAAGTATCACTCGACGATTTGTTGAAAAAGACAAGGCTTACACGACTCAATAGCTGTCCGCTACGTTCTAATGCCACAACAGTGTTTTCAAAGGTTGGCTCACCAGAAGCCAAGATCTCATCTACTTCAGCAAGCTGTACTTTCATGCCCTCGTAGAAAGCGGGCAGATAATGTTCATCTTTAATCAAGGCAAATGGTGGCAGTTCAAATTCGAGAGTACTGCGTTCAAAGAATGGATTACTGGAGTTCATCCCAGCAGGGTATCGGGCTAGAGCCCAAGAATTCCTTTAATGAAGTCGTTTCGAAACTTCCCAGTTGGGTCAGTTCGAGAGACATACTCTCGGAACTCATCAAAACGAGGCAAAGCACGTTGGAGATATTCGCTATTAGCCGTAAAAATCTTTCCACAGTGTGGTCGATAGAGATAGGGCAAAAGCGCTTGTTCTATATAGTCAACGGCTGTTGGTATCTCAGGAATGTTCTTCCATGTGAAGTGAAACGCAATAGTTGTGCGTCCATAAGCAGGGCTCATCCAGTGGTTGTCAGAGGCAATCGCCCTTATTTCACTCACAAGCAAATGGTCACGAAACTTCTCTGAAATAGCCGAAATTCGTGCAAATGCGGCCCCAGCATCAGCAGCATCGACAAAGAATTCCGATTGCTGTTCATTTCCCGCACTCGGTGTCGCATCTATTCGAAAATGAGGCAGACGCAGATGCCATGGTCCTGGGATTCCTAATTGATCAGTGCAGGCACTGCTCTCTTGGCCAGGAATCGGATGGACTTTGTGCGTAAGAGCGGGTAGATCAAAATAACGTTCTGGATTGCACGTAGTTGATTTGACCCAGATTTCTCCACTCTTGGTTTCGCCCCAGGTGGTGAAGAAGCTGACGCTATAGGCACCAGAGAGAAGGTCAATGAGATTCTCCTGGAAGAGTTGGTGCGGCACTGGGCCATAGACGCTCTGGTAAATCTCAAAAGTTGGAATGACGCGTACATCAAATGAGGTGGCGATTCCAGTAGAGCCAAGTCCAACCACCGCGGCATAAAACTCAGGATCCTTGCCTTCTTCAAGTCTGCGAAGAGCGCCATCTGCGCCTACAAGATTTATGGCAGTAATGGAAGTATGAAGCGCACCATTGTTTATTCCAGACCCATGAGTCCCAGTAGAAACAGCTCCGCCGATACAGATGTGGGGCAGGGAAGCAAGATTGGAGAGCGCCAGACCCTCGGCATGAAGTGCCTGCGAAATCTGCGCGTAATTCATCCCAGCTGGCACGGTAGCTATGCTGCGATCGCGTGAGACCAATATTTCTGTCTGGAGTTGATCCAATATCACCACGGTCTGAGTGGAGTCTGCGATTGTGTTGAAGGAGTGCCCAGAACCGCGCACTCGAACATATGGGTTGCGTTGAACAAGTTTGGAGAGCTCATCAAGAGTGCGTGGATGCAGAGTAAGCGCATCGTGAAAAGTTATATTTGTTGCCCAGTTAGTTGGCATACATGATTATACTCGTTCCAACACTCACAGGGAAAGAGCTCTCATGTCATATACACCGCAACCATCTGATCGTTTCACTTTTGGACTTTGGACTGTGGGATGGCAGGCGCGTGATCCATTCGGTGATCCAACTCGCGGTGCACTCGATCCAGTTCGCACAGTGCACGAACTTGCGCAACGTGGTGCATATGGAGTGACTTTCCATGATGATGATCTGATTCCTTTTGGTTCAGATGACGTGGTTAGAGCGGGACATATCGAACGTTTCAAAAAAGCACTTGCCGAAACTGGCATGAAAGTGCCAATGGCGACTACTAATTTATTTAGCCACCCAGTTTTTAAAGATGGCGCACTGACTAGCAATGATCGCGACATTCGACGCTATGCAATTCGCAAGGTGATGCGCAATATTGACCTCGCCATTGAACTCGGTGCAAAGACCTATGTCTGTTGGGGCGGACGCGAAGGTGCAGAATCAGAGAGTTCTAAGGATGCCTACGTTGCACTTGAGCGTTACAAAGAAGGCTTCAATATTCTTGGCCAATATGTCATCGATAAAGGTTATGACATTAAATTCGCAATCGAACCTAAGCCAAATGAACCGCGCGGCGATATCTTCCTTCCAACTATTGGTCACGCGCTTGGGTTTATTTCAATGCTTGATCACCCAGAACTTGTTGGCCTCAACCCAGAAGTCGGCCACGAGCAGATGGCCAATCTCAACTTTGTTCATGGCATTGCGCAAGCCCTATGGCAGAAGAAGCTCTTCCACATTGATCTCAATGGTCAGCGCGGTCCTAAATATGATCAGGACTTCGTCTTTGGTCATGGAGATCTGAAGAGCGCGTTCTTCTTGGTTGATCTGCTAGAGCGCTACAACTATGACGGCCCGCTGCACTTTGATTACAAGCCAGTTCGCACTGATGGTGACGATGGAGTTTGGGCATCTGCCACTTCGAACATGCGCATGTACTTGATTCTTAAGGAGCGCGCGGCGGCGTTCCGCAATGATCCTCGAGTCAAAGAAGCAATGGCTGCATCAAATATCCCACAACTAGAGGTCTCAACTTTAGGCGCTGGTGAAACATGGCGTGACTTGGCAGCGGATAAATTTGATGTAGAAGCGGCTGGTGCTCGTGGATACCACTACGAGGTGCTTGATCAATTAGCGCTTGAACATCTCATGGGTGTCTCAACAAAGTAATGAGTGAGGCTACTGCGGCACGAGTGATCGGGGTTGATTCTTCAACCCAATCAGTCAAGGTTGTCGTTCGCGCTGCAGACAGTGGTGAACTCATTGCGTCGGCGTCTAGGCCTCATCCCGCTGGCACCGAAGTGGATCCTGCGGCGTGGTGGCAAGCACTTGAAGAAGCAATCGCAGATGCGACCAACAGTGCTGGCTTAGAAAATGTTGCTGCAATTTCTATTGCGGGACAACAGCATGGAATGGTTGTTCTCGATGAAGCGGGTGAAGTAATTCGTCCAGCACTGCTCTGGAATGACACTCGCTCTGCTGCGGCAGCCACAGCGCTCAATACTGAATTCTCTGACATACATATCCGTGTCGGATCAAAACTCGTAGCATCATTTACGGCCTCAAAGTTGCGATGGCTTCGAGAAAACGAGCCAGAAAATGCAGCACGAGTTCGCGCGGTGGCGCTGCCGCACGATTGGCTCTCGTGGAAGCTGTCACAAAGCAGTGATTTATCTACCTTATTTACTGATCGCTCCGATGCATCAGGAACTGGTTATTTCAATTCAGTAACCAATTGTTATGACATGGAAATTTTTGAAGCTGCCCTCGGACACCGCAATGTGGTACTCCCTAGAGTTTTAGCACCGAATGAAGCGGGCTTTGATAATGGAAAGATAAAAATTGCTCCTGGTGCTGGCGATAATGCTGGCGGTGCATTTGGTGTTGGCGCAAGAGTTGGTGATCTCGTGATCTCACTCGGTACAAGCGGCACCGCATTTGTGGTGTCAGATACACCTACCGCCGACACGAGTGGTGAAGTAGCGGGCTTTGCTGATGCGACGGGTAATTATTTGCCGCTTGCTTGCACGCTCAATGCCGCCAAGATTTTCGATACAACCGCCAAACTTCTCAATATCTCCTTCGATCAATTTAGCGAATTAGCTTTAAGTGCAGCACCTGGCGCAGCAGGGCTCACCTTCTTGCCTCATTTTGATGGCGAACGCACCCCTGACCGACCACATGCTCGTGGTTCAATTTCCGGAGCTAATAACGAGAACTTCACTCCTGCCAATCTCGCCCGAGCTGCGGTTGAGGGTGTTGTTGGCAGCATGGCGTACGCAACCGAAGCACTTAAAAAACTTGGCGTTGGATTTAATCGAGTCATTGCAATTGGTGGTGGCTCGCGCAATCCGGCGGTACAGCAAGTACTGACAGAAATTTTTGAAAGCGATATTTATGTACCTGCAATCGGCGAATATGTTGCTGATGGTGCTGCTCGACAAGCCGCATGGGTACTTTTTGGCACCACAACTCCACCACAATGGAACAACAGCGAACTTAGCGTTGTAAAAATGACTCAACGTGCGCCAGAAGTTCGAGAACGCTACATCCGAGCAATTTCTGCGATTTAGAAGATTTTTGTATAGCAGCGCCACAATTGTGTTTTCAAAGGTAGGAGCACCAGAAGCGAGAATCGCTTCCACTTCTTGCAGTTGCACTTGCATACCGGCATAGAAAGCGGGTAGGTAATGCTCATCTCGAATTTCAGCAAATGGAGGAAGTTCATAGGCAAGGGTGCTGCGCTTGGCAAAAGGGTTTGATTCCTTATTAAATTCAACACTTGATTTAGAAAGGGTCATGCGTACATACTAGACAATATGAGATTGCCAAAGCCATGAGCTACATAGCAGATGTGCTTACCGCTTATGCCGCTGGCGATGCATTTGGGGTTTTTCACGAATTTAATCCTCACGCGCCAAAACCAGTCCCTAATGAATTGTTGGCCAAAGATGGCTGGCCATACGGCGGAATTAGCGATGACACATTTTTAACTCTCCTTACTATTCGTGCACTACGAGAGAGCTCACCCGAGCGAGCCGCAGCTCGATTTTTGAAAGAGCTCCACTTGGCTGCACCGACACTTCGCGGCCTGGGACCAACAACCCGTCATGCGCTAGGGCTCGATGTTAAAGAATCAGAACAGCATCTGATCGGAAAAAGTAATGGCGGAATGATGCGTACAGCGCTGCTTGGTCTGGCATTTACCCCTGAAGAAAGCGCTAAGCGTGAAGCATGGATCACCGCGCTTGTTCGCTGCACACATTCAGATTCAATCGCACTTGATACCGCGCTCAAACTGTCGGCGATTTTTTCTCAAGCAAACGCGGTTCCTGATCGCACCGCAATTCCACTTCCCGATGTGAAATGGCAAGTGAGTGAGCAAGGAGTTTCACTTGAACCTAGAGATACATTCAATGCTGTACTTTCGGTAGCGCACCGAGCCAAAAACACCGCCGATGCTTATACCTTGGCGTGTGAATTGGGTGGCGATACCGACACTGTAGCTGCGCTCTCAGGAGCGCTTATTACTCTCGTTATGCGTGATCGGTCTGGACTCCATGAGATAGCTTGGTTAGGAGATGTGGGTTGGGATGAAATTTCAACCTTGCAGCACTGCGCCACAATTTTAGAAAACTTTTCCAAGCCCACCACGTGGATTATTGGTCCGTTGGCTTGGGATACGGTGACATACCTTGATAAAAATATTCTCACAGGTGGATTTGTCCAAAGTAATCGAACCATCGAACGAGCTGGTGGGACTGGGGCCAATGTGGCCATTGGCTTGGCAACTACCGGACTTAAAGTTGGTTTTATTGGCTACATCGGAAGTGATGAACTTGGCGAACGGCTGACATCTCATCTAGAACGCTCGCAGATTGCGCAACTATTTATAAATAAATTTGAAGGCGCATCAAACCATGTACTCATCATGATTTCTCCTGATGGCGAGCGATCGATGATTGGACTCAGCGCAGATCGCCTTGGCCAGATCACGATTGATCTCACAATATTTGCAACTAATGACACCGTTGTGTTTGTTAAGTGGCGCGATGAATTTGCTTCGATCTACCAGTCGGTTCAATCACGCGTGCGCAAAACTGTTGTCGGAATTGAAGCGCTGAATTCATCATTAATCTCGAGCGCTGATCTTGTCATCGGTTCGCACCAAGACCTTCAAGGGATTACTTTCGAAGAAAACACTCCTGAGGTCTATGAGCTCCTTCAGAAATTCCCATCGATTGTCATTACCTATGGCCAAGCTGGGGCGAGAGAATTTGCTCTGAAAAACGGCGAAGTGACGGTTAAGCATCAAGCGGTATTTGCGGTCGAGACAGTCCGCGATGCCACGGGGGCTGGAGATGCATTCCTTTCCGGATACCTGAGAGGTTTGAGCCAGCCGCCGGTCATAAACCCTGGCGGTGCCCAGCGCTCGCCACTGGAATTAGGCGCGAGATGGGCGGCGTTGGCTGTAGCTACCGAGCAATCCTTCCCGCCAGATTGGGATCTTTTAGCGCTTGATTAGCGGAGATTTATCGGGAATTGGCCCATAATCCACGTTGGTCGGAGCGGTGAAAATGTCCGAAATGTTATAAAAACGTTATTGATTTTTGACGAAAACCTCTATCGCATCTCTTCAAACCCCCCTAGGTTTTGCTACACGGATCATGCGACCCCTTTGGACCAAGCGAAGATTGGTCTTCGCATCGTCCTCGTCGAAAGGTTAAAAACAATGATGAAAAGAACTTCAAAGGTTCTTGCACTTGCGCTAGCAGTAGCGACAGCAAGCACACTTTCTGTGGTTGGTGTTACAGCAGCACATGCTGATGCAAGCAAGACCGCGTGCGTAATTCTTCCAGATGAGAATGCTGGTAGCCGTTGGGAGCCAGGAGATCACCCTGCCCTTGATGCCATTCTTACAGGCGCTGGATTCACAACAAACTTCCAGAACGCTAAGAACGATCCAACTCAATATGTAACCCTTGGCGATCAAATGCTCGCTACCGGTTGCGGAGTTATGATCCTTACAGATCTTAACGGCGCTGGCGCAACAGTTGCTACCAAGGCTAAGGCACAAGGTATTCCTGTTATTGCTTACGACCGTCCAATTGCAAACGCTGACTACTACATCTCATTCGACAACAACCTTGTCGGACAACTAGAAGCTCAGACAGTAATCAACGGCCTTAAGGCTGCTGGAAAGAACCCTAAGACTGCAAGCGTTGTTTGCGGTAAGGGAGATCCAACTGATGGAAACGCTGCAATGTTCTGGGGCGGTTCAGCTACAGTACTTGCAAAGGCTGGCGTCAAGTGTGCATTCACACTTAAGGGAACATGGGATGCCCCAACAGAAGGAACAGAGTTCGAGCAGGCTTACACCGCTCTTAAGGGCAAGATTGATGGCGTTGTAGCTCCAAACGATGCTAACGCAAACGCAATCATCACAATCCTTAACAAGAACCACCAGAAAGTCGCAATTGGCGGACAAGATTCCGGTCAAGTTGGTCTTTCAAACGTTCTTCTTGGATACCAGACAGCTACCGTATACAAGCCATTCCACGCTGAAGCTAAGCTTGCTGCTTCAACAGCAATCGCGCTTCTCAATGGACAGAAGCCTGCATACACAAAGACAAACAATGGTGTTCCATTCATCTTCGCACAACCAATCTTGGTCGGCCCAACAGGCGTCGAGCAGGTTGTTAAGAATGGTGATATCACTACTGCTGCGCTTTGCGTAGGTCCAGTCGCTGCCGCTTGCACAAAGTACGGCGTTAAGTAAGTCCTGATTAACTCGCTTGAGAGTTCCTAGGAACTGTCAAGCGGTAAGCAGTAAGTTGTAACGAAAAGGATGTATCGATGAAGATAATTCTGAGATACATCCTTTTCGCATTTTAGACTTTTGCAGAATAGACTTCATGACGTTAGTTAAATTTCCTAAACGTAATACATACACGTGAAATGAATCGGAGCTACGGTGAGCGATAAGAAGCCAATTATTGAACTCAAAAGCGTCATCAAGAGTTTTGGGCCGGTTGAGGTTCTTAAAGGTGTCAATTTCATTGTGAGCCCAGGTGAGGTGACTGCACTCCTTGGAGATAACGGAGCAGGTAAGTCAACTCTCATCAAGGGTCTTGCAGGAGTTCAGCCATACGATGGCGGAGATGTTCTTTTTGATGGCCAGAAAGTAAACCTGCACACACCGAACCATGCGACCGCTCTTGGTATTGAGGTTGTGTATCAGGATCTTGCGCTCTGTGAAAACTTAGACATTGTTCAAAACATGTTCTTAGGTCGTGAAGAGATGCTGACCGGAACTCTTAATGAGCCTGAGATGGAACTGCAGGCAACAAAAGTATTGAAGAGTCTGTCTGTAAAGACAGTGCAGCAAGTTCGCCAAAAAGTCGCATCACTCTCTGGTGGTCAGCGTCAAACCGTGGCAATTGCGCGTTCCGTTCTTCGCGATTCAAAAGTAGTAATCCTTGATGAGCCAACAGCGGCTCTCGGTGTCGCGCAAACAGAGCAAGTTCTTAATTTGGTACGTCGCTTAGCAGATAGTGGCGTAGCCGTGGTCATGATTAGCCACAACGTGAGCGATGTATTTAAGGTAGCCGACAATATTTCTGTTCTTTACCTCGGCACAATGGTTGCTCATCTCAAGACTAAAGAGACAAATCACGAAGAAGTGATTGCTTACATCACAGGTGCCAAGTCGCAGCTGGCTGACGGGAAGGTTAATTAATCATGTCTGAAAAAGTAACTTCACTTGCAAGTGGAAATGAAGGCACAGTAAAAGATCAGATTAATGACTACTTTTCTCGCGTGAGAAGTGGCCAGATGGGATCACTCCCAGCAGTTGCTGGTGTCATCATCTTGTCAATCGTCTTTGCAGTAGCAAGCCCATTTTTCGTTACCAAACTTAATTTTGCGAACTTGCTTGAGCAATCTGCCGAATTGGTCATGCTCTCCTCAGCCCTTGTCTTTGTTATCTTGATTGGCGAAATCGATTTAGCCGCCGGCGTGACTGGTGGCGTGGCAATGGGTGTCTTCATCGATTTGGTTCTTAACTTCCACTTCCCATGGATTCTTGCCTTGGTCGTTGGATTTATCGTGGGTCTTGCGATCGGCTGGATAATCGGATTCATGGTCGGAAAGATCGGCGTCCCGTCATTCGTCGTCTCGCTCGCCTTCTTCCTCGGCTTCCAAGGATTGCAGCTCATCCTTCTTGGCAATGGCGCAGTGGATCGCTTAACGATCGGACCATTGAATGCGATTTTGAATAACTCCATGCCATCATGGCTTGGTTGGGTATTCCTCATTATCTGCGCAGTAATCTCTGCACTCATTACTTTCTGGGATCGCGCACGTCGTACACGCACTGGTCTAGTCAACAAGCCACTCTCTCTAAGCGTGAGTCGCTTGGTTATTCTGACTGTGCTTGGAGCTATAGCGGTCTACTTCCTTAATGGCGACCGTAGCCAAGGCAAAATCCCAATCACTGGCGTACCTATTGTCGTACCGGTAGTTGTTGTCATTTTGGCAATCGGTACATTTGTTTTGGATCGCACCCGTTTTGGTCGCCACCTCTATGCAGTTGGTGGCAATGCAGAGGCCGCACGCCGTGCTGGTATCAAAGTTGTTCAGGTAAAGATCAAAGCATTTATGATCTGTGGATTCCTCTCTGTTGTTTCTGGCGTCTTTTATGCAAGCCGATTGGGCTCTATCGATCCAACCATGGGACACACAATCGTTCTCTCTGGTGTGGCAGCGGCTGTTGTAGGTGGCGTCAGCCTCTTTGGTGGTCGCGGTCGTTTATTCCATGCAGCTATTGGTGCCATGGTGATTACCATGATCAACAATGGCCTTGGACTGCTCAAGATGCCTGATGGAATCAGCTTCCTGGTTCAAGGTGGTGTTCTTCTTGCTGCTGCGACAATCGATGCGCTTGCTCGGCGTCGTAACGGTGTAGTTGCACGCAACTAACGTCTAAGCCTGACTATGAAATTCACTGATGGTTTCTGGCTCGTCAGAGAAGGTGTTGAGTTAACCCACGCGGCTATGGTCTATGACCTAGAGCGCGTGGGTGACTCTCTTCTAGCAACTGGCACACCAAAAATAATTCATAGTCGTGGTCAAACCCTCAATATTCCAACCTTTAATCTCAAGGTCGATTCCCCTTCTCCGGATGTCATTCGAGTCAAGATCAACCATCATTCTGGTGGGGTCTGTTCATCAGGATTTGATATCGCCACATCAGCGGTAAACATTGATTTCTCCGAAGACGAGGCATCATGGAAGTACAGCTCTGGCAATCTATCGCTTCATATTTCTAAAGGCGATAACTGGGCTCTAGATTTTTATGGCAATGGACAGTTGCTCACCAGTTCTGGATCAAAAAGTCTGGCTTATTCCGGGGTTAAAAATCGTGAATCTAAGGCTCTGGATTTTCATATCGTCAACCAGCTCAATCTTGGTGTTGGTGAATTGGTCTACGGCTTAGGTGAGCGTTTCACCTCATTTGTGAAAAATGGCCAGAGTGTAGATATCTGGAATGCCGACGGTGGAACCAGTAGCGAACAAGCCTACAAAAATGTGCCTTTTTATCTCACAAATCGTGGGTATGGCGTATTTGTGAATGATACGGGTCGAGTCTCTTTCGAAGTAGCAAGTGAAGCGGTTGAACGAGTTCAATTTAGTGTCCAATCTCAAGACTTGGAATACCTTGTTATCTATGGACCAACTCCAAAAGAGATCATTGCTAAATACACTGCGCTCACAGGACGCGCACCAGTATTGCCTGAATGGTCCTTTGGTTTATGGCTCAGCACCTCGTTTGTGACCGATTACAACGAAGCAACAGTCACACAATTTATTGAAGAGATGGCAGAGCGCGACATTCCGCTCTCTGTATTCCACTTTGATTGCTTCTGGATGCGTGAATTCCACTGGTGTGACTTTGAATGGGATCCCAGAACTTTTCCTCAACCTCGTGAGATGCTTGCCCGTCTTAAAGACAAAGGACTACGTATTAGCTTGTGGATCAATCCATATATTGCCCAAGCATCCTCAATATTTAACGAGGCACGCGACAAAGGATATTTATTACGCCGCGAAGATGGTTCTGTCTGGCAATGGGATTTATGGCAAGCAGGTAATGCGATTGTAGATTTCACGCATCCGCAGGCAAGAGAGTGGTTCAAATCAAAATTACGCCCGTTGCTTGAAATGGGCGTGGACTGCTTTAAGACTGATTTCGGTGAGCGAATTCCAACCGATGTTAAATATTATGATGGCTCTGATCCATTTAAAATGCATAACCTATATACCCAGCTCTATAACGCGACTGTTTGGGAAGTGATGCAAGAAGTAAAAGGCGATCAAGCAATCGTCTTTGCTCGTAGCGCGACTGCCGGCGGACAATCAATGCCAGTCCACTGGGGCGGAGACAACACTTCTAGCTTTGAATCGATGGCTGAAAGTCTGCGAGGCGGATTGAGCCTGGTGAGTAGTGGTTTTGGCTATTGGAGCCACGACATTGGTGGCTTCGAAGGAATGCCAGATCCAGCAGTATTTAAGCGCTGGGTGGCTTTCGGGATGCTCAGCTCGCATTCTCGACTACACGGCAATGAATCGGTTCGAGTGCCATGGATCTTTGATGAAGAGGCAGTAGAAGTGACGCGCAAATTTGTTCACCTCAAGCGCGAACTCATGCCTTACATTATGAAAGTTGCAGAGCAGGTACATTCGGATGGAACGCCGATGATGCGACCAATGTATATGGAATTTCCGCACGAACGCACCAGCTGGTTTCTTGATCAGCAGTACATGTTTGGCCCAGATCTCTTGGTGGCCCCGGTATTTAACGCCGAAGGCACCGTGGAGTTCTACTTGCCAGATGGTACGTGGCGTAATTACTTCACGGGCGAAGAGGTAGAGGGTGGCCGTTGGGTGACTGAACACCATGGCTTTGACTCGCTTCCGCTTTATATTCGTCATCTGCCAACGCTTTTGATCGGTAAATAAAAACCACATGGCAAGCCTTCTCAATAATCTTATTTTCGCAGCTGATCCTTCAGCACACGTATTTGGGGATCGCCTCTATCTTTATGTTTCTTACGATCAGCCCTACACAAATTCATATGACAGTATGGTGACCTACCACTGTTTAAGCACTGACGATATGGTCAACTGGATTGATCATGGACGAATCCTGCACCTCGATCAAGTCTCTTGGGCACTGAGCCATATGTGGGCGATCGATGCCAACTACTACAACGGAAAGTACTACCTCACTTTCTGTGCAATCGAAAAAGAGAGCAGCACATTTCGTACGGGCTTAGCAGTGTCAGATCGCCCCGAGGGTCCATTTACAGATTTAGGTCCAATTGATGGCGTTGAGTGGGGTCAGGATCCTGCCTTCTTTATCGATGACGATCACACACCATATTTGATTTGGGGCGGCCGTGGATCAATTCTGATTGGCGAGCTCAATACCGATCTGCAATCAATCAAAACCGAGACAATTCGCAATATCAGCGAACAGGTTAAGGGCTATGAAGGTCCATTTCTCCATAAATATGCCAATAAATATTATTTAACGTACCCAGCACTCGATGGCAAAAAGTGGCCACAGCGTATGTGCCACGCGATTGCAGATAACCCCCTTGGGCCTTATGTCGATCAAGGCATATTTATCCCGGAATATTCGGGCCATTCAGGGACTATTCATGGATCGGTCGTGGAATTCCGCTCTCGCTGGTACGTTTTTTATCACTCGGGCTGGGTCTCAGGAACTGAGACTGCGCGCTCCCTGATGTGCGATGAGATCACTTACAACGCTGACGGAACAATCAATCCAATCATTCCAACTCCTCACCCAAGCGATCGCACGGCTGTCATTGGTCGCAACTGGAAAATTGTTTTGGATGCGGCAGTTAGTGAGCGTAATGGTGGTCGCTTATACGGAACGTCCGTGGCTGTAGGCGAAGGTTCAACCGGAGCTGGGTACCTCACTGGTTTCACTAAACAGGAATACGGTTTTCGCTCCATTTTTGATGTTGGCACTGCTCAGACATACGAACTCTTTGTGCGCTATCGCAGCAAAGCAGATCGCACCGCACGTTTACTACTTGGAGATTTTCTATTTTTTGATGGTGTTCAAAACCAGAGTTATGAGCAATATATTAATCGTGGAACACACTTCCCCAGTACCAATGGGGAGTGGCAGACTCTTCGAATCGGCTCGCATCATTGCGAGCCAGGTCAATACATCATCAGAATGTCACACAGCCACAATCTTGAACCGATGGATGCCTCTCTTGAAGTCGATTCCCTCATATTTTCCCCAGTCCACAGAATAGAAAGTGAATAATTGTCATGAAATTCAAAGAAGACTTTCTCTTCGGAGTTGCTACGGCTGCTTATCAAATCGAAGGTGCTGTCAAAGAAGATGGTCGCGGCAAAACGATTTGGGACACCATGTGCGAAACTCCCGGCAAGATTGCCCGCGGTGAATCTGGTGCGACTGCAAATGATCACTACCATCGCTGGAAAGAAGATGTGGCGATCATGAGCGAATTGGGTGTTAATTCCTATCGCTTTTCAATGGCCTGGTCTCGGATGTTTCCGGATGGGAATGTGGCCAATAGAAACCAGAAAGGTTTTGACTTCTATAACAACTTGATTGATGAGCTATTAGCTAAGAACATCAAGCCCATCATTACTTTGTATCACTGGGATTTGCCTCAAAGTTTGCAGGATATTGGAGGTTGGGCTAATCGGGAGATACCGCTACGCCTAGCTGAATACGCAAAGGAAGCTGCAGAGGCTTACGGTGACAGAGTAGAAATGTTCGCACCGATCAATGAATCGTGGGTCATGTCTTGGCTCGGTTATGGACTTGGCTATCACGCACCAGGTATTTCAGATTTTAAGCAGGCAATCGCAGCATCACACCACACAGTACTTGGCCATAACTTAGCCAATCTGGCTATCAAGTCAGTGCGTCCTAACGCAAAAGTTGGACCTGTATTGGCGCAGAGCCATCCCAACGTGGATGATGTTTCCGACCCGAAGCAACTATTGGCTGCTGCGATCTTTGACATGAATCAAAACACCTTCTGGATGGATGGTATTTTCAAAGGTGAATATCCTGAATTGGCTTATAAGTATTATGGCAATGATTTAACATCACTGATCAAACCCGGAGATCTTGATCTCGTTCCTAATGATTTCCTTGGGGTCAATTATTACTTCAATACTCGTATTGGACATGAAGTTTCACCTGATCACCCAAATAGAGTTCGAGTGATCGATCAACTTGCTGGTCTTAATATGCTCAGCACTTCTATGGGCCCAGTGACCGACATGGGTTGGCCAATAAATCCCTACGGATTAGAAGATTTAATGGTGCGCTGGACTCGCGAGCATCCACATTTGCCGCCAATTATGGTGACCGAAAATGGTGCTGCCTATGATGATGACATCGGGGCTGATGGTGGCATTCATGACGAACGCCGCATCGCTTATTTGAACGATCACCTACTGGCAGTTCTATCAGCGATTGAGCGCGGCGCCAATGTGATCGGCTATCAGCAGTGGTCGATGATGGATAATTTTGAATGGGCAGTTGGCTATGCCAAGCGCTTTGGAATTGTGCACGTGGACTACGTGACTCAAAAGCGCACAATCAAGGACTCGGGCTATTGGTATCGCGACACCATTAAAAGTCTGGGCACGAATTTGAAGGCTCGATTCGTAGATCTAGCCTAGAAATAAAGGCCGATTCCACATAGTTAGCGGTAAGAATTACACCTAGTAGACTGGGGGTACTCGCTTATTTCAAGCAAGATTAGCGAGTGCGCCCCGGTATCCCAATGGTAGAGGAAGAGGACTTAAAATCCTTTCAGTGTCGGTTCGAGTCCGACCCGGGGCACTCTCCTAATTCTGTGTCATTCTAAAAAACGCCTGAAAGCGAACTCCATCGTTTGCGGGATTAGGTAAGAGTGACCACCCATCCGTCAATTGATCATAGATCTGGCTACCGATTCCGTATTCTCCACTGCGATCAAGTGGTCTTCCAACGCCTGCAAGAGTGAGGTCCAGGCCCTCTTGCGCAGCAGTTATTTCGCAAAATAATTCGCTCGATTCGCCATGACGAAGTGCATTGCTTATGGCTTCGTTAAGGACATTTGCCATTCGTCTTGCGACATCAGGATTGCTGTCAATGCGTTCATCGCTCACTTGGAGATGCACTCGCACTAGGGGATCCCACTCAGCGATCACATTTCGCATTGACTCCTCAAGGCCAAAGCTAACTACGGGTTTAATAAATTTCGGAACTTTAAGGTGATCGATTGCTAATTTTATTTCAGTCTTCAAGCCAGCCTGGTCACTGGTAGTTAGATTTCGAATTCGATAAGCCGATGATATTAAACGGGTCTGTACGGAGCCATGTAAGTAACGGGCCATTGCAGAACTGATTGTTGAGTCGGAAAGGTCCTTACGTAAGATTTCGTCGAGCTTTCTCGAATATTCATTTTGCATATGATCCAATTCCATCTGATCCATCGCAAAGATAGTGGTTGCATAGCTGACCACAAAAAATAGAAAAGTCATCCAGAGGAACGTTATGACAACAAACCAATGAGCTCCATATGGCAGCCAGATTCTTCTAATAATTTCGACAAGAGTTGTGTCTACTAAAAGACCTGCCGGAATTATCCACATCCATTTCCAACTCAAATATTTCGGTTGAGAAAAGATTTTTTCAAATACATAGATCATGGCCATGCCAACAAAGATATCGATGATCGAGAGTGTCGTGCCTTTGCCAAATCCAAAGATCAAAAGGTATTGGCGATATTGGGTAACAAACCAGAGAGAAAGAAACCAAGGTGCTCCCCACGAGATTGCATAAGGGAGATAGGAGAAGAGTTGGGCATTGACTCTGCGAGGCCTTAACCAGCGATGTTTTTGTTTAGCTAAATCGTGGCTCAAGGGTCGAATGAGATTATTAGCAAGTAAGTTTAAGTAATCTGCCATCTCGTCAGGAGTTGTGAAATTTGGATTTTCCAATACTTGCGTTAGCTTGTCTCGTTCATGATCTAATCTATCGCTCACGTGCTGAACGAGATCGGTGTCTTCTGGAAAATAACTGTTGAGCGGATCTAACTGGTAAAGCGCTTTAATTTCCTCCGTTATTGCAATTCTCCTTTGTAATAGTGCATTACGAGAGTAAGAGAGAAATGCAATCAGCGGAATGGCAACGAGCCCGATACCGCCTGCGCTTACTGCTCGGCTTAAGTGAGCCTGCCAACCTAAATTCGGAACGTGGAAAAGTGATTGGGCGAGAAAATCAGTGAGAAATCCTTTGATCACTCCAAGGAAGAAACCTGTGATAAATAGGTATTTGGCCTTAATCGGGCGTTTTAATCGATTTCTCCAGATTGATTTATCTATCGTAAAAAGAGTGATTGCAGAAATGCTTGTGGCGATAAACGAAGCAAACGTCCAATCCCAGTAAAACAAACGTACGCGCTCTTGTTGATTTGTGAATCCTGTTGCAAAGACCATAAAAGGTAGAAAAGCAATTCCTATTTTATAAGAGATAGCGTATTTGCCACCAAGTTCAATTTTACTAAATGGATTCACTATTCCTACTTCTCGAAAGAGTTCCTATGGACTCTAAATAGATTCGTGTTAATTCAACACGTTTGTTGCGTTCCTTACCTCCGAGTTCAAAATGTGAAACGAGTCTCGATATAGCCTGTTCAACGGATTTTTCTGTAACGCACCGCCTGCGCGAAATTTCAGCATTTGAGAGCCCGAAAGCAATCATTCTCAATGTTTCTATTTGGGCATCCGGTAGTGATTTGAGACTAGATTGAGAGTTGGGACTAACAAGTTGATTTTTTCTGCTCAATTCAAGAGACGCTCGTAACTCAGCTATTAAAGTATCTACGGCGTGCACTTTATGTTTGACAACGTATCGAGAGCCCGGAGGTAAATGTGCAATTTTGGGATCCAAAAATCGCGCATCATCGAAACCTGTAAGTAGGACTATCCCAAGTTTTGGAAGAAGCCTACGAAGACCGAGCGCTAAATCGACACCATTCGGCCCTACGCCCAAATCTAGGTCGATAACAGCTGCATCCGGTTTGAGCATCTGTGCGACTTTCATAGCAGACGCGACTGATGCTGTGTCATGCAAAACTTCAATACCTTCCAATTGCAAAGCGGCTTTAACAGTGGCACGCGTAAATGCGTCATCCTCCACAATCAGAATTCGCAAGCTTTGCATACCTGCAAATATATCGGTAAGGAGAGGTAGATCGCCAAAGGATTTGCTGTCTGGTGGGGTTATCCCAGTCTTCTTAGATAAATACGTGCTGAAGGAGTTGCAATCTTACCAACTGGTGCTACTACTCACTCATACTTCCGACATCGGTACTACATACCTGAGGAGAGATCATGGCGAAAATGTTTGAACAAAAGAAGTTGGCAGCCTTAGCTAGCGCGGTTGCAGGGTTTGGTTTGTTAGCGGCAATCACTGGTTTTTCGAGCGCAAATGCAGATATTGCTTCATCCGCTTCTGTTGCAACCGTTCCGCAATGCACATGGGTGCTCAATGGAGTTGGTGACACGATCGCTCTTACGCACCCAACCACCGATGGGCACACTAAGTACGTAGGACTTGATTTTCAACTTTCTGGCAGCGGATCCTCAACCGCAAATATTTTTGTAGGCCCCACGGGAGCTTCAAATGTAGGAAGTGATGCTGATAATTGCTCATGGTACGGAGCGACTAATTCGGCAACTTCAGGAGCTTCCGTGGTATTTGGTTTTGCAGGGAGTGGGACTCCAGCTTTTACTGGCCAAGATGCCTCGTCTTCTGGTGATACTTCAATGTCATTTAATCTCGATAATTCATCAACCAATGGCGCACACTCAAAGTCATTAGCCCTCACGATTACCAAAGGCGCGGCATGCAAAGATGACAATACTGGCGGTAGCGCTGCTGATTGGACCGGATTGGCCGCGAGTGGTGGAGCGTCGGCTCTTTCGAGTGCAAGTACGAGTGCGTTGGTTGCGAAGATCATTAGCTCGAAAACTTCCACCACGAGCAACTGTGCTTGGACTACAAGCTTGTCCACGTACGTGCCTGGTGGCATAAGTCCCACACATCCAAATGACACATATAACTTCACGGGTCCAAGCATCGTAACAACACTCACTTCAACCGGCGTCACAAATTAAGGTGGGAAAATGATCTCTATTTCGAGCACGATTCGTAAGGTTGCAGCGGGTTCAACGGCTCTTCTTGCGACGGGAAGTCTAGTGATGGTCTGCACGCTAACTTCTCCCGCTTCGGCCGATATTGGCACAAGTGCTTCTGTAGCAACTGTTCCTCTCTGCACATGGGCGTTAAATGGAGCATCAGCCGCCATCGCCCTGACACATCCATCGGGAGATGGACACACGGCATACGTTGGCAATGACTTTCTGTTGTCTGGCACAGAAGCTGCACCAGCCCATGTGTTTGTAGGGCCTTCGTCCGCAACATCCGCATCGACAACTGACTCCGACAATTGCTCGTTCTACACAGGCTCTTCAGTGAATGTGGCCAACTCTGGAGCTACAGTTTCGATGGCGATTCCAAGCGGACAAGCAAAATTTACTGCTTCAGATTCCAAAGGAGATGATCCAGCCATGGGATTCGCGCTGGATGATTCTGCTACTCCAGGTAATCACTCTAATTCAATAACAATTTCTCTAACACCTAGCTCCTGTGTGGATAACAGTGTTTCGTTGTCGGGTGCTGACTGGGCAACAGCTAGCGGAACTACGAAGCTCAATGGAACTTCCTCACCCGTAGCAGTCGCAACGATCGCGAAAGCCAACACAACTACGTCTAGCTCGTGCAGCTTTACTACGGGGCTAAGCGTTTACATACCAGGTGGTAAAACCCCACGTGACCCTAGTCAGACTTATGCGTTTACAGGGCCAAGCCTCACAACAACTCTGACCACCCCAGGAACCTGATAGGTATTCTCTGGAATTACAACCTAGGTGAGTGCGAATCCATCTAGGTTGTAACTCAAAAGACTTATGAAGAATCGATTGCAGAAACTATTCCTCAAGTCATTCGCCTGCTGTTTGTTTGTCTTGTCATCGTTTGTAATGACTGGACCGGCACAAGCAGCCAACGGGACGCTTGGGCTTGCCTTTACGAACGCCGACTCCACCGATGCGTTTGTCCAGAATCTGCACGGAGGACAATCCTTGTGGTTTGTTGTTGCTCCTGGAAACGTACAGACGCGACAACTGACAATTGCGAGCAGTGGCAGTGTTTCAGAAGTGGTCACGATGAGCTTGGGTTTTTTGGCCAGAAACACCAGTGGTCAATTCCTCGATAGGACTAAGACCCCAGATAGTAATGGGTGGGTTTCATTCTCCCCGAGGCAATTTGTTTTACCCGCTCACTCTTCCGCAAATGTTCAAATGACTTATTCCATTCCCGCTGGAACTCCAGTTGGCTCTCACGAAGCATATGTACTTGCAACAGCAGCAGGAGAACCCTCAGCAAACAAGGCGCAATATAGCGTTCCTCAGGCCATAGCCATCTCCAGACCGCTGTTTCTCGGCATTGGTACTGACTCCGAGCTGGCACCGTCAATTAATATCTTGGACTTAGTTGGTACTGATTCGCAAGGTAAACATTTCCTAGGTTTGAAAATTCGAAATACTGGAAAAGTCCCATTTAGCTTTGCTGGCACGATGGATTTAGTCGATTCAAAATTTAGCAACAGGCAATTTGCAAATCTAAAATTTCAGAGTGAACCACTTGCACCAAGTATCGCCACAATGGTACTGATAGATAGCCCTGCTGGATTTACAGCGGGTAAATATGATGTCTCGCTCCAGGCGACTCTGGGTAATACAGAAATTAGTAAAGTATGGTCGAATAAATTGATCAAGTTCTCACCGATCATTCCATTCTTCCAGATCATTACACGAGTACTTATCGGTCTGATTTCAATTATTGTTCTAGTAATTTCACTTCGAGTTTTGAGGAAACCAAAACAATCGGAGAGCGGTCAGCGCAGCCTTCAGGAAGAAAATCTTCCATCGAAGACTCCAGCAAGCATTCTCGCGGAACTTTCGGTCGAGGAAATTGAGAAGCATTTGGCACAATTGAGCGAGAAAAAAACTTCTCCAAAGTCCAACTCGAGGAACTCAAAGAAAGCGACGGCAAAGAAAGCGGTGGCGAAGGAGGCTCCGGCGAAGAAAGCGACGGCAAAGAAAGCGACGGCAAAGAAAGCGGTGGCGAAGGAGGCTCCGGCGAAGAAAGCGGTGGCGAAGAAGGCTCCGGCGAAGAAAGCGGCGGTGCGTAAACCTCGAGACAGCTAGAGCTACCCAACCCTCGACAAGCGGACATTTATGCCTAGCGGTAGCCTTTGGGAATGCTAGGTGGAGTAAATAACGGCCTATTTTTTCAAGGCTTCGGTGGTTTCTTTGCCATGCTGATATTCATCCCAATTCTTATTTGGATGTCATCTTCACAAAGACGCAAAGCAAGCCGCAAACATCGTCGAGATATTCGTCGCTCCTTGCGCGCTCTTAA
>Ga0316225_1001585_pt1 | contig 21015 bp, 8 predicted proteins | sample TBH18015metaG_FD_206010 | JGI IMG/M metagenome (GOLD analysis project Ga0316225, IMG submission 206010) | Freshwater microbial communities from Trout Bog Lake, Wisconsin, USA - TBH18015 | ecosystem: Environmental > Aquatic > Freshwater > Lake > Hypolimnion/Profundal zone | place: USA: Wisconsin... | reverse complement strand
CAACGCTGATTGGCGGATATGGGGCGTCCACGACGACATACACGGCGAACGCGACGCCGGCGGCGGGTGCTACCTGCAACGGAGTGGTCGGTGGGCCGGTGATGACCGACGCCGATGGCGAAGGATGTCCGGCGACTGAGGTGCTGGCCTACGGCGGATGGGGGCGGTACATCTTCGATGCGACGGGGAACTTCTACTACACGGAGCACCGTACGAGTACGGCGCCTGTCTCGATTGTGCGGAAGTACAGCTATCTTGGATTGTTTGCAGCGCAGGCGGTGAAGACGACATCGGCGAGCGCGGCGGTGGCTTACACGCCGAGTACAGTGACGACGTACACGCCGACAGAGAACTTCCTGCTGACGGGCGCGGCGGCGACGGACTATGCGGATGCGGGCGGCGGGTTGTGCAGCATCTATGCGACTACCGGCGTGCAAACGTGCGTGTACAACGTGTCGTTTACACCGCAGACGGCGGGCGCGCGGCTGGGTGCGTTGACACTGACGGCCAGCGGCAGCACGCTGGCGACCACTCTGCTGGGCGGTGTGGGCACTGGCGCAGCGTTGACGATTGATCCGGCGACGCAGAGTGCGATTGGGACGGGGTTCTCTCCGACGGGCGTGGGTGAGGACGAGAGCGGCAACACGTACATCGCCGACGGGACGAGCGGGAAGGTGTACAAGTCGGCGGGCGGAGCGACACCAGCGGTGTATGCCAGCGGCTTCAAGAACGCGGAAGGAATAGCGGTGAACGGCGCGGGTGTGCTGTATGTGGCCGACACCGGAAACAATCGGCTGGCGGCGGTCTCCTTGACGGGAGTAGTGACGAGCGTGCTAACGACGTTCGGCGGAGTGGCGCTGAGCGGGCCTTCGGGCGTGGCGGCGGCCGCGGCGGGCGACGTGTTTGTGAGCGACACGGGGAACAACCGCGTGCTGGAGATTGCGGCGAATGGCATGGTGAGCGCTTTGGGAGTGGCAGGATTGAAGGCTCCGATGGGGCTGACGCTGGATGCGGCCGGTGACCTGTTCGTTGCGGATGCAGGGAACGCGCGGGTGGTGGAGTACTCTGCCGCGGGTGCGCAGACTGCAATTACGTTGACGCCAGCGCTGGCCACTCCGGTGGCGGTGGCGGTGGACGCGGCTGGCGACCTGTTTGTGGCGGACAATGCGAACCAGAATGTGGTGGAGGCGCAGGCAGGAACGACGACGGCAACGCCACTGGTCGGCAGCGTTATGGGTCTGGACGGGCTGGCGGCGGATCCTGGTGGCAACCTGTATGTGACGGCGACGGGATTGACGGGAGCGATGAAACTGAACCGCACGACCGTGCGGTACGCTTTTGGTATCACGGGAATCGGATTCCCGAGTTCACAGACGTTTACGCTGACGGACGCAGGGAACTCGACGCTGACGCTGGGTTCACCCGTACTGACGGGGAGCGACACAACGAACTACACATTGACGGCGGCGACGACCAACGGATGCAGCTTGAATCAGGTGCTGGCTGTGGGAGGCAACTGCGCAATGAATGCACAGTTCAATCCGTTGACGGCGGCGAGCTTCACGGACAACGTGACAGCGGCGACGACGCCGACGAACAGCGACACGCTGACACTGACCGGCACGGGTAAAGTGCTGGTGGGGACGACGACGGCGCTGAGCTATTCCGTCTCGACGGGCGGGAACCCGCTGGCGGCGTTCACGGCGACGGCGACCATCAATGTGGTGACGAACGTTGGAGCGGCGACAGGGACGGTGGCGTTCTATGTGGACGGACTTGCCGCTGGAACGGCGACGGTCAGCAGCAACGCGGCGAGCGTGAACCTGAAGTTGACCGTGGGGCCGCACAGCATCAAGGCAGTGTACGGCGGCGACACAAACTACGCGCCGAGCTCCACGACGCAGATATGGCCGGCGGGAACGAGTTCGGTGTCGCTGGCTGTGACGACAACGGGAACCATCACGTACGGGCAGGCGGTGGCGGTGACGGCGACGACCACGACGGGCAATTCGGCGGCGACGGCGACGGGGACCGTGGCGTTCAGTGTGGACGGCGTGGTGCAGAAGACGCTGACGTATGCAGCATCGTTGTCCACGACGGTGAACGTGCCTGCGGGAACGCATACATTGGCGGCGGTATATAGCGGAGACATGAACTATCAGGCGGGGACGGGTACGGCAAGCGTAACGTTGAACAAGGCACAGCCTGCGATAACGCTGATGCTGACTCCGACAGCCGGGCCGACTTCGAACACGGTTGCGATGAGTGCGACGGTGGGCTCGAGCATCAGCACGCCGACGGGGACGGTGACGTTCACGAACGGCACGACGACGCTGGGGACAGGCACGCTGAACGCTTCCGGCGTGGCGACGTACAACAGCACGAACCAGACGCCGGCGGCGACGATTACGGCAACCTACGGTGGAGACAGCAACTTCCTGGTGGCGAATGTGACGGTTACGCCTACGGCTACGTTCCTCATCAGCAACTTCAGTCCCAGCACATTGCAGATGGCGCAGAACGGTGTGGGTCAGGCGTCGCTGCAGGTGAACTCGTTCTACAACTACGCGGGGACGCTGACGATAAACTGCACGAACGCGCCGAGCTACGTGGTGTGCCGCGGCATGCCGCAGTTCGCGACGTTGACGGCCAATGGGACGGCCGGGGTAGTCGTGCAGGTGTACACGAGCATCCCGCCGGTCTCGGCAGCGAACCGCGGGCTGAAAGGACTGTCACGGCAGGGCATGATGACTGCGGCGCTGTGCATGCTGCTGCTGCCGCTGGCTCGGCGGCGCGGGTTGCGGCTGCTGGTGATGTTGGTGGTTGCACTGGCGGTTGCGGTCGGAGCCGTGGGGTGCGGAACGGGCGTGAGCGACACGAACAATGACATCACACCGACGGGCACGTATGCTGTGACGTTGAACGTGACGGATGGGTCGCAGACGACGAGCCAGAACCTGTCGCTGGTGGTGCTGCCGGCGACCAGCGTGCGGTAAACGAGGAGAGACGATGCGCGGAATGAAAGCAGTAGTGTGTTTGGCGGCGATTTTACTGGCCGCGAGTGCGGCGATGGCGCAGGCGGCTGCAGGTGCGAGCGCAAGCCCGGGGTACACGGTCATCCGTGATGTGAAGTACATCAATGGACCGAACGGCGCGCTGGGCGCGGATGTGTACGTGCCGGAAGGCGCGGGGCCGTTTCCCGGGATATTGTTCATACACGGCGGAGGATGGAAGAGCGGTGACCGCAGCCAGATGGTGAAGTTGATTACGGCACTGGCGGCGAAAGGGTATGTGGGGTTCACGATTGACTACGACCTTTCGCCCGGGGTGCACTACCCTGTGGCATTCCACGAGTCGCTGGCGGGGCTGAAGTACTTCCGCGCGCATGCGGCGGAGTACAAGCTGGATGCGGCGCGGGTGGCGGTGGCGGGGAGTTCGGCGGGCGGAGAGCTGGCTGCGCTGGTGGCGTTGAATCCGAGCGGAGTGGTGGCGGGTGGCAAGGTGGAACCGCTCATCAGCGCGTCGCCGGTTCAGGCGGCGCTGATCCTGAACGGGGTGCTGGACTTGACGGCGCAGGAATCGAAGTCCACGTCAGTGCCGGAGTATCTGGGCGGGGCTTGCAAGGAGAAGCTGGAGGCGTGCAAGGACGCGTCGCCCATCAGCCACGTGCACGCGGGCGCGCCGGCGATGTATGTGGGTCACGGGACGGCGGACGAGAGCGTTCCGTTCCACGAGGCGCAGGAGTTTACGGATGCGCTGAAGAAGGCGGGCGTGACGGTGAAGTTCTTTGTGGCTGAGGACGGGCCGCACACCTACTGGGGCAAGCCGAAGTATATGGCCGACAACCTGCAGGCTATCGAGGAGTTCCTGAAAGTAGCGCTGGCGAACAAGTAACTATTTGGAAGGTTCGGCATCGGGGGGCGCGGCGGAAGCTGCGCCCTTTGCCTTGCGCGCGTCGAAGTAATCGGTGAGCGCGTAGGCGAGCTGGTTGAGCTGGTGCATGCGGTCCAGCAGCGGCTGCCAAGGGACGTAGGTGGAGCTGACGATGCCCTTGTTGGAGTCGGCGTTGGACGGGTCGGCGTGTGGGTCGGAGGGGTCGTTGTCCTGATAGCGGAACCAGTCCCAGCCGACGGATTTGCCGCTCTCCAGCAGGCCGAGAGTGAAGTTCTGGTAGAAGAGGCCGCGCTGGGCCTGTGTGTCCACGAGCCAACCGGCGCCGGTGTGGTTGAGCATGCCGGAGTCCTTGCCCTTGGCGTAGAACTCGCTGACGATGACGGGACGGCCGGAGGATTTCTCCCATAGGTCGAGGTTGTCTGGGCTGGGCTGCCAGGCCTCGTAGTAGTTGACGCTGACGACGCCGCAGTAACGGCCGGCGGCGGTGAAGACCTCGGGGAGGTGGTTCTGCTTGTTGAAGCGCGCGCCGAGGAGCATGTGGTTCTTGTCCACGGCGCGGAGGGCGTCGTTGACGATGGAGAAGTAGAGGTCCACCTCGAAGGCGAGGAACTGGGTGCGGAGGTCGTCGGTGGGCGCGGCGGCGTGGTGGTCGTCGAGGAACTTTTGGGCGGCCTTGTGACCCGGGTCGTCGGAGGGAAGTGAGAGATAGCCGTCGAGGTTGTTGCGGTAGAGCGGCATCTCGTTGTCTGAGAAGTAGCCGAAGAGGTTGGGATCGTCGGCGTACTGTGCGAACTTTTTGAGGTGCTGGCGGGCGAATTCGGGGAACTCAGGGTCGAATACGAAGATGGTGTCGGCGGGGTAGGCGGAGTGTCCGGTGCCCTGATGGGCGCGTTCGCCATGGGAGCGGGCGTGGCCGTAGGCGCTCATGACGTCGAGGATGATGGTGTAGGCGAGCGGGCGGGTGGGCTGGAGCGAGGAACTGCGGATGGAGTCGTGGTCGCTCCAGCCGCCGGTGCTGTTGAAGGCGTTCTTGAGCAGGAGGGCCTGGGTCTGGTCAATCCAGTGGGTGCGGTCGCCGAATGTGGCGCCGAAGGCGCGCTGGGCGTTGGGCGATTCGAGGGGGCGGACGGCGGCGACGCCGATGTGGAGCATGAGATGGCCGTAGGGATCCACAACCCACCAGCGGTCGCCCATCTTGCGGGTGTAGTAGAAGCCGGTGGCGGGAGCGGAGCGGTCGAGGCGGCCGCCGAACTTGTCGGTGGGTACGATGCGGGGGGTGAAGTCCTTGAGCTGCTCGACGACGCGGGTGGGGCGCATCTTGACGTCGTCCCACTTGCCGGCGTCGCGGCTGTAGTGGGTGACGCCAATCTTGAGGCTGTACTCATCGGCGCCGTTGTAGAGCGAGGGAGCGGCAGCGGGCTTGTCCGCTGGGGCGGTCTTCTGTGTGGATTGGGCGTTGAGCGTGGCTGCGGCAAGCAGGAGCGCTGCGAAAGTGAGTGAGTGCGAGATGCGGGGCATGGGGGCTCCTAGTGCAGGCGCAGATGGTTGAGGAGGAGAATCCAGAGAGCGAGGGTCGGCACACCGAAGATGTAGCTGGAGACGAGGGTGGAGCTGGCGTCGGGCGGGGTGCAGTTGAAGTTCTTGCCGAAGACGAGGCCGAAGAAGCCGCAGGGGATGGCACAGAGGAGGACGACGGAGCGGGTGAGGTCCGCGGAGAGATGGAAGAGCAGGCAGGCACCGAGGGCGAGAGCGGGCTGGGCGAGGTTCTTGAGGGCGAGCAGAAGGCCGACGGCGCGGTTGAACTCGATACGGTGCTCGCTGACGACCAGGCCGGTGAGGAAGAGGGCTGTGCCGACGGTGGCGGAACCCATGACGGTGAGGGAGCGGTCAATGTACGAGGGGAGGGCGGGGAGGCCGGCGAGGGCGTAGAGGATTCCGGCGGCGGGAGCCCAGACGACTGGACGACGGCAGGCGCGCCAGAGGATGCCGAGGAAGGTGTCGGGCTGGCGACCGGCGGGAGTGGGGGCGAAGGCGCTGCGGAGGCGCTCTCGCCAGCGCAGGGGTCGGGTCGGGGAGGGACGAGTCTCCAGAACTGCGAGAGTGATGGGGGCGACGGTGAGCGAGCCCATGGCGATGGATACGGCCGTGGTGACGCTGGCGGCGGGGCCGTAGGCGGAGAGCAGCAGGGGCAGCCCGACGGCCGTGACGTTGGGCAGGCCGAGGGTGAGGGCGAGAACGGCGCTGTCGTGAGGGGAGTGGCGGGCGAAGCGGCGGTATCCGGAGTAGACGATGGCGTAGACGGCCAAGTAAACCAACGAGATGACGAGTGCGGCCAGGCCTTGCCCGTAGAGCTGGACGCGCGGCGTTCTGGCGATGATGGAGAAGAGCGCGCAGGGCAGGGCGAAGGACATCAGGAAGGTGACGAGGCTGCGGACATTGACGTTGTCCACGACGCGACGACGGCCGGCGATGTAGCCGACCAGAAGGCCGGCGAAGATGGGGACGAGGGCGTTGGCAAGGATAAGGGGCATAGTGAGGATGGCGTGCAGCTGAAAGCGAGCGGCAGGGAGCCTTGGCCAGTGTAGATGGGGGTGGAGGGGCTGCGCCAGAGTGATTGAGATGATTTTGCAAGCATGGATATGTGATAATTCTTGGCAATCGTAAGAATTATGGAACTCAGGCAGATACGTTCGTTTTTGATGGTGTCCGAGACGCTGCACTTCGGGCGCTCGGCGGAGATGCTGCACATCAGCCAGCCAGCGTTGAGCCTGCAGATACGGGCGCTTGAGGATGAATTGGGCGTGCGGCTGCTGGAACGGAACCGGCGGCGGACGTCGCTGACGGCGGCAGGCATAGCATTTCGCGCCGAGGCGACGGGTGCGTTGGCGCGACTGGAAGAGGGCGTCCGCAAGGCGAAGCTGGCGGCCAAGGGGCAGGCGGGTTCGCTGCGGATCGGGTTCATCAGCACGGCGGGGGCGGAGATACTGCCGGACGTAGTGCAGCGGTTCCGCGCACAGTCGCCGGAGGTGGCGCTGTCGCTGCGGAACATCCTGAGCGAAGAGCAAGTGAAGATGCTGCTGGCCGGGACGCTGGATGTGGGGTTCGTACGGATGCCGCTGGGGGAACACCCGGAGCTGGATGCGGTGCGGGTGCACGTGGAGCCGTTCGTGGTGGTGGTGCCGAAGGCGCACCGGCTGGCGGAGCGGGCGAGCGTGAAGCTGAGCGAGCTACGGGACGAGGAGTTTGTGATGTACGAGCGGGTGTTCGCGCCGGGGTTCCACGACGTCATCAGCCGGATGCTGCGCGAGGCGGGAGTGATACCTCACGTGAGCCAAACGGCAGGGGAGATGCCGACGCTGATCTCGCTGGTGGACGCAGGGATGGGCGTGGCGATACTGCCGCATTCGGCGGTGAAGCATCGGCTGGCGAACGTGGTGGCGGTGAAGATTGCCGACAAGGTGCCGGCGTCGGAGATTGCCTTGGCGGTAAGGAGCGGGGAGCGGATGCCGGTGGTGGAGAACTTCCGAGCGCTGGTGCTGGGCAAGAAGCCGCGGCGGGACAGCGCGAAGTAGGCTCACACAACCCCATTGTTGAAAGCCAAGATGTGAGAGCAGGAAGATAATGAATTGAAGGAGTTATGGTTGGAAAGTTTTTTGAGCGATAAAGAAACGGGTAAGTAGGGTGGATTGGTTGACCACAGAAAACAGGAAACATGGGGAAGTGCAACCTTTAGACACAGGTGAGCGTTGGGAAAGCGGCACGAAACAAGGCGAAATTATTGACTATAGCGTGAACAATACCCAATTTATCCTATGTTGACAGAGGAATTATTGTTCCCGTATTGTTCCTTTGGCTGATATTCCAACTCAAGCCCAGACCTGAATTGGTACGACCTTCCTGCAATCTGTGAAGGAATCCCCAATCAGAAAAGTTGCGAGGATCGCATGAACTCACTGCGCCGTTGTGCACTTCCTGTCATCACGTTCATCGCCCTGATTGCCACCGACACGTTGGCACACGGGCAGATGCTGCTGCCCAACACGATTTCGACTGTAGCTGGCGGCGCATCGGCGAACCCGACGAGCGGCGCGACGTGCGCGACGGGCTCCGTGCTGAAGGCGACGGACAGCTATGGCGATGGGTGTTTGGCGACACAGGCGCTGATTGGTACGACGTCGAGCGGCATCTGGGGCCTGGACGTGGACAAGTTCGGCAACCTGTTCTTTGTGGACACGCCGAGCCAGAGAATTCACCGTGTGGACGCGCAGAGCGGCATCATGACGCTGGTGGCCGGCGGAAACACGGTGTGCGGCGGGGCGTACTCGTCTTACGGGGACAACTGTGTGGCGACGACGAATACAACGCTACCCTCGAACATCCGCAGCATGTCGTTGGATCCATACGGGAACGTGGTGTACACGAGCTACAGCTATCCAGCTGTGCAATGCAGTGTCACCGCTGTGCAGCGCGGGACAGATTGGCTACCAGATTTTGCTGGGCGGCAACATCACGGCACAGACATCGGCGGGCACGTCCACGGGATGCTCCTCGACGGATTCAACGAATGGGACGGGCGGCGACGGCTATAACGCCATCTACTATGGGACGCTGACGGGAACTACGGGCGCGGCGTCGATGTGCTTCAACAAGCCTGAGGGGATCTACGCGGACAAGTTCGGCAACGTGTACGTGGCGGACAGCAGCAACACGCGTTACCGCGTGATACTGGGGCCGCAGACGTACAACAGCGTGACCAACCCGTTGTGGGCGGTCATCCAGCTGAACAGCACCTATTCGACGGCGCACGCAGGGTACGTGTATCCGATACTGGGCGGCGGGACGGCGTGCTCCGGCAAGCTGGACAACGCGGGCAACGGTTGCCCGTGGTACCAGACGACGACCGGAACGGGCAACGATTTTGGCGTGTACGGCGATCCGTACGGCGACATCGTTTTCACGGACGCGAAGAACTCTCCGGCCACCTACCGCGTGCTGTACATGGGCGGTTCAAAGATGGCCAATATCATCACGGTGAACAACAGCAGTGTGAGCACGCCGGTGGTGGGGAGTGTGTACGCGATCTTCGGAGCGGGCGGAACGGGACTGAGCTCGCCGACGACGCAGCCCATCAAGGGCACAACCTCGAGCACGCCGACCAGCAGCCTCGACCGCGTTTACGTGGACAGCAACTACAACGTGTGGCTGGGCGACGAGAAGACGCCGTACTACATCTTCTTCCTGGACGGGAACACGGGATATGTGCGCGAGCTGACGGCGGGCGGCGGAGCGTCGTCTTGCAGTTGGACATCGCAGGCCAACGGTGACGGGTGCGCAGTCAACTCCGGCAGCACACCACAGGCGGCGTTCATCTCCGATAGCGATGCACTGTCGCTGGCGGTGGACAACGTGGGCAACCTGTACGTGGCGGACAGTGAGACGGCGGCAACTGCGGCGCGTGTGCGCAAGATCCTTGCATCCACTCTTTACAGCTCGCCGGTGGCGGACTCGCACACGCAGAACCTGCTCATCCACGAGCCGGCCTGCACGAGCAGCTGCACGTACACGGCGGTGCTGACGGTGCCGACACCGGACATCACGTTGGGATCGTTGAGTTGCACGGGGAACACAACGAGCAGCGATAACACCTATGACTGCACTTTGCCGGTGACGGTGAACACGCAGTCGCCGAACATGCGTTCGGAGGGCTTGGCGGTGACGGGGCCTGGCGGGACGACCATCTTCCCGCTGAACATACTGTCGAGCGGCACGGCGCTGGTGAGCGACACGGCGACCTCGACGGGGGCGACGGGCATCACGGCGACGAGCACGGCGTTAGGCTCGACGAGCTACACGCCGATTGCAGTGGCGGTGGACGGGTCGAACAACGTGTACTCGGTGGACAACGCGACGAACAAGGTGGCGGTGTACATTCCGAGCGGAAGCTTGGGCGCGGGGACGACGACGCTGGTGACGCAGACGGCGCCGAGCGGGACGACGCAGGTCGCTGTGGACACGTACGGCAACTTGTACGCGGTGAAGGGCGATGCAAGTGTGTACAAGCTGACGGTGACGGCGGCGCAGGGTAGCCCGACGGCCCCGCCAACGTTCAGTTCGGGCACGGTGTCAGCTCCGGCGGGTACGCTGGCGCAGGGCGTGGCGGTGGACGTGCAGGGTAACCTCTACGTCAGCGACGGGAACACCAAGACGATTCTGAAGATCAGTCAGGGGACGAACAGTTCGATTCCTGTACAGACGTTGACGGCGGCCTTCAGCAATCCGACGTTGCTGACGCTGGATACGCTGGGCAACCTGTGGGTGTATGACGCTGGCGCGAACTCCATCTACAAGATGGCGATTGCACTTAACAAGGGGCCGGGCGCGGTGGCGCTGCCGACGGCGACGGTGACCAGCGTTACAGCGACTGGCTTGGCTGTGGATGCGGCGGGCAATCTGTACGTGCAGACGTCGAGCGGAGTGACGGAGTATCCGTCCTATACGACGAGCGGGCCGGCGAGCGTGACGGTGTACTCGGGCGGAACGACGCCCAAGGGCATCGCGCTGGACGGTGCAGGGAATCTGTATTACGCAGATGCGGGCAATACGGCGGTGCAGGAGATAGCACGCAGCACCTACAGCTACAACTTCGGCACGAGCACGACGCCGACGCTGGCCTCGACCATCAGCAACGCGGGCAACCTGGCGGCGACGGGCTTTGGGGCGCTCAACTCGAACTTCATCACCAGCGGCGGCAGCAGTAACGGCTGCGGCGGATCGGGCGCGCTGGCGACGAGCACGGCGACGGCCATTGGCCAGTCGTGTGTGCTGACGGTGCAGTACAACGGTGGACTGGCGACGGACACGATTGCATTCACATCGACCTCTGCGCTGAGCACGACGACGGCGAACACGGGTTCGGCGGCCTACAGCGGCACGGCAGGGTCTGCGGTTGCGACCACAACGGCGTTGAGTGGCCAGACTCCTGGCAGCCCGAACTACGCGCCGAGCGGCACCGAGGTGAGCTTCACGGTGACGGTGACGGCGGGGTCGGGTAGCGCGGCGCCGACGGGTACGGTGAACTGGTCTGTAGACAGCGGCGTGTACACCGGCTCGGTGACGCTGTCGCCAGTGGGCGGACAGATCTATTCGACGGCGACGATTGCGCTGAGCGGAGAGATAGCGGGCAGCCACAGCCTGGCGGCGACGTACGCCGGGGCGACGGGCTTCAACGGGTCCACGACGAGCTCTGGTTCGAGTTACACCATCGCCCAGGTGGCGACTTCGATGGGCTGGACGCCGGGTGCGAGCTCGCTGCAGGTGAGCGCGCCTCTGGGCACCAGTGTGCTGAACGCGACGTGTTCGGGCGCACCCACGGCCTACATCACGTACACGGCGACACCTTCGGGCGGATCGGCGCAGAACGTGGACGCGGCGACGTACCTGCCGCTGAGCGGCTCGCCGTACTCGCTGGTGGCGACGTGCACGCCGGCGGACGGGACCGACTACACGGGCTCGACGGCCTCGATGAGCAGCCTGACCATTACGCAGGCGACGACGACGGCGCCCATCGGCGGGACGCAGTTCCTGGTGGCGTCGAGCGGTGGCAACTATACGAGCGTGCAGGCGGCGGTCAACGCGATTGGAGCCAGCGGTGGCAACATCTACATCGCACCGGGAACGTACACGGAGCGGGTGACGGTGATGCAGCCGAGCGTGGCGCTGCGCGGACTGGGCGGCAACCCGCAGAACGTGGTGCTGACGCACGAGGCGGGAGCGTTCAGCGCTTCGGGCAACAGCGGATACGCGGGCGAGTTCACGACGGCGCTGACCAACGGCTACCAACTGCCGGCGGGAAGCTCGACGTTCAGCGGCGACGCCGGGTCTTCGACACTGAATATCTCCAAGGGCATTAACACGGCCATCAATTCCAGCACAACATACTATCCGCATGATTTTTATGCGGAGAACCTGTCTGTGAACAACACGTGGGACTCGGACGCTACGACGACCACGACCACCTACAACGTGGGCGGGGTGTGCACGGCGAGCGCGGGAGCGGCGCAGACGTACAACGCGCTGTTCAACGCGGGCATCCAGTGCGCGTCGCAAGCCATCGCTCTCTGGGACGCGAGCGACCAGTCGGTGTTCAACAACGTGTACACATTCAGCCTGCAGGACACGGTGTACGCGGGTTCGGGCGGGTGCGGCGCGCCTTGCACGGTGGGTCGCGAGTACTGGTACCACGGCAAGATCACCGGGGATGTGGATTACATCTTCGGCGACGGCGCGGCGGTGTTCGACCACATGAACATCTACAGCGTGTTCCACAGCACGGCGACGGGCGCGGTGACCATCGAGGCGCAGAACAAGAGCGCGCAAACGGGATCGGGCAGCGACTACCTGAGCGGCTACGTGTTCTACAACGACACGATGACATCGCAGGCAACGGGCATGACGGCGCTGACCTTCGGACGCCCGTGGGGCGCGTACTCGACCGCGGTGCTGCTCAACGACTCGATTGACCAGGTAGCGGCGACGGGTTGGTCGGCGTGGAGCGGTAACAACAATCTGGCGACGTCAACGTATCTGGAGTTCAACGACATCGCGTACACCGACCCATCCACAGGATCGGCCGACATCAACGGCGTCATCTACACGGGTTCGGGCGGCAACACGGGCTCGGGGGTGACGGGCACGCGCGAGACGACCTCGACGAACCCGGGCACGGCCGAGGCAAGCAACAACCCCATCACTTCGATGAGCTATGCACAGTCATCGCAGTTCCAGCCGGTGAACTTCCTGAATTCGAAGGTGGGCACGTCGGGTCAGGGCGTGACGGGCGGAGTGGGCACGCTGTCCACGGGCGGCACGTCGCAGTGGAACCCGGTGACGGCCATCGCGACGGACGTGAACGCCTTTACGAACTCAGGCACATCAAGCTACACCATCACCTACGGCAACAGCATCACCATCCTGATGCGGCCGACGGTGCCGGGCGCGGGCTTGATTCCGACGGGCACGTACACGCTGAAGGACAACGGTTCGACGATTGCGTCGGGCAGCCTGGATGCGACGGGCGAGGCATACTACACCAGCACGACGCTGGTGCCGGGCTCGCACAGCTTTACGTGGGTCTATGGCGGCGACTCGAACTTTGCCGGCTCGACGACGGCAGGCGGATCGGCGTTGAGCGTGACGGTGAACGCGATTGCGGAGACGGTGACGCCCAACAGCCAGACGGTGACGTGGGACGGAACGGTGCCGACGCTGGGCTACAGCATCAGCCCGAGCATGACGCCGTCCACACTGCCGACCTGCGCCATCAGCGATGGAACGCACACGGATACGGCGGGCGGCACGGTGAACCTGACGCCGGGCACGTACTCTGCGGGCGTGAGCTGTACGGGCGCCGCTGCTACGGGCTACTCATTCAGCTACAACACGGCGGGTGTGACAGTGAACGTGGCGACGCTGAACTCCATCACGGTGAGCGGCTTCCCGAAGTCCATCAATAATGGGACGTCCGAGCCGGTGACGGTGACCGCGAAGGATTCGAGCGGCAACGCCATAGCCGGTTACACGGGTACGGTGACACTGTCGAGTTCGGACGGGTCGGCAACGCTGCCCTCGGCGTACACCTATTCAGCCGGAGAGAACGGCGTGCACCAGTTCAGCGTGGCGCTGAACACGAGCGGCACGCAGAGCATCACGGCGACCATCGGATCGACGACGGGCAGCGAGACGGGCATCGACGTGGGTACGACGCTGTGGGTGGTGAACGCCAATGGGACGCTGAGCAAACTGAGTTCGCAGGGCAATGCGGTCTCGGGCAGCGGCGGCATCAGCGGCGGCGGCTCGAACTCGAGTACACAGGGAGCAGCGGCGCCTGACAGCAGCGGCAACATCTGGAGCGTGGACTCGGGCAACAACCAGTTGACCAAGTTCGCAGCATCAGGCTCGAGCGGAACGTCGTACACGAACGGCGGGCTGAACGCACCGACCGGGGTAATCGTGGATGGCGGCGGGTCGGTCTGGGTGTCGAACTCTGGCGGTAACAGCGTGTCGCAGTTCGGCACGGGCGGCAGCGCGGTGACCGGCAGCACGGGTTACACCAGCAACCTGGGAAATGGTAACAGCGCTCTGAACCAGCCGACAGGCATAGCAGTGGACGCAGCCGGAGTCATCTGGGTGACGAACGGCGGCAACAACACGGTGACGCAAATCATCGGCCCGGGCACACCTGTGGTGACGCCCACGGTCAACGCATTGAAGAACAACACGTATGGAGTGAAGCCATGAAGAAACCCATTCTCCAACTTGCTCATCTGGCAGTGGCCGCAGTGGCCGCAGCTGCACTGGCCGGCTGCGGCCTGGCCACCAGCACCTCGGAGGCAATCTCACCCACAGGGCCGCAGGTTGCGGCAATGAATGGCATGGCGCACGGCGGCCAGCAGCCGCTGGTCGGCTCAATCATCAAGATGTATGCGGTGAGCACGAGCGGATACAACACGGCGGCGTACGACATGCAGCCGAAGGACAACAGCGGCAACACACCCGAAACCGACAGCAACGGGAACTTCTTCGTGCATACGTACACGTGCAGTTCACCCTGCACGTCGAACTCGGAGGTGTACATGCTGGCGGTAGGCGGGGACCCTGGTGCGGGGAACAACTCTGCCGTGATACTGTTCTCCACCCTGGGGACGGTGTCGTCGCTGTCGAGCATACAGTTTGTGTGGATGAACGAGGTGACAACGGCGGCGGCTGCCTATGCCGTAGCGCCGTTCGTCGGCTCGGACCTGTACCACGTCAGCACCAGCAGCTCGAACACTGCCGGTCTGGCCAACGCATTCACGGTGGCGCAGAACTTGGCCAACATCAGCACGGGGCAGGCTGGCGGGCCGAGCCTGCCCAGCGGCGCGGTGGTGTCCAGCGACGTGCTGAATGGCATCGCCGACATTTTGGCGGCATGCATCAACTCGACGGGGCCGGGTTCGGCCACATGCAGCAACTTGTTCTCGTACACAGGGGGTTCGGACGTCTTCACGGCGGCGGTGACGATGGCACGCAACCCCGGGACCAAGGTCAGCCAGATTTGGGATCTGTTGCCGTCGCAGCCCGTCTTCGGGACGGCACTGACGGGCGCACCGAATGACTTGACGCTGTCCATCACCTACAACGGCGGCAGCATGAACAAGCCGGCCAGCCCGGTGGTGGACGCCAGCGGAAACGTGTGGGTGGCCAACACTGGCGCCAGCACGGTGACCAAGCTGACACCCAGCGGCGTGGCGACCTCGACGACGGTGAGCAGTCCGCCGAACGCGCTGGCCTTGGATCCAAGCGGCAACGCGTGGGTGGCGGCAGGGTCGAGCTCGGGCAACAGCGCGCTGATTGAAGTGAGCAGCGCAGGCTCGGTGGCGACGACCTGTACCGGCAATGGGCTGAACGTACCGACGGATATCAGCCTAGACTCGTCGAATGACCTGTGGCTGACGAACTCGGGGAACAACACTCTGAGTGCCTTCACAAGCGGCTGTAGCGGCACGAGCGGCGCGCTGGGGAACTACAGCGGTGGAGGACTGAGCGCGCCCATCGGCATCGTCTCTGCCAACCAGTAACAGGCAAGACTTTACCCTAGGCCGGAGGCGCAATGCCTCCGGCCAATTTGTTTATGGCACGGCCAAGGGCGGCCGGGCCGGAAATGTGTACATGTAACAGTATTGACAGAGGATATACGCGGGGAAATTGCAGTTAACCGTTCGATATACAGCTAGATAGCCTTGTTAACCAAGAGATGATTCCCTTGCACGGAAGGTCAACACCGTAGCAGGGAAGTTGTATTTGAGGTTAAGAGGCGAAGTTGCTCCCCGGCCGACTCCATCACCGTGTAATACCTCGCGTACTGGCGCTGCTGTGCCTGTGGGCGGCGGCGTCCGCGCTGGTGGCGCAGAGGACGGGCCAGTGGGGATGGATGCAGGGCACGAACTCAGCGGGAGCGCCGGCCATCTACGGGACCAAGGGCGTGGCCACGCCGCAGAACGTTCCGGGGGCGCGCGACGGGGCGGCGACCTGGACGGACCAGAATGGGAACTTCTGGATGTTCGGCGGACAGACGACCGACGGCGCGGGGCACTTCTACTTCCTGAACGATCTGTGGATGTACTCGACGGTGACGAACGAGTGGACGTGGATGAGCGGAAGCTCCACTCCGAATGTGCAGAGCGTGTACGGAACGCAATGGACGCCGGATGCGGGGAACGTTCCGGGGGCGCGGGCGCACGTGGCCGCATGGACGGACTTTGACGGGAACTTCTGGATGCTGGGCGGGGACACGCGGGACGCGAACGGCGTGTACACGGAGTACAACGACCTGTGGCTGTACTCGGTGGACACCAACGAGTGGACGTGGATGGGCGGGGCAAACCAACCGAACGCGGCGGGGGTTTACGGTCGGCAGGGGAAGTTTTCGACGCGGCATGCGCCGGGAGCGCGCGACAGCGCCATGGCCTGGACGGACCAGGTCGGCGACCTATGGCTGTTCGGCGGGTCGGGGATGGACGCCAACGGCGTGCACGGGTACCTGAACGATTTGTGGCACTACAGCATCGCCACGGACGAGTGGACGTGGGTGAGCGGCAGTAGGACGGTGAACGGCACGGGCAACTACGGAACGCAATATGTGGCCGATGCGGCGAACACGCCGGGGGCGCGGGTTTACGGGACGACGTGGGTGGGCAAAGACGGAACGTTGTGGCTGTTCGGCGGGTACAACGGGTATGGCGACGGATGGGACACAGACCAGAATGATCTGTGGTCGTTCAGCACAGCGACCGGCGAGTGGACATGGATAGGCGGGCCACCGGGGTATGGGATGCAGGGCCTCTACGGGACGAAGGGGATGGCCGATGCGGGGAACTGGCCGGGAGCGCGCGACACGTCCGTGGGATGGGTGGACTCGTCGGGAAACCTGTGGATGTTCGGCGGCGAATCGGACAGCATCGGTTGGCCGGCGGACCAGTACAACGACCTGTGGATGTTCAACCAAAACACGGACATGTGGACGTGGGTGAGTGGGGAGAATGACATTGACTCAGCGGGCGTGTTCGGTTTGCCAGCGGTGTTCGATGCGGGCAACGAGCCACCGGCACGGGGCGCAGCTTCCGCATGGATGGATGTGGACGGGAACCTATGGTTCCAGGGCGGCTTCGGCATGGGCGGCAACGGATACCAATACAGCCTGAACGACATGTGGGAGTACTCATTCGAGGTGGTGCCGACGGCGACGCCGGTGATCACGCCGGACGGTGGTACGTACGAGACGGCGCAGGTGGTGAGCATTGCGGACAGCAATCCGCTAGCGGCTATCTACTACACGACGGACGGCAGCACGCCGACGGCGAACTCGACGCTGTACACTGGTCCGTTTCTGGTGAGCACAACGGAGACGGTGCAGGCAATTGGGGCGGCCATCATGCTGGGGACGAGCGCGACGGCGAGCGCGAGCTACATCATCGAACCGAAGACGGCGACGCCGCAGTTCACGCCTGGCGCGGGCACGTACGGCACGGCGCAGGCGGTGATTCTCACCGACACGACGCCGGGCGCGGTCATCCACTACACGACGGACGGGAGCACGCCGACGGCCAACTCGGCGGTGTACACGGGACCGGTGACGGTATCGGCGACCGAGACGCTGGCGGCGATGGCTGTGGCGCAGGGGCGCATGGCGAGCGCTGCCGGATGGGCGACCTACACGATACAGCACTCCATCAACGCGACGACGATATCGCTGAGCGGTACGCCGGCGGTGCAGTTCCTGAACCGGACGATGACCTTCACCGCGGCGGTGACGGGCAGCGGCGGCACTCCGACGGGGACGGTGACGTTCTTCGCCGACGGCAACGCGTGGGGCATTGGAACGCTGGTGAACGGGGTGGCTGTGTTCACGGGCGCGTGGGGCGTGGCCGGACAGCTCAACGTAACGGCGACGTACAACGGCGATGGAAACTTCGGAGGCTCAGCGAGCAACGTGGTGACGGAGACGCTGATTGACTTCGCGATGCACGCGGACACGGGGTTCGACGCGCAGACAATACATCACGGCGACACGGTGACGTACACCTTCACGGTGACGCCAGCAGGCGCGGATGTGTCGCCGGAGGAGGTTGACTTCAGCGTGGACGGTGCGCCGGGCGGGACGGGAATCACCTTTACGCCCAATGTGCTGGCAAAGGGTGCGGGGCATACGAGCATCACGCTGACGGTGAAGACCGCAGACACGCCGGGGCGGCCCGGGTATGGTGCGGAGAACCGCGGTGGGCCGGCGCTGGGACGGAGCAGCGGCGCGGTGGCGGTGTGCCTGCTGCTGGGCGTTGGGCTTGTGCCGCTGGGATGGAGACTACGGCGGCGCGGCGTGCGTCTGCTGGCGATTGTATTGCTGCTGGCGGCCGGAGCGATGGGGCTGGCGGGCGTGAGCGGCTGCGGCACCGGGTGGAACGTTCAGAACCTGAACCTGACCATCAACGCGCAGTCCGGCGGCCTGACGCACATACTGGCCATTCCCACCCTCACGGTGGAGTAGCAGTCAGCGCTGCGGTCCGTGCAACGAACCAACAACTATTGCATCTGGATGACAACGGCACTGTCTACGGGAACGTAGCAGTTGACGATGATGCCGCTGGTGACGGTACAGGTGTTAAGCGTGCCGGGCGAGTAGGCTCCAGCGGTGCTGACCGAACTGCCCTGGATGGTGACGCCGGTGGCGGCAGTGAGGTCGGGCGTAGTATTGCCGCTAGTAAGCTGCGTCATCAACATGAGTTTGGCGTAGCTGACGGGCGTGGCGAGATTGATGGTCAGGTTGAGGTTGTTGGTGGCGTCCTTGTTGACGACCATCAGGTTCTGCGCACCGCTTGCGGTCTGCACGGTGTAAGCGCTGACGTTGAGCGATCCGGCGCTGACCAGCGTGTTGTAGAGCGTACCGAAACCCATCTGCGAGAAGAGCAGCATGCCGTAGTAGGAGGGGTTGACGCTCTGCACGGAGGTGTTGGGTGTGTTGTTGGTGCTGCTGAAGGAGATGGGCTGGTAGCCGGTGGAGTTGTTGCTGATGCCGCTGATGTTGACGCCACTGGCGCCGCCATAGGCGAGCGTGAACATGTGGTCAAGGACCCAGAGGGCGGAGCCGTAGCCGTTGGATGTGCCGAGTGGGCCGGAGCTGCCGGCGCTGTTGAGCGAGTTGGTCTCTGACATGCGCCAGGGGACTCCGATATTGGTGGCGGTGCAAGTGAGGCCTGTGTCGTTGGAGCAGGAGCCTGGGCTGCCGATGTAGGTGGCGGCGTTGCTGTCGCCGACGACGCCGTCGCCGGTGTTGGCGGTGTTATTGGTGAGGGCGTTGGACGCAGGGCATCCGGAAGAGGTGGTGCAACTGGTGCTCAAGTTGTCGGGGTAGCTGATGAGATTGGCAGGCGTGGGGTTGGTGCCGCCGCTGAAGCGGTAGTAGTGCTGGGTCATGAGCGAGAACTTGCCGGACTCCGCCTGGGCGAAGGGCTCTGTCCATGAGGTCTCGTTGTTGCCGCTGGCGGGACCGGTGATGACAGCTGTGGGGACGGCGCTGACGACGGCGGCGCGGTAGGTGGCCCAGAGAGTCTCAAAGGAAGAAAGAGCGGCGCTGCTGGTGGTCCAGCCGGTGACGCCGTTGTAGGCATGGCCGCTGTGGTTGTAGTTGTCGCACTCGTTGCCAATCTCAATCATCGGGGCGGAGGCTCCGGCGGTGGAGAAGTCGCTGGCGACGTAAGAGATCTCAGCTTGGGCAAGCGCCGTGGTCTGCAGCGCGACGGGGGAGCAGCCGGTAAGGGAGGCGGAGGGACAGTTGGGCGAGCTCGAGCCGAGGTTGATGGCGTAGATGGTTTGCCAACCGGTTGCGGCCATGAAGCCTGCGAGAGAGTCAACGTCAGGCTTTTCAACGTAGTTGGAGTCACCGCCTGTGCCGGTCGCACTCCAAGTCATGCCGTCCACCTGGCTGCCGCCGATGCGCAGGACGGGCGGATTGGAGGAGCCGCCCGAGGGGGTCAAAAGCTTGAAGAGGTTGATGAGGCTGGTGTCCGCTGTGTTGAGCGCATAGGGAGTGGAGTTGACGATGGTCTTGCCGTAGGAGAAGCCACTGAAGCTGGAGGGCAGGGATCCTGCGGATTGTGAGGTGACGGTGACGGATGCGGCGGTCACGGTGCCGGAAGGTGTGGACTGCGGGTTGGAGACACCGATGGTGTAGGTGGCTGTGGCGGTGTTGCTGCCGGAGTCTGTGACCTGCACGGTGAAGGTGGCGGTGCCGATGGCGGCAGGTGTTCCGGAGAGGACGCCTGCGGAGCTGAGGCTGAGGTTGATGGCAGTGAGCGAGCTCTGTCCGGAGGTGATGCTCCAAGTGCGTCCGGAACCAGTGCCACCGGTGGCTGCGAGTGTGGCGGAGTAGGACTGGCCGTAGGTGGGGCTGGTGAGGCTGGCTGTGGTGATGGCGAGCGATGAGGAGGACTGGCCGGTCCCGGTGAGCGGCACGTATACGTTGGAGGAGGAGTTGGCGATGGAAAGGTTAGCGTAGCGGAGGCCAGTGGCTGTGGGCGTGAAGGTCACGGTAAGGGAACAGGCGGTGTAGGCGGCCAGCGAGGTGGAGCAATTGTTGCTGGCGATGGCGTAATCGCCGGGCGAGGTTCCGGTGAGGGAGGCGCTGAGGGAAGTGATGGTGGAGCTGCCGGTGTTCTGGAGTGTGATGGTCTGCGCGGCGGATGTGAGGCCGACATTGGTGGCAGCAAAGGTGAGGCTGGTGGGCGTGGAGACCAGCGCGTTGGTGTAGAGGGCGACGGACCAGTTGGGCGGCGGTGAACTGAGCGCGGGCGAGAATGGCGCACCCAGCGACGGAGCAAGGCCGAAGAGTGCCAGCAGGTTGGTGGAGGGCGCGTTGTAGAGATTGGACAACGTTTTGATGGTGTTGGTGGGAGTGCTGCCCGTTGTGGCGTCGGTGAAGAGGTTGCCGCAAGCACTACCGTCGCCGGCGACACCGCCGGTGGAGTTGATGCAACTGGCCAGGATGTTGCCCATGAGGTTGATTTGCGAGGTGGGCACGCTATAGCCAGTGGG
>Ga0316225_1001571_pt1 | contig 21196 bp, 18 predicted proteins | sample TBH18015metaG_FD_206010 | JGI IMG/M metagenome (GOLD analysis project Ga0316225, IMG submission 206010) | Freshwater microbial communities from Trout Bog Lake, Wisconsin, USA - TBH18015 | ecosystem: Environmental > Aquatic > Freshwater > Lake > Hypolimnion/Profundal zone | place: USA: Wisconsin... | reverse complement strand
CGCTTCCGGCGGTTTGGTTTCGTAGCTCGCCCAGGCACCGGGCCCGCGCAGGCGGCCCAGGCCCGTCTGCCGCAACATTTCCGCATCGGCCGGGGATAATTTCCCGGCGGTGCGGCCTTCGATCCGGCCCAGGGCATACAACTCCCAATCGTTGGGCGCCGTGTGCAGCGATCCCGGCAATAGCGGATGGGCCTTGAGCGAACCCGGCTCCACGAGCGACGCGGTCACCAGCAGCACCAGTTCCGTATCCTGCTGCTGGTAGCGCACCGACCGAAACAGCGCCCCCAGCACCGGCAGGTCGCCCAGTCCCGGCACCTGCGAACTGCGCGCTGTGGTCTCCTGGCTGATCAAACCGCCCAGGGCGAAGCTCTGGCCATTGCACAATTCGATGGTCGTTTCCGCTCGCCTGGTGAGAATGGCGGGGATATTGAAACCCTGGATTTCCACCGATCCCGTACCGCTGGATAATTCGCTAACCTCCGGGGCCACGTGCAGACGGATGCGGCCATCGCCCAGCACCGTGGGCACGAAACGCAGCTTCACGCCGAACTCCTTGTAATCGATGCTGATCGACGTGCCGCTGGTGCCACCGCCCTGCACCACCGGGATGGGAAATTCACCGCCGGCCAGGAAATTGGCCTCCTGGCCGCTCAGGGCGACGAGGTTGGGCTCGGCCAGCACCCGGATGTACTGGTTTTCTTCCAGGGCCTGGATGAAGAACTCCAGGTTGGCGTCGGGGAATCCGCCAAAAAGCGTGGCCGCCGGGCTTATAGTCGTGTCCGAAAGAAATGTAAACGGAACCTTCGCCCCGGTGGCGCTGGCCCCGGAAGCCGTCCCGATGCTGATGGGATTGAGCGGGCCGCCGCCGTCGGCGCCCACGGTCGAAGCCCCGAAGAAACTGCCCCCGGTCTGCACGGCATTGATTCCCATGGTGCGGATGGCGGTACGGCTGGCTTCGGCCACCATCACCTTGATCTGCACCTGCTGCACCCCGGTCAGAGTGGTCATGTCCACGTACTTGACCTGGGCCATCTCCAGGAACCGGTGCAGGGCCGCGGCATCCTCGGCGCGGTCCAACTTGCCGCTCACCACCAGGACATCGTGCGACATTTCCACCTTCAACTGCACCGCCGGCAGCAGTTTGACGATCTCGCTCCGCAGCCATTCCCGGTCCACGCCAACCACCACAGTCGCCTGGATCGGTTGCTCGCCTTCACCCCACAGCAGCAGATCCGTCGTGCCGGCCCCTTTGCCCGAGATCATCAACTCCGTCGGGCTGATGGCATGGACATCGGCGATCTTGGGATCGGTGACCGATACCTGCTTAATAGGGGTCTTGGAGTGAATCAGGGTCGTATGCCCGGCCAACACCGTGATCGGCGGCAATTGCAATGCCGACTCCAAAACAGTGGCGGTGGCCGGAAAAGTGGTCGGGGCGGGCTGCGCCCCGGCGGGCGCTGTCGCCACCAACAGCCCCAGGCCCAGCATTGCCGTCTGGAAAAACAACCGTGGCGAGGCAAAAATTCCCTGGAAATTCATGGTTTTTGTCCCGGTTGAGTTGTCGGCAAGGCGAAGGTTTGCACCTCCACGGTGCCGCCGTGCATCACAATCAGATCCCAATGGGGGCGGTCCACAGACTGAGTGGCCGGCCCGGCCACCGCCGCCGCCACCGGCGGTTTGGAGCCATCGGTGGTCACCTCGTCACCGGTGATGTTGTGCAGAAAAATTGTGTCTTTGTCGGCGCTGCTGGCATCACCGGGATTACGCAGGGCCAGCGAGAGCGTGCCCAGTTCCATGCCCAACTGCAGCAATTTGGCCTGCCGGGTATCGACCAGCAGGTAGATGCGGTGCTTGGCGCTGTTGGACGATGATCCCGCCTGGTCGCGCTCGGCGGCGGTTTTTCCCGGCGACACCACCGTTTCATGCTCGATGGCCAGCACTTCCATGTTTTCCAGGAGTATCCTGGTGACGGCTTCATGCCCGCGCTCTCCGGCGCCTTGGGCATCGCCCTTGAGCGATACCAGCACATCCACCATGCTGCCGGGAAACATCAGTCCTTCCAGGCAGGCATAGTCATTCACGGAAATGCCCACCGCCCGCTTGCCCTGGGGAATCACCGCCGCCAGCACCCGGGAACCTTTCTCATCAAAAAAATGGCTCTTGCGGAAAAAATGCCCCGCCGCCACCGATTCCTTGAGGACTTTGCCCACCACCTCCGCGGCGCTGCTCACAAAATCACTGGGCGCTTCGTCGCGTGGCATAGTGCGACCGCGAATCACCGCCCCGTCCACGACGCTCATCGCCGTCACATCGCTATCGGCGTACAAAACCGTAACCTGGGGAACTTCCTTGGTTGCGGCGCTGGCCTGGGTTGAAGGTTGCGTGGCAATCACTACCGGACCCGGGCGCAACCCCATCACCAGCAGCGCCGCCGCCCCCGCCGCCACCACTCCCAGCAACACCAAAGCTCCTATGAGTAGCTTCATGCCATTCTCCCAAAAAAAGCCTTAGGGGCCTTCCTTTACCATGGAAACCGTGGCGCTGAGTGTGGTCGGCACCGGCAGCAGGGAGAAATTGGTTATGGTGATATTGCTGTAAGTCACGGCAATCTTCACCGAGACCGAACTGCCCGTCGCCGCGGTGGAAAAATCTGAAGGCGTGAAGGTCGTCGTGTACCCGCTGCTGGACAAACCGTACCCGGACATCAGGGTGGTAATCTCACTGGTGACCTGGGTATCGGTCGAATACGCAAGGGCGGCAATCCGCGCCGCCTGCCTGGCAGCATTGACTATTTGCTGCTGCTTAAGAAACAGCCAGCCATACTCCACCGCTCCCAGGGTTATCAGCAGCAGCAGTGAAAGCGATATAGCCAGTTCCACTAAAGCAGTGCCCCGCGGGCGGCCCAACGAACTGTACAACAATTGTTTCATGGCTGCACCTTTAGCAGGTATTCGCGCAGCGCGACGATGCAGACTCCCAGAAATATTGCCAAACCGTAAGGCATAGTCAACATGTTCTTGGTGTTTGGCAGCACCGACTGATCTTCGGAGAATTTGCGGCGGGCCAGAACCGACCAGACGAGTCCCAACCCGATCAGGAGAATATTATTGAAGACCCCGCGTGACCTCCGCTTGCATGCCGCCCAGGCCAGACCCATCACCATGCCACTGAGGCAAACCGCCACCAACACTTGACAACCAGGGCGGAATCCCAACCAGGCGCCCACGGCGCCCATCAGCTTGGCATCCCCGGCGCCGCCTCCGGCGACCAGGAACAACACTATATACGGCAGCGCCAGCAGCCCCGCCGTACCCGCCGACTCTCCCAACCCACCCAGGCCGCCCCAATATCCGCTCCACACCAAGCCCGCGACAAACAGCGGCCCGGTAAGCCAGTTGGGAATGCGCCGGCAGCGCAAATCCACCAGAGCCGCTAACAGTGAAGCGCCAATAACGACGATCCACGGTAGCGACAAATGCTGTCCCACTGGCAGTGGAGCGCCCAGTATGGCGCTCCACTGCTGCGGTGAATTATATCCAACTAGCGAGGTCAAAATAGGTATCTACCTCACTGTAACTCCAGTTTGCATAGCCACTTAGGTCGTGGCTGTCTGGAGGGCGTTGAACTTGTTCGTCACATTCGTGCCGAGGCCGGTAATCACGGCGACCAGGCCGGCGACGATGAGCGCAGCCACCACGGCCCACTCCACGGTTTCCATACCACTGTCGTTACGAACAAAACGCTGCAAAGTTTTCAACATCGACATAATCTGTTCCTTTCTCAATTAAATCAAGCCCAAGACGTTGGGAAACGGCCGATGGCACGCACCACTCACGCCGTTTCCCAACGTCGTGAAACTCTTTGACAACGAAGCGATCTTCAAGTCGTAGCCGTCTGCAGGGCATTGAACTTGTTGGTCACGTTGGTGCCAAGTCCGGTAATTACCGCCACCAGGCCGGCGACGATGAGCGCGGCCACCACGGCCCACTCCACAGTTTCCATGCCCTGCTCGTTCGAAGCGAAACGCTGTAATGTCTGTAAGAATGACATGTCCAGTTCCTCTCGATGCGAGAGTGTCTGCGTCTCCGAACCGCCAATGGCACGCGCCATCGTACGCCCTTCCCGACGCCGTAAATATATCTACTCATCAGGTCGTGGCGGTCTTCAGGAGGTTAAACTTGTTGGTCACGTTGGTGCCCAGACCGGAAATCACCGTCACCAGGCCGGCGACGATCAGAGCCGCCACAACGGCCCATTCCACGGTTTCCATGCCACGATCATCAGAAACAAAACGCCGCAAGGTATTCACAAACAACATATTGAACTCCTCTCGTTGCCAAATCTGTCCCGGAACAACCAATGGCACGCGCCATTAACGCCGTTCCTGACCCAGCTAAATCGGGCGAAACGGCTTGGTACATTAGGTCGTGGCGGTCTTAAGGGCATTAAATTTGTTGGTCACGTTGGTGCCCAGGCCGGAAATCACCGTCACCAGACCAGCGACGATCAGAGCGGCCACCACGGCCCATTCCACGGTTTCCATGCCACGATCATCAGAAACAAAACGACCGATCAGCGAAAAGATACGCATAGCACGTCCTTTCTTCAGGCGATACGCTCCTGGCTGCCCTCTGTTCCAGCAACCCTGAGGAAAGACCTGAACCAAGTAGGCCAGCGGGGGCAGCCGCACAAAAGCGACTAATCACCCGCACTAACCACACGAGACAACGTGTCCCGTGATCTGGTTACCTGTTATGGGGAGCGCCATGCTCGGGGGGAGAGTTGGATAGCCAACCTTCGGCTAGATCGGTGATCAGCAACACTTTGCTTGTCACCATCAAATCAAAATCCCTTACATTCAAGTGGTTTGCGTCAGACTTGTCATTAAGCCTTTCCGACCACTTGGATGACTGTTTTATTATAGCCCATGCCGGACCCCGCGCCAAGGAAAAAATTTCAAGAATTGCTTGGGTAACTGTAATGACGATGTAATATCGAGATATGACTAACACAGTCTCGCTCCAAACTGGGGCGGTTTCCTCGGCGTCTACCCATCGCCTACCAGCCATTGCCGCTTTAGGCGCATTAGGGCTGGTCATGGCTGTGGCAATGGCGCAAAACAACATCATCGATCTCGATGTCTACCACCAAATGTCCCTGGTTCGTGCCGCCCTCCGGCAGGGACACATGCCCATGCTGGACCTCTTCGCCTACACCTCCAAGGGCGGCCCCTCGGTACACCATGAATGGGGTAATGGCGCCATCATCTACGCGGTCACCAGCCTCGCCGGCGCGGCGGGGGTGCTGATTCTCAAATACCTCCTGGCTATTTCCATTGTGTCCCTGGCTATATATATAGCCCGCCGCCGGGGCGCGGCCGGGACGGCCCTGTGCATCTGTATCCCCTGCGCTGTGAAGATCATGGGCATGGGCTTCTCCACGGTTCGCGCCGGCATGTTTTCCATGCTCATGCTGGCCATCCTGCTCCTGTTTCTGGATCAGGACCGCCGCGGCCGCAAATCATGGCTCTTTTTCTGGCTGCCGCTCTACGTGATATGGCTCAACATTCACCCCGGTTTTGTGCTGGGTATAGCTGTCGTTGGCTTGTACTGGCTGGAAAGCCTCCTGCGGTCAAGGCCACACCGGCATATCCTGGTTCTGGGGCTGCTTATGGCGGTCCTGGTCCTCATCAACCCCTACGGCATCCATTACCCCCGGGCGGTCTTGAACGCTATTTTCGTCATGCCCTCGATGCCCATCGAGGAATGGGAGCCGATATGGAGTTCCCCATCCCGGGATGTCGCCCTGGTGTTCCTGGTAACGGCACTGGTGGCGGCTTATGCCGTGCTGCGAGCGGGATGGCGCCGCTGCCAGGGGGCTCTTATCCTTTTGGTTTTCGCGGTTGCCGGCATGCAGCACGTGCGGCATTGCCAGCTCTATGCCCTGGTATGGCTTGGTTATGTGCCGGGATGGTTTTCCCTTACGCCACTGGCGACAGGCCTGGCCGGCGCCTGGAACCGGCACCCGCGCATCGCCACGTTGGCCTGGCTGGCTTTGGCCGTCGCCCAGATTCCCTCCCTTTTGACCCTCGCACCCTTTACCCTGGAGGTGCCGGTCCTTGCCGATCCCGCCCACATCACCGGGAGTTTGATCTACCCCATCGGCGCGGTTGACTACCTGCGCAAGCAGAATTTTTCCGGCCACCTCATGACCCACTACAATGAGGGCTCCTATGTCATGTGGGAACTGGGACCGGCCGTCAAAATTGGCCTCGATAGCCGGGGCGATATTGGTTATTCCGCCTCTTTCATCCACGAGATATACGCCTTCTATCTCGGCAGACCCGGCTGGCAGGATACCCTCAACCGCTACCCCTCCGACCTGATATTGATGCAGCGTTCATGCCGCCTGGCATTGCGTATGGAGAAAGAACAACACTCCTGGAAGCTCGTCTACCGCGACGACGCCTTTGAGCTATGGGCCCGCCCGGGACTAAGCCTGCCCATCGCCGACAACCGCGGCCAAGCCCTCCATGGCCTGTTCCCTTGATGGGTGCTGGCATGCTTTCCCTTTCCTCTTCCACTTTTCTCATCGTCTTGCCCTCCGCCGCACCGGACCTTACTATACTTAAGATCGGTGACCAAACTCCGGAGGCTCCCGCATGCGTGACTTGACGCGACGACTGGTGATCGGCTCCATCGCCCTGTGCCTCAGTTGCGGCGCCGCCATGGCGCGGCAGGGAACCCTCGCCACCAGGGATGGCCACAACTACGAAGGTGACATCACCGAAAAAGAAACCGTCGTCACCATCAACATTCACGGCATCGAAACCACCATTTCTCGCGATGACATCGTGGGGCCCATCCAGTATTCCACGCCCATCCAGCAGCAGTACCAGGACCGCCTGGCCAAACTGCCCAAGGATTCCGATGCCCCGGGCCACCTGGAACTGTCCCGCTGGCTCTTTGACAATCACCAGTACGACCTGGCCCGCATCGAACTGAATACCGCGCTGAGCATCGACCCGCATAATGCCGCTGCCGGCGATTTCGCCAAAATCCTCGAAAGCCAGATCCACCTGGAACAGATGCACCCGGCCGTCCCGCCCAATCCTCTGGGGCCATCGACCACCACGCCACCCCGGCCCGGCCCGGGCGACCGCCGCTATCTTACTGCCGACGATGTCAACATCATTCGCCAGATGGAGTGGGCCAGAAAAGACGCCTCCGTTAAAGTTCGTTTCGACAATGACGTCCGCAAGCACTACCTCCAGTTCTCCAACGAAGTGGAGAAGGAATTCAACCTCCTGGCCCCCACCGATCAGGCCCTGCGCATTCTGGAACACCGCGATCTTCCCGAAGGCCTGCGCAAGGATGTGCGGATCCTGACCGATCCCGCACCGCTGCTGGAATACCGCCGATCCATCCAGCCGATGGTTCAGGCCGGCTGCGCCACCTCCAATTGCCACGGCGGCAGCAGCGCCGGCAAGTTCTTCCTGTACCCCAGCGTCGAAAACGACCAGGCCACCCTCACCAACTTCTACCTGCTGAACCAGTACCGGCAGACCATCGATGGCGTCGAACGCCGGGTAATCGACCGCACCTATCCTGACAAATCTCTCCTCGAACAGTACGCCCTGCCCGCCGATCAGGCCGAGTTCCGTCATCCCGAAGTTCCCAAGGGCACGCCCTGGCGCGGGATTCCCGGCCCCTTCAAGAATAAAACCGAAGCGGGATATAAGCGCGTATCCGATTGGATGGGCTCATTGATTCCCCAGCAGCCGGAGTACGGCATCACCTTCACTGCCGACCGCCCCCCCCAAGCCGTCGAGCCGTCCCATACCCGCCCCGGAGCCGCCCCTGAAAAACCCTGAGGCCACCACTCGTGCCGCCACTGATGTTTCTGGCCCTGGTGCTTGCCCTTACCGCCGCGACTATGGTGGCGAGTCTGGCAGTTCGCTGCCGCCGCATGTCCCTCCTGCGCAGGCTCTGCCGGCAATGGAGCATGAACTATTCGCCGCGCGACCCCTTCAACCTGACTCCAAAAATCGCCGCTTCCTTTCCTGTGCCCGGCGCCGCCGACCTGAATGTTGTTGACGTCGTTTATCGCCAGGAGCCACACTGGTATCGCTACCTGCTCACTGTGGAATACACGCAGGGGGTTCTCCGGGCTCAGCGGCGGCGCCGCTGGGCCGTAAGCCTCAGCGAGCAACGCGATCCCCTCCACGGCAATGCCCCCACGATACTAACCCCAGCACCCCAGCACTTATCACTCCTCCAACAGTACGCCTGGCTACATGACCGGCTGTAGGAAAAAGCAGGCTTTCACCTTGCACATTTCTTATTACGCCTTCGCTGTAGCAGTCCCATTACCGCCAGGCCCAGCAACCCCAGGGACGCTGGTTCCGGAAGCATAACAACTCGGAACCCCACCAGGTTGCTCACGCTGGCCGGGTCGTCATTGTAACTGTCATCAGACTGCGCGTAAGAGTCGGGATCCAGATACGACCCGCCACGGAATCCTCGATTCGAATCGTCAATGATCGATTCGTTCCACTGAAACACGTTGCCGCTTTGGTCGGACGTGCCGTAATAGCTCGGGTAGGCATAGGATCCCACGGCAGTGGTGTCCCCCACCGAGCCGTTGTAATTGGCCTGTCCAGTGGTGATGGAATTGCTCTGCGTGGCATACAGCCAGTACCCGCCGGCCCCGGAGTTGAGGGCGGGGCTGTAATACGCCGCCTTATACCATTCATTTTCGTTGGCTACCGCCCAGGCGGTTGCGGAATTGCGCGTCACGGTGTTGTTGGTAATGCCGTCGGCAGTAAGCGTGTAGGCGCCGGTTTCGGTGGTGCCGGCCCCTTCCGACCCTGCCGGCTGTCCATTTTGCAGCCAATTCGCAAAGCGCGCCGCGTCCCAGAACGAGACGTAGGTCACCGGATTATTTCCGCGCCCGCCGGTAACGCTATAGGTATACCCGCCGGAGACAGGAGTCTGAATTATACCCGGCGCCCCGTTGGTCGTGCCGGCCATATTGCCGTTGTACAAGCCTTGCGGATCGGATGATGTGGCCACGGCGTTCAAAAAGGCCGTGTACTGGCTGGAGGTCACATCGTTGGCGCCAATTCTATAATTGTAATCCACTTCCCCGTAACCGCTCGTATCCGGCGCATTGCCGGCGTTGCCGACCGGAACGGTGGGAACGCTGATACCGCCCCAAGCCATTCCCGCTCCCAGCAGCGGCAGGCACAGTGTCGCCACACATTTCACAGTCTTTCGAAGATTTTCCGGCATTCCCATCTTCTCTCCTCTGATTGGCGCTGATCCCGCCAAAGGCGCTCAGTCCAAGGCCCAAGCTGCCTTCGCAAGGCGTAATCTACCCCTGCCTCTCCCGCCTCGTCAAGGGAAAAAGATGGCTTGGCGCTACTACCCTACGCCTATTTCTTGGGGGTGATCAGCACAAAGCGCGATCCCTCGCGGCTGACGACATAGAGCCGTATATCCTTGCCCGGCCCGACCTTTTCCAGGGCGTCGCGGACATCCTGGGCGCTGCCGATCTCCTGTTTTTCCACTTTGGTGATGACATCCCCAGGCGCCAACCCGGCTTCCGCCGCCGCCGATTTGGGTTCCACATGGGTGATCAACGCGCCGCCCTTAAGTTCCGGTACGCCAAACCGCTGGGCCATGTCATCCGTCAGCGTGTTTAACCTCATGCCCAGAACTTTGGCGCCGCCGTCGCCACGGCCCGCCGGACCCTTCAAATCGCGCAAGCCCATTGACGCCACTTCCTCCGGTTGCTCGCCGATCTTGATGGTCACCTCCTGCGCTTTGCCATCACGGAAAACCGTCAGCTTGACGTCCGTGCCCGGGGCTGTGGCGGCGATGGCATTCCGCAGACGTTCCACGTTATCCACGTCCTTGCCGTCCAGAGCGGTGATAATATCGCCCGCCTTGAGCTTGCCGGTGGCCGGTGTATTGGGGAAAGTCTGCTCCACCAATACGCCTGTGGTCTTGTCGTAGCCGAAGCTCTTGGCCAGCGGCTGATCGGTGGATACATCCTTGATCCCCACGCCCAGCCAGCCGCGCGTCACCTTGCCTTTGTCTTTCAACGTCTGGTAAATGGCCTTGGCCTGGCTGGAGGGAATGGCAAAGCCTATGCCTTGGAAACCGCCGTCATGCGAGGCGATGGCGGTATTGATCCCCACCACGTCGCCGCGCAGATTCACCAGCGGACCGCCACTGTTGCCGGGATTGATGGGGGCATCTACCTGGATGAAGTTCTCATATCCCATGTCGCCCAGAATGTGCGCCTGGCGGTTGAGAGCACTGACGATCCCGTGGGTCATCGAGCCCACGTAGCCGAACGGGCTGCCGAAGGCCAGGATCCAATCGCCCTTTTGCAATTGATCGCTGTCGCCCCATTTGCCGCAGATCAGATGCTCGGCCTGGATCTTTATCACCGCCAGATCGCTCTTGGGATCGGCACCCACCACCTTGGCATTTTTGATCTCCCGCCCATCGGCCAGCGTGACCACCATCTCCTCGGCCCCGCCGGCCACGTGGTTGTTGGTCACTATGTAGCCCACGCCCCCGTCAACATCCATGATTACGCCACTGCCGGTGCCAACCTGAACCTGGTTGTCGGAATTGTCCGGCGTCTCGGGCAGATCAGGCATGTCAGGCAATTCGGGCATGGCTCCCGGGGGCAAAAATCGCCGTAAGTTCATCCCGCGCGGCGCGGACACGGTCTTCTTGACCTCGATGTTGACCACCGCGGGCGAGACCACCTTGCCGACATCGCGGAAGACGCCGGCCAGGTCCTCGGCTCCCTTCAGTTGTTCCCGGGTAACCTGAACATCCTTCTCGGCGCGGGCAAACTGAATGTCCTTGACGAAGTGGTAGCCAAAGATACCCGTGAGTGCGAAAACACTGGAAAGCACCATGACCGACAACGATCTACGCCAGGGGTTCATCTTAATTTCTCCTGTAAGGTGGACGTACCGGCCCACCATAATTTCTATTTCAATCGGCGTTCCATTTTTTCGTCGCCTTCCAGAAAAGCGGCCTTTTCCCTGGGCGGCATAACATAATCATGCGCCGGCGTTGGGTATGCCCCGGTCTGGACTGCGGTTACGTACGCTGCGAAAGCCTCACGCAAGGGTTCGCTCATCTCCGCCAAAGTGGGAACGAACCGCGGACGATGCGGGGTAAGACCAAGCCCATCCTGAGTCACAATGACACTGGCGTGACATTCTGACCCAGCACCACATCCGATGATTGGCACAGTAGTCTGTTCCATAACCGCATGCGCCACTTCCGGAGGCACCGCTTCCAGCAAGATAGCCGCTACCCCGGCCTGCTCCATTTGCAAAGCCAATGCCACTATTCCCGCCGCTTCGCCGGCCGTGCGCCCCTGGAACCGATACGACCCGACCAATCCCACCGACTGCGGCTTGAGGCCGATATGGGCCACCGTTGCCACGCCAATATCAGCCAGGGCCCGCATCAGCCTGGCATGCCCGGCGGCAACCTCCAATTTGACAGCGTCGCACCCGCTCCGCTTGACCATCTGGCAAACATTGCGCACGCCTTCACTTACGCCCATCCCGTAGGAGCCGAAGGGCATATCGGCCACCAAAAAGCACAGTGGCGCTCCCCGCCGCACCGCAGCGGTCAATTCGATCATGAAATCCAGGGCTACGGGCAGCGTTGAATCGTAGCCGAGAATGACATTGGCCGCCGAATCCCCCGCCAGCAGCGCCGGCACCCCCGCCTCCTGCATCAGCCGCGCGGTGGTGAAATCGTAGCAGGTCAGCATGGCCATCTTGGGCCCGCCCTCCCGTGCCGCGCGCAGGTCCGCAAGATTCATCTTCTTACTCAAGGGCGTTCCGCAAATTCGCATGTGAACATTATAGCCCAGAAGGGCTGGGGACTATAGAGGATGGCAGCCCCATGTTTGACAGGCCGGCCATTGCGCCTATACTTCGTTACTTGACGAATCAACGGAGTAGCTTATGCAACAATTTCTGACCCTTGCCGCGGCCATGTCGGACCAAACCCGCGTGCGTGCCTTGATGGCCCTGCGCGGCGGGGAACTGTGCCTTTGCCAGATCATAGAGCTGTTGGGCCTGTCGCCCTCCACGGTCTCCAAGCACATGGACCTGCTGTACAGCGCCGGGTTGGTTGCGCGGCGCAAGCAAGGCCGCTGGCAGTATTTCCGCCTGGCCGGCAAGGATGCGCCGCCCAACGTGCGCCAGGGCCTGGCCTGGGCCCTGCGGGCGTTGGCCGCCGAGCCGATCCTGGCCGCCGATGTCCGGGCATTGTGCACCGTCCGCAAGATGGATCTCAAGGAAGTGACAGTATGCTATCGCGGAAACTGAAAATCCTCTTCCTGTGCACCGGCAACTCCTGCCGCAGCCAGATGGCCGAAGGGTGGATGCGGGCGCTCAAGGGCGACGCGATTGAGGCCTATTCGGCCGGGATCGAAAGCCACGGCTTGAATGCCAATGCCGTCAAGGTGATGGCCGAAGCCGGGGTGGACATAAGCCAGCAGCAGTCCAAGACCACCGACGCCGTCCGGCACGTGGATTTTGATTACGTGATTACTCTCTGCGGCCACGCCCACGAAACCTGCCCGGCTTGGCTGGGCAGCAAGGCCAAGGTTCTCCACGTTGGCTTTGACGATCCTCCGGCCCTGGCCAAAACCGCCGGCAGCGAGGAAGAGGCTCTGAATCACTATCGCCGGGTCCGCGACCAGATCGCCGCTTTCGTGCGGAAGAACATTCAGATGCACACAGATGGACACAGATAGATACGACCAGTTTCGTCGCCTTGGCCTTGGCCGGACTAAGAATCTATCTCCGAACCCAATGACTCCGCGATGGGTCGGCAATGGCCCAGATGCGAGGCGGAGGATCGAAGCGTATCTGACAGAGGACGATACGTTGAGGTCCGACAACGAAGCCGATGGGCCATTGCCAACCCACCCTCCGGGCGAGGCATCTTGCGCCCGCACTCGTCGTCGTTCCTCCTCGCTGTATCTCTCCATTGATACGCCTCGTCGTCGCTCCTTGATTGCAGGCGAAATATGCATCGTCGCGGGGCCATTGGGTTCTGAGATAGATTCTAATCCAGGGTAGCTTGGGTTCGGTATTGTGGAGCTGGCCAAATGTATCTGTGTGCATCAGTGGTCATCTGTGGCTACCGCTTCTTCCTCTTCGTGCCATTGGGGTTGATCCGTTTTTTCGATTGTCGGGCCCATTCGTTAAGGTGACGCATGACCGGTATTGCCAATAAATTGTCGTTTCTCGACCGCTACCTGACCCTGTGGATCTTCCTGGCCATGGCCGCCGGGGTTGGGCTGGGTTACGCCTTGCCCTCGTCGCAGAGCTTCATCCACCGCTTCGAGTGGGGAACCACCAACATCCCCATCGCCATCGGCCTGATTCTCATGATGTACCCGCCGTTGGCCAAGGTGCGCTATGAGGAACTGGGCGATGTATTCCGTAACCTCAAGGTGCTGGGCCTGTCACTGGCGCAGAACTGGATCATCGGGCCTATCCTCATGTTCGGCATGGCGGCGTTGTTTCTGCACAACCATCCCCAATACATGATCGGGCTGATAATGATCGGTCTGGCGCGGTGCATAGCCATGGTCATCGTCTGGAACGCTCTGGCCAAAGGAGACAGCGAATACGCCGCCGGGCTGGTGGCCTTCAACAGCGTGTTCCAGGTGCTATTCTACAGCGTCTATGCCTGGCTGTTCATCAAGGTGATTCCCCAGGCCCTGGGCCTGTCGCTGGGGGATGTGGACCTGTCGCGAATCACCATGGCCAGCATTGCGCAAAGCGTGTTCATTTACCTGGGCATTCCGTTCCTGGCGGGGATGCTCACGCGCCTGGGGCTGGTCAAGAGCCGGGGACGCGACTGGTATGAGAAGCGTTTCATCCCGCGGATCAGTCCCATCACCCTGATGGCCCTGCTTTTCACCATCGTGGCCATGTTCATGATTCAGGGCGACAAGATCGTACGCCAGCCCTGGGACGTTCTGCTGATCGCCATTCCTCTGTTAATCTATTTCGTAGCGATGTTCCTGTTGAGTTTCTGGATGGGGCGAAAGGTCGGCGCGGACTACGCCAAAACCGCGACCATCGCCTTCACCGCGGCCAGCAACAATTTCGAACTGGCCATCGCCGTGGCGGTGGCCGTCTTCGGCATCAACCATGGCGCGGCCTTCGCCGCCGTCATCGGTCCCCTGGTGGAGGTTCCGGCCCTGATCGGATTGGTGAACGTCTCCCTCTACTTCCAGCGCCGGTATTTCGGCGGGCATTGTGAAACCGGCCATGGATTGCCGATGGCCCCAACGGGACCAGGGATAGCAGCCACCATGAACCCGGACACAATTATTGGGGAAAACTGCAATCCAAGCACCGGACGCCCGGACGCACTACCTGAGCAAACGGCTGGAATCTCCTGGCCATAATGTTACCCTTACACTGGGTGTATCCTTAAAGACAGGAGCGTGACTATCATGCGTACGTCAATGGAGTTAACCGTTGTCTTGCTTGCTCTGACAGCGACGGTGGGTCTGGGAGCGGATGGAGGGAAGAAGCCCAAGTACACCGGTGCGCCCGGGGCAGATCTGTCCAAGCCGATTATCTGGGGCAACGAGTGCGCGACGGCGGACGGTGGAGGCTTGAGATTCGGGGGGATAGACCAAAAGGCGGATGACGGCGCCGCCCACACGGAAGTCAAGGTCGATGGCCAATGGGTTTCCATCATAGATGAGCTGCGGAAAGGCAACCCGAGGAAAGGGTATCTGCAGGGATCCAGGGCCTTTGCCGCCGCGGCCAAGCTCAGGTTGGCCGGCGATCGGTTTGCGTACCTGGATGGCAAGGCTCCGGCGGCAGCGGCCGGGGCCGGGCAAACACTGGAGGAGCAATGGCATACGCTGGCCGTCGCCAATCCAAGCGAGGTCAATGATGCCGATACGCTGGTAAAGGCCGCCCGCCAACTGGTCGGCGCGGGGATAAATCTGCTGGGCACGACTTCATCGGAGTATCATTCGACAACTGCGGAGCAGATGAACGCGGCTCTGGCGGCGTGGGTGATGTTCGACCAGGCGGCCGATCTGCTGGATTGCGAGCCGGCGCCGCGGGCCATCGCGCCGATCGCCTATGACGCCAAGACCAAGCTGTTCGTCATATTCGGGGGCGACCACCTGGATTACATGAGCAACGATACCTGGGTCTTCGACCCTTCCCGGAAGCGATGGGAACAGCGGCATCCCAAGACCGCGCCGCCGCCACGAGCCAACCATACGCTCAAAGCCGAGGGCGACGGCAAGGTCAAGCTTTCCGGCGGAATCGGCTATAACAACACGGATATCGGATACATGGGCCCAGCGTACCAGTTCCTCGATGACGGAGACTGGACTTACGATATCGGGGCCGATACCTGGACCAGCGACGGGGGCGGGGCGGGGGTGAGCCCGGACCAACGGGCCTACCGCACTTACCCCGGAATGGCGCCGGAGAGCTTCCTCAAAGGCGACAAGCCGGACGCCGCGGCCAACGAGGCGGTCCTCAAGGGTTTGCCGGTCAATACCTGGGTGGCGATGCATCCACCGGTGAGACCGAAGGTTAACCGCGACTGGGGCTCGGCGTGCATCGCTCCCGACAAGGATGTGCTGCTGCGCTGGTCGGGCGGGCATTGCGCCCACGGCGGCAGCGATGTGCCGATGTACCATTTCGCCACCAACCGCTGGGAGATGCCTTTCCCGGTGGAGCTTCCCCTGGGCCAGTGCTACAGCAACACCAGCTATCCGGAAGGGTTCAACTTCAACCGCCGACCCTGGGTCAGCGGACACACATACAAGAATTTCGGGTATGACCCGGTGGGCAAGGTCATGGTGTTCACTGGACATAGCCCGTGGTTCTACATGTTTGATCCGGCGGTCGAAGACTGGATCGGCCGGGGCGAAAAACCGGCAGCCATGTGCTACGGAGGCTGTTTCTATACCCTCACGGTCTGCGCCACGGATAAGAGTCTCTACTGCTGGGGCGGCCGCAACAACGGCACCATGCACTTGTGGAACAGCGCCATGAAGGACTGGGAGCCCCTGAAGGTTACAGGCGCGGTTATGCCACATCCGGAAGTTGATCACTGCGGCTTGGCCGCCGACTGCAAACGCGACCGGCTGATACTCTTGCCCAAGACATACAAGGGTTCGCTTTTTGCTCTGGACTGCAAGAGCAACGAATTGGTCGAGCTGAAGCCTGACGGAGAAAACGACCTGGCGAAGACGGTGAATTTCTGGCGGGAGTGCGCCTACCTGCCCGATGCCGACATGATCATAAATGCCGGGGCCACCGTGGCTGGACCCGATGCCGCCAAGGATGCCCCGCGGCTCACCCTCTGCTATGACTGCGCCAACAACAAGTGGATGACGTACAAACTCGCCGGGCCGCACACTAACAGCCGGGATGTCAGCTATGGCTCGTGCTATGATGCCAGGCGCAAACTGGTCTGGGTGACGGACACAGGCGGCGAGGTTTTCGCGCTGCGTTTCGACCCCAAGGCGGAGGCGAAATAGGCTCGTCGGTCGGCCACGACGCCCTCAACTGCGCATCCGAAGAGCCGCCCCAAGATGGCAGGACACCAAGCGAACAAGTTTGTCTATGCTTCGGGGCGTTGAAGCATCGCGCGGAGTAGTCTCGCGTCCGACGCATCTTGTCCAATCATTTCGTCCGTCGGCGTGACGCGAGCCAAATTTACCGGGGACGGCATGGATTTCCACGCCGGAAGCGGGAAGACGCCTTGCCCGGCAATCATTCCCAGGGGCGATGGTACTTGCATTCAGGCCTTTTTGTTCATCTTTTTGAACACGACTATGATCGCGCCAACCACCCCGCCGATGCAGCCGGAGACGAAACCATGCCGGAAAGCCGCCGGCATGCGACTCCACCAGCCGGGATTGACCTGGGGACCTTCGTCCAGGCGCATGCTGCCGACGGCGTCGGCAAATACGCCTTCCTTGGCGCTGGCCTGGAGTACCGGGGTGGTACAGGTCACGAGGTAGGCGTGTACCTTGCCGGCAAGCGTGTAGTTCCGCTGCCACAACTTGGTTCCATGGAGAGCAGCAGCGTTGGAAGTCCAGGTGGAGCGGAGCACCTTCTGGCTGCCCAGCGGCACTTCCTGGCAATCGAAAGCCTCGACGCTCATTCCCATGGCGCGAAGTTGTTCGGGCATCATCCGCTGGACCTCCACCACCCCCGCCGGCCCGAACGGAGCCGGTCCCGGAACCACCACCACATTCATGTTAGTCGCCGGATCGGCAGGGTCGAAAATGTAGGCATCCACCTTGCTGAGGTCCACGTTGCGCAGGGCGGCCTTGGCCACATCATTTAATGCCTGTTTCTGGGTGCTGGTGGCCACTTGCCAGCCAGCGGGAATGTTCAAGCTGTAGCCGCTGGGACTGTGAAACTCCTGGGCCCCGGCCGGCCGGGCAATCACCAGCACAGCCAGAACCGCGCAGGCTGTAAAGAACCTTCTGGAAGTGTTCATAGCTGCCGCCTTGATTAATGCGCCAATCCTAACGCCGTAGCGCCGGCGCTTCAAGTTGGCGGATGGAAAGGCCGCGCAGGGGTCAAGAGACGTACCGCAAGCGAGGCGGAGTGGTGTTTTTGAGGAAATTTCCCAATGGGGATGGCGTTTACAGGCTCCCTATGCCTCCGTAGCGACGCAGTCGCGATAGAGTAGATGGGGAACTGGGAGAGGCGGGAAGCGCCGGTCTCAGATCGAACAGGCCATGCCCACCCCTGCCTTGGGCTGATGACCCGCGCAATTCCGGCGCCTTTGGGGGACTTATCCACCAGCGGTCCCCATTGGGCATTTTTCTTTGCTCTACCGCCCAGCGCGAGGTACTATATTGCCCGTCGAAAAAAATACCTACTCATGGAGGAGTAGCATCATGAACACACCCGCCACTCCAGTGGCCACGGCAGGAAGCCGTCGCTTCTGGATCACCGTTGTCTGTTTCGCCCTGGCCAATACCCTGTGCTGGATCGGCTACCACCGCTTCATATCGTGCCGGCCACCGCTGTTGCGCGTCGAAAGCTTCGCGCCGGCGGACGGGACCAACGCAGGCTGCCGTCCCACCATCTGCTGGCAATTCAACATGGACGTGGTGAAACCGGGGGCCAAAGAGCCGCCAGCCTTCTTTTGTCCGGCGTTGGCCGGAAACTGGATGTGGAGCAATCCCCGCACCCTGCTGTTCCTGCCGGCCGGTGACCTGCCCCGCGAAACGCGCTTCACGGTCACACTGCCGGCCGAACGCCTGCGCAGCAGCGAAGGCTTCCGCCTGGCCAAGACCTTCGTGAGTTCCTTCACCAGCGAACCACTGCTCCTGCAGGATATCCGCCAGGTCGCCTTCGACGACCAGGACCGCCTGGTGCTGGAACTGTGCTTCAACGATAAGGTCGTACCCGAGGAAGTCCTCAAACACCTTAAGCTGGCCCGCCCCGACGACAAGCCGCTGAACTTCCAACTCGTCGGCGACGCCGCCGGACCCATCGTCCGCATCCAGACCGAAGCTCTGCCGTCGGCCACGGCCGGCTCGGCCGAGGAGTTCATCAAGGTGAATCTGGCCGAGGGCCTCAGGGGTGCGTGCGGCCCATTGGCCATGGACGCCATGCCCACCCGCCTGGTGAGCGTCGGCACCCACCTCATGGCGACCGGGGCCCGCCCCGACTGGGACGGCGATAACGATCCCGGCCTGCACATCGAGTTCAACCAGGAACGGACGGGGGGCGATAGCAGGGGCGGAGCGGACCTGGATGCCCTGGAAAAAGTGATCTCCGTAGAGCCGGCGGTGCCTTTCAAGCTGGTCGGCAACTCCGATGGGGTCGATCTGCGCGGGGCCTTCCAGCCCGCCACCCGCTACACCATCCGCCTGGCCAAGCCCCCCGCCGGGGCCGACCTGCGCAAATACCCGCGCGGCGGCGTACTGAGCGTCTTCATCCCCGATCGCCCCTGTCGCCTGTGGATCGAACACGGCGAAGGGTATCTGGGCTCCAAGGGCAACCGCACCCTGCTGGCCCATGCCACCAACTACTTCCAGCTCAACGTCACCATCAGCCGCGTCTACGACAACAACCTGGTGCAATGGCGCAATTCCAACGCTACCAACTATCCCGAGCAGGTCAGCCAAATCATCGTGAGCAAGAAGATCGAGCTGCCCAAGGTCAAGAACAAGCCGCAGGATGTGCGCCTGTGCCTCGATGATCTGTTGCCGGAGGGCGGGGAACACGAGGGCGTCTACTGCATCGCCCTCAGCGCCGAAGATACGCCCGTCCCCCAGGCGGACGAGAACGGTTATCCCATCTACTACCGCCGCTACCACAGTCGGCACCGCAATTATGATGAGGACGGCGACAGCAACCGGGCCATCGTCACGCTTTCGGACATCGGCCTGACCGCCAAGCGCACCGGCGACGGCCTGGTCGCCTGGGCCGTCTCGCTGAGCAAGGCGCAGCCTATCGCCGGCACCCACCTGCGCCTCTATTCCAATAAGAACCAACTGCTGGGCGAGGCCCGCACGGACAGCAACGGCCTGGCGCGCATCGAATCCATAAACTGCGCCCGAGGCGAAAGCGCCGCGCTGCTCCTGGCCGACACGGCACCGGCCGAGGCCGGCGCCGGCGGCAGCAACCTCACCTGGCTGGCCCTGGCCGAAGATAACCAACTCGACACCAGCAACTTCGACAGTTCCGGGCGCGACTACCTGCGCGAAGGTTACGAGGCCTTCATTTACACCGAGCGCGGCGTGTACCGCCCCGGCGAGACCGTCCACCTCCGCGGCATCGTCCGCGGCGGTGAAGGCGTCGGCACGCCTCATTTCCCGGTCCGCTGGCGCATCTGCCGTCCGGACCTACGCGACTGGCAATGCCAGGTCGCCAAACTCGATGCCGATGGCAGCACCGGCTGGGACCTGCCCCTGCCCGATGACCTGAGCGTCGGCCGCTGGACCGCGCAACTGGAAATCCCCGGCGACAAACCCGAAGGCAACAAGTCCGCGGATGCCTCCACCGCCGCCTTGCTCGGGACAGCCTCCTTCCAAATCGAGGAGTTCATCCCCAACCGCATGAAAGTATCCCTGGCCCTCAGCCAAACCGCCCCGGCCGCCAACAAACCCACCACCGCTGCCGGCACCCGTGGCGAGGGTGCAGCGCCGGCCCCCGCTACGCCTGGAGAGGGTCCGGACGAGGGCAGGGGGAGCGACCGCTTCGCCCTGGCCAACGGCCCGGTCGTCGCCAAAGTCCAGGCCGACTATCTCTTCGGCCGCCCGGTAACCGAGCGCCCCGCGGAACTGAGCGTCCGGGTCGACCCTTCGAACATGTCCGGGGTCAAATGGACGGGCTGGACATTCAGCGATTCGGCCAACACGCTGGCCACCCTGGCCGGCCCCCAGGCCCTGGGCCACCGCCTGGAACTCAAAGAACAGACTCTGGACGACAACGGCTCGGCCGGCTGGGACCTGGACGGCCCCACCCTATTCCCTGCGGAGCCCGAAGGTCAACACTCGACGCCGGGTCGCCTCCGACGGAACTTGGAAGCAACGCCGCCATCCCGCTGGGCGAGCACTCAGGCGGCCACGCAACCGGCAGCCCCGCCCCCGAACCTCAATGGCCAATTCGTCGGCCCCTGGCGTATCACCCTGGCCGCCACGGTCACGGAGACCGGCGGCCGGGCCATCGTCGCCGGCCGCACCCTGGAACTGGACACGGTACCCTATTATCTGGCCCTGGGCCCACTGCCCATGAGCGTGCCCCCGGGCACGGCCACGAATGTCGAGGTGGCCATGGTGCGCCCCGATGGCAAGATCGCCGCCCAAGACCAGCCGGTGGAACTGACTCTCTTCCGCGATTCATGGAACAACGCCCTGGTCTTGGAGAATGGACGCTACCACTATCAGTCCACACGCATTCTCGAGCCCGTCCCCGAGCAATCGCGCCGGGTGATTCTTCGCGCCGGCCACGCTTCCTGCCCCATCACCACGCCGGGCCAGGGCCAGTTCGTACTGCGCGTGCGCGACCTGGAAACCAACGGCATCGCTTCGCGCAGCTTCTATGCCACTAACGCCCAACAAGGTTGGGAGGATTCCATCAGCCGCGAGCACCCCGACCGACTGGAATTGA
>Ga0316225_1001546_pt1 | contig 21503 bp, 10 predicted proteins | sample TBH18015metaG_FD_206010 | JGI IMG/M metagenome (GOLD analysis project Ga0316225, IMG submission 206010) | Freshwater microbial communities from Trout Bog Lake, Wisconsin, USA - TBH18015 | ecosystem: Environmental > Aquatic > Freshwater > Lake > Hypolimnion/Profundal zone | place: USA: Wisconsin... | reverse complement strand
ATTAGTTGCTCTTTGCCTTTACCTTGGGCTGCTAATGCGCAGCGAGAGGTTAATTGTTAACCCCTCTGGGGTTAACAATTTAAGCAACTTAAAGCGCCCAAAGGGCAAAGAGCAACTAATTCTTTAGATTTACCGTAGGTAAATCAACCTCTGCGCAGCGAGAGAGACGCTTCTTTAGATTCCCACCCCCATAGGGGGTGGGAATCAACCTCAACCTCAAGCTGGGATTGTAGATAAAGATATACCTATCAACACTATGACAGGTACTCCTCAAGGGGAAATAGCTAGTCCTATCCTTTTTAATATTTACATGCAACACTTTGACGAAGGAATTAAACTTTTAGTTGATAAATTTATATCAGATAAAAATATAGAACAGAATAGAACTTTAGGAAATAGAGCTGTTTCTAGAAGATGGGGTAGAGCTCATAATAGAGTAAATACTATAAAAAAAGGCATAAGAAGACTCATTATAAGAGAAGAAGGAAATAAAAAGATTTATTCAGATTTCACTAAATTTAAAATAAAAAGAAAACAACTTAGACAAAGCTTAAGTCTTCAAAGAACCATACCTTACGTATCACATGCTAGAACTTTGTTAAGATACAGCTATACAAGATATGCTGACGATTGGATCATTTTAACTAATGCTAACATTGAAATAGCTACACAAATTAAAGAATTGATTTCAATCTGGATAAAAAAAGAACTAAAATTGGAATTATCTTTAGAAAAAACATTAATTACAGATTTAAATACAAATAGAGCCAGATTTTTAGGTTTTACTTTATACATACCCCCTTTCAGAAAAGTTGTTTCACAATTCAATAAACTATTACAAAAAGATGTAAAAAAATCCAGAAATGTTGGACCATATATTGGACTTGATCATGATCGAATTAGAAAAAGATTAATAACTGAAGGATTTATTAATGAAAAATTGAAACCTACACATGCAAAGAAATTTCTTAATTTAAAGCCTTTTGAAATAGTTCAAAAATTTGACCAAAAAATAAGAGGATTACACAATTACTATTACCATAATATTACTTGTAAATCAGACGCTTTAAGTGGCTTAAATTGTTAACCCCAGAGGGGTTAACAATTAACCTCTCGCTTTAACTTGTTATCGAAGATAACAAGTAATTAGTCTCTCTTTGCCCCCCTTTAACTTGTTATCGAAGATAACAAGTAATTAGTCCCTCTTTGCCCCCCTTCGGGGGGCTAATGCGCAGCGAGAGGGACGCTTCTTTAGATTCCCACCCCCATAGGGGGTGGGAATCAACCTCAACCTCGGGGGGCGCTTTAAGTTGCTCATAGCCCAAAGGGCAAAGAGCAACTAATTCTTCTGCGCAGCGAGAGAGACGCTTCTTCAACCTCGCATTAGCCCAAAGGCAAGAAGAAGCGTCTCTCTTATAGAGAGACGCTTTAAGTGGCTCTAAAAGAGCCACTAATTCTTCTTAGAGCCACTAATTCTTCAACGTATATTACTATTTTTATAGATATTCTTGTTTAAAAACTTTAGCTTTTATTCAAAAAAGTTCCATTAAAAAAATAATACTAAAATATGGAGTAAATTTAAATATCAAATATACTGAAACTTATAAAGACAAACAATCGAAAATAATAATTAAAGAAAGAAATACTGAACTTATCTCTCAAAAAAATTTAATGCTATGGTGCCAAAAAATATATTTAGATCACAGATTGAAAAGAGTAGCAAACCATTTTTGCATACATACAAAGGTTCATTTACAAAACATTTCAATTTCTGATATAATTAGAGCTAGTTATAATTCATTTGATCCATTTAAAACAAAACTAAATTTACGCACAGCTTTTAAATTTAGTAAATGGTGTTCTATTTGTGGAAAAAAACCTACAAGAAATAATCCTATTGAAAGCCACCACTTGAAACATATTAGAAAAGGAAAAATTTCTGGATTTTCAACTATTATGAAAGCCTTGAATAGGAAAACAATTATAGTTTGTAAAAGCTGTCATAATTGTATTCACAAAGGAGAATATGATGGTTTTGCCCTTCAAGACTTCTTTGACCCAATTATCTCTGAACTATAACTAGAATTGAATATAAATAGACCATTAGCCAAAGGCAATTAGTCTCTCTTATAGAGAGACTTATTAGAGCAACTAATTCTTTAGATTTACCGTAGGTAAATCAACCTCTGCGCAGCGAGAGAGACGCTTCTTCAACCTCGACCTCGCACCGAAAATGAAAAAATTACATGGACTGCTAAAACTAGATCAATACTTACCGGTCAAATATCAGACAAATATTTTAAATCTAACTAAAAAAAATATAAAGATTAAGCACATAAAATTAGTTTTAAAATAAAACCAAATGTGGTATTAAATAATAGAGGTTGAAATTGAATTTTAGAGATATCCTTATTATTCTGATGGAGAGCCGTATGCGGTGAAAGTCGCATGTACGGTTCGGGAACAGGTAGTTGGTTAAGATTACCCCTCGCTGCGCATGCGCCCCCCGTAGGGGGACATGCGCAGCGAGGGGTAATCTAACCACGTGAGGCTGGCTATCGAGTTTCATTAATTAAACCCCTAAAAAGTTTTTTAATATATATTAAATCTATATTAATTATATATTATACTATAATTTATTTGGGACTTCAATTTTACAGGGGGTAAAGATAAAAAATTTTTATTTAAAAAATTAATCTCCTTGGTAGAGGGAAACTTACTTGGGTCTCATTTTTACAGGGGGTTAGAATAAAAAATGTGGTCTTCTAAAATTAATTTCCTTTATAGAGGGAAACTTATTTTGGGTCTCATTTTTATAGGGGTTGAAGAATTAGTGGCTCTTTGCCCCCCTCCGGGGGGCGCTTTAAGTTGCTCATAGCCAAAGGCAAAGAGCAACTAATTCTTTATACCCTCCTCCTCTGGAGGAGGGTAAACCTCGAGGTTAATTGTTAACCCCTCTGGGGTTAACAATTTAAGCCACTTAAAGCGTCTCTCTATAAGAGAGACTAATTAAAGATAAAAAATTTTAACTTAAAAACTAAGTTTAACTTTTTATCTTTAATAAGATTACCCCTCGCTGCGCATGCCCCCCTACGGGGGGCGCTTTAAGTTGCTCATAGCCAAAGGCAAAGAGCAACTAATTCTTCTGCGCAGCGAGGGGTAATCTAACCAACTGTGCTCTTTAATCTGTGCTCTTTAAACTGTGCTCTAGGTTACCTCGAGATTGAGGTGCTAGTTGTTATTTTTAATCTTTTAAGTTGTTGAGGTTGTAGGCCCCGTAGGGGTACCTTACCTACGGTAAATCTAAAGAAGCGTCGTTCTAAAAGAACGACGCTTCTTCTACCCCCAGAGGGGGTAAGAGGCCAACTAACCTCTTTGGTTTTTTATAAGTTTTTTTTAACAAGACGAGGCGTTGGATAAATATCTCCAAACACAGCTAAGCCTACTTTTCTAAACGTAGTTATATCATAACCATTACTTTTAGCTAATAATTTCATATTATCCTTACCTGTACGATTACGTAAAAGCTCACCTATTTTTTTCACAAAGGGACTATTAGTCTCTCTTATAGAGAGACTTATATCAGGATCGTATTCAGGATTAGGGCGTATACAAATTTTGTTAGGAAGAGCTTCAATATTAATAGAAATTAAAGGTTCTCGAATAAGATTAGATATTTTAGTAGGAAGGAGACTAGCACCAGTTAAAAGAGGATAGAAGTGTGCAATACGATGACAATTTGCACAAAGTAATTCTAGATTACTGGTTTGATTATTTGAAACATTACCGTCGATATGATGACACTGTAAAAATAATCTGATATTTATCTCTCTCCAACTTTTTATTTGGCACTTATTGCAAAGAGGTTCTAAAAGACCCTCGCCGATCAAACGATCGGCAATAGTTTTGCTTTTATAACCTGAAGCTGAATTTGCTTGAATAACTACAAGAGGAATCTTATTTAAGGCCTCAAAACTACGAGGAAGGATGCCTTGAGCCATTAATCTTTCTCGAGCGTTGCGACTTTTTAAAAGTTCAACCTCACTTTCAAAAAGATTAACTTTTTCAATTGGTTTACTACCTGGAAGATCTATTAAATCGTCGCTATAACGAGTTTTAGTTTGCTTATCACAATTAGGACATAAGACTCGAATATTATTTAGACTATTATTTTTACGATTCCCATCTTTAACTTGTTATTAACTTGGTCTCATAGAGACCAAGTAATTAGCCCCTCTTTGCCCCCCGAGGTTACTTGTTATCTTCGATAACAAGTTAAAGGGGGGCTACGAGGGGCGCTTCTTCAACCTCGAAGATAACAAGTAATTAGTCTCTCTTTGCCCCCCGGAGGGGGGCTACGAGAGACTAAGACGTGGTCTAAATTTCCAATCATCTCAATGGTATAATTAAACCAGTTTGTAAGACCACAATTAGTCTCTCTTATAGAGAGACTTAAAGCAAAACAAGCCACAGTTTTTTTATGAAAGGCTGCACAAGCTCTAATTTTTTGCATATGCTCTTTTGAAGGGGCTATTAAATTAAAGGTTTGAGCAATAGTTATTTTTTTAACTTGCCCTTTGGCATAACCCATCACCCTTGCTAAGGTTTTCATAGGAAGAGAGAGTTGTCTAGCAACTTCGGTTTTAGATAATTGGGGATCATCTAACCAGAGTTGATTAGCTTTATCGAAGATAGCTGAGTCTACTATATCTACTACCTCCTGCGGGCAACCATTCACGCTACGAATATAAGTTCTTACCTTAGTAGTAAATTCTAACCCACTTTCTGTGCTAAAGGTTATTGTACCCTCTCGATTAGGACTCGTAGGTCTCTCTGGATTTGATAAAGAGATAAGGGTTTGACCTTTAGCTTGAAGCAATTTAACAAGGATAGTAAGATTACCCCAAAGGGGTAATCTAACCACTTGGGTTATTTCTTTACCCGAATTTATATTTTCTTTTTGTAACTCAGCTAAAATATCCTTAATAGGACGCGGATCTATTTTTTTTATTGTTAACCATTTTAATTTTAATTTTGTTTAAAAAACTTAAAATTCATCTTTATGTAAACTATAGTGATCCTTATAATTTATTTTATAGCTTAATCTAGTTTAATTAAAATTAAACTAGATTAAGCTATAAAATAAATTATAAAGAATAAAATTATAGTTTGTTAACTGTATTAACCTATTATTATAGATCACAGTTTATAGTTCAAATTTAAATTTGATTTTTTAACAAACTATAATTAAAAATTATAGTTTGTCTACAGTATCAAATTCAAATTTGATTTCTTTCCAAACTTCACAAGCAGCAGCTAACTCAGGAGACCATTTACAAGCTGAACGGATTACATCTCCGCCTTCACGTGCTAAATCGCGACCTTCGTTACGAGCTTGAGTACAAGCTTCTAAAGCAACACGGTTAGCTACAGCACCAGGAGCGTTACCCCAAGGGTGACCTAGAGTACCACCACCGAATTGTAAACAAGCGTCATCACCAAAGATCTCTACAAGAGCAGGCATGTGCCATACGTGAATACCACCAGAAGCTACTGGCATTACACCTGGCATTGAACACCAATCTTGAGTGAAGTAAATACCACGGCTACGATCTTTTTCAATGTAGTTATCACGCATTAAATCAACGAAACCTAAAGTAACTTCACGTTCACCTTCTAGTTTACCTACAACAGTACCAGAGTGAAGGTGGTCACCACCAGATAAACGAAGAGCTTTAGCTAAAACACGGAAGTGGATACCGTGGTTTCTTTGACGGTCAATTACAGCGTGCATAGCACGGTGAATGTGTAATAATAAACCATTATCACGACAGTAGTTAGCTAATGAAGTGTTAGTAGTAAAACCACCTGTTAAGTAGTCATGCATAATGATCGGTACACCGAATTCTTTAGCACAAATAGCACGTTTGATAACTTCTTCAGAAGTACCAGCTGTAGCATTTAAGTAGTGACCTTTAACTTCACCTGTTTCTGCTTGAGCTTTGTAGATAGCTTCAGCACAGAAAAGGAAACGGTCACGCCAACGCATGAATGGTTGAGAAGTAACGTTTTCGTCATCTTTTGTGAAGTCTAAACCACCACGTAAACATTCGTAAACAGCACGACCGTAGTTTTTAGCTGAAAGACCTAATTTAGGTTTGATTGTACAACCTAATAAACCACGACCATATTTGTTTAATCTGTCACGTTCTACTTGGATACCGTGTGGAGGGCCTAAGAATGTTTTAACGTATGCTGGAGGAATACGTAAATCTTCTAAACGAAGAGCACGTAAAGCTTTGAAACCAAATACGTTACCAACAATTGAAGTAAATAAGTTAGTTACTGAACCTTCTTCGAATAAATCGATTGGGTAAGCAATGTAAGCAATGTATTGATTGTCTTCGCCAGGAACTGGTTCGATATCGTAACAACGACCTTTGTAACGGTCAAGACTTGTTAAACCATCAGTCCAAACTGTTGTCCAAGTACCTGTTGAAGATTCAGCAGCTACAGCAGCACCACATTCTTCAGTTGGAACACCTGGTTGAGGTGTCATACGGAAAGCAGCTAAAATATCTGTATCTTTTACAACGTAATCAGGAGTGTAATATGTAAGACGGTAATCTTTAACACCAGCTTTGAAGCCAGCACCTGCTTTTGTTTCTGTTTGAGGGACCATTTTTAGTAAAAAATGAAAAATTTTGACGATCCTATTATAATCTATCCGGTATTAAAAATATAGTTTAAATTAATAAAATATAAAACTATTTTATTAATTTAAATTATATTTTTAATATTAATAAATAACTATATCATAAATTAATTAATATTACAAATATAATTTAAATTTTTCAATTTATTATAGAGTTGTTATAGAGTTGTTATAGAGTTGTTATAGAGTTGTTATAGAGTTGTTATAGAGTTGTTATAGAGTTGTTATAGAGTTGTTATAGAGTTGTTATAGAGTTGTTATAGAGTTGAAATAATTTCAACTCTTTATTTAACTGAGATTTAAGTATCAATTTATTACAATTGTTATAAAATAATATGAAAAGTTATGAGTTTTAATTAAATAATTACTTTATTTTAGTAAAATCTCATATAAAGCTTTTGATAAAATTAAATAATAGTCATAAAATAATTTTTATAGTTTCCGTTTGTAAAAAATTTTATAAATATTTTAATTTTGTTTAGCTTGTTTTTAACTTGTTATTGAAAATAACAAGTAATCAGTCTCTCTCGCTGCGCATTAGCCCCCCCCCTTTACCTTAAGCCGGGGCTACAAGAGACTGAAACCTCTTTGAAAACAATTAATTAGTCGTTCTTTTAGAACGACATTTCTTTAAATTTACCGAAGGTAAATCAACATCAATCTCTACCTCAAAAATAAAATTAAAAAAGTTTTAATCAAACTTTACTCGCCTAATTCTACTTACACTTTTTAGAGATAAAATATATTAGTGTGAGGTCATTTCTATAATCTGCATAACACTAGTAGATATATATTTATTTTTAATTAATAAAACTACTTGATATTACTAATTTTATTAGTTAAAATGTAGTAAAAATTATTCAAAATTATTTATTTTATTAAAATAATAATTAAAAGGAGAGATGGCTGAGTGGTCGAAAGCGGCTGATTGCTAATCCGTTGTACATCTTTTTGTACCGAGGGTTCGAATCCCTCTCTCTCCGAATTAATATTCAATTTAAGCTTCTCTATAAAAGCTTAATTTTTTTTTACCTTATTGTAAAGAAGGTAATTAGTCGTTTTAAAAGAATGGTTTTAAGTTGCCCAGCCCAAGGAGGTTGAGGTTGATTCCCACCCCCTATGGGGGTGGGAATCTAAAGAAGCGTCTCTCGTAGCCCCCCTTCGGGGGGCAAAGAGAGACTAATTAATTTATTGCAAAGCAATAAATTTATATAAGGGCAAATAATTAAATATCATTTGTTTAACTGATTAGTAAATAAAATAAAACACAGCTCAAATAAACTTCTTAAATTAATCAATTTTATTAAGAATAATTGAATATGAGCCGTGTGCAATGCAAATTGCATGCACGGATCTAAAGGAAAAAGAATATTTATTCTTTTTGCCTAACTATGTATTTCCATGGAGCACGTTTTTCAAATTATGAAGCTTGGTTAAGTGACCCAACACATATTAAACCAAGTGCTCAAGTTGTTTGGCCTGTTGTAGGTCAAGAAATTTTAAACGGCGACGTAGGTGGTGGTTTCCAAGGTATTCAAATTACTTCTGGTTTCTTCCAATTATGGCGCGCAAGTGGTATTACAAGTGAATTACAACTATACACAACAGCTATTGGTGGTTTAGTACTTGCTGGTGCAATGTTCTTTGCAGGTTGGTTCCACTACCATAAAGCGGCTCCTAAATTAGAATGGTTCCAAAACGTAGAATCAATGTTAAATCACCATTTAGGTGGTTTATTAGGTTTAGGTAGTTTAGCTTGGGCAGGTCACCAAATTCATATTTCATTACCAGTTAATAAATTATTAGATGCTGGCGTAGATCCTAAAGAAATTCCTTTACCGCACGAATTACTTTTAAATAGAAGTATTATTGCTGATCTTTACCCAAGTTTTGCAAAAGGTTTAACACCATTTTTTACGCTTAACTGGTCAGAATACAGCGATTTCTTAACATTTAAAGGTGGTCTAAACCCTGTAACAGGTGGTTTATGGTTAAGTGATACAGCTCACCACCATTTAGCTATTGCTGTTTTATTCTTAGTTGCTGGTCATATGTACCGTACTAACTGGGGTATTGGTCATAGTATGAAAGAAATTTTAGAAGCTCATAAAGGTCCTTTTACTGGTGAAGGTCACGTAGGCTTATATGAAATTCTAACTACTTCTTGGCATGCACAATTAGCTATTAACTTAGCTTTATTTGGTTCTCTTTCTATTATTGTAGCTCACCACATGTATGCTATGCCTCCATACCCTTATTTAGCGACTGATTATGGTACTCAATTATCATTATTTACTCACCACGTATGGATTGGTGGTTTCTGTATTGTTGGTGCTGGTGCTCACGCTGCTATTTTCATGGTACGTGATTACGATCCTACAAATAATTACAATAACTTATTAGACCGCGTAATTCGTCACCGTGATGCTATTATCTCTCATTTAAACTGGGTTTGTATTTTCTTAGGTTTCCACAGTTTCGGTTTATACATTCACAACGATACAATGAGTGCTTTAGGTCGTCCTCAAGATATGTTCTCAGATACAGCTATTCAACTTCAACCTGTATTTGCACAATGGATTCAAAATACACATTTCTTAGCTCCACAACTAACTGCTCCTAACGCATTATCAGCTACAAGTTTAACTTGGGGTGGTGATATCGTTGCTGTAGGTGGTAAAGTAGCTATGATGCCAATTTCTTTAGGAACATCTGATTTCTTAGTACACCACATTCATGCATTTACAATCCACGTAACTGTATTAATCCTTTTAAAAGGTGTATTATTTGCTCGTAGTTCACGTTTAATTCCTGATAAAGCTAACTTAGGCTTCCGTTTCCCTTGTGATGGTCCTGGTCGTGGCGGTACTTGTCAAGTTTCAGCTTGGGACCACGTATTCCTAGGTTTATTCTGGATGTATAACTCTTTATCAATTGTTATTTTCCACTTCAGTTGGAAAATGCAATCAGATGTTTGGGGTACAGTTAATGATGCAGGTGTTTCTCACATTACAGGTGGTAACTTTGCTCAAAGTGCTAACACAATTAACGGTTGGCTTCGTGATTTCTTATGGGCTCAATCGTCACAAGTAATTCAATCATATGGTTCTGCTCTTTCAGCTTATGGTTTAATTTTCTTAGGTGCACACTTCGTTTGGGCTTTCAGTTTAATGTTCTTATTCTCTGGTCGTGGTTACTGGCAAGAATTAATTGAATCAATTGTTTGGGCTCATAACAAACTAAAAGTAGCTCCAGCTATTCAACCTCGTGCTTTAAGTATTACACAAGGCCGTGCTGTTGGTGTAGCTCACTACCTTTTAGGTGGTATTGCAACGACTTGGTCATTCTTCCTTGCTCGTATTATTGCAGTAGGTTAATTTTTTTTTTTTTAATAAAACTAAAAAATTATTTTAATAAATAATTTTTTAGTTTTATTAAAAAAAATGCTTAGATCAGTTTTTCGAATAGGATTTTTAGTATCTATAAGTAACCCGATATAAAATCGTTACTCCATAGAGGAGGTTCGAGGTGACCCTCATTATTTATTATAGATAAATTAAAGTCAGTTAACTTGAGTGTAGTTTTACAAGGTAAAAACTCCATAGTATTAACCCCATAAGAGGACATGAGCTTAACTTCTCTATAAAAAGGTTTAAAAAATAATAGTCTCTTTAAAATGCTATTAACTTCTAGAATAAATTAAATATTTTTTTCTTTAGTAATTGCATGATATCGTTTAAAAAAGAATATCACTAACTCTTAACTTAATTACTAGACTATTGAAAAATATAAAAATTTGTTGATGATTGAATTTAAAGTTTTTTTTACTAAAAAAACTTTAAATTCAATCATCAATTAATTTTTATGAAATTACTATTCCCCTAACCCCCCTAACGGAGTTTAAGGACTATTTTAAAGTAATTATTTTCTTAATAAAATAATTACTAACTTACTAACTGATAATAATATCAAGAATTTTATAGAAATAATAAACTTGTTAAAAATTTAATTAACCTATCTGGTAAATTAATTTTGAGTTTTTCTAAAAGCTTTAATTAGTTGCCCTTATATAAATTTATTGCTTTGCAATAAATTAATTAGTCTCTCTTTGCCCCCCTTTAACTTGTTATCGAAGATAACAAGTAATTAGTCTCTCTTTTAGAGAGACGCTTCTTCAACCTCGGGGGGCTATTGCCTTCGGCAGGAGACGCTTCTTTAGATTCCCACCCCCATAGGGGGTGGGAATCAACCTCAACCTCCTTGGGCTGGGCAAGTTAAACTCGTTCTTTGCCCCCCCGTAGGGGGGGCGCTTCTTCTGCGCAGCGAGAGGTTAATTGGCCAAAGGGGTTGCCTCCTCCTCTGGAGGAGGGTATAGCCAACGCTTCTTCAACGACTAATTGCTTTTAAGTAACTTCTCCCTATTAACACCATTTAACTTGCCCATATAATTTCCCATCCGGAGGGTTAATAAATAATTAGTCTCTCTTTGCCCCCCTTTAACTTGTTATTAACTTGGTCTCATAGAGACCAAGTAACCTCGAAGATAACAAGTAATTAGTCTCTCTTTGCCCCCCTTTAACTTGTTATTAACTTGGTCTCATAGAGACCAAGTAATTAGCCCCTCTTTTAGAGGGGCGCTTCTTCAACCTCGAAGATAACAAGTAATTAGTCTCTCTTTGCCCCCCGGAGGGGGGCTAATGCGCAGCGAGAGAGACGCTTCTTTAGATTTCCACCCCCATAGAGGGTGGGAATCAACCTCAACCTCGGGGGGCGCTTTAAGTTGCTCGAAGAAGCGCCCAAAGGGCAAAGAGCAACTAATTCTTTAGATTTACCGTAGGTAAATCAACCTCTGCGCAGCGAGAGGGACGCTTCTTCAACCTCGGGGGGCAAAGAGGTTAGTTGCTATACCCTCCTCCTTTGGAGGGGGGGTAATTAGTCTCTCTTCTAGAGAGACTAATTACCCCCTTTGAGCAACTTAAACGACTTTAAGTTGTTTAAATTGTTAACCCCGTTCCCCTTTAACTTGTTATCAAAGATAACAAGTAACCTCGGGGTCCTTGGGCTGGGTTAACAATTTAAGCCACTTAAAGCGTCGCTCTTTGCCTTTGGCTATGAGCCACTTAAAGCGTCGCTCATAGCCAAAGGGCAAAAAGCTACTAATTACTCTACCTATTGTAGAATTAAGCGGAAGTCTTTTTTTAGAAATTAAAAAACCATACTTAATTGGCTTTTTAATCGTGTATTTTACTATCAGATATAGTAAAATACACTATAAGAACTTCGTTGAAAAATTAGTGGCTCTTTTTAGTCGTTCTTTGCACATTAATTTGCCTTCGGCAAATTTAGACCCCTCGCTTTAACTTGTTATTAACTTGGTCTCATAGAGACCAAGTAACCTCGAAGATAACAAGTAACCTCGCATTTTTTCAAGGGGGCGCTTCTTTATACCCTCCTCCAGAGGAGGAGGGTAAACCTCGAGGTTAATTGTTAACCCCTTTGGGGTTAAAAATTTAAACGACTTATTGCCTTTGGCTATGAGGTTAATTGTTTACCCCTTTGGGGTTAACAATTTAAGCCACTTAAAGCGTCTTCATAAAAGATATATTTTTTACCTTCTCGTGTGGTGGTAAAGAAGATAAAACTTTAAAAGCAAAATTTAATTAACTTTAAAAACTTCACAAAAATATTAAACTTTACAAATTTTGTTATTTGCGTTATAATATTAGTTTTTCTAAAATAGAGGTAAGTGACACTAACGAGACAAGACACTAAATTACTAAACTCTTTTAAATTATTAAAAAAATAATTTAATTTTTTAGATACCATACTTATATTATACTAAAAATTATAATTGATAATATATTTATTTTTACAAAAACATAAATAATTATTTTAGAATCTAACTAAAAGATAGAATACTCAACGCGTTATCGCTAAAAGCTTTTAGAGGCTTAGTTATAAAAAAAATGCAAGACGGTTTTAAGTCGTTGAAGAAGCGTTGGCTATACCCTCCTCCAGAGGAGGAGGCAATTAGTCTCTCTTTTAGAGAGACGCTTCTTCAACCCCTTTGGCCAACTAACCTCTCGCTGCGCATTAGCAGCCGGCCCAAGGACCCCGAGGTTGAAGAAGCGTCCCTCTAAAAGAGGGACTAATTACTTGTTATCTTTGATAACAAGTTAAAGGGGAACGGAGGTTAATTTATTGCAAAGCAATAAATTTATAAAGGCAAAGAAGAAGCGTCGTTTAAATTGTTAACCTCGAAGAAGCGCCCCCTTGAAAAAATGCGATGTTACTTGTTATCTTCAATAACAAGTTAAAGCGAGGGGTCTAAATTTGCCGAAGGCAAATTAATGGGCAAAGAGGTTAGTTGGCCTCTTACCCCCTGTAACAACGCTTCTTTATACCCTCCTCCAGAGGAGGTTTACAACGACGCTTTAAGTGGCTCTAAAAGAGCCACTAATTCTTCAAAAAACGACTAATTAAACAATTTATAAATACTTTAATCAGTTTGACTGTTTTGAAAAAGTTTTAGTAAATTAAAGGAAATACTATTTAAATAAACAACTCATGTTCGAGAGAGAACACATAATTAAAAATTTAATTCTTAAGTTATAGGTGTCTCTCATGAGGCTGTTTTAAAATTATTATAAGGAAATACTTACCTACTAAAGGGTTAATGGAGGAAGTTTTATAAACTTTTCGTAGAAAAGTTAACCTTCTTTTACAATAAATACCACTATTATACCTTTAGATTTTCTAAAGATAATCTACCTCAGGAGGTTGAAGAATTAGTTGCTCTAAAAGAGCAAATTAAATTGTCCCTCTCGATGCGCATTAGCCAAAGTCAAAGAGGGACTAATTACATTATCTACGAGAAGGTTAATTTAAGGTTATTTCTAAAAAAAAAAAGGCACTTTAAGAATGAATAAAATAACTTATTAAAAGTGCTCATATAGAAATAGTTACTAAGTGATATATTAATTATCTTTAAAAAACTTTAAGCTATTTTTAGAAACGCTAAGTTTTAACTTTAATAATTATTAAAGAAAAATTAAATAATTCTAATCTTTTTTGAGCATACTTAGTATTAACACGTGGGGTACTTATTACATAGGAATAAAGGTTAATTTATTTATTAACTTGAAGGGAATATATTTTTAATTAATAAACCCTGATAACCCCGAGGTGACTGTTTCAAGTTAAGAGACACTTAACTTGAAACAGTCACCTCGGGGTTATCAGGGTTTATTAATTAAAAGTCAATTAACTGAATTTAAATGGGGATATAACGTAATAATTTATAGTTATTAAAAAAGGTTAAAATAGTTTAAATAGTTTAAATAGTTTAAATAGTTTATAATAATTAAAAAATTTGTAATCTTTTCAATTTTTCGCAGGTAATTAGTCTCTCTTATAGAGAGACTTTAAGTTGCCCAGCCGGCCCAAGGTAAGGTATAAGGGCAATGAGTCGTTTTTTGAAGAATTAGTGGCTCTTTGTCTTTGGCTAATGCGCAGCGAGAGGTTAATTGTTAACCCCTCTGGGGTTAACAATTTAAGCCACTTAAAGCGTCGTTGTAAACCTCCTCTGGAGGAGGGTATAAAGAAGCGTTGGCCTAAGGCCAACTAACCTCTTTGCCCATTAATTTGCCTTCGGCAAATTTAGACCCCTCGCTTTAACTTGTTATTGAAGATAACAAGTAACATCGCATTTTTTCAAGGGGGCGCTTTAAGTTGCTTAAATTGTTAACCCCAGAGGGGTTAACAATTAACCTCTCGCTGCGCATTAGCAGCCCAAGGTAAAGGCAAAGAGCAACTAATTCTTCGAACGACTTATTTGCCCCCGTTCCCCTACGGGGTCGGGGGCGCTTTAAGTTGCTTAAATTGTTAACCCCAGAGGGGTTAACAATTAACCTCTCGCTGCGCATTAGCAGCCCAAGGTAAAGGTAAAGGCAAAGAGCAACTAATTCTTTATACCCTCCTCCTCTGGAGGAGGGTAAACCTCGAGGTTAATTGTTAACCCCAGAGGGGTTAACAATTTAAACGACGCTTCTTTATACCCTCCTCCTCTGGAGGTTTACAACTAATTAAAATCAAACTTTTTTAGAGGTTAGTTGGCCTTTGCTAGATTTACCTCCGGTAAATTAACCCCCAACTTAAAAGACTTAAATCTAAAACTATTAAATATTTATTGTTTACCAACTTGATTTTTGAACACCTGGAAGTAAACCTTGATGAGCCATTTCTCTTAAAACATGTCGAGATAAACCAAAGTCACGGTAGTAACCTTTTGGTCGCCCTGTAATCATACAACGATTATGTAATCTTACGCTACAACTATTACGTGGTAATTCTTGTAATTTTCTATGTAACATTAATTTTTCTTTTAAAGAAGAAGTATCTTTAATTTGTTTTTTTAATGCTTCACGTTTTTTTGCGTATTTCATAACTAAACGTTGACGTTTTAATTCGCGTTGAATCATGCTTTTTTTTGCCATATTTTGTGTTAAGTTTTTTATATTATTTTTATATTTTTTATTATTTGTTATTTCTTAATTTTTTATTATTTTTTAATAAATTTATAAATTTCAAAAAGGGCAACTAACCTGCTCTATACCCTCCTACGGAGTTATAACCTCAGTATAAGTTTTTTAAGTTACCCTCTATATCCCCTACGGGGCATAGCCCCGGGCAAATAACCCCAAACCTTAAACTGGCTTTTACCTCTCCAAGGTAAATGACCTTACGGGTTAAGCCTACGGGAAGTAATTAGTCGTTCTTTGCCCCCCCGACCCCTCGCTTCGCATTAGGGGAACGGGGGGGCGCTTTAAGTTGCTTAAATTGTTAACCCCAGAGGGGTTAACAATTAACCTCGAGGTTTACCCTCCTCCAGAGGAGGAGGGTATAAAGAATTAGTGGCTCTTTGCCTTTACCTTGGGCTGCTAATGCGCAGCGAGAGGTTAATTGTTAACCCCTCTGGGGTTAACAATTTAAGCCACTTAAAGCGCCCAAAGGGCAAAGAGCAACTAATTCTTTAGATTTACCGTAGGTAAATCAACCTCTGCGCAGCGAGAGGTTAGTTGGCCTCTTACCCCCTCTGGGGGTAACAACGCTTCTTCAACGACTTAAAAAATGTTGAGAACGAGTAAAAACTCGTTCTCTCCGAGGTTTAATTAGTTATTTTTTGCATTTGTCTAATGCGCAGCGAGAGGTTGATTGACAACCCCCCTAGGGGGGGTGGAGGTTGATTTTCCGAAGGAGGTTAGTTCTTTACCTCTCTGAGGTAAATAACTTAAAAATCTAAATCGAAACAACTTAAAGTCGCTCATAGCCCAAACGACTAATTACTCTCTCGAAGTTATTTCATTACTAAACCCTCCAGAAGAGGTTATACCTCAGTGTGAGCATATAGGGTAATTACTAATTATAGGGAGAGTTAAGAATGTAACTTTCAATTATTAAGGGGGTATAAAATTATTTTTTGGAGGTTCTTATTTTGATAAAAATAATAAATTAAGAAATAAACAGGAGGTTAGCATCATTTACCTTAGGTAAATGATACTTTTACTCTCTTTTTTAGAGAGACTAATTAAATAAAATTGTCTTGCTTTTATTAATATTATTAAATAATTTATTAAAGCAACAACGTGATTACTTTTATTGAAAAACTTTTTTCTTTATTTTTATTGTATTAATTGGAATAAAATTATACTTTTAGTCGTTCTTTGCCCCCCTTTAACTTGTTATCTTCGATAACAAGTTAAAGGGGGGCAAAGAGTGACTAATTACACCTTTAGATTTTAATTTACCAGCCCATTTATAAACTTCTTAAGTCGACCGTAGGTAGACTTAAGAAGTGTATAAACGAGGTTAGCATCATTTACCGTAGAAAAATAATTCTTAAATCTACAACGGAGTCCATTTTACTTACAAGAGGGTTAACTAGTTTATCCTCTTATGGAGTTTAAGTCTCTTTTTGACCCTCGTTCCCCTAATGCGAGGTTGAAGAAGCGTCTCTCGTAGCCCCCCTTTAACTTGTTATCTTCGATAACAAGTAACCTCGGGGGGCAAAGAGAGACTAATTACTTGTTATCTTCGAGGTTGAAGAAGCGTCCCTCTAAAAGAGCAACTAATTCTTCTGCGCAGCGAGAGATAATAATTACACCCACTTTTCGGGGGTGTAGAGTTTTAATAGATAAGTCAACAAACCCCCACCCACTTTCAAGGAAAACTAGTTTTAAAACTAACGATAAACCTTTGATAAACTTATTTATGAGAAGTTTACTTACCTCGATTATCCCCGTAAGAGGATAATTAAAGTGTTAGAGGTTAGTAGCTTTTTTAGCTCTTAATTAAACATAGACAATAATAAAGATATAATTAATACTGTAGTAGTAAATATTATTATTTGTATAAATATTATTTATTTAGAATTTAAATAGATTTATCAAATTTAGATTTTTTCAAAATTGGTTTTCATCTCAATCCATTTTTAAAATTTGTATTAAATTAATTGTTTTTTTTTTTAATCTAAGTCTCTAATCTCATTAGTGTATCTAAATACTTTCTTCTTTTACGAGAGTAACACTATTGATTGTAGTACTAAAATTAGTACTAAAAATTAATATTTAAAATTAATATTTAAAATTAATATTTAAAATTAATATTTAAAATTAGTTTATAATTTTATAAGATAAACCTCAGTTAGATGGCTCGACGGTAAATCTAAAGAAGGAGGGTCTTGAGAGTTCAACAAAAATAAAATACATTTGATAACAAACCTCTTTTAAAAGGTTGAAGAAGCGTCGTTCTAAAAGAACCACTTATTAAACGGAGAACGCTAATTTATTTTAAAAAGCGAATTTATTATATCTATATCTTTAAAAAGTGAGCAACTTTACTAAAATTACTTACTTAAGTTTTATTTTATAAAGGTATACCTTTCATTAAGGTATACCAAAAATAATAACTTCTTTTAAAAAGAAGTTCAACACTGTTTTATTTACTATTATCGAAACGTAAATACTAATAAACTTGTATAGAATAAGATTGTTTTTGACCAAAGTTGTTTAATTAACCGTTAATTAAACAACTTTGGTCAAAAACAATCTTATCCAAAAAACAATCTTATCCTATGAGCAAAATAAATTAATTTTGAGTAGCTGCTGTTTTAACGTAAAGAATAAGTAAAAAAGAAGTTGGAATGATAATGAATAAAGCTGTTGCAATTAATCCAAGGATGTTTACTTCCATAATTTTAATAATTATTAAATCGATAAAGGGTTAAAAATTAATATATAATTAATTGTAAATGTTATGTTTTTTTCTGAATTAGTGTACTATTTTTGTTATATTTTTAACTATGAGGTTAGCTGCTTTACCCTCTATTTCTGCCTCAAAAGAGGGTTTAGGTAATTTTAGTTGTTGTAAACCTCCAGAGGAGGAGGGTATAAAGAAGCGTTGCCAGCCCAAGGGGTTTAATTAGTTGCCCTTATATAAATTTATTGCTTTGCAATAAATTAATTAGTCATTCTTTTAGAATGACGCTTCTTCAACCTCCTTGGGCTGGGCAACTTAAAGTCTCTCTCGCTGCGCATTAGCCCCCTGAGGTTAATTGTTATTAACTTGGTCTCATAGAGACCAAGTAATTAGCCCCTCTTTGCCCCCCTTTAACTTGTTATCGAAGATAACAAGTAACCTCGGGGGGCTAATGCGCAGCGAGAGGGGCGCTTCTTTAGATTCCCACCCCCATAGGGGGTGGGAATCAACCTCAACCTCGAAGATAACAAGTTAAAGGAGGGCAAAGAGAGACTAATTAATTTGCCGTAGTCAAATTTAGTAAAGGCAATTTTGTCGCTTTTTGCCCTTTGGGCTATGAGCGACGCTTCTTCAACTAACCTCTAAAATAATTACTCATTGCCTCTTCCAGAGGAGGAATTAGTTGTTCTTTTAGAACGACTTAAAGTCGATAAGGCCGATTAAATTTTAAATATATTAATTCTTTAATAAATCTTATTAATATAAGTATATTAAAGAATTTTTAATTAAATCAGAAAAGTAATTTAAGTTTTTTATAAGCGGCCTTTACCTTTTTTGGAAGTTTTAGTTTTAGTTTTTCTTTCAGAAAGACTAAATTTTTAGTTACTCTAAAATTCCTAAAAGTTTAAAGCAGGTTATAACTCTTATTTAATTATAACCGAGCTATTTATAAAGTAAGGCGAACTAAGAATTGATTGCGCTCAAAAAGCTAATTTTAATATTTTTTAAGTCGAACCTTAAATGGAAAATAATATCTACAGCAGTCCTATAATATAACATTATGAGATTGAAGAAGCGTCGTTCGTAGCCCCCCGTAGGGGGGCAAAGAGGTTAGTTGGCCTTAGTCCAACGCTTCTTCAACGACTAATTACATTTAGATTTTTAACCTTCGTAACTCTCTAAGTTGTTATCGAAGATAACAAGTAATTAGTCCCTCTTTTTAGTCGTTTATACCCTCCTCCAGAGGAGGAGGCAACCTATTTGCCCCCGACCCCGTAAGGGAAATGCGCGGTTTAATTAGTTGCCCTATAAGGGCAACTAATTAAACCTCGAAGATAACAAGTTAAAGCGAGGGGGCGCTTCTTCGAGGTTAATTGTTAACCCCACTGGGGTTAATTGTTAACCCCACTGAGGTTAACAATTTAACCGACTTATTGCCTTTGGCTATAAGGGACTTAAACCCTCGTAGGGAAAGTAATCTCATAGAGAAGGTAATTAGTTGTTCTAAAAGAAGTTAGTTGGGCTTTGCTATGCCCTCCTCCAGAGGAGGAGGGCAATTAGTAGCTCATAGCCAAAGGCAACGAGCTACTTAAACCTCCAATTTAAACGACGCTTCTTTATACCCTCCTCCTCTGGAGGAGGGTAAACCTCAACCTTTTTAACATAAATAATTAAATGCTTTTATTTACTTTGTAATTAACAAGCTTAATAGAATTGAATGATAGTGTCTCTAACTCTCATTAGACAGTTAAAGACACTAGAATTTTTAAACTAAATGTATACTTTAAGTAAATAACAATTCTAGTAATCAATGTACTTTAAGTCGTTTTACCCTCCTCCAGAGGAGGAGGGTAATTAGTCTCTCTTGTAGAGAGACTTTAAGTTGCCCTATAAGGGCAACTAATTAAACCTTTTTGCCCCCCTTGAGGTTCCCCTAATGCGCAGCGAGGGGTCGGGGGGCTACGAAGGACTAATTGCATTAATAAAAAACTAAAAACTCATAAGGTAATTGAAGAATTAGTTGCTTTTTGCCTTTGGCTAATGCGCAGCGAGAGGTTAATTGTTAACCTCTTTGGGGTTAATTGTTAACCTCTTTGGGGTTAACAATTTAAGCAACTTAAAGCGCAGAGTTGACTTATTTGTTTTTTAGCTTTTTTTTAGGCTGTTTTTGTAGCTAGGTAAGTTCATGACCTGAAATTGACAAAATGTTAATTAATATTAAAATATTTACAAAATTGAAATCTCATTATATTCATATAATGAGATTTATTAAAATAATTATACTACAAAAGAGTTAAAAACACCAACAGTAAATACTAATAATAACCAAAGACTTAAACCTGAAAAAACAATTCCTTTATTTTCAGACCAACCATTTGGAGAAGCGAAAACAACAGGTACACCTACTACTAAAGCAAATGATACTACAATTAAAGCAAATAAAGCAAGTTGAAGAATTGATGTCATATTGATCTCCTGATTTTTTATTTAGTTCCTTCTAGACTTTTAAAAATTCTATACTTTAAAATATTGTATGGGTAAAGAGGCTTTCTTATTTGGCCTCTAAGAGGCAAAACAATCTACCTCAATTCAAAAAAGTATTTTATATTGATTGTTTAAAAAATTAATAAGTTTAAACCTTACTAATATAAATTTATTATCTTTAAAGTTAGTATTAAAAAATATAATACTTTTAATTTTTTATAACAACTAACATTTGAGGTAATATTTTTTCTAAAGATGAGAGATTTGATATACTAGTAAAAGAAACTTATTAGATACTTACCTCGCTTTTAGAAAAGCCTAATAATTTTTATTGAATCTTAACTTTTTAATTAAAGTTAGCGAACTAAAAGAATAACATAAATAGATCGTTATTAGAAACAATCTTAATTTATCTTTGCACAATAGAAGTTTATTAAACATTCAGTAAATATTAACGATACACTTAATTGTAACCGATTTTTTAGTAAAAGCAAATAAAACTTACATTTTGTCGACGTTGGGTTACTTTCCTAACAGGAAAGTTAAAAAGTCAACTTATTTAAAAAGGAAAAAAAAAACTTTTAATTTGTTTAACCTAACCTTCGTAATAGATTAACTTACCCTATAACCTCTACTCTTTATCCCTTCAAGGTTTAATTAGTTGCCCTTATAGGGCAACTTAAAGTCTCTCTCGCTGCGCATTAGCCCCCCGAGGTTACTTGTTATCTTCGAGCTTGAAGAAGCGCCCCTCGTAGCCCCCCTTTAACTTGTTATCGAAGATAACAAGTAACCTCGGGGGGCAAAGAGGGGCTAATTACTTGGTCTCTATGAGACCAAGTTAATAACAAGTTAAAGGGGGGCAAAGAGAGACTAATTACTTGTTAACCCCTCCGTATAATTTTACTAACTTGTTATTAACTTGGTATCTTCGAGGTTGAAGAAGCGTCCCTCTCGCTGCGCAGAAGAAGCGCCCCCCGAGGTTGAAGAAGCGTCCCTCGTAGCCCCCCGAGGTTACTTGTTATCGAAGATAACAAGTTAAAGGGGGGCA
>Ga0316225_1001541_pt1 | contig 21584 bp, 15 predicted proteins | sample TBH18015metaG_FD_206010 | JGI IMG/M metagenome (GOLD analysis project Ga0316225, IMG submission 206010) | Freshwater microbial communities from Trout Bog Lake, Wisconsin, USA - TBH18015 | ecosystem: Environmental > Aquatic > Freshwater > Lake > Hypolimnion/Profundal zone | place: USA: Wisconsin... | reverse complement strand
TCAGGGTGCCCCCCTTGCCCACCTGCCAATCCACCTGGCGCAAAATGGTCGGCATCTGCTCGGCCTGGTACTTGAAGGCTATGACCCACCGCGGGGCCTTGCTGGTGGCGCCAAGCCGCTGGCGCTGGGCGAATGAGTCTACTTTAACAACCATTCCATCCGTCTGGAACGGGAGCTTGCCGCGCACTTCGCCACAGGCCGCAATTTCCTCAAGCACCCTGTCGATGCCCTCGACACGAACGGCGTAGCCGCTGATGGGCAGGCCCCAGCCTTTGAGAAGCTCAAGCCATTGCCAATAGCTGTCGTTGGGCGGCGGCTGGACCTGGCCCGAACCATGGACCACGAAGGCCAGACGGCGTGAAGCGGTGACCTTGGGATCGAGTTGCTTAAGCGCCCCGGCGGTGAGGTTACGGGGATTCATGAACGTATCTTCGCCGGCGGCCTGGCGCTTTTTATTGATCTCCTGAAAAACGCTGTTCGGCATGTAGACTTCACCGCGTACTTCCATGACCGCAGGGAAAGCGCCGTTGCCACGCAGGCGCAGGGGAATCGTTTGAATGGTTTTGGCCTGGGCGGTGATGTCATCGCCCTCGCGGCCGTCGCCGCGTGTGGCGGCCAAGACCAGGATGCCCCGTTCGTAGCGGAGGCTGGCGGAGTTGCCATCCACCTTAGGCTCCAGAACGTACGTGGGTTGCTCGTCGGCAAGCAATTTGCACACGCGCTCGTCAAAGGCGCGCACTTCCTGCTCGTCGTAGGTGTTGTCGATACTGAGCATCGGCACAGCATGCGGAACAGTCTTGAAACCCTCGATGGGCCGTCCGCCGACGCGATGGGTGGGCGAATCTGGGGTGACCATATCCGGGTGGGCCGCCTCCAGCATGGCCAGTTCGCGCATGAGGCGGTCGTATTCCTGATCGCTTATGACCGGTTTGGCCGCGACATAATAAAGATGGTTGTGCCGTTCGAGTTCTTTGCGGAGATGTTCGATGCGCATTGGGGTAGTTTCAGGCATGGCGTCATTTTACAACAAAGTACAGGCTTGGGGGAACCGGCGCTGGGCAAAGGGAACCATGGACCCCACCGGCAAATCTCACGGTCCACGGTTTACGCCGCTATCCTTTTATGCCCGTGGTGGCTATGCCCTCGATGAAAGTGCGCTGGGTGAGGAAAAAAAGCATAAGAATGGGCATGAGAACCAGGACGGAGGCGGCCATGAGAAGGTTCCATTCGGTGCCGCCGTGCTGGGATTGGAAGGTTTGCAGACCCAGGGCCAGGGTGTATTGCTCGGGACGTTGAAGATAAATGAGGGGGCCGAGGAAGTCGTTCCACGTGCCCATAAAAGTGAAGAGAGCCACGACGGCCAGAGCGGGACGGGCCAGGGGAAGGATGATGCGGCGGAAAATCATGAACTCGGAACAGCCGTCGATGCGAGCGGCTTCGGAAAGTTCGTCGGGAATGGTCATAAAGAACTGACGCAGCAGGAAGATACTGAAGGCCGAACCGAACCAGGCGGGAATCCACAGCGGACGGAAAGTGCCAAGAAATTGAATGCCGGTGCGATCGCCGAGAAAATGAAAGATATTGAAAAGCGAGACCATGGTCACGGGGAAGGGAATCATCATAGTGGCGAGCATGACGGCAAAGAGAGAGCTGCGACCCCTGAAACGGATGCGTGAAAAACCGTAGGCGGCAAGGGCACTGGAGAAAGTCGTACCCAGAACGGTCAACGAGGCGACGATAAGGGTGTTGCGGGCGTAGAGAAGAAAACAAAATTTTTTATGATTAAGAACGGTCAGATAATTCTGGGGGACGGCAGGAACCGGAAGCCAGCGCGGCGGATCCTCGGTGGTCTGGGCAGTGGTCTTAAGACTGGTGGAAACCATCCAGGCGAAGGGTAGGAGAAGGCCAATACTGATCACCACCAGAGCCAAGAGCGCGAGAAGCGTGCTGTGGCCGGAGCGGAAGGAAGAAGGGAAGCGGGGAGCGTGAAGGAGGTTCGTGGCCAGTGACCAGTGCGTATACGGAAGCATGTTTGGGCGGCTGGTGGTCATGACGCTTATTTCCCCTGGTAGTAGACCCATTTGCGGCTGGACCAGAAGGCCAGGGCCGTCAGGCCCAGAACGATGAGAAGTTGTATCCATGCCATGGCGCTGGCGTAACCCATTTTGGAGAAAATGAAACTGTTGTCGTAGAGGTACATGGTAAAGAAATAGGTGGAACGCTGCGGGCCGCCCTGGGTCATGTTATAGGGCACGGTAAAGACCTGCATGCTGCCGATGATGGCCATTACCAGATTGTAGAAGATAACCGGAGAAATCATTGGTACGGTGACGTTCCAAAGACGACACCAGGGACCGGCGCCATCCAGGTCGGCGGCTTCGTATACCTCGCGGGGAACGTCCTGGAGACCGGCGAGATAGATGACAACCGTGTTGCCTACGCCCCAGAGACTCATGAACGCCAGGGAAGGCATGGCCCAGGCTTTGCTTGCCAGCCAGGGGGGGCCGGGGATGTGCAGACAGGCCAGCAGGTGGTTGAGCAGGCCGTGCTGGGGATTGTAGAGCCAGAGCCAGAGGATGGCCGAGGCCACCGCCGGCACCAGGGAGGGAAGGAAGACGATAGTGCGAAAAACGAACTGGCTGCGCAGAGGAGTATTGAGAAGAAGGGCAAAACCTAGAGAGACGAGCATCGCCGCCGGAAGGGCCATGGAAGCATAGTAGAAGGTGTTGCGGAGAACTTGCCAGAAGACCGCATCGTGCCAGAGGTCGCGATAGTTTTCCAGTCCGCGGTAAAGAGGAGCCTGAAGAAGAGGATAGTCGCAGAGGCTGTACCAGGCGGAAAGGCCGATGGGGATGGCGGTGAAAGCGACGAAGCCGATCAGCCATGGGGAGATGAAGGCCAGACCCTTCAGGAGGTTTTTGCGTTCAGAGCGCGTCATGGGGCAAAAGGCTGTCTGTTTATTTGACTGTTTGGTTGTTTGGCTTGGCGAGCGGCGTCGATTTCCCGGTAATGATCGAGTTTCCGCCGGCATACCGCCTCGGCGTGGCGCAGGGCGTCGGCGGGAGATTCGGCCAGCAGGTAGATGGCTTCGGTGGCAGTCGATAGCTCGGCGTGGATTTCGGGCCAGATGGGGAGTTGGGGAACTCCATGGGCGTTAGGGCTGGCGGCCAGAGTATCGAAGACTTCAATGAACGGGTTGGGGTGGGTGCGGAAGAAGCTGGCGGAGACACTGGCCAGAGGCGAATTCTTGCAATGCAGGGAACAGAGTTTTTCCATGACATCCTGACGATTGACGTAGGCGAGAAACTCGAAGGCTTGGGCAGGATGGGCGGCGCCGCGGGGGATGACCAGAATGTCGAAGCCGACAAAAGTCACGTTGTCCAGACCGGGGACGGCACAGGGGAAGGGGGCGACGTGCCATTGGTAATTGAACGGACGGATAACGCGGGGCAGGTGCTGTTCGAGGGCAAAAGGAACCAGGAATTGCGACATGGAGGAGTTCTGGTTGAAGATGGTGTTGGCCATCCAGGGCCCCTGCTGTTCCATGACCTGACGGCCAGTTAGAAAAGAATTCTGGGGGGAATCAAAGGCCCCCACCGAGGACCGGAAGTTGCTTATGGACAAGGGGGTATAGCGCGCGGAATAGGAACGAATCCAGTCATAGGCGGCAATGTTGGCCGGGGTGCAGAAGGTCAAGCGGCTGGTGGCGACATCGACGAGGGAACCGCCGAAAAAGTAGCTGGCGCTGTCGATATACCAGCCGGGTTCCAGGGGCATGTAGCCCGAGCATTTAATGCGTGGAGGACCGGCAATTAGCGGTGGCTCGTACTGGGTGAGAACCTGGGCATAGCGATCGAGCTGGTCGATGGTCGCTGGAGCGCGGGTGGGATCGAGGCCGACTTGGCGCAGGGCGGCGGCGTTCTTGAGGAAAATCAGCTTGTTGTAATGGAGGGCCATCGCCATGGGGGTGCTGATGAGGCCCCAGAGATGGCCGTGCCAAGTGCAGCCTTTCCAGTAGACGGGCTTATAGGTGGCGGCGGTGATGCCATGGGCGGTCGCCAGGTTCTCCAGGGGTTCAAGAGCATTCTGGGCGGCGAATTGGACTAGCTGTCCGTCAAAGAGGCCGGCGAGGTCTGGCGGCACGCCGGCGGCGGTCGCCACCATGGTCTTGCGGTCGACGCCGCTGATGGAGACGTAGCGGACATAGATGTTTTTGTCGCGGCCGACCGTGCGATTGAAGTCATCCACGATCATGTTCATCATTTCGGCTTCGCGCCCGGTCCATTTTTCCCAGTAATCGACGATGACGCAGTCTTTGGCTAGTTCCGGAGGCAGGTTTTCGGCGTTGCGCGGACCAATAAGCAAGAGAGCCGCCGCAGGCACAATCAGGGAGATTAAGAGGATGAGATTGAGGAGGCGTTTCACTTGTTGTAAACGGCACGCCACGCGTGCCGATTCCTCTGTTGGTCGGGACATAAGATAGCAGGAGAGAGGGTGGTGTGCGATAAGGAATGCTTCCGCTATCCGATGCAGGGAATTCCCGCCAGGCCCGGTGTATGCCACCGTGAAATAGGTGAAGGTTGCGTTCGAATTCCGCTCGGGTGTTGGGACACTTCACCTTGGAATACTACCACGCGCAGCTTAACGATGTGTATCAGGAGCAGAACGGGATATACACGTTCGACCGGAAGAGACAGTTTTAGCTGGCGAGGATAAGGGAGACACAGCGGAAGCGGGCGGCAATGGAGCGATAGAAACAGAACCCGCGGCCAAAGTGCGCCGCGGGTTAAACTGAGGGCGGCAAGTGTCGCCGCAGGCTCCACAAATTCCCTCCCCAGGTATTCCCGGGGGTGGAGGGCGATTCTGTTACCGATAAAATTCGATGATGAGGTTCATGTTCACTTCGAAGGGAACGTCTTCGGGAACCGGGAGTTGGTTGACCTTGGCAACGAGTTGGGCGGGATTCCACTCCAACCAGCCGGGAACATTGTGGCCGGCGTTCTGTTCCATGTTGTCGCGGAGAACCTTGTGGATGCGCTCCTTGAAGGTGACGACTTGGCCGGGCTTGATGAGGTAGCTGGGGATGTCAGTCTTGCGGCCGTCAACTAGAACGTGCCCGTGATTGACGATCTGGCGGGTGGCCCAGATAGTGCGCCCCACGCCGAGGCGGCGCAGGACATTGTCGAGACGGGTTTCCAGAATCTGCATCATGGAGTTGGCCGTGTTGCCCTTGGACTTCTTGGCCATATCCATGTAACGGCGGAACTGAGTCTCCTGGATGCCGTAGTGAAAACGGAGCTTTTGCTTTTCGTTGAGACGCACGCCGTACTCGGTATTGCGGCGACCACGATAGCCGTGCATGCCGGGAATAGTGAGTTCTTTGACAGTGTGCTTGGGGATGTCGGCAATAGGAACGCCGACGCGCCGGGATAGCTTGACCTTAGGTCCGAGGTAACGACCCATGGGAAAATGCGCTTCCTACGGGCTCAGAGGCCCGCTCAAAACAGGCGTGGCGGATATGCGGTAGGTGCGAACGCAACTATTGCCGATACACCGACTTACACGCGATTTCGCCGGTGCATGGTTCTGAGGCATGCGGGGGCGATTCTCGACCACCAATGGCCGAGGAAGGGCAAGTATATCCAGTGAACTGAGGAAGGCAAGGGCAAGCGCAGGATGCAGAAGAGCACAATTGGACGATGGAAGACATTTAAGACCGGGACAAGGCTGGGTCAGTATTCCCCAAGGTTGAAGGCGCACCTCTATTCGTCGAGAGGAAAAGACACCTTCCATCATTTGGTCGAGACAACGAATAAAAGGGCTCGTCCATCCGCCTCAGCCCCCACCACGATGGATAGAACGCTGGCCGAACTTCAGGTTGATCTTGTCGGCCACGACGTCCAAATTCCGCTGGCGTTGGTGCTGCCCATCAACGAAAAGTTCCAACTGGCCAGCGCCGGCGGTCAAACGCTCGGCGGTCATGCCAATAAGACGCACGGGCTGGAAGGACCACTGCTCGAAGATTTTCTTGGCGGCGGTCCAAAGCTCCGCCGTGACGTCGGTGGCATGATCCATGGTGGTCGAACGACTGATGGTCTGGAAATGACCATAGCGTATCTTCAAAGTCACGCCTCTGGCCCGCAAACAGTGACGGCGCAAACGCCAGCCGACCTGCTCCACCTGATCCATGAGCACGCGCCGGACTTCGTCGGCCTGGGCCACATCAACCTCAAAGGTCTGTTCATGGCCGATACTCTTGGCCTCCTGATCGGCGACAACCTGGCGATCGTCCAATCCGTGGGCCAGACGCTGGTAATGTTCGGCGTCGGAACCAAAGAAACGCCGCATCCAGTCGGCAGACTGCATGGTCAGGTCGCCGATGGTCTTGACGCCCATGCCGGCGAGCTTCTCGCTAGTCACCTTGCCGATGCCCCACAGACGGCTAACGGGCAAGGGAGTCAGGATGCGGCTGATGTCGTCTGGGGAGATGATGGTAAGGCCATCGGGCTTGTGCAGGTCGCTGGCCAGCTTGGCCAGGAACTTGTTATGGGCAATGCCAACCGAGGCGGTCAGACGCAGCTCGGTTCTGATCCGCTGCCTCAGGCGCTGGGCAACTTGACGCGGTTCGCCCAACAGGCGTTGGGTTCCGGCCAGGTCGAGGAAAGCTTCGTCTATGCTCAGCGGCTCGATCAGGGGTGAGAAGCTGTCGAGAATGCCGAACATTTCCTGCGAAACCTCCTGGTACAGATCCATCCGCACCGGCAGAATCAGTGCCTGGGGACAAAGCCGCCTGGCGACAGCCATGGGCTGTGCCGAATGACACCCGAATGGCCGCGCCTCGTAGCTGGCGGTGGCGACGACGCCACGGGGGCCATCGTGGCCGATCAGCAGAGGTTTGCCCCGCAACGCCGGATTTTCGCGCTGTTCGACGGCGGCGAAAAAAGCGTCCATGTCAACATGCAGAATAGCGCGCGGTGCGGTCACGCCGCCGATTGTAACATGGCGGACTCATAAACGCCGCTGCCACTGGCCTGTAACCAATGGAGCAGTCCGAAGCGTCCCTTGAGCGTGCTCGAAGGCACCGTTAGGATAGGCCGTCTGAAGTTGAGGTAAGTACATGATCACGCGCGGGATGCGACGAATAATTTTGCTGACGCTGCTGGTCGCGGCAACGACTGCGGTATGCGTTGTGCCTCACTGGCGGAACGCCGATGCCCTGCCACGCGGGTTTATACCGCCCACCGCCCTGACCCTGCGGGTCTCCTCGGCCCCCGACCAGCGCACTGCGGACCACTTGCGCGTCCTCTTCATAGGCAACAGCCTCAGTAAATGGAACTGCGGCCAGCCCTACCTCCTTGAGGAGCTTGCTGCCGATGCGGGAGTGGCCAGGACTCCCATCTGCGACGGCGTGCTGGCGGATGGGGAGACGCTATACGGACACCTCCACAGAACCAACGCCCTGGCGCGCATCCGCGAAGGCAACTGGGATTACGTCGTGCTCCAGGAACACAGCACCGGCTGGTGGCATGACAAGAGCGTAATGTTCGATGCCATACGGACGTTCAACAAGGAAATCCGCGCCGTGGGGGCCAAACCGTTGCTGTTCATGGTTTGGACGCTAAAAAACTACCCTGCGGACACCCAGCGCATCGCCGGCGTCTACAAGACTATCTCCCGGGAACTTGGCATAGAGGTGGTGCCGGTGGGCTCGGCATGGGCGATGGCCCAGGAGACGCCCAACGCCGTGGACACTTATTATTCCGACTTGCGGCATCCCGCGGAAGCGGGCTCGTACCTGACGGCATGCGTTTTCTATAGTTGGTTCTATGGCCAAAGCGCCCACGGACTGGCCCACAAACTTTCTTCCGAGGGATGGCGGTTGGATCTCAAGGACAAGGACGCGGAATTCCTTCAGGATATAGCCTCCCGCGCGGTGGCAGTGGTGCGGCCACTGGGACAGGACGGGGCCCAACTGTCATTGGATCTGAGCCCCGGCGTAAAACTGGAGATGATTCGCATTGAGCCCGGCAAGTTCGTCATGGGATCGCCGGCGACCGAGGACGGCCACGACGACAGCGAAGGGCCACTGCACGAGGTGACGATTCCCCGGGCACTGTACGTGGGCAAATATGAAGTGACCCAGGACCAGTTCGTGGCGGTGATGGACCGCAATCAATCCGAATTCCGCGATGAAGGCACGCTACCCGAGGAAGGCGTAAGCTGGGACGATTGCCAGGAATTCTGCCGTATCCTCTCGCGGCGCACCGGCCGTCATGTGAGACTGCCGACGGAAGCCGAATGGGAATATGCCTGCCGGGCCGGGACATCGACCGCCTTCAACACTGGTGCTGGAATTTCCTCCACCCAGGCTAATTTTGACGGCACCCAGCCGGCCGGTGGGGCCGCCGAAGGCCCTAATTGCGGCAAAACCAAGCCCGTGGGGTCGTTTGCGCCCAATGCCTTCGGGCTGTACGATATGCACGGCAACGTGGCCGAATGGTGCCTGGACCGTTTCCATGAGGACTACAAAGGCGCGCCGGGCAACGGCTCGGCCTGGATGGCCGGCAAAAGTCCCAACTACGTCTACCGTGGCGGCGCCTGGAATAACGCCGCTAATTCCTGCCGTTCTGCGGTTCGCGCTTGCGCCGATGGCAAGACGCTGCGCAACAATACCATCGGGTTCCGCGTGGTAATCGATACACCCTGAAAGGCCCCATCGACAGTGGCAACTCCGACCGATAACGCCGCGATCGCCACCGCCCCGCCCAAGGTGGTGTTTGCTTATGCCTCGGGCCCCGACCACGGCCTGCGCCGCCGCCGTGCCTACGGCGACATGGTGCGCATCCTCGGCACCATTGCGGTCGTCACCGGCCACGTCTGTGACATGAAACTCGGCGACAACGTGCTCTCGGGCAAGTGGTGGTTTGTCAATCTGCTCGATTCCGCCAGCCGCTTCGCCGTGCCGGCCTACATCATGCTCAGCGGGGCCCTGCTGCTGGACCCCGAGCGGGAACAGTCGCCGGCAGGCTTCTATAGCCGGCGTCTGGCGCGCATCGGCATCCCGCTGGTGTTCTGGTCGGCGTTTTTCATGTGGTTCAGCGTGTATTACACAGGTTGGGTCAATCCGCCCTGGAAAGTGTGGCTCAACCTGCTGGCGGGCCGGCCCTACACGCACATGCACTTCATCTTTCGCATCACCGCCCTATACGCCTTGACGCCGATGATTCGCGTCTTTCTTAAGCACGCCCCAAGGACTATGGTCATCGCCGCAGTGGCGGTTCTGCTGGCCCTGGGCATGGCCGATTCGGTGCGAAACGCTTTCACCGCTACGGACTTAAGCGCTTTCATTAATTTTTATCCGTTTCTGGGATTTTATCTCGGCGGCTATCTACTGCGCGATGTGCAGATCTCCAGCCGTCAAGCGATTGCGGCGGGCCTGACGACGATCGGTTGCATCCTGGCTCTGGCCTTGGGAACCGGTTGGCTGGTGAGCCAATACAAGTTCCAGTGGTATCCATCCCCCAGCATGCTGCTGTATGACTTCCTCAGCCCAGTGCGGGTGGTGATGGCGTTTGCCGCATGGCTGTTCCTGACCCACGTCTTCCGCAATCCATGGCCTCGGTCACCCCAAGGCCAAGACGCGGTGCGTTGGCTGGCTTCGGCGACCCTGGGCCTGTACCTGATCCACCCCATGTTCCGCGAAATGATCCTGTTTCCCCCCCACTTCCAGCACGGATATTGGATGCATCGCATTTGGCAGGGCCTGCATCTGGCCGCCGGCCAGGGCCGGTCGCCGTGGATCGCCATCCCGATGGAAGTGGCATCAGTTTACGTGCTTGCCCTGCTTTCCACCGCAATCCTGATGAAAATCCCTTACGTCCGGCGGATCACCGGATAGCCACTGATCCATGAACATTTAACAATGATGAGCAATCCGTGAGGTAGAGTTTGTGATTAAGACAATCGCGTTTTATTGCGCCGTAGTGATGCTGCTTCTGCCGCCTGGCAGCGTCGTTTTCGCCCAGTCGTCGGCTACGGAACCGGATGGCAACGCCGCCCCGGCCTCGGATCCCGTGACACAATCCATCGGCACAACCACGACGGCAACAGCCCCCGCCACGCGACCGGCGACGCTCCCGGCAAGCAGTGGTGAATACAAGCTTCGCTACAAGACGGTGCTGGACGGCCATAAGGTTGACATGGCCTACCTGCTGTTCCTTCCCAAGATTTATGATACGTCCAAAGATCGCGTGCCGATGGTGGTATTTCTGCACGGCGCCGGTGAGTGCGGCACGGATTGTGCCGGACTCAAGGTACACGGCCCGCCCATGGAGCTTGACAAGCCGACATTCCACGACAATTGCCCGTTTGCGATTCTGGCCCCCCAGTGCCCGCCGCACGGCCAGCGTTGGGACCAGCCGGAAATGATTAAGGCCACGGTAGCCCTTCTGGACGAGGTGTGCGCCAAGACGCGCATCGATCGCGATCGCGTGTACCTGACGGGCCTGAGCATGGGCGGCAAAGGCACGTGGCTGGTGGCCAGCGAGGCCCCCGACCGCTTTGCCGCGATCGCCCCTCTGGCGGCGGACGTTCCCAATCCGGACCAAGCCCCGGAGTTGCTCAAATACACGCCTATCTGGTGGTCACGCGGGCAGAGTGATGAAGGGGCCGGGGATGAGAAGGTTCTGCTGGGAAGATTCAAGGACTCCAAAGCTGAGCTACGTACCTCGATTCTGCCAGGCGTGGACCATGGCTGCTGGCCCTTCTTCTACGAAAATGCCGAATTCTATGAATGGCTGCTAACCCATCGCCGGCTTAACGATTGGGAAAAAGACGCTCTTGAAGACCATAAGGCCCCCGCCGCATGGCCAGCCGAAAACCCGGGCAAGGAGCCGGGCCACTATCTTCTTCAGACCAAAATCAAGATCAATGATGGCCTGGTCGCCATACGCTATTCGCTGTACCTGCCGCCGGGGTACGCTACTGACAAGCCGCCGGTGATCCTCTATCTGCATGAGCCGTTGAACGTCGCCGCGGCTCTGGCAGGCACAACTATGACCAACGCCCCAACGGCGGCCAGCGCCTTATGCGTCAGCGGGCCGGAACTGGAGATCGCCCGGCCCCAATCGCCGCTCAAGGATCATTTCCCATTCATCGTGATATCACCAAAACTGCCGCCGATGCAAGCTTGGGATAAAGCCGTGACCTTGCTGGCGGTCAAGACCTTGCTGACTCAGACCATCGCAACGCTTAAAGCCGATCCCGACCGGGTTTACATAACCGGGGTGAACTCCGGCGGCTCGGCGGCCTGGATGCTGGCCCGGCAGAACCCCGGGATGTTTGCCGCCGCCGTGATCATGATGAGCGACCGTTCCTTCACCCTCGATCCGCCCGAACTCCTGAAGACGATGCCCTTATGCGCCTGTCTGCCTTCCGGCGACACCGCCGCGCTCCAGGGCATCGCCGACCTGATGTCCGCTTCCAATCGCGACTCGATGCTGGTCACCTTCGAAAAGGGCAAGACCGCGTTGTTTACGGCCCATTATGCCAATCTGGAGTTATACCTGTGGCTACTGAAGCACAAGGTATCGGATGCACAGTAGGAAAAGTTGAAGAGGGAATCACGCCGGAAAATCTTTGCCAAACAGTCGAAGAGTCCCATCTTCACGCCGGCGTATCGATGCTTGGATCGAAACTGGCATAGGTCCTGGCCAGCAGTGGCAGTGGGGAAATAGCCGCCAGGACCAGGCTCGCCAACATCACAACGGCCAAGGCCAGGGCGGAGCGGCCGGTCAGCAGATAAGCGATCAAACCCATGGCCGCCGACAGGCCCAGACCAACCAGAAAGATCAAAAATTTGACCAGGCCCAGGACCATCTGCCGCCCGAATAATTGCATATCCCCGGCGATAAGTCCGGCTGAACGCAGGGGAAACCATAGGAAAAACAGGTTCTCGACGCCTACCAGAAAGACATTGAAGGGAACAGCGAAGGCTCCGGCGGCAACCAGGTAGCGCCAGTGTACTCCGGGTCCCAGCAGCGCCGCCACGCCCAGCACCGTCTGTACCGCCAAAAGGACCAATACCGGAGCCACCAGTTCCCCCACGACGACGGCCCAGGGATGGATCGGCAGGGAACGCAACAGGTCCAGGCGGTCCAGGTCATCGCGAAAATCGAACCTGAGCAAGCTCACGAAGAATAAATTGATCCAGATCGCCGCCCCAATGCGCACATCGACGGCGCCGCCGTGCCCGGGCTGATGTTTCACGATCAGGGCGGCGAAGCCGACGATGATAATGGCCATCATAACAAAAGTGCCACGGGCGCTGCGCATGGCCCCGAGAAGTTGGCGCCAGGCAACCGGACCGATGCCGCACCAGAAAGGCAGCGAAGGCAGACGCAACTTCGCGGCGGTTGCGCCCATCGCCACGACCGTTCCACGGCGACCACGGTACAGTCGTCGATAGCGTCGCTGGCTGGCCGCCGCCGACGCCTCCAGGTAATTGGCGTCCAGAGCCATGACCAGCACGAGCATCACAAGATCAATAAGCAGCGCCAATGCCCCCCATTTGACAAGGGCCGCCAATGAGGCAGCGGCGATGGTCCGAGCAAACACGCTAAAGGGCGCCAAGAGCACCTTGCCGGCGAGCGTAGACTGCATCTCCTGCATGAGGCGGGCCGGGCCGTCTGCCAAAGCGCCGCCTCGGGAGGAAACCAGGGCGATCACGCCCAGGAGCACAACCACCAAGGCTATGGCCTGGCGCCCGGCGCCATACAACCGCTGGCCCACGGACTGGCCCAGCATCACCATAACCATGGCGAAAAGCTGCATGAACTGGACCGTCAGCCATACCCCGACGCAGGCCGCAGGGAACGACACGCTGAAGCGCATGAAGATGATGGCCAGAATAATTGTCGTGAGCAAGGTGCCCAGGGCGCTCCTGGCGATCTTGTAAAACAGCAGATTACGGCGCGAGAATGGCCCGGAAAAAAGGAAATCCACCTCGGCTGGAGTAAAGGCGACGGCGGTCTCGGCAAAAGAGGTCACCAGGTTCCCCAGGCAAAACGCCAAGAGGGCAAAGGGAAATACCGCCTGCATGGTCCGCGGATCGGTTTGCGGCGCCCTGCCCGCATAGTACAGCGACGGAAGCAGCCACAGGCATACGACCAGCATTCCCAGGGCCAAAAAGAGGATGCCGCGCAGAGTGCGTGCGCCAAGGATGACCCGACGAAACGTCGCCCGGAAATTCAGGCTCAGAAGCATCCAAAGACTGTTGGGCATGGGACTCAAGTCTGGTCCGATGGAGTTCCGGCTCCCTCGGTAACATGAAAGAAGAGATCCTCCAGGGAAGCATCGCCGCCGGCGACGGCGAAGGCGGCACGAGCATCGGAGACCTTGCCAAAAAACATCCGCCGGCCGTGGTGGAGAATCAACAGGTCGGTGCAGAGATCCTCGACCAGGGCCAGCAGGTGCGAACTGACTATGACCGCGGCGCCTTCGGCGGCATGGCGGCGCACCGATTGTTTCATGGCGCGAATGCCATGAGGATCGAGCCCGGTGAGCGGCTCATCCAGAAGAATGGCCCGTGGCTGGTGGAGATAAGCGCAGCAGATAGCCAGTTTCTGACGCATACCACGCGAGAGTTCCTGGGCCAGGACATTGCGCTTGGGAGCCAACTCGAACTCCTCCAGCAGGGCGGTTGCCCGGTCGGCAAAAGCGCTGACGCGATAGACCGAAGCGATGAACTGAAGATGTTCCCATACCGTCAGAGCGTCAAAAAGTTTGGGGTCATCCGGAACATAGGCCAGCATGCGTTTGGCGGCGACGGCATCGGTAGCCACGTCGCAGCCGCCGACGCGGATCGCGCCGCCGGTCGCCGGGATGACGCCGCAGATGGCCCGCAGGGTAGTGGTCTTGCCGGCGCCGTTGGGGCCCAGTAGTCCCAGCACCTGCCCGCTCTGCACGTTGAAACTGAGCCCCTCGACGGCGACGGTAGCGCGGTAGTGTTTGCAGAAGTCGACAACTTCAATCATGGCTGTCCCGGCTGGCAATCCAGAATCCGCGCGTCGTTGCGGGCGACAATGCTATGGCCGGGGGGGACGATGAGAAAATTTTCGTCCCAGGGGCCATTAAAGAGCTTGGTCAGCAGCGACCAGTCGCCGTCCTGTTCGGTGAATTGCCAGTTTCGTTTGGCGGCTTCCTGGCGGGCTTGCTCTATCAAGGCCTCCTCGCCGCCAAGGCCCATCTTCAGGAAATGGAACCTGGAGTAATTCTTCGTCCAGTCACCCATCATTTCGCGTATGTAGTCGGCGTTCTCCGCACCATACTTGGCAACCATTTCCTCGTAGGACTGGGCCAGCCCCAGCTTGCCCATGACTCCCTGCTGGCCATAGGCGGGTTTGTCATAATCGCCCGTTACATTACGTTCGGCCCAGCCGGTAGTCATGTAGTAGGTACCGGGAAACTGATCAAAATAGCGCTGGTAAGCCGCGGCCGAACCAAAGAAGAAACTAATGCAATCGTGGGCCCGGGGAATGACCAGGGGAATGGACCGCGCGGTAATACCCACCAGGCCATCATTACAACGGGCGTAGCCAAGAAGGATGGCGGCATATCCGCCGGCCGGATCGACGGCGTCGATGGCAGCCTGGATGCGGGCCGCCATGTTGGTTGTTTCCAGATCGTGAAGCCCCTTGCGCAGAAACTCGATGTCCACGCGGGTGGGGCTGATCGCCGCCAACCTGCAGGCCTCGCGGTAAATGATCTCGCAGCCGATGAACTTCAGCCGCTGGCTGGTGGAATGCAGCAGGTGGTCAGGCTTCATGAAGATTAGTTTATACCCTGAGCGGCACGCGGTCGAGATAGCATGTTTAATTGGAAATTTCGCAGGCTCGTTTGCGTCAAAAGAGAACGCATTGCCCAAGGCCAGCTACAAGAACGATGGTTTTGGCATGCCCGTGGCCAAGAATTGCACGCGTGAGGATGTGATAACAATGGGCCAGAAGTAATGCTTCATCCTCGTCGGTGACTTCAGCGTGGACAGAACACCATCGTGCTACCTGAAACTCGCTCCCAGCAAAGACATTTCCTTGGGTGAAGTACTCAAATCCATCCTGGCCGAGCAGCCAAAGGTCAGCGCGGTGAACGTCAGCTATTCTGACGTATGATCCGTCTTGATAGCATGGGGCCCGGCAGGGTTAATGCCCGGTATGTTCAGAGCAACCGTTCTGGTCTCAAGCGCTGAGCGAGAACTATTTACTTACGGCTGGCCTGCGTCACCTGCCGGGGCAGGCTGACCGGTCTGGCCGGGCCGACTGGGACGACCGGCCGGGCCGACGACGCGACGCTGCATCATCAGCATGGGCATGAGCATGGGCGCCACGCCCTTGCCCTGGAGGCTCATGGTCAGGCGCGAGCCGTTCTGCACGGGTTTAAGAGCCTCGGCCAGGGCAGTGATGTTCGCTGCCTGGGCCTGCATCTGCGGCATAGGGTTCTGCTTGAACTGCTCGGCCATTTCCCGCAATTGATCCACAAAGCCATTCACCTGGTCGGACAATGACTTGGCCGCATTCGCATCCGCCGCCTCCACCGCCAGATCCAGCGTCGGGGCTTCGCCAAGTTTGGCGCTGAGCGTCATGGACTTGCTGTTGACTAACAGCGGAACCATGTTGGCGATTTCCGGCTGGGCATGGGCCAGATTCTTGGTCACCTGGGCGCGGATGGCCTCGTTGGGAATGAAGGCGACCGCCACGGCCTTCTCGCCGGCGGAGTTGATCGCCTCGGCAAACGCCTTAGCCTGCGCCGGCGAACCCTGCTTGGGCAGGACCGTGTCCTTCTCGTACATGACCAGAACATTGCCGCCATCGCTAAACTGCGTCTTGGCTTGATCTTCCGGGGTCATGTCCTCAAGGAGCGACTTCTTGACCACGGCCAGATCGGAGCCGGCCTTGACCTGGATGTATACCACAGGTTTGGGATTCTTGACTCCCTCATCGGTCACGTCGAAGACCATCGTGCCCGATACGACCCCCGCCGCAGTTAATTCCTCATGCTTTTTTTGGTACTTATCCAAGCCCTCTCCGGCCATGGCAGCCTGCTCGCCAAGGACTGCCGTCGCCGTGGCCCGCACCGACGCCTGATCCATCTTGGCGCCATCGAGTTGGATGACCAGGAAGGTCTTGTCCCCGATGGCCGTATCCGGCAGTGCCGGCAGCGACGCCTGGGCCTTCATGCCCAGCATGGCCACAAACATGGCGGTCACGGCGGCGATTTTATGCTTCAACATGCTATAGTCCTTTTGGATCATTTCGATCCCGAAGAGCCTCTTGGCCCGCAAGCGGCGCCGCCACATGTCGGCGCGGAAAGAATAAAAGTATACACGAAGAGAACGGCAAGAAAAGCTCGCAAGAACCGGAACACTGTCTCCGAGTCACTTTTTACCGTAAATTAATCCCCGCCGTCACCAACAGGAGTCCCCTATGACAGCATCCCCCGGCATTCTCATCATGGTCGATATGGAAGGCATCAGCGGCATATTCCAGAGTCCGCAGGTGCTGCCCGACGGCATGTATTACTCCGCTGGGCGCCGCTACATGACCTGGGACGCCAACGCTTGTGTGGAAGGATGCTTCCTTGGCGGCGCCAAACACGTGGTGGTTGTGGACAGTCACTGTGCCGGGGCCAATATGGTATGGGAAGAATTCGATCAGCGCGCCGAGTTGATCCAGGGCGGCACGCCTCTACAGCGTATGCCCGAGATCGACAGTTTCGACGGGGTGATTCTGCTGGGGTATCACGCTATGGCGGGCACGCCCCAGGCCATCCTCGAACACACCATGACTTCAAAGGCCTGGCAGAATTTATGGATAAACGGCGTGCGCAGCGGCGAGATCGCCATCGACGCCGGCATCGCCGGGGACCACAACGTGCCCACCATCATGGTCAGCGGCGACGACAAGGCCTGCGCCGAAGCCGCACTGTTCATTAAGGGGGTGGTGACCGCCCAGGTCAAGAAGGGACTGGGCTGTCAGAGCGGCCAGTTGCTTGCCAAAGGCCGCGCCCACGAACTGATTACCGAGCGGGCCAAGAACGCCGTGGAATCGTACCGTAATATCCAGCCTTATCGCGTCAGCAAGCCGGTAACCATGCGTCTGGAACTGGTATCACGCGGCGTTATTCCCGCGACGCGGACAGGCGTCAAAGTCATTGATGGCCGAACCTACGAAGTTACAGCGGCGACGGTTGAGGAGGCGTTGAGGCAGTTATAAGACAACGGTGGTCGGTGGGGGGCGGGTCAAACCGCTGACTGTTATTCATCAGGTTTCCCGGTCCTGCGGTCGCACTTGTGTATTGAGCATTTTCATCTACCCCAACCCCACACTCTTGCGCAACGCCCACTCGGCGGTAAAACAGGCGGCGATGAACGCAAAAGTGTACAGGCTCTGCCATAGAGGAGTTTCCTGAGCATAGTGACTCTGCCGAACCACGGCGGCCAGGTCGGCGGTCATGGCATCAATATCTTCCAACGAGTAAACATTCCCTCCGCTGGCCTGGGCCAGGCGTTTTAACGAGTCGTAGCCGGCGGCGGAATCGGCAAGGTCCGCCGGAACAAGCGGCAATACGTGCAGGCCACACTCCACCGCCGGTCCGATGGCCGCCGTAGCCGCGCCGCCGTCGGCATGAAGAATATAATCTCCCACCGGCAGCATAGCCGTGGCCTCGAATCCGCCGCCATCATCTATGCGTTTGAGCATCAGCATAGATTGAGCGCCGCCAACCCGTTCAACCCGCACGGGCAATTCAGCGAGCGGCGGCTCATGAGAATCCGTCAACAATCGTGCCCGTACCAGCGCTCCCCTTCCTTCCATAACCGAAGCCCTCGACACATCCAACCGCAGGGCTCCGCCGCCGGAAAGATAGGGTTCGCCGACAGCCCAGCGCACCCACTGCATCCATAGCCTGTCCGCATCACGTCCGCCATTTTTGTCGCGCCAGCGCCAGGTCTCGTTGAGCCCGACCAGCAGCGACTTGCCCCGCCCCACCGCCAGCGCCGTCACCACCGGCGCATGCGACTGGCGATCCCAAAGCAACGCCTGGGCTGCGGGCTTCAACGGAGGCATCGCCAAACTACAGAAGACCGCCGGCAATTCATCCCATCTCTGGCGCGAAATCGCTGCTTTATCGTCCAAACGGCAGAGTTCCCGGGCCGCCAAGGAAGATGCCGGGGAAAAGCGATAATACGGATCCTGCCCCGGCCACACCTGCCAGATGGCTCTGTCGCCGGCGACAAAAGGCAGGAGCATTTCCAGAGGTCCCTGATACTCGGCGGGAAGATGGCGCGGCCCGGCGGCCAGGATCATCCCCGCCCCGCGCTGCGCCACGGCATCATGCAACGCCTGGGCTTGGGCCGGATCCATCGCGGCGGCGGCGACATCACATAGGATGATCAAATCTTCGTCCAAAATCTGGGCCGGTGACAGAGGCAATTTTCCCCCCGCCAGCACCCCGTCCCGCAACTCCACTCCCGGCATGCCTGCCAGAACATCTCGCAAATAACGATAATCCCCGTCGAGGATATCGCAGAACAAAGCCACCTGCGTCGGTTGCGGCAATAACTTTGCCCAGATTTCCCCCTCATCGCGCTGGACGACCACGTCCCCCGGCAACACCGCGGCAATCGATGCCACCAGGCGATGCTCTGCGACCCCATCAAGGCGCAATAAGAAATGCGCTTCGGCGATGTCGCTGTCGCCGAACGTAGCCGTCGTCTCCAGAACCGGCGCGGAACTGGTAAGCAATGGGACTGGCGTAGTCGCAGGCAGCGACGCCGGCACCGCGGCGGGAAGCCCCGTCGGCGGCGGACCTGCCGGCAGAACCGCGCTATCCAGACGCACGCGGACCGGCACCATCAATCCCTTCAGACCCGAGCCTCTGAGCAGGATGCTGGCCGGCGCCGTCTGGCCCGGCGCCAACGCCGCCGGGGCATTGATCCGCAGCAAGGCCAATTCCCTGCTTCCACCTGGAGGCCAAAGCCCGGCGGCAAACACGGGAATCCCATTGGGATAGGAAAATGGCTGGCCGCCGCCGTCAGCATGACCCTGGGAAAGCACGGCCACCGCCGCCACGGGCACGCCGTGCAACTCCGACAGTGCGGTCCGGATCGCAACGGCGACATCGCCGCCGGGACCATCGGCTTCCAGCGCCAAGCCCGTTATTGGTCGCTGCCCGTTGCGCACGGCCAGCGGAGTTACCCCGCCACGATCCGCTGCGCCGGCGAAGGTGAACGCGTAAACCTCCGAACCGGCGGGAATGTGAGGCAACACTCCCGACCGCGGCGCAGTCAACGCCCTTTCCTCCAGTTCCAGGCGGCTTTGGACCGCCAGACGAATACATTCCTGGCGAAGAGTTTCCGAACCACGGTACAGTTCATCATCCAACGAGGCCTGAAGCACCGATGCCGCCGAATTGACGCGGTCCAGGCGTGAACGCGCATTCTGTATCCACGCATCAGCCGAGACCTTCGGCTCCGGCACCCCCGACCGCGCCAGATCAACCAACAAACCGATAGCTTCCGCCAATGATCCCGCCGATCGGCCGGCGGATCTTGTCGTCGCCAAATCCCGCTGTGACAACGAGTTGGAGGCGATTTGAAAACGGGCTGTCGCCTCCATCAGGCGTTTGCTGGCTGGGGCGGCATCGCGAAGCGACAGTTCCGCGTATTCCACCTCGTTCCGGCTCCGCGCCATCTCCTCCAGTATCCCGTGCATTTCGCCGACTTTCGCCAGAAGGTTGTTAACCCGGGGACGGATCAGGGTTCCAGGAAGATCATCCAGGGCATCTGCCAAGGCAACTCTCTGCGGTATCGTCCCCTGCGCAGCCCGCACCGACATGGCCCCCGAACGGTCAAGCAGCACGACCACCGCCCCCTGGCGCTGAGTGCGGAGGGCGGGCCTCAGCAGCAGGATCGCCAGGGCGGCAAGGGCCAGTATCCGCAAAGCCGGCAGGGCGATGCACCATGGCCGCCGCAAGCCACGCGTCTGGGGCCGGTACAGCACGGCCATGGCCACGCCCAAGCCCCAGATAAGGCCGCCAACCAGACCCCACGCATCCGGCGCATGCAGGATGAGTATGCCGACAACATTCAATCTGGCATGGTCAACAATCATCGCTGACACTCACGCCCCATTGGGCATAAACCACTGCTGCAATTCCGCGGTCAGCCGCTGGTTCTCGCAGGCCTGCCCGGGAAAGTCGCAATGCGCCGCCTGACGTACGAACAGCTTGCGCGGTCCGCCCAAGGCGTTGTATACTGAATACTGCGCCGGCGGCGGCACCGCCGGATCGAAAAGCGCCGCCGCCACCAACACCGGTATTTTGATCCGCGTCGCCGCGATCGCCGAGTCGAAATACCGCAATACCTCGACCGCCTCGGGATGATCCTGCACGTACTTCCACAAGGCGGCGCCGCTGCCGGTTCCCGGCAATCCCAGCCGCACGGGGTTGTTGCCGAAACTGGGCACATCCAGGAAAGCCCGCCGCAACCGCTTCTCCCACGGCGCCAGCATCGCTCCGATGCCGCCTCCAAAACTCATACCCATGTAATCCAGGCAACCACAAGCGGCCGGAACCACCTCCAGCAGAGCCCGCAGCGCCGTCCAGTAGTCGGCAACGCAACCCCGGTGTACGTAAGTCCACCGGCTCTCAATGCCGTGCAGCACGTGCGCCGACGCACTATCGGGAATGGTCCCATGTTTGGAGCGGCTTAGGCCACGGGCGCAGGGGAAAATCGCTGCCGCCGGCCCGGAAACATCCGCCGTCGGAGCGGCACGCCCGCCGTACCCGTGACCAACCACTACGCCGCGGTTGATTCTGCGCCCCCGCGGCAGAGTCAGCCAAGCTCCGATCCGTACGCCACCCAGGCTGTCATATTCGATCTCGTGAACCTCCAGCTCCGGCCACGGCGAATCCACCGGTCGCCGGCTCAACCGCAGCGGCACAGCGCCGGCTTCTTCATACGTGGCGGTCCAAAATGCGTCGAAATCCAGGGGCGATGGCGGCGGCGCCAGCCGCTGGAGACTTTCCAGAGTGTATCCGTAAGTAGGATCAAACGGCAGAGTATGCTGCATTAGACGGCTCCGACGCCAAGGGGGATACCAGAAACAGCCGCAGATGACCACAGATGGACACAGATGCGTTTGTCTATATCCACAATACGGAAGCCAAACAACCTTGGATAGCTCGAAGATATCGCTCTCACGATCCCCAACGTATGCATAGCGTTGCGGGTCGGGGCTGGTAGGAGATGGCGTGGGGACACTGCGACAGGGCTCAGGCTCAGAGAGGGACGGGGGGAACTAACAGGACAGCGCTACGTTGAGTTACAGTGGATAGCCTTTCGACGGCGGCTTTCATAAGAAGCGGCATTGCGCCACTGGTAATAGTAGCAGCGGCGCATCAGTTCCCGCCAACTCGACCACTCCCGTTGCCAGATCTTCGCTGCCAACGTCGACACCGCCTTCGTCACCTGCTCGAAGGTGATCTGCGGATTTTTCCCCCCGCAGCCGAGTGGTCTGCTCAGCCAGGAA
>Ga0316225_1001524_pt1 | contig 21799 bp, 24 predicted proteins | sample TBH18015metaG_FD_206010 | JGI IMG/M metagenome (GOLD analysis project Ga0316225, IMG submission 206010) | Freshwater microbial communities from Trout Bog Lake, Wisconsin, USA - TBH18015 | ecosystem: Environmental > Aquatic > Freshwater > Lake > Hypolimnion/Profundal zone | place: USA: Wisconsin... | reverse complement strand
ATCTTAAGGGAATTTAGATGTCTGATCCTGCAAAGACGATAGATCAGAATATTCTGCCTGTTCAGGCGTTATTCAATCTAGACAATACGTTTAATACGTTTATTGGGCAGGGTCAGCCATTCTATGCCACACTTAATCCTGTTCAATCAGGATTAACAATTACAAATAGCACGATTGATAGCACGACTATTGGTGCTACTACACCTTCAACAGGTGTGTTTACTAATATATCGACCACAACAGGTCAAATATCTACTACTCCATCTAGCAATACCGACATAGCTAATAAATTCTATGTTGATACTGTAGCGCAAGGTTTAGGCCCTAAAGCTGCTTGTCAAGTAGCAACAACAGCCAATATTACGCTTTCAGGCATACAAACTATTGATAATTATACAATTTCCGCAGGCGATAGAGTTTTAGTTAAAAATCAGTCAACTTCTGCGAACAACGGAATTTATATAGCATCTTCAGGAACTTGGTCACGTTCTACCGACATGGATGTATGGTCAGAAGTGCCAGGCGCTTATACTGTTATCCTAAATGGCACTACAAATATTGACACAGGTTGGGTTTGCACAGCATCAACCACAGGAACAATTGGCGTTACAGCAATGCCATGGGTGCAATTTTCTAATGTAAATACATATACCGCAGGAACTGGCTTAACTTTAGCGTCAAATCAGTTTTCTATTACAAATACAGGCGTTTCAGCAGGTTCTTATGGCTCTGCTAACCAAACTTTAACCGCAAATGTTAATGCACAAGGTCAATTAACTAGCCTTTCTGCTTCAAGCATTGCTATTTCTAATAGCCAAGTATCAGGATTAGGCACTTTAAGCACCCAAAACGCTAATTCTGTAGCAATTACAGGCGGAAGTATCAACGGAACAACGATTGGCGCTTCTACAGCCTCTACAGGCGTTTTTACGACCCTTGGTGGCACAACAATTACTGCTTCAACACAATTTAGTGGCCCAGGCACAGGTTTAACAGGAACTGCAACAACATTAAACATTGGTGGAAATGCTGCAACAGCAACTTTTGCTACATCGGCAGGATCAGCTACAACTGCCACAACTGCTACAAACTTGGCAGGTGGACTAGCTAACTATATTCCTTATCAAACCGCAGTTAATACAACGTCATTTTTAGCACCTAGCACAGGCGTTTTACAATATAACAGCGGATTAGCTTATACAACAACACCAACATTAACAGGAACTAACTTTAGCGGTATTCCTAATGGTGCTTTATTAAATTCTAGTATCACCATAGGTTCTACATCTATATCTTTAGGTTCTACTGCTTCAACGCTAACTAGCGTAACAATGTCAACACCTACAATTTCTAGTTATGAAACTTATACAGCAACTTCAGCGCCAAGTTATAACGCAGGTCGTTTATGGTATGACAGCACTCAAAACGCTTTGGCTTATTACAATGATGTTACAAACAATACATTACATATTGGCGAAGAAATACAATTAAAAGTTTATAACAATACAGGCTCTACAATTAACGTAGGTCAACCTGTATATGTTACATCTACAAGTAGTGGATATACTTATCCTAATGTGGCTTTAGCTATTGCTAGTAGTTTATCAACAGGAAATGTTATAGGTTTAGCAAACCAAGCCATTCCTACAGGAACAGCAGGTTATGTTACAACTATTGGTTTAGTTCAAGGTGTAAATACTGGAAGCTATACAGTAGGCGATACTTTATATTTATCACCATATTCTGCTGGTTACTATCAAAATACAATTCCACCAACAGGCTATGCAATTAAACTAGGAACTGTAGCTTATGTAAATTCAAGTAATGGTGCAATTTACGTTAATAAAAGTATTTTAACTGTTCAAGCAGGAAACATTGTAGGTCAAGTGCCTTTAGCTAATGGTGGAACAAGTGCTAACTTAACTGCTGTATCAGGTGGAATAATATATTCAGGTGCATCTGCTTTGGCTATAAGTGCAGCAGGTTCAACAGGTCAAGTTTTAACATCTAACGGATCAAGCGCACCTTCATGGTCTACAGTTTCAGCTTCAGTTTCTGTCACAGATGACACATCTACTAATGCGACTAGATACCCATTATTTGCTAACCAAACTTCAGGTTCTATATCTACCGAATATACAAGTTCTACAAAATTACAATATAACCCATCAACAGGCGTATTTACATCAACTAGCTTTAGTGGTGCAGGAACAGGCCTAACAGGCACAGCGTCTAGCTTATCTATTGGCGGTAATGCAGCAACAGCTACAAGTGCAACAAGTGCCACAACAGCTACAACTGCAACTAATCTTGCAGGTGGCGCTAATGGTTCAGTTCCTTATCAAACAGCTTCAGGAACAACTACATTTTTGGCTGCAAGCACAAACGGCTATGTAATGACTTTATCAGGTGGCGTTCCTACATGGTCTGCCGCAGCTTCTTCAGGCGTTACAATTTCTGACGATACAAGCTCTGTTACTGCTTACTATCCTTTATTTGCAAGGGTAACCACAGGAACTACAACTACCGAATACACAAGTTCTACTAAATTAACTTACCAACCATCAACAGGCACATTAACTGCTAGCTATTTAACACCTACAAATGCTGTTGGTATTGCTTATGGTGGAACAGGTCAAACAACTGCAAATGCTGCATTTAATGCTTTAGCACCATCACAAACATCAAATACAGGTAAATTCTTAAAAACAGACGGAACTAATACGTCATGGTCTACCCTACCAAGCAGTTTACTGATATTATTACACAGCGGATCATCAACAACGAGCGTATCTGTTGCAAATGGCGTTTTACCTATAATAAATCATAGCGGTTCTACAATTAACGTAGCGGTTACTTAACAGGAAATTTTATGGCAAATTTTTATCCATTAGTGCTTACAGGAACAACATTAGAGGAGCTACAGACTGCTGACGCTCTTATTTTACAAACACCTGCATCTGGAACTTTAACAAATTGTTCAGGTTTACCGCTATCTTCAGGCGTTACAGGAACATTACCAGTATCTAATGGCGGAACAGGTGCAACGACTCTTACAGGCGTTATTAAAGGAAATGGCACATCTGCTATAACTGCTGCAACTGCAGGCACAGATTTTGTAGCGCCAGGAACTGCAACTAACTTTACTGCTCAACAATACTTTGGAACAGCTACTTTAACAGACGGTGCAACTATTTCATGGGCAGCCAACACACAACAAGTAGCCACAGTTACATTAGGCGGTAATAGAACAATGGCAGCACCAACAGGTTTAGTATCAGGTGCTTTTTATGCTTTAAACGTAATTCAAGACGCAACAGGTTCAAGAACATTGACATGGAATTCTGTATTTAAATGGACTGGCGGAACTGCACCTACACTTTCTACTGCAGCCAACGCTAAAGATTTCTTTGTATGGCGTAGTGACGGCACAAACTTATACGAACAAGGTCGTAGCTTGGGTGTAGCTTAATTAACATTTAAAAATACAGAAAATCAAACTATGAATACTAGCTTAAGTAAGTTAAAATATAGCCCATTGAAGGGTGTTTAAGGACAATTTATGGGACAATTAGTTTTTCAAGCGTCATTAGGCGGACAAGTAGCATTAGCAAACACTAATACTTCATCTAGTTTCACATTAACATTACCAAATGTTACTGATACTGTAGCAACTTTAACTTCACCTACTTTTGTAACACCTGCTTTAGGCACACCAACTGCAGGCGTTTTAACAAATTGCACAGGATTACCTTTATCAACAGGAATTACAGGAACTTTGCCTATTGGTAGTGGTGGCACAGGAACTACAACATCATTTACTACAGGTTCAATTTTATTTGCAGGCGCTTCAGGCGTTTATAGCCAAAATAATGCTCAATTCTTTTGGGATAATACAAACAATCGTTTAGGTTTAGGAACTGCAAGCCCTAGCGCTAAATTAGCTGTAGTAGGAACAGGCTATTCACCTAATATTACACTTACAGACGCAGCTACAATTGCTTGGGACACATCTTTAGGTCAAACAGCTACATTTACATTTGTATCATCAAATAGAACTATGGGCGCACCTACAAACTTGGTTAATGGTGCATTTTACGCATTAGCAGTTATACAAAACGCAGGTTCAAATACAATTACTTGGGACACTACATTTAAGTGGACAAACGGAACTGCACCAACATTATCAACTGCTGCAGGTGCTAAAGACTACTTTGTTTGGAGATCAGACGGCACAAATCTCTATGAACAAGGTCGCAGTCTAGGAGTAGCTTAATGCTTAATTTAGTAGCAAACGGTCCATCAGGTTATAACTTAACTAACTCTTTAAGATTTAGAAGTAGTGCATCTGCATATCTTAATAGAACGCCAGGAAGTGCAAGTAATCAACAAACATGGACACTTTCTTTTTGGGTAAAAAGAGGTGGTTTAAGTAGTTTTACAGGAACATATCAAGATATTTTATGTATATCAACTGGAACAACAGATGCAACTAATTTTCAATTATCATTTCAAACAAATGATACACTTCAATTAGATTTTTATACTTATACACCTTTTGTAACAACACAAGTATTTCGTGATCCTTCAGCTTGGTATCATATTGTTTTAGCTTTTGATACAACGCAAGCAACTGCTGCAAATAGAATGAAATTATATGTCAATGGTTCTCAAGTTACTGCTGGCACATTTACTTATCCATCACAAAATGCAAATACTGCAATTAATTCAACTAATGCACATAACTTTTTTAGAAATCCAAGTGTAGCATCAAAATTCTTTGATGGATATGTAAGTGAAATTAATTTAGTAGATGGTCAGCAATTAACACCATCATCATTTGGCTCTACAAACGCAACCACAGGTGTATGGCAACCAGCTAAATACACAGGCACTTATGGCACTAACGGATTCTACTTAAACTTTTCTAGCATAGCCCTTACTTCAGGTTCTAACACAGGACTTGGTAAAGATTATTCAGGCAACGGAAACTATTGGAATACTAATAACATATCTGTAACTGCTGGCACAACTTATGATGCTATGACAGATGTTCCTACGCTAACAAGTGCAACTGTGGCTAATTATGCAGTAATGAATCCTCTTAACAAATATGTAGGTGGAAATCTTACGTTAAGCAACGGTAATTTAACAATTACAAAAACATCACAAAGTTCCGATGAATCTTGTCAAGCAACAATAGGTACAAATACAGGAAAATATTATTGGGAAGTTACCCTTGGAAGTTTAACAAATTTAAACCTTGGTCTTGCTGCTGTTCAATTTCTATCAACTGACCCTCCACTTAATTGGGTTAGATATTTGGCTAATGGAGGTATATACAACAACTCAACAACTCTTTTAGCAACAGCCGCATCATGGACTAGCGGAGATGTAATTGGATTTGCGCTTGATAACGATGGAGACACTTTAGCTCTTTATAAAAATAATTCACTTCAATATACTATTACATCGTTGCGTTCGAATTTAGGGGGAATTTCAACATCCACGTTAGTGTCTCCAGTAATGTATACAGGAGGCACAAGTAATAATTCCATATCAAATTGGAATTTTGGTCAACAACCATTCTCTTACACACCACCTACAGGCTTTGTAGCACTAAACACATATAACCTACCTACCCCTACTATATTACAGGGTAATAAGTATATGGATGCAACTACCTATACAGGTAATGGCTCTACACAATCTATTACTAATACCGCAGGATTTAAACCTGATTTAGTATGGGTAAAATCAAGAAGTGCAGCTACAGATCATAAATTAACTGATTCTGTTCGTGGTGTTACAAAAGCACTTATATCTGATACTACAGGGGCAGAAACAACAGATACTAATGGTTTAACTGCATTTAATAGCAATGGTTGGTCATTAGGAACTGATACTAATTATAATAACAATACTGCAACTTATGTAGGTTGGCAATGGCAAGCTGGTCAAGGCTCAACATCATCTAATACTTCAGGCTCTATTACATCTACTGTATCTGTAAATGCAAGTGCTGGGTTTAGTGTTGTGACTTATACAGGAACAGGAAGTGCTGCTACAGTAGGGCATGGTTTAGGTGTTGCACCTAGTATGATTATTACTAAAAAACGAAGCTCAACATCAGATTGGGGTGTATATCATATATCAACAGGAAACACTAATTATCTTTTACTTGATAGCACCGCTGCTTCTGCTTCAAGCTCAACTTATTGGAATAATACATCACCTACATCATCAGTATTTAGTATTGGAACTGCTGATCCAGTAAATATTAGCACAGCTACTTATGTAGCATATTGTTGGGCAGCTATTCCAGGATTCTCCGCTTTCGGAAGTTATGTTGGAAATGGCAGTTCTGATGGTCCATTTATTTATTTAGGTTTTAGACCTAAATATGTAATTATTAAAAATACAAGTTTAATATCCCATTGGACTATAGAAGATACTTCAACAAATCCTTACAATGTAGCAATTAATTCATTATATTCAGATACAAGTGCGGCTACAAATACAACAGTTATGAGTTTAGATTTTTTATCTAACGGATTTAAATGTAGAAATGTATTGGCTAATGAATCTAATGTAAGTGGTTCAACATACATATACATGGCATTTGCAGAGAATCCCTTTCGCAATAGCTTGGCCCGCTAACAATTTAATTAGGAGAAAATATGTTTTATTCAACAACAGACGGACAATATATACAAGAAGGACAAGCCTTTACCATTGGTGATGTGCAATACCCACAAAACTGGCTCAACCTTTCAACCCCTGAAGAAAAGTCAGCAATCGGTTTAGAGGAAGTAATTGCTACTAACTCACCTAAATCTGATATTTACTATTGGGTATCATCAACATTAGACAAAGCTACATTAACTTACACCAACACACCTAAAGACTTGGCAACAGTTAAAGCTAATGCAGTATCACAAGTAAACGCTACTGCTTATAGCTTATTATTGCCTAATGACTGGATGGCAGTTATGGCTTCAGAAACAGGAACACCTATGGATGCTACATGGAAAGCATGGCGTGCTTCTATTCGTGCAGAAGCATTGGCAACTACAACTGCTATCAATGCAGCTACAGATGTAGATGGAGTAGCAAGTGCAGTTAATGTTACATGGTCACCTGATCCTAACGCACCTAAACAAAATGGCTAATTACACTTGGAAAGTAAAAGAAATATCAACTGATGGCGAGTTAATTACTCATGCCAAATATCATGTTATTGCCGACAATGAAATTGATTCAGTAGAAACTGAAGGTAATTGGTGGTTTAGCGATAAAACACTTAACATACCTTTAGCTGATGTTAAAGAAGAAGATATTGTTTTTTGGATTGAAAAAGAATCCACAGTTAATCAAGTTTGTCATATTACTGATAATTTAGAAAAACAACTTAATAATTTAAAAATTAACAACAAAGCACAACTTCCTTGGCAACCAATGAAAATTAACATAGGTGATCTATAATGGCACAACCCATTGATATTATTTCAAGAGCATTAAAAGACATTGGTGCATTAGCTTCAGGTGAAACTCCTGCGCCTGAAGAAGCACAAGACGCTTTTGATATGTTAAATGACATGATTGACCAATGGTCAAATGAAGATATGATGATTTTCTACAAAACAGAAATTATCTATCCAATTACACCAGGTCAAACACAATATACCATTGGTCCAGGCGGTCAAGTAGGTGCAAGTATTACAGGCTCTATTGCAGGTAATGTTCTTACAGTTACAGGAATTACATCAGGTGCTGTTGCAGTTAATCAAACACTATCAGGCACAGGTATTACACCAGGCACTACAATTACACAAATGCTCACAGGCGCAGGAGGCAATGTAAATGAAGTTGGGACTTATCAAGTCAATATCAGTCAAAGCGTTGCATCTACAGCCATTAATCTTTACTATCAAAGACCACTCAATATTGATTCCGCGTTTGTTCGTATCAATACTAATTCTAATGGCACTCCTATCGTTAATGGGGGGTTAGACTATCCTGTAGCTATTTTAAATGTTGAAGACTATCAAATGATTGGTCTTAAAACATTAAATGGTCCATGGCCTAAAGCACTTTACTATCAACCTACAGAAACATTAGGTAACATTTTTGTATGGCCTAATCCTGCTCAAGGTGAAATGCACATATTTGCCAATACTAACTTTGGTCGATTTGTAACCATGTATGACAATGTAAACCTTCCACAAGGCTATTCTATGGCGCTACGTTGGTGTTTAGCTGAAAGATTAATGCCTATGTATGGCAAAGCATCACAAACACAAATTGCCATGATTGCAGCTTATGCAGGACAAGGAAAAGCAACTATTAAGAGAACAAATATGAAACCTGTTCAATCTGCTAGATTTAATGACGCGTTGTTGAGTAGTAGGCAAAAAGATGCAGGCTGGATACTTACTGGGGGCTTTTTTCGTTAAAATCAATCACTTACGGAATATTATGTATCTAGTTTATCAACATAGAAAAGCTGACACAAACGATATATTTTATGTTGGTAAAGGCAAAAAACGCAGACCAACTCAATTTTATGGTCGCAATGAATATTGGTATAGAACTGTCAATAAACATGGTTTTTATGCTGAAATACTTGTAAAAGATATTGATGAAGAATTTGCTTTATTGATTGAAAAAGAAACCATTGATCTTTACAGACGTAGAGGCATTAAGCTTGTAAACATAACTGATGGTGGCGAAGGCTCATCAGGTTATAAACATACTAAAGAACATAAAGCTAATTTAAAAGGCAATCAAAACCTTGCATCAACTTGGGGTAAAAACTTTAGAGGTTGTCATCATACAGAAGAAACTAAAGCTAAATGGGCTATTTCTCGCAAAGGCAATAAAAATAAATTAGGTAAAAAAGTTTCAGAAGAATCAAAAGAAAAAATGAGATTAGCTAAATTAGGGAAACCAATTTTATCTAGACGACAATTTACAGATGAACAAATACGTCAAATTAGAAAGGATTTATGTGAAATGAATAGCGTAGTTGCAGTTGCTCGTTCATACAAAGTTGGTGAATCAACTATTAGACGTATTCGTGATGGTATAACTTATCAGGATGTAAAATAATGGCGGATTTTGGTTTCGTTGGGCCAAGTTATGAAGCGCCTTCTATTTATCAAGATGCGCAAGAGTGTATCAATTTTCGCCCTGAAATTGATCCATTAAAGCAACCTGGTTCACGCGGTGTTGTATCGTTATATCCTACACCTGGATTAACTTCAAAAATTGTATTTCAAAACCAAGAGGAAGTTCGTGGTATGCGAACTCTATCAGGCGGTCAATATATGGTCGCTGTGGTGGGTTCTTATGTTTATGTCTTAACTGCTACCCTAACACCTACAATGGTAGGTCAATTAAACACTAATACAGGTCGCGTATCAATTACTGATAATGGTGTAAATGTATATATTGTAGACGGAGTTAATCGTTATACATGGCGCATATCTACTCCTTCTAGCGCTTATTTTGTAGGTTCTGTATCAGGCACTACATTAACTGTCACTCAAGTTAAAAACGGAACAATTGCCGCATCTCAATCATTATTAGGTGTAGGCGTTACTGCTGAAACTATTATTACAGGCCAATTAACAGGAACAACAGGTGGCGTTGGCACATATTCTATTAACCTATCCCAAACAGAAACATCTGAAGTATTAAATTCTGTGGCAGTAGGCGCTACCATCACAGGTTCAATTTCAGGCACAACACTCACCGCTACAGCAGTTACAGGCACTCTTTACATAGGTCAAACTGTTCAAGGTGTAGGTGTGGCTTCAAACACAGTTATTGTAGCTCTAGGTCAAGGCACAGTATTAAGCGAAACTATCGCTACTGCTGGCACAGGATATGCTGTAAACGACACAGTAACTGTTTTAGGCGGTGTTTATGGCACAAGCCCTGCTACCTATACCGTAACAAGTATTGGCGCTAGTGGCGCTGTTACAGGCTTAACAAGGACTAATTCAGGCTCATATACATCTACACCTACTAACAATGTATCTACATCAACTAATGGTGGAGGCACAGGATTAACTTTAGCTTTAACATTTGGCACAGGCGCAGGTGGCACAGGAACTTATGTTGTAAGTAATTCACAAACTGTTGGCTCTGAAACAATGTATGCTATAAACTTTAGCGTATTGCCTTCAAGCGATGGCGCATTTAATGCAGCTAATACTGTTGATATTGTAGATAACTATTTTGTTTACAATAAACCAGGTTCACAAGAATGGGCAGCTTCTAATCCTTTAAGCCCTATTACTAATCCTTTAAGCTTTTCATCTAAAGACGGTGCGCCTGATAATCTTGTATCTTTAATAGTAGATCATAGAGAAGTTTATTTACTTGGTGAAGCTTCATCTGAAGTATGGGTAGACGTAGGTTTTTTCCCTTTCCCATTCCAACGTATCCCTGGCACATCAACGCAACATGGTATTGCGGCACAATACTCTATGTCTAGAGTAGGCAATAGTTTTGCTTATGTATCTAGAAATGTGCGCGGTCAAGCTCAAATTATGATGATGAATGGCTATATTCCACAAAGAATATCCACTCATGCTGTAGAAAACACATTAACCGATCAATATATTGATGACGCAGTAGCTTGGACTTATCAATTAGAAGGCCACGAAGTTTATGTCGTATCTTTCCCTACATTAGATTTAACATGGGCTTATGACGTTGCTAGTGAAATGTGGCATAAATGGCTATGGGTTGACAATAATAATATTTATCATAGACATCGTGGTAATTGCGCTAGTTTATTCCAAGGTTTAGTGCTTGTAGGCGATCATTCTAACGGTCAAATATATCAATTAGATACATCAAACTATACCGATAATGGTCAAAATATCCGCAGATTAAGACGTGCGCCTCATTTAGTAACTGATTTACAACGTCAATATTTAGAAGAATTACAAATACAATTTCAACCAGGCGTAGGCACAACAGGTTTGTCATCTAAAACGCAAGGTATTTTTATTAATTCACCTTATTATATTGCGCCAACTGACACTTTAATAATTACTTCTGATGAAACATTAATTTTAGGTCAAAGTAATCAAGTTGGCTTACAAACAACTACAACTAACCCACAAGCTATGCTTCGTTGGTCAAATGATGGCGGTTCTACATGGTCTAATGAACATTGGGTTAAAATAGGACAAGAAGGCAAATATAAAAATCGTGCTATTTGGCGTAGATTAGGTTGGTCTAGAGATAGAGTTTTTGAGGTTGTGGTTACAGACCCTGTAAATGCGGTTATAATATCAGCTAACCTTAAAGCACAAGAAGGGGAAAATTAATGTCAGGCGGAATTTGGGGTTCAAATCAAAATAATCCTTATCCACAGACTGAATTTTTAGATGGCACTACTAAAAGACCCACTCGTGCATGGCAACAATATTTTTTAAATTTGCTTAATTTTACAAGTTCTAATTCTGCAACAACAGGAACTGCAAATTTACCAGCAAAACCTGCTGGATTTATTAACATGACTGTAAATGGTCAACAAGTGAAAGTGCCTTATTACAATCAATAAATAAGGTTTTAACAATTGAATGGAGCAATTGAATGATTAAATTTAATATTGAGAAGTATTCTCAAGTAAATGAAGATATTAAAGAATTAATTAAACTTCATTACGATGAAATAGCAGTTGATAAAGATGTAATACCTTTAGACCCTGATTGGGATAGATATAAAAATCTATGTGATACTAATGTATTAACCATAGTTACAGCTAGAGATGAAGGTAAATTAGTAGGTTATTCAATATTTTTTATTACTAACCATTTACATTACAAATCAACTAAATATGCTAACAATGATTTACTGTATTTGCATCCTGATTATCGTAAGGGAACTACAGGAATAAAATTAATAAAAGCTTCAGAAAAGTTTTTATTAGATAAAAAAGTAGACAAGATTCTTTGGCATATTAAGTTTAACAAAGATTTTAGAATACTCTTGCATAGACTTGGGTATGTAGATGAAGATGTAATCGTAGGTAAAATTATAAAGGACTAAATTATGGGTGTTTCTGCTGTAACTGCAGTAGCTGGTGATGCGTTAGGAACGGTAGCAACTGACGTTGTCGGATCGGCTTTAACTGGCGCTGTTGTTAGTGGTGTTACTGGTGGCAATCCACTTACAGGTGCTTTAACTGGTGGTATTGGCGGAGGCGTTGCAGGTGCTTTAGGTTATAACCCATCTTTACTTGGTAGTGGTGGAGCAACAGGTTCAACAGGCGTTGTTGGCGCACCTGGCGCTACTTTAAGCGCAGATCAACTACAACAAGCAGTTAATGCTTACACTTCAGCAGGATATTCACAAGATCAAGCTTTGGGATTTATTGGTCAAGCAGCAGGCGGTGTTGATCCTTCTACTGTTCAAGGCATTATAAATGGCGGTGGAACGCTTAATATGGCTTCACAAGGCGCTTTACCTTCAGTTGCAGGTGCTGGTAGTTTAATTGGTAACATTTCACCTACAAGCGCTTTAACTGCAGCCAATATTGGTAGTTCTTTAATAAGTTCTAACGCAGCTCAACAAGCCGCTCAAATTCAAGCTGCCGCAGCTCAAGGTCAACAACAATTACAAGGTCAAATATTTAATACGCAAAATGCTCAAAATGCTCCAGCAAGAGCTACAGGTTATGGCGCATTAAATCAAATTGGTCAATTAGGTTCAGGTCAATATACACAATTTGACGCTAGTGGTAATCCTATTGGAACAGGCGTAGGTTCAGGTTATTTAACTAATCAATTTAGTAATCAAGACTTAAACGCTAATTTAGCACCTAACTATGCTTTCCAATTGCAACAAGGTCAACAAGCATTAGCTAATCAACAAAATGCAACAGGTGGTTTAGTAAGTGGCAACACTTTAAAAGCAATGCAAGACTATACTCAAAACTTTGCAGGCAATGCTTATCAAAGTGCATTTAATAACTATCAAACACAACGCGGTAACATTTATAATACATTAGCTTCTATTGCAGGATTAGGACAAACCGCTCAAGGTCAATCTAATGCATTGGCTACAAATTATGGAACTAATGTGGCTAACTTGGCTACAGGTTCAGCCGCTGCTCAAGCTGCAGGTTTAGTAGGTTCTGCTAATGCGTTTAGCACAGGCGCTCAAAATATTGGTAACGCTTATATGTTGAGTAATTTACTTAACTCAAGACAATCTACAAGTTTATTTTCATAAGGAAGTAACATGGCTTTTAATATCGACCCTTCAATATCTTTAGGTGTAAAAGGCGCTCAACCTATGAGTCTTGGCGATATGTTAAATATTGCAAGTTCTGCTCAAGAATATAAAAAAAATCAAGTTCTTAATCCATTAATTCAAGACATATATAAATCTAAATCAGAATTATCTAAATATGATGTTTTAAATGCTCATTTTGACAACATTATTAAAAATTCTGCTGATTTACAACTTGATCCTGATTTAAATAAAGAAAAAATTGTTAATAGAATATATGAATTAGAAAAAACAGCTCCTGATGGCCCAAATCCAAATGCTGTTAAACAAATTATTTCAACCATACCTGAAAATGCAAGTAAAACAGATTATCAAACTTGGTTGGCAAATATGCAACTTAAAACTTTAGATGCAAAATCTAGAAATGAAAAACAATATCCTGCTGGTTCATTGCCTGGTCAATTACCAAATGTATCTTATCAAAGTAATCAACCACAACAAAATCAACCACAACAAAATCAACCACAACAAAATCAACCACAACAACAAACACAAAATCAAGTTGTGCAACAAAATCAAGGCGTAACTAAAGATCAAATGAATTTACCTGATTATAGTCAGCCAGTTAAATATCAATATCCAAAACGTGATCCAAATACACCTTATTTACCAATGCCAACAGAAGTTGAAGACACAAAAGCTGGTAATGCTTATAGAACAAAATTAGTTAATAATCAATCTAATTTAACCACAACTAAAGCTGATTATGATTATTTAATTAATTCAATTACAGATATAGCTGCAAAACATGGTGATAATCCAGGTCTTACAGGAAAATGGGCGGCTGAATTTAAAAATTATTCAAATGATGCAGAATATGTGCAATTAAGCAAAAATATTGCAAAGACTCAAATTGCACAAATGCAAGCAAATGGTGAATCATTATCTTCAGATAAAGGTAAAGAGTTAATATCTTATGCAAATGGCACTTTTACTTATCCACCAAAAGTATTAGCTGAAATTGCGTATAGAAATAAAGCTCAAACATATAATTTTGATTTACAAGCTACTGCTGCACAAAAATTTGCTATTAATCATGGTGACAATAACATGAAATCATTTCAAACCATGTGGAATAAAAATGCAGATGATAGAATATTTGCTGTTATGGCTATTAATGATAATAGTAAATTAACGCCTGAACAAAAACAAAGTGAAGTTGCAAAAATTATTGGAACTGATTCGAAAAAAATTAAAATGTTTAATGAAAAATATAATAACATTAAGAAATTAACACAAACAGGCGAACTTTAATGGCAGATTCACAACAAGATGATGACATCAATAGATTAATTCTTGGCGTTGGCAGTAAAGAAACTGCTGCACCTTCTAAAGAAATAAAATCAGCTTTTGATGTTAATAAAACTTACGGAACTCCATCTAAATTACTTGATAATTTAGGAATGGTAGAAGCAAGTAATGATCCTTATGCTTTAAATAAAGATACTAAAGCTTTAGGTAATTATCAATTTACTCCTGAAACTCTTGTTTATTTACATAAAAAAGGCATTAAATTTAATCCTCTTGATCCTAAAGAAGCAAGAGCCGCAGCAGATTGGTATTTAAATGATTTAGCTCAAAGTAATAATGGCGATTATAAAAAAGCTTTGACTCAATATGGTGGATTTAAAACTAAAGACCCTACAGAATATGTAAATAAAGCTTTAAATGGTGTTGATTTATCTCAAAATAAATCACAAACACAATCACAAAATCAATCTCAAACAAATGACGGTCAAGATGATATTAATAAATTAATTCTTGGTTCATCAGGTAATATTCAAGCAGAACAACAACAAACATTTCCTGCCAATACTAGCATGGATCAATTTTCTAAAGAAGCTTGGAATAAGCGATTAGGAAGAATGACCGAAGAAGAAAAACAAAAATTAAAAGAAAATGAAAAAAGATTTTTACAAGGCACAGCATCTGCGATTGATACTATATTTGGATTTGTTCCTGGTGTATTTAATCAAGGAACTTATGCTATTGAACGTGCATTACAAAAATCACCTGAAGAAGCTAAAAAAATTGCAGAACGTGTTAGCGCACCATTAGAAAATCCTGTTGGTCGTATATTTGGAGTTACCGAAACACCTGGATATAAAGGTGAAGCTTCTCATGTAATTATGGGTAAAGCTGGTGAATTTATTGGTAAATCATCTAAAGAAATATCTGATAAAACAGGTATTCCACAATCAGACGTTGAAAATATGATTCAAAGTGGTTTAATTGCGGCAGGGCCTAAAGTAAGCAAAATAGCAGGTAATGTTGCTGGTGGCATTATTGAAGATGTTACAAATAGAAAACCAACAGTTGATGTTAATGTTGAAATACCTAAAACAGGTGAATCTGCAAAAGCTACAGATATTAGCAAAAATGAACAAATATTAAGAGATGTTGGAATTAAGGATATAAGAGATTCGTCAGTTACAGGCAATCAAAAAGACGCAGCTTCTCAATATTTAACCGCCAAAGCTTCAAAAGGTATTTATGGCGAAAAAATGACCGATCAATTAAACCATGAAAAAGAATCTTTAAATAATCATTTTGGTTCTATTGAAAATGACCTTGGTGGAACAATACCTAGAACAGGAACTCAATTTGAAGGTTATGATTTAAATGAAGCTGGCAATAAAATTCGTAAAGCAGCAGCAGAAGCTCTTAATGAACACAATCAAAAAACAACAGAACTTTATACTAAAGCTAAACAAGAATTTGGTGATAAACCTGTTGAACTAGGTAAATTAAATGATTTTTTAAAAGCAGATGAAAACTTTACTTATACTCAAGAGCAAAATTTACAAAAAGGTATTCAAAACTTTTTAAAACGCAAACAATTATTAGATGAAAAAGGTAATGTAAAACCAATGACTGTTGGTGAATCTGAAGAATTGCGTCAATTTATTAATAGTAAATATAATTATGAAACTAAAAATCTTGGCGGACAATTAAAAGGATTAATTGATGAAGATGTATTTTCTAATGTAGGTGGTGAAACATTTGAAACTGCTCGTAAACATTTTCAAGTAGGTAAAGAAATATATGAAAATCCTAAAGCAATGAGTGATTTGTTAAATGTTGAAGGAACTAATCAAAAAATACCGACAGAAGATATTATAAAAAAAGTAGTTACTTTGCCTGAAAGTCAATTTCAACATATGATTAATGTTTTTAAAGATACAGGAAAAGTTGATGCTTTAAATCAAATAAAAACATCTTTAATAAATAGAATTAAAGAAGCAGGTCAAAGCGCTGCAAACGAACCTTGGAATGGTGTTGCTTCAGCAAAAGAAATGGCAAAATTATCAGAAAAATTAAGAGTTGCGTTTGAAGATGATCCAAAAACTTTAAATAAACTTTTAAAAGGTATTGAAGCTGGAAAATTAGTTAGTATTAATACAAAATATCCAGGTGCAGCAGTTCAAACACATATATTGCAAAATAAATTGGTTGGCATGGCATCTAAAGCTGGTCATGTTTTTGGTTGGAAAGCAGGTCATATTGGAGCTTTAGCAACAGAACACGTTGCAGGTAAATTAGAACAAAAATTATCGCAATCAAAACAAATTAAGCAAATTAATAAAGAAATCAAGTATCATAAACTATCAGATATAGGAAAATAATATGGCAGTTAATTTATCCCCAATAGGCAATGGAATAAACTTTTTAGGTAATACAGGTCTTCCATTAGCTTCAGGTCAGCTTTTTACATATCAAGCTGGATCATCTACACCTTTAACTACCTATCAAGATAATAATGGGTTAATTGCAAATTCTAATCCTATTATTTTAGGAACTGACGGTAGATTGCCTGCTGAACTATGGCTTACTTCAGGCTACACATACAAATTAGTTTTAGAAGATGCAAATAATAATTTAATTGCTACCTATGACAATATCTACGGAATATTAGGCACAACTTCTAGTGGTTCTACATCTATCCCTAGCGGTTCTATTATTATGTGGTCAGGTGCTATCGGTGCTATTCCTTCAGGTTATTATTTATGTGATGGAACAAATGGCACACCTAATTTAAAAGATAGATTTATTGTAGGCGCTGGCAATACTTATTCAGTAGCACAAACAGGCGGTTCTACAGACGCTATTGTAGTATCTCATACTCATACTGCATCCGTTGTCGATCCTGGTCACTTCCATTTAGAATCAGTTGCACAAACAGGTGGTGGCACAATTGGTGTTACACAAAATACTAACACAGGTTCTACTGCAGCAACTACACAAACACAAAATGCTTTTACAGGTATTGCTGTGGTTAACGCTTCAACAGGTTCAAGTGGCACAAATGCTAACTTGCCACCTTACTATGCCCTAGCATACATAATGAAAGCTTAAATTATGAAACATAGTTTAGATGAAGTAGATCATAGATTAAGCACACACGAGGAAATTTGTGCATTAAGATATGAAGCAATTAATGCAAGATTAAAGCGTTTAGAAACAATATTGTTAGGTGCAGTCGGTGCGGTATTGTTATTATTATTAAGTAATCTTTTAAAATAAGGAGTTTATATGCAATTAATTAAAGATTTATGGGCTGTTGTTCAGTCAGTATTACAAGTAATTAAAACATTAGTAGGTTATGTAAGAGCAGTTATTTTGGTTGTTGAAACACTCATTGGCAAAATTGCTCATAAGAAAGCAGAAGTTGCAATATCTGCACCTGCAGTATCACCAGTAGTAGATACACCTGTTCCTACACCAGTAGCTCCTACTCCTGTAACTAATGAAAATGGTGCTACAACAACTGTAGCTCAATAATGGATTTTTCTAAAATAACGTCAATGTTATTTCCTGTAATCATTTCAGCGATTGCATGGCTTTTATCGTCTATGACTTCTATGCAAAACGATTTAATTGACATTAAATCTAAAATGCCTGCTTTAATAACATCACAAGGCGTTCCAACAGATAGTCCGTTATCTGCTGCAGAAAGAGTTAAAATGAAAGAGGAGTTAAACAAAGAAATATCAGAACTTAATGTTCGTATCCGTATTTTAGAAGAACACGAGAAAAGAAAATGAATTGGTTATTACAAATAGCGCCAACAGTTGCTAGTGCATTAGGTGGCCCATTAGCAGGTTTAGCTGTGACTGTTTTGTCTAAAGCTTTAAATGTAGCGCCACATGAAGTCAATGACATAATTCAATCTAATAAACTTAATGCAGATCAAATTGCACAAGTTAAATTAGCCGAATTAGAATTACAACGTCAAGCACAAGAATTAGGCCTTGACTTTGCTAAAATAGAAGTGGCTGATTCTGTATCTGCTCGTAATATGGAAATGGCTACAAAGTCAAATATTCCAGCTATATTGGCTGCAATTACGACTGTTGGATTTTTTGGTATTTTAATTTTATTATTTTTTAATAAAGTTGATCCGTCAAACAATGCTTTAATGATTATGTTAGGTTCATTAGGAACTGCATGGACTGGCGTTATATCTTTTTATTTTGGCTCATCTCATGGCAGTCAAATAAAAGATCAAATGCTTTATCATTCAACACCTACTAAACAAGCGCAATCTGAAGAATGAATATAACTGAACATTTTATTTTTGAGGAACTTTACGCATCTGAAATAGCGGATCGTAACCATATTGACAATACGCCAACTGATCCTAAAGTATTAGATAATTTAAAGACATTAGCATTAAATTTAGAAAGTGTGAGGCGTTTACTTGGACATCCTATACATATTAATAGCGCTTATCGTTGCCTACTTGTTAATGGAATGTTGGGAAGTAAACCAACTTCTGCTCACGTTAAAGGATTGGCTGCTGACATCATTTGCCCTGCTTTTGGTAGCCCTGTGGACATTGTTAACGCTATTATTTCTAGTGGTATTCAATACGATCAAGTCATTTTGGAGTATGATAGATGGTGTCACATTGGATTTGCTGAAGAAGGCAAAGAACCAAGATTAGAACAATTAATTATTGATAAACAAGGAACAAGACATTATGGCAACTAAACCTACATACAAAGCAGAAAAACCAGCTATTCGTAGCGAATCTAAAGACTATATTGTTAAAAGAGTAAATGGTTTAGAAGAAGAATTAAAAAGACATGAAAAAATGGATTTATTAAAAGCTCATCCACTTCCTAATATGCGTAAAAAATGAAACAAGATCATTTTGACGCTATGTTGATGTTTGTTACTACAATGTGTTTAGTTAGCATACTTGGAGGCTGTTTAAAATTATGCCTCCAAGCATACGAATACGCATTATGTTACTTGCGTTAATTACTTATTCATTACATACATTGTAACTTCAAAGCCAAATCTCATTTCTTGAGCAACTGGTTTAGTCCACATAATATATCCTTATTTATCCAAGCAATTTGCCTGTAAATATAAGATTATCTGTTTATGCAGGCAAAACCATCAGTAAAATCATTAAAAACCATTAATGGGTTATTAAAATTTCATGCACATTGTTTTCATTCTTTTCATATAAATCAATAACTTGAATGAAAATTAATAACTTATAATTTACTATCTTTAAGTCTATTTGCTATTAATTCAGCGTAGCCAGCAATATCATCCCAATGATCTTTATGGTCAGGATCACCATATAAAATACGACTTAATTTAACTAGGATCATGTGTATTGATTCTTTTTGATCTGCTGGCATATCTTTCCAAGAATATAATCCTGAAATATTTTCCATGATTTCCTGAACAAATATGGCTTTCATTTCAAAATCGCCATGAGTTGATTCACGTTCTTTTATTATTTGATTTATTTTCATAACTTCCTCCATTAAAATTTTCTGATTTCAAATCCATATACTTTACATACTTCTACTGCTAACTTATAAAATTCAAGTTTATGTTCATCGTAGTTTTCATATCTTTTACAATGATACAAAGCTAAATGGATCATTTCATGCAATATGGTTTCAGATAATATTCTGAACTTTTTGCAATAACTACTAGATATTTCTATTTTTAATGGGTCTGCATGAAAATAACCGCATACCCTTTTGTTTTTAATTACTTTCCATTCAATAGCACTTGCGCTTGGTAAAGCATATTTATCAAATGGCGGCAATTTAGCAAACGTAGTATAAAGTTTAGCTAAATATTCAGGGGTGAGCAGCGACATAAGAAATTCCCCTAATTAGTTAATATTAACCTTTCCAGCTAACCCATTCTGATTTATCAGAGTTTTCAAAGGATACATCCACATTAACAGGCATTGAGAAAGTAATGCCATGATAAGGGTGGGTTATCCATAAAGCTTGTCTAGGGGGTTCAAAGCCAAAATTGTTGCTGTAGGCATATTCACAATACCCTTTTAGCGATCCATTTACAATAAGTCGTTCTAATTGTATTAATTGATGAAAATGACCAATTATCATAGTGTCATATTCCATATCAATTTGGGCGTTTCTTGATCGTTTCTTGTGGTCGCCTCTAATAATAGGCCCTAAAGCTCCAATAACGCCGTCACCGCCACGAAATTGATCGCCATGGGTCAATAGATACTTATGATTATAAATCGCGTATAACGCGTCAGGGCCATCAGGAATATGGAACGATACTCGGCTATCAGATTCAAAGTGTTTAGCTAGGAATTGATAGGTTAGCCAATCAAAAGAAGTAAAGTTTCTACCTTTATTTCGTATTTTATGGGTATTTCTACCATGATTACCACCTACGCATGGCACAAATACCTTGCCAAAACGATCAGCAAGCGTTTCTATGCACCAAATTAGCACACCAAATAGGTCTATGACCACAGGCATAATTTCTGCATCATTGGTAGCCATAAGTTCCTCATGTATATCGCCTGACACCATATCACCGCCTAAAGCAAATACAATGCCTGGATACTTTGGATTAACCATGTGATTGTTTAATAGGTCAATAGCTACTTCAATCATTTTTTTAGCGCGTTTATGGGCTATTTTCATGTTATATGAATTGACGTTATTAACTTGATTAGGGTCTACGTTTTCCCCCCAATGCCAATCTGAAGCAAATAATGTAGGAACGCCTGGCGCTGACTTACTTGATCCTGGTTTTAATAACCAGCTAGGTGGTGAAGGCTTCTTTTCTGACATTTTAAGGATTTTAGTCTTAACATAATTCTCACTTAATACGTCACGATTGAATGAAGCTATTTGTGCTTCTAGGGTTCTTATTTTATCTTTTAAGGCTACTTCAGGTGGAATGTCAGTTATGTGTGGTTTTACACCATCTACTTCAGCTTGCATACCTGCCATTCGTGCTGCTCTTATCCTACCTTGAAAACAAGCTCTTTTAATACCTAATAATTCGGCTGCTTTAGTTTCGCTGCCTGTTTTATTAAATGCTTCAACTGCTTCTTCTAATTGTTGGCGAGTTAATGGCATAGTTGACTCCTAAACAGAAGTTCAAACATAAAAAAAGCACCAAACAATAAACCTAAACCACCTAAAATAATTAAAACTTTTACTACAAAGTCTGTTAT
>Ga0316225_1001523_pt1 | contig 21802 bp, 24 predicted proteins | sample TBH18015metaG_FD_206010 | JGI IMG/M metagenome (GOLD analysis project Ga0316225, IMG submission 206010) | Freshwater microbial communities from Trout Bog Lake, Wisconsin, USA - TBH18015 | ecosystem: Environmental > Aquatic > Freshwater > Lake > Hypolimnion/Profundal zone | place: USA: Wisconsin... | reverse complement strand
TAACACGGGATCGGGCGGCGGTCATGGCGGAATGGGAACGCGCAAGGGCGTGTTTCGCCCTGCCCTACCTGACCGCCAGAGGGATCGGTACGGTAACGCTGGTGTTGCCTCGGTTTGCTGGCTGTGTTCGGGTCGATGCCCGAAATAATGCCCTGTTCCCGCATTTTGATCGGCAAGGGCTGTGCGGGTTTGAGATTAAAAACAAGGATTTTACAGGCTTTGCGGCGGGGGGAACCAAGGGGCTTTGGTACAGTGCATCGGCGGCAACGGATCAATGGTTGGTGCTGGTGGAAAGCGCCATTGATGCCTATTCATTTCATCGGCTGCACGGCTGGGAAAATGCGCGGTATATGTCCACGGGCGGCGCTCTCAACCCCCAGCAACCTGAACTCCTGCGGGGGGCGATTGAAAAATTGCCGGATGGCGCTGGCGTAATCCTTGGCTTTGATCGGGACGAAGGCGGCGACAAGTTAGCCGACGAAGTAAAAAAATTAGCCCCTGCGGGGCGCAACCTTCGCCGGATGGTGCCGGATGCAGGAACAGGCAAAGACTGGAATGAAATGTTACAAAATCGCCTCGGCGGATAGAAAAGCGCGGGCAATAGGAAAAAGAAAATTCGATCAATTCTCTTCCCTATTGCCCGCTTATGGCAAAGCAATTTCTATCAAAGGATTGTTTTTTAAAGCCTATTTTTCCTTCTATACCATTACATATTGCCCTTATCTTCTTTCGATTTTTTTGAAAATCTCACCTTTTCAACAAGTTATCCACACCTTCCCATCAATCAGCTATATGGATTTTACTATATGGAAATAGATATATGGATTAGGGGGGGGCGATATCACATAGAAACCACCCGAAAAGGGGGGCGATATCACATACTAGGGGGGGGCGATGTCACGTGGATAACGTCAGTTCTGGCTTATAGTTTTCCCATTCCCCACTTTTTGGCGAAGCCGATAAATGCCTTTTGGTAGTCCTTGGGCTGTTCCTTGCCTGTGAGCCAAGTGTCAAAGTCGCTTTGACAGGCGTAAATATCCAGTCGGGGGCAAATCCCTCTAAATTGCTCCGTGGTGCGTTCTGTGAGGCTGGACGCCGTAGGGGTAGCGGAAATTGGTTTAGGCTCTTCTGTGGCGATCCTGCGGCCCTTGGTGGCTGTTTTAATCGGGGGATGGGAGGGACTAAGCAGGAGTCCGCCAGTTACTTGTTTGATTTTAGCATCTGGATAGACCGCCAAAACCTGTTTCATGGTCGATAAAAATTCTTTTTTGAAGTCTTTATCGTTCGCGTATTCCTGCCCGAATTGTTCCTTGAACGAAACGAAGGGCACCCTTACGGCCTTTTCCAGTTCGTGCAACCGTCGAGCAAAGAAGGCGTAAACGTCAAGGGCAAGGGCGGAATGGGAAAGAGCGCCGATTGCGCGAGGATCGAGCGGCACGGCATGGGCTAACAGGCTGTCAAAATAGTCTCTGGATAGGGTCAATTCCCCAGGCCATAAACTCGTTTGATGGTCGCTGTTGCTTATCCATGCCCTGAATTCTTTGATGGGTCTGGCGTTAATCGTAACGGCCTCGTTGTGCGTCGTAAAACCAAGGCTTAACTCGGTGGCGGCAAGCGCCATCATCTGCTTTTTAAAAAGTCCGTAGGTTCTCCCGTCCTGATCGGGTAGCCCTATCCGTCGAAGGAAGTCGGCACAACTGCGCCCGATTTCGATTTGTGGGTTTTGTGTCCGTATGGCTTCTCCGTTGATATGGATGAGGGCAAGGCGGGGTTTCGGGCCATACGGGATCGGTTGCTCAACCCATTTGCCGCCGTCCCATAACTCCCCTGCTTTCACCCGAATGGATGCGTTTTTAAAGTTACGCTCAAAAACGCGGCCTTCGGTCTTTTTGCGTGGCAAGCCAACCTGACACAAAATGCCATGCTGGTATTCGATCTCGGCGGCCTCGTCCATTTGAATATCGGCGGCGGCTTCGATGATGCGGCGGTTTATGGGTGTGAGGTCTTTCAATCGCTCATCCTTTTGGCGGCTATCTCAGCCCGTGTTTTTCTTCCCACGCTTCCAAGGCTTCGCGTAAGAGTTCATTCAGTTTTAGATCCTTGTTGGCTGCATGTTGCCGGAAACGGCGGCGGAAGTCTGCATCAACCTTGAAATTCAACGGCGATGATGAGGCCGATAAGACTGACGGCTCATGGTGTCTGCCTTTGGCATCGGCTGGCGCTGCTGCCTTGCCTTTGATGGCAACCAAAGAGGATGATAAAGTGGCGGCTTTCTTATTCATGGTTTCTTCCCTTCTTCTTATCGTTTTTTATTGTTTTCTTTAATTCGTGTTTTCACGAAAGCCCAAAGCGCAACGGCTTCGGCGGCGCTCCGCCCTTTCGGGTCGATTTCAAGAACGGTGCGTCCGTCGATCATCGAGGAAGCGAAGTCTACGCGGTCGTGAATAATAGACGGGGCGACAACGCCATGTTCTGAAAGTGACGCCATAGCCTGAACGGTCAAGCGGCTATTTGGCTTTGCTTGGGTAACAACAAAGGCAAACGGTCTGTTCGCTCCGGCGGCAAGTTCTACCGTCTGGCCTACGGCGCGAAGATCGTGAGGGCTGGGGCGTGTCGGAATAAGAACGAAGTCGGCTAAAGCGACAACGGCGCGGATGGATTCGGTAATGGCTGGCGGGGTGTCAATAAAGGCATAGGCAAAACCCGCCTTGTCGAGTGCTTCCAACTTTTCGGATAGTTCTTTAAGGGTCGAGGGCGCAAAGGCTGGGGTTTCGCTCTGGCGGCAATTCCACCAAGCAACCAGCGATTCCTGCGGGTCGGTGTCGATCATGACACAAGGGCTATCGCCCGCCAGTTCAGCGGCAACGGCAAGGTGGGCGGCGATGGTTGTCTTCCCTGCCCCGCCTTTTTGGCTTGCAAGAACAATGGTTTTCATATTTCGTTCTTTCGCTCTTTCTTGCTTTCGTTATTAGCAGATATTCCGCTTTCTGTCTTTCTTGTTAGGAAAGATACAGGATAGAAAACAAAAAAGCACGATTCTTTTTCTGCGCCTAGGGGCATATCTCACCCTCTCCGGCGGGTGTTGGCGGTCAACCTTTCTCGGCCTGACGCCCTCCAAGGGCTTGCATGAGTTCTTTGACTTGGGCTTGTAATGCCTCAACCGTACCGCGCAACTTGGCGGCATCCTCTCGGCTTGTATCGCGTTCATTTCGCATTTGCTCGGTCTGCTGCTCGTAACGGACACGTTCTTCCTCGATCAACGCCAGACGCTCGGACACTTGCGCCAATTTGACGGCTTGGGTCTGGTGGTCGGTCTGGATTTCGGCAAGGCGGGATTCCAGCCCTTCGGCGGTCGCCTTGGCTTCGTCCAGCTTGGTTTCTAAATCCTCCACGGTCTGCGATGCATCGGCTAATTCGCGCTCGGCCTCTTCACGATGCTCGCTTGCACTGCGGAGAACGTCGGCAACGCGACGTTCTGCCGCCTTCACTGCCTTATCGTTCACCTCAACGGCAAGCGCCGTCAGGCGCTCCGCAAGCGCTTTGTTGACGGAGGCCATTGCCTCTGCCACTTCAAGGGGAAGTTCTGCGACAGGCTCGGCCTTGGTTTCTACTTGGCTTTGGAGGTGTTCGTCCCAGACTTGCTTGAGGCGTGCAGGGCTGCCGCCGCCTACCTTCTGGCGCAAGGCAAAGCCTGTGATGTTACGCCCGACGGCTTGCAGTTCCTGACCAGCTTTAATGATCTCTTCGGGTGTGAATTCGACTGGACGCATGGCGATTTTGTTTGATTTTGGTAGAAAGATATAAAGAAAGAAACAAAGAAATAAACTAATAAACAAACGAATATTTAACCAAAAAGAAAAAGCGCCCAAGCGTTTAGCCTGGGCGCTTTCCTTGGTTTAATACTCGCTCGGCAAGAGGATGGTATTGTTGCAGAAATACAGGCTGATTTCCTCAAGCGGGAAGTCGGTGAATTCGATCTTCTTGCGGAAAACGATGTTGCCGTTACCGTCGTCGCATGTGAGCATCGCCGTGTTCTGGTCGAGATGAACCGCGAGTTTCCAAAGCTGGAATTCTTCACTCGCAACGCGCTTGTTATGACACTGCGCCAAAGCGATTTCGTCAAGAAGCCAATAAGCGCCGCCTGTGTCGGCAACGTATTTTGCGCCGTCGGTGAAAAGTACGCTACGATTGATACCGTGGCGATACCATTGCTCGGAGCCTGTGAATTGCCGCAAGTCGTCCTTGGTCAATGTTTTCGTGGTCGTCATGATGTTGTCTTCCTTTCAGTTTTGGTTGCATCGATGTGATGCAACCTTGCTGTCGGCGAGACTGGGGGTAGCAATCGCAAGGGCGATTGGGGGGAGGGGGATCACCCAACCTGCACAAGCCGAAGGCTCTTGCCGTAGGCGCCGGAAGGTTGGGGACACCCCCCAATCGGGCGAAGCCTTTACCCTTGCGTGCGCGAGGGGTGAAACCCCTTAGGCTTGCGAAAGGGGGCGTTACCGAAGGCCGAGACTCCTTCAGGCTCGGTGAGCGAAGCGAATAGCACCCGTTCTGCCGCCTTCGGCGGATTCGTCCCTGCTACGCTGTAACCGTTACAAGACCGATAGAGAGAAGGGTAGAAAAGAAGAATTAACGAAAGAACGATTTATATCTTTTGAGGGCAGGGAACAACACGACTGAACCGGAAAAAATATTTTATAACTCTGAACGATTTTTTGAAAGGAACTGAAAATGGGCTGCGTAGTAATTAGTAGGAAGCAGGGAAATCTGGCTTCCACTTAACTAACTAACTCAAGCAAAAAAATGAAAAAGAATCTAATCGCTGGCATTATCGTTTCACTTGCAATGACCGGACTGTTTGGTGGTGTTTCTTTTGCCGCCGACAAAGCAGTAGACGCAAAGCCCGCTGTAAAAACTGAAGCAAAAGCAGGGGTAGAAACACCTGCAGAGAAAAAAGCTGAAGTAAAAGCTGAAAAGAAGGCCGAAAAGAAAGCTGCCAAAAAAGCTAAAAAGGCTGCGAAGAAAGCCAAGAAAGCTGCAGCAAAAAAGGCAGAAGCTAAAACCGAAGCCGCTGCACCAGAAGCAGGGAAGTAAGGTTTAGAAGAGCAAAGGATATTGGTGGCTTGTGATGCACACGATGATGATTTTATGATAAGAACAGTCATCAATATTCTATAGATAAAAGAAAAGCCCCTTCGTGAGAAGGGGCTTTTCTTTATTTCTGATTGGCATAAAAAATTGAAAACACAATCAGGGTAAAGGGGAAATCATGGATGACCTTCAACGATACATCGAAAACCGTAAAGACCTCGATCCTGACTTTGTAAAGCTCTTTGAAAAAAGATTGACGGATGAAGAATTACGCGCAATGCAGAAGCGTGGCGAGAGTAAAAGCGACTGGACGCAAGCAGCCTCCATGACGGAAGCGGAAATTAGAGCTGCCATTGCTTCCGATCCCGACGAAGCAAGCATGGTGCTCGATTGGTCAAAAGCATCGGAAGAATTACAAAGGCCCAAGTCCGTCCTTAATATGGTTGATGAAAAAAAAATGTAACTTAAATTTTGAAAAACTTTAACATTTGAATAAATGAACGAAAATTGTAAGGACTGTAAGTGGGTTGTTCCTGTGTATGAACATATTGATAAACCGGTAGATTTTTCAGAGGAAAATCCATTCTGCGAGTCAACAGAGACTCAAAAATTGCTGACGCATTATGAATGTAGAGAAAGTTCAAAAACAGTTTCAGGTTGGCCTATTGTTCTGCAAGATGATTTCTGCGGAAAGTTTGTGAGAAGGTCGATATCGCCTGATGAATGGATTCAAGCAATGACACCAAAAAATTCTTAGAGCATATTTCTCTCGCTTAACAGGACAAAAGATTTTCTTTTGTCCTGTTGGCATTAGTCGGAAGTCCACAAGCCTAAGAGATTATTAGCAGATAAAAAGGCGGATAGCAAGAAAGCACGAAATATTTATAAAAAGAAAAATGCCTTTTAATTATACGGCCCTAAAAAACGTTCGCCGTTGAAATGAATCAAGTGCGAGGGTGCATCTGCAACCCACACTTCGGTTTCCCAAGCAATCTCAGGCAAATAACTCTGCATAAGAGCGCGTGATGGAAAAGCCGTGACATAAACCAATCCGGCAGAACAACCAGAAAACAAATTGGCAAGTTCATTATGTCGTTTCCCGTCAACGGGGCCGTGGCTTGTTACGGACTCGATGAGCAACAACCAATTCTTTTCGGAATAATAAATTACCACATCCGGCATTTTGCCGTGGGAATCAACAACGACACCCAGACCTTCCAAGCGCTGTTTATCAAAATATCCCCATTTTTTGCCAGTATCCCCGATATAGATTAAAACTCCGTCAGGGGCATAACGAGGCGCAAAATCGTCAACAATCGCCTTGATAAGGTCGCTATGTTCGCCCGGACTTATCTCGATGTTCATGCCGTCGGCAATCTGGATGGGAACAAGCTTCTGGTTCCGTGCTTTGGCATATTTTGCAACAAGCGATTCTTGGATAGAATGGTAATGAGCCAAGGCACTATCCCATAATGGAGTGCCGTAAGTTTTTAAAAGCGTAAGCGCTTCAGGAGAAATCTGATAGACCGCCGCGGGACTGTTAACAGGTCGATCCGGTTGATCGGGATTATAAGTTACTATGCCTGCATCACGAAACTGGTGGATGGTCTGACGCCGGAAGGTTTCGCGTGTGTTCGGCGCATAATTTTTGCCATAGTGTTCACGGCAGAAATCCATCATGGGAGTGATGCCCATGAGAGGACTTTCCGCCAGTGTCCATGTTTTTTCAGGGGTCAGATTGAGAAGGGCCAACAAGCAAAACGCCGATCGTTCGTTTCTCTGCGCCCGTGGGAGATCCAGATACTCAAGGATTAAAAGCGCGGATTTTAGGTGGTCGATTTGTTCCATACGATGCTTTCAATTTGTTGGTCGATTTTTTCCTGTGTGAGGGTCATTTGATTTTTTGCCCATAAAGCAAGGCGGATTAATGCCTCACGGGTCGGATATTTTAAAAGGCGTAGGTCGGTAGCGTTGACCTGTGTATGTCCGCTAAAACGGCGAAATTGATCGTCAACCGCCGTTGAATTCAAGAACACTGATAGCCCACGCGCAAGGCTTTCATGTAGCCCCTTTTTGCCGCAATGAAAAACGTTCAAGTGGTTTTCAAAAGCGAGTAGGGGAGTCTCAAAATCCTGAGGATAAACAACACTGGCAACAATGCGGCGTTTTTCCTCCTTGGAAGAAAAACGTCTGACAACCACATAACAACCGTTCGGATAAAGCCATTTTCTGGTTTCATCATTCAACGCAATTGCATTTGGTTTCTTGGCATCAAGTTTAGGCCAAAGAACCGACTGCCCTGCAAAATGGCACGGATAAAGCAGGGGGACGGTGCTGCTATCCGGTGTTTGGCGCAAATGTTCTTTGAGCCTAAAATCAACAACTGGCCCCGTTGAAACTGTAAGAGCCAGGTCGGAAAGGGAAGAGCGCACAAAGGGCGAAAATTCGATCTGGTTATGGTCGGGTGTCGTCGGAACGTGAATAAAGCGCTCTGGATCATCAGAGAGAACGATACGATCAAACGGATAAAGATAGGTTTCCATGTCCCTGCAACTCTCATCTGTCGAGGTGGAAACCATCACCTCTCCTTGCTTGGCTCCACGTTCAAGAACGATGATGATGTTTTCCTGTAAAACATCATCATCCTTGAAAGCGCGATTGCGGGATTCAAAAAGATGGATACGCTTAATGGCTGTCTTAGAAAAAATAAGGTCACGGAAGGGCCGATAATAAGGGCCATTGCAAAAACTGCGGGGAATGATGGCTACAATTTCCCCGCCGGTCGCCATAAGTTCAATGGTCAATGCCACGAAGGCGGAATAGAGATTGACTGTCTCGATGCCAACCTGACGAAGCAAAGCTCGATGCTGCGAAACGCTGCTAATTTTCTTGTACGGCGGATTCAAAATAGCATGAGTAAACCGCACCTCTTTTTTCTGAATGAGCTTCACCGCCGCTTCAATAAAATCATCGGGTAATACAGAAACGTCCAAGGCAAGCGCCCCTTGATAATTGGTCAGATTCTGCAACAGGTGTTTCCTCAAATTTTGGTCGATCTCATAGGCAGAAACCTGAACGTTTTTAAAGGTCAGGCTGCCGGATGTAACTCGATCTAAAAATGAACAGAAAAGGGAGCCTACACCTGCTCCTGCGTCTAAAAGATGCGAGGTCTGCAGGGTTGAAGGGGAAAACAACGATGCCATAAAGCGGGCAACCGTTGAAGACGTCATAAATTGCCCTAGCTCGGATTTCCGCCCAAGGTCTATATTCAGCCTGACCGCTTTGCGAACGGCGTCAACGTTATCGAGTAATTGAAGCATTATGTTATCGCCATAGTTTTTCAAACCTTGCCGGATTTGCTGCCGTGTAAATCACGGTGTGCTGTATGTTCCGGTGTCCAAGATAGTCCTGAATAAGCCTTGTGTCTGCCCCTTGATCTGCCAAAGCGAAACCGCAAGCATGACGAAGCATGTGCGGGTGGGCTGGCAGGGAAAGTCCGGCCTGTTCTCCATAATTGCGGATTGCCAACCAAGCCGTTTTGCGGCTTAACGCTCCCCGTCGATTGCTAAGAAAAAAATCATCGGTGTCCGCCTTCATCTTCGTTCGGATCGTTAGCCATGCTTTGATCGCCTTGATTTCATCAGGCCGGAGGGGGTGCGTGGTGGATAATCCTTTTTTCAGCCGTGTAACGTGCAAGATACGACTTTCAATATCGACTTGGGACAATTGCAGGGCGCAAGCCTCGGTCACGCGCAAGCCGTGACGAAACATCAGCAACAAAAAGCAGCGGTCTCGCGCTGCATTGCGTCCTCCCTTGGTGGCGTCAATGAGCCTGTCAACCTCGGCAGAAACAAGATGTTTTCGTTCGTTCATCATTTTGTCTAGTTTTAGCCTTTTCCGGCCTCAATGAAAATGCGGGTTTGCGGGCTTTTCATGAGTCATAATTAGACATAATAATACATTTTGTCTAGTTCATTGAAAAACGGACAAGAGTAAAAGGTGATTTTTGGGAAACGGCTGTTCAAAAAGACAAACCGAACAAAGCGGCTAATCAAGCGATGACAGCAAAAGGAAAATAAGGTTCTTCTCTAGGCTTTTGAATGTTAGGATTTTGACGATTACCACTTTCTTGCTTGACTAGTGGTTCAGCCCAAGAATGCGCACCAACAACAGTTAACTTACTCCAGCTTTTTGATGTATCTACCGAACTTTGGTTTAACCACTGCGTGGTCGCTTTGAGGAGACTTGATAGATATACACCACCACGACTCGGATCATCGAGAGCTGACTCTCCTACTGAACAAGAATAGAGTGTGACAATCCCATTTGCACAGTCGGCAATGTGTTTATCATAGTACCTCCGACATTCATCACTCGATAACTGTATGGCACGCTTATCCATTGCCTTTGCCATATCTTCAAACACTGATCTTGGCGTATATACTTGCCGACAGCAATCTAAAATTAGAGTGTGTTTTGGGGCCCCTATTTTGAGTTGGTTTGAGTCGAGTGATACTGAACTACTCAACTCAACGATGGTAGAATTTGAAGCGCCATTATGATATCCATGACCGCTAAAGATAACGAGCGAATAATCAGCACTTTTAAGCGTTCTTATTTCATTTATAACAGAATCTTTGCTTGGGCTTTGCAGTATTGTAATTTCATTTTGCCGCCAAGATCCTCCAAGCGGTGAACGAAAGAAATCTGTGTAATTTTTCAGATCAACCGCCACCCCTTTAAGATAACTTTCGCTTCCATAGACACCGGGACTGCCAATAATAAGCGCTTTTCTATTCATGGGGAACACCCTTATGTTTGTCTTTGTTTGTTGTAATGGATTGTTCATGATGTGTAGACGATGAATCTAACTTTGTAATGATCGAACTCGCAAAGCGCTCGCTTGCACCAGCTGCAAATGCTCCAATCAACATGACACCAGCCATTTTTCCACCAGCTGTAAAAGTAGCGAAAATAATCTCATATTTGATTGCCAAAGCAACAAATAAGCCCGAAATCCCGCCTAACCAAATGCGAGAAACCCCCTCTAAATAATGCAAGCTTCGACCATTCAGACAATCAAAATGAAGCTTCCCACTCCGCATAATTACAGAAAAAAGAGCGCCGATCGATCCCGAAACGGCAGCCAAAGCAAGCCACATACCTGTTTCTCCAAAAAGTTGTTTCGCGCTCAATTTATCAAACCAGATTCCTGCCCCTACGAAAATAAATACTAAACACATCAGAGATGCTGCTGATAAGTACCAAAACCTTGAAGTTTCTTCACACCTATCATTGAGATATTTTTTCGCTTTATCCAGCATTTTTCTGCCATTCACACTATCGCCCTCTAAACCACACACAAGTGCTTCGCCTATTAAGCGTTTAAAGCGGAATATGGCGTTAGCATGAAGTCCAGCGCACGGTATTTCTTCCATAAGTGCGGCCTCATTTTTAATCGCATTACACTCGGACATATTAACCGCTTGGCGCTCATCATACTCACGCGTTGTTTCCCAATCGAGATCATTTACTTCGTCAATAAAAACTATAAAATTTTTAGTCGCACGAATGAGGTGCTTAGGCTGAATATGTGCCCAAACATCAGAATAATCCCCTCTTGATTCTTTTTTACATTCGTCCATTTTCGACACGATGAGTTTCTTACGATAAAACCATAACTAACACTCTTAAATTTAGTCTGATAGATTGATAAAAAAAATATCGTCAAAATGCGTCATCTGGCACATATAACCCATCTTTAATGGCATAGGCTGGGTAACTCAGCTATCGCAAACTCACAAGCTTGGTGCTGGTATGCAGCCCAGCTGCAACCCATTTAGATAATCCGCCGCACGCTGCGCATGGGAGGATGCCGTAAAAACCGCCCGTTTGTCGTTCTTCAATGCCTTCAACCATGACTCGATATAGGCCGCATGATCCTCTCGCGGCTCTGGGGTAATTTCCAGATCGGCGCAAAGAAACGCTGAGCCGATTTCAGCAACAAGTTCTTCCATTGCATAGCCGGAATCCCCAAACCGCTTTTGTTCAAAACTCCGGTCAAGGCGTGACGGATGCCGAGTCCAGTGGGTAATTTCATGGGCGGCGGTTGCGTAATAGCTTTCGGTATTCTTGAAAGCCTGTAGCTCTGGCATTTGAACAATGTCGTCTGCCATCCTGTAGAATGCCCTGTTGCCGCCATGCTTAATGACGGCTCCGGTGTTGGCAACAAACTTTTCGACGGCCTCGATGCGCTCAAGCGCCGTGGCATGTTTCGGTTCCGTTCTTGCGTAATAATGGGCGGGAAGGTTTTCAATCTGCTCAACATTGAAAACGGTGTAGCCCTTCATAAAAGGGATATGCTTTTCTACATCTTCGCCCTTCTCGTCTTGTACGGTCTTGGTCATTCTATCGGCAAAAACCACAAGAGAACCATGTTCACCCTTGCGGACATTGGCGCATAGTTGCTTGGCCTGATTGAACGTCATCCAGATTGGCGCAACATAGCCGTTTTCCATTGCTGCCGCCCAAAGCATGAGAACATTCACGCCCTGATAGCGTTCGCCTGTAGATCGCAACGGTCTGGACACATCCCCCGCTTTATGTCCGGTTTGCCAAGGTTGAAGCCAGGTCAAATTTCCGCGTTCAAGATCGGCAATGATCTTGTTGGTTACGCGGGTATAAACATCCTGTTTCTCGTCCATCTGCGCCGCCTTTCCCGATAAGGGGAAATTGTACGCAACGGACGTTTGGCGTCAAGAGGGCTGCGGCGTTCAACCCCTGCCCTGTTCGCTGCCCTGCGGGTTAAACCCTTGCTGGCAAGCCTCCATTGAAAACGCGATAACGGCACGTTGACAACACGGCACCCCCTGACCGTCTGCGCCCCGCCTCTTCTTTTTCCTATTGCCCGCCCTGCTGCTTTGGCTTCTCGTATCCGGCCTCCGCTCGTGCCTGAGCGGAAGCCTGTCATCGTTCCCGTTCGCGCTCTTCGTCGTCGTGTGTCCGCCCTGCCCCTCCTTGCCGTCCGCGCTGCTGATCGGACTGCTCCCGCAAGGCTTCTCTTGCCGCCTTGCGCTGCTGGGTAGCGGTCTGCTCGGTGTTCGCGTTTTTCGTCTCTCTGGCTTCTTCGCGGGAGTCCCTTACGCTTTGCATCTTTTGCCAAAAATCACGGCGGCTGCCGCTGACTTCCTGCCCTTCCTGCTGCTTTTCTTGCTTTCTTTCTTCCTGCCTTTCTAACTTTTTTTCTGGTTTCTGCTGCGGCTCTTTCTGTTGCTGCGCTGGAGCCACGCCCTGAACGTGAGCCTGTGTTTCCTGCTGCTTTTCGGGGTGTTGATTATCCTGCTCTTTCTTTTGCTCGGCTTGATATTTTTTTGCTTGCTCCTCTTGCTTCGCTTGCTCCTTTTGCGCCTGTTCTTTCAATCGGTTCTTTTCTTTGAAAAACCATTGGGCGTCGTTCTGGACGCTCACCATATCGGCTTTGGAATAGAGTTTTGCCGCCTTCCTTTCCCGCCTTTGTTTTGCCAGTTCTCTTTGCCGCTCTTTTTCCTCTCGCTCGGCAAGCCGTTTGGCCTGTGCTTCTTGCTCGGCCTTCTCTATCGCGGCTTTGGCAAGAGCTTCTTCCCATTGCGCTTGCTCTCTGGCGGTCTTGATACCGTGGGCGCGGTCGTCCTGCATCTCCTTGGCTTCGGCAACGCTCGGCAAGGCTTCGCGGTCTATATCCGATAATCGTTCGCGTACTTGGGCGGCCTTGCTGCCTGTCAAACGGGCGGGGCTATATGTTCCGCCTAATTCATCAACAATGACGTAATCGCGGCGGTCTCCTGCCGCTAAAAGATAGCCTCGCTCGTCAAGGGCGGTGACAAAGGCTTTTCCGCTATCGGATTGCTCCCAGCATTCGCGGACTGCCGCCTTGACCTCCTGCGGCTTCTGGTCATGGCGGATGGCCTGTTGTTCTTCGTCGCGGGATAATTTGCTCTTTTGTTTTTGAGCCGACAATTCCCGCAACCCAAACTCTTTTTCGAGTTCTCGCGCAAGGTCGGTGCATTTGTGTTTGTAATAGTGAAGCTCGGCGGCCTTCTCCTGCTCGTGGTCGATGCGGTTCCAGACGACATGAAGATGCTCTTGCCCTTCCAAGGTATGCGCCACAATAACGCGCTCATGCCCTGTCAGTTCTAACTTCTCTTCCAGACGGTTGACGCTTTCAAGAAACTGATCGCGGGTTAACTGCTCGTCTTTCCCTGCCCTGATCTGAACATGAAACAACGGCTTTTCGCATTGCGTCCCTGCGGCGCTATGCTCAAAATCCGCAAGAATATCTTGAATCCTGTCGCCCTGCTCAAAGCCGTTGGCTTCCCATACCTCGATGCGCTCGTTTTTCTCCTTGTTCTTTTCAAAGCGCCCTTCGCTTAACAGGTAACTCCCAAGGCTGCTGCCGTTTGTCCTGATATTGCCTTTGACGATCACCGCTTCCTCGCCTCCCGAAGCAATTGAAGCGTTTCAAGATGCTCCTTCAAGGCTTGGCGAAGCTGCTCTTGATCGGGGGGAAGATTCAGGTTTGCCGCATGGGCGATTTGATTGATGTTGTTCCCGATGCGCCGCATTTCAGCTATGGCGCGTTCAAGGATTTGACTGTCTACGGGGGTACGTCTTTTCGTTCTTGGCGTTACCCTGCCAAGACCGCAAGCGCGTAAATAGCCTCCTGCGCTTAACCCTGCCGCTACCGCTTTTTCGTTGATCTCAACGTACTCTTCCGGCGTTACGGCGGCTTTTATAGCTTTGGTTCGTGTCCGGTTTTGGCTCTTGCTCATAGCCTCCCCTGATAGGTTTTTCTTCTCTTTTCTTGCTTTCTTTTGCGCCGTGGTCGGTAGACACTTAGGCGCACATTTTCGGGGGGTACACGGGGGGATTTTCCCCCCTGTCAAGTCTTGGGCGTGGAACACGCCCACAACTTGCTACTCTTTCTGATTCGCTAGAAATATACTATATTAACCATATAATATCAAACCAATACAATGCCTTAGCGAATCACTTTATTAACCGCAATAACTGGGGGGTCATGCAGCAAAACGTAGAAATTAAACCGCAACACGCTCGGAAGTTAATCCTGTTTTTCAAGGTACTTTGGGCTCTCGTTACCCTTATCATCGCCCTCTTCCTGCTCGCCGATTTCAAGAACATTTTACATAGTGGATTGTTCGAGGCGGCTCCCCAGGTTTACCTCTCGTTCGTCTTCGGTTTTTGGGGACTGGTCGGGGCGGCTGGCCTTTTTTCCCTTCGCTTCGATACGCGACAATGGATGATCGCGCACCCCGCTTTTGGATGGGTTCGCAAAAGGTGGTTTCTCGGCTCTATCTCGCTTGGCCTTTTTGTCGGGCGTTTCGCGGTTGCGGCGGCGGCAATGGGTATCATCTATGTGGAAAGTGGATTTACCCGTTTCTTGATCTATGTGTTTGCGGCTCCCGTCTTACAGTTCTTCGTTGGACTCATTACGGCTGTTGTCCTGCTGGCCTTACTAAGTGCAGCTTTTATGCTCTTTATAAGCTGGCCGATTACCATCTTTCAGCAAGTCGCCCAGTTTGAAAGGACGTGGGTCATGTATCGCCAATCCAAGGATGGATTGACGGGCTATATGGTGCGTTTTGCGTACTGGCTCTCTGAAACTGAACCGCCTGAACCGTTGCCAAATGAGGCTCACGGTGCTCGGTTTGCGACGCCGGAAGAAAAAATCAGTCTGATTAATACCGGAAGACAGGCCAAGCATGGGGCGGTGTTCGGTCATTTTGCGGATGTGCCGTTGCTGCTGCATACAGAAAAGCATGTGCTGGTCATGGCCTCAACGCGAAGCGGCAAAGGCGTCACCATCATCATCCCGCACTTGCTCCGCTATGCTGGCTCGGCCTTTGTTCTTGACCCTAAAGGCGAAAACGCCCGTGCAACGGGGCGACATCGCGCAACGCTCAATAACAAGGTGCATTATCTCGACCCGTTCGGCATTTCCGGCAAGCCGCAAGCGCGATTTAATCCCCTTTCCCGCTTTACCCTTGAAAATATGGAAGCGGAAAGCAAGGCGCTTGCCGCGGCAATGGTCATGGGACAACAAAGCGGGGTACGCGATTACTGGACATCAAGCGCTCAACAATTGCTGGCGGCAATTATTCTCCATGTCTTCACCTCGCCTGATATTCTGCCGGAAGAAAAAGACCTTCCTACGGTGCGCCGGATACTCCTGAGAGAGGTTGCTGAAGTGTTGGATATTATGCTGACAAGTACCGCAGGCGACGGGCTTCTTTCTTCCCTTGCGGCCTCCTTCATTGATACGCCACAAAAAGAATTTGGTTCCATTCTTTCGACGGCGCAACGGGAAACGGAAATTCTCGACAACCCCTTTATTGCGGCCTGTCTCGCGGCCTCCGGTAAAGGCAAGGAAGTAGATTTTGCCGACTGGAAAAAGAAAACCATGACGGTTTACCTCTGCCTGTCGGCTCCCAAGTTTCCGGTCTTCAATCGTTGGTTGCGTCTGGTTCTGACCGCCGCCCTTGATGAAATGACCGATACCCTTCACCCCCCTGCCCTGCCTGTCTGCTTCATGCTTGATGAGCTGGCCACCCTTGGGCACCTCTCGATTGTAGAAAATGCGGTTGGTCTGTCGGCTGGTTACGGGGTGCAATTGTTCACGGTTTTTCAGGATGTGGCGCAAATGAAAGACCTTTACCGTGGTCGCTGGGCTTCCTTTATTGGCAATGCTGGGGTGCGTGCCTTGTTCAATCTTGATGATTACGATACCGCAAAATACTGGTCGGATTTTATCGGCGGTCATATTGTCCAGTCTACCAATCAGCAGCAAGACGTTTACGGTTTCGCCAAAAGCCAGAGCGTGGGCGAAACCATGCGGCCTTTGATTTCTCCATCTGACATTATGCTCAATTATTCCAAAGGCAAAATGCTGGTGCTGCCGCAAGGTTCCCGCCCGATTGAAACGGATCGGATTGCGTATTTTGCCGACAAGGAGTTGCAAGGCTTATGGGATGATCCGCGCGTGGTCTCTGGATCGAAAAAATCTTGACCTTATTCACTTGATATCAAGCACTGCTAAATTTAATAGCAAGAACCACTTGGAATGCTTTTTTCACTTCCTTATCTTGTTTTTCTTACAAAAAAACAACGCAATAAACAAGCACTATTCTAAGAAATGATATTTAAATGAAAAAATTCTAATGTCTGATAAACATAAGTTTGATTCTTTTAAAAATAATTTACTTGAAAAATTCAATAATTACGGCGCGATCATTATTGCATTAGCAATAACATGCGCAGGCCTTGTGGCTACATATTTAAAAGTTCAGAGTTCATATCCAAATGAACTTGGACTGTTCTTTGCTTTTCTCGGAATAGTAATAGCTATCGAAGGAAGTATACTAAAATCAACATGGACTATTGGAAAACAAGCAAGAGAAATCACAGAACTTTTCAATAAAACAAGCTACAACATTGATAGGTTAAATAGATTTACTGTTTTTAAAAATTCAATGGAAGGATTTGAATACTGCATTAGAACAATCCCATTTGCAACCAAGGTATTAAATACTGTTCTATGTTACGGAGATTCTATTTCAGATTTTAGTTCAGATGCAGGGAAAAAAACTTATGCCGATTGGATAGAAGCAAAAAAAAATTATTTAAATAAAGACACGTATTCTTTAAAAGAGTTGGTATCCTCTCATCTTAATCCTGTTGATCCAGAACGCCAATTTGTTTCTATTTATAGAGATAACAACAAGTATTCCCATAAGTTTATTGATGACGCAACGTATCCAATGATGCAATTAACAATATTTGAGTTTAATAAAAAAGAAAATAAAAGAGATAAAGAAGTGATCTTTGGTTGGGAGTTTCCAAATATGCCTAATGGTTATTGTTTCAAGACAGACAACCAAGATGTCGTTGGGTTTTTTGAAGAATATTTTCAGCACTACTACGCTGAAAAATCGCAGAAATACCCATCAATAGTAACAATAAATACTCCTCTAGACAAATGTTATAACACAATGAAAAGCGGTGTCTGGCTCTACATTCTCAAACATGATGATTTAAATAATGTCTATGGAACAATCCAGATTACTGATACGGGAGATAAAACAAATATAAATAACAAATATAAAGCCAATGCTTCTGTCTGGTATATGGGTGGACTGAAGCGAGGTAAATGGCATTCTATTAATTTTGAATATGACCCACTAACACAATATGTACACATACAGTACGATATTCAATTAGAAAACCCATCCAAAGCAGAGAAAGATAAGGAAATTAAAGAATATACAGGATATCTTCATTTTAGAATATCTAACAATATAAATGAAGCTTTAAATGGCGAATTTAGTGATCTTGCTGGCGGTGTTAAAGCTGGAGGAATAGAAATAAGGCCGTATCTCGATAAGCAAGATAATATATTAAATCATATAAATGAAAGTGATTTACCGAAAGCGTTTGAGCGTCTATTTGATATAGATATAACACAAGGAAAATCCTAAAATATCATTATCTGGAGTTATTTTAAAATGAAGCTATTGGGTTTTTGTATAACCACTTTTTGTACATGACGAACTGCTGCTTCTTTATGTTTTATCAAAGGATTTTGCGCCTCATTTATTGCTTTTCCACATTCTTTTATTGCGCCCAATAAACCAATAGCAGCTACAGCAATTAAAATGCGTTGTTTGATCTTGTAAACATGATACTCATCCATATTAATCCTCCATTAAAAAGCTACTGTGTTATTTATACTCCTTGATTGAAACAAATTCCATCCTTTTATATGGTTAAAATACTTTCATCGTTCTCCTACATGACCCGTGGACTTAATGCCTGACGAAGAACTCGAACAATTCAAAACCGACATTAACCTGACCGAATTCGCGGCAAGTCGAGGCTACGGCCTCGACAACCGCGAAAGCTCGCGCAATTCGGCGGTGATGCGGCACCCTGACGGCGATAAGATCATTGTTGCCAAGAATGAGGCAAACGCCAACTGGATATTTTTCAGCGTCCGTAATGATCGGGACAACGGCACAATCATAGACTTTGTGCAGCAACGGGGCGGCGGAAGTCTGGGGCGTGTCCGGCAAAAGCTGCGGGACTGGATCGGGTCGCCCCGCCCTGCCCTGCCGATTGCATCTTATGTTCTGGACTTGTTACCGATAACACGGGATCGGGCGGCGGTCATGGCGGAATGGGAACGCGCAAGGGCGTGTTTCGCCCTGCCCTACCTGACCGCCAGAGGGATCGGTACGGTAACGCTGGTGTTGCCTCGGTTTGCTGGCTGTGTGCGGGTCGATGCCCGAAACAATGCCTTGTTCCCGCATTTTGATCGGCAAGGGCTGTGCGGGTTTGAGATTAAAAACAAGGATTTTACTGGATTTGCGGCGGGGGGAAACAAGGGACTTTGGTACAGTGCATCGGCGGCAACGGATCAATGGCTGGTGCTGGTGGAAAGCGCCATTGATGCCTATTCATTTCATCTGCTGCACGGCTGGGAAAATGCGCGGTATATGTCCACGGGCGGCGCTCTCAATCCTCAACAACCGGAACTCCTGCGGGGGGCGATTGAAAAATTGCCGGATGGTGCTGGCGTGATCCTTGGTTTTGATCGGGACGAAGGCGGCGACAAGTTAGCCGACGAAGTAAAAAAATTAGCCCCTGCGGGGCGCAACCGTCGCCGGATGGTGCCGGATGCAGGAACGGGCAAGGACTGGAACGAAATGTTACAAAATCGCCTCGGTGAATAGAAAAGCGCGGGCAATAGGAAAAAGAAAATCGCCGCCTGTTCTTTTTCCTATTGCCTGATAATGGCAAGGCCGTTTTCGTCAAAGGATGGTTTTTAAGTCGCTTTTGTTGTCATGAGGCTTACATATTGCCCTTATCTTCTTTCGATTTTTTCCGTTTTCTTAGGCGACTCAAAGTTGTTCACAGTTTAGGGTGGTCAACTATATGTTTAATTATATGAAGAATACTATATGGATTTAGGGTAGGGGCGATTACACATAAAAAGAAGCAAAAAGTAGGGGCGATTACACATAAAGGGTAGGGGCGATTACACGTGGATAACTTTTCTTTTCAACAAAGATGGTAGGGGCGATTACACGTAGAAAAACACAGGGTTTTAGGCACTTTGCTTTTTTGCCCATTTCTTGGAAAATCCAAAAAACGCCCTATTGTAATCGATTGGCTTCTGTGTTTTCCCAGAAACCCACTGGTCAAAATCAGTTTTGCAGGCGTAAACATCTAAGCGAGGCCATAACTCTCTAAAACGCTCAAGGGTGCGTTCTGTGAGGTTTCCGGTAGTGTCATGGCTTGGCAATACTTTTAACGCTTCCTTGGCAATCCTGCGGCTTTTTGTGATGGCTTTAACCGGAGGATGAGAGGGGTTTAGCACAAGACCTCCTATAACCTGCTTGACTATAGCTTCTGGATAGACTGCCAAAACCTGTTTATTAACCTTGAGAAACTCCTTTTTAAAATCCTGATAGGAAGTCTTGCTCGTATATTCCTGTCCGAATTGTTCTTGAAGGGACAAAAAAGGCAATTTCACAGGTCGATTTAGTTGGTAAAGACGGCGGGAAAGGAAACTATACCAATCAAGAGCAAGGGCGGAATGTGAGAGAGCACCAATCGCACGGGGATCAAGTGGAACAGCATGAGCCTTGAGGCTTTCAAAATAACTGCGTGAAAGCGTTAATTCGCCAGGCCACAATGCCCCCTGCTTCTCGTTATTTACTATCCATGCCTTAAATTCTTCAATCGGAATTGTTCTTAATGTGGTATCCACGCCGTCAATAGTGAAGCCTATTGAAAGCGTAGCGGCGGCAAGAGCCATCATTTGGCGCTTAAACATATTGTAAGCCCTGCCGTCCTGATCTGGTAGCCCAATGCGGCGCAAAAACTCTGATACACTGCGGCCTATTTCAATTTGTGGGCTTTGCGTTCTTATGGCTTCGCTATTGAGGTGGATAAGGGCGAGGCGTGGTTTCGGGCCGTAGGGTAACGGCTGTTCAACCCATTTGCCTCCTAACCATAATTTTCCCGCCTCAATCTCAATTGATGCGTTTTTAAATTTGCGCTCAAAAGTCCGTCCTTGCTGCTTCGAGCGTGGCAATCCAACTTGAGCAAATATCCCATGTTGGTAGATGATCTCGTCGGAATCTTCCTGCCGTATCTCAACGGCGGCATCAATCAAGCGTTTTTGAATGGGCGGCATGTGTTTAGCCCTGCTTTACTACTCGATCATGATTTTTCATATAATACCGCCAACACTCCAACATAAATGCGGTTTCGCTTCTGAAATGTAACTTTGCCGCATCGACCTTAATCGCAAAGCGGTCTTCTGTCGTCACCCTGATTTGTAAGGGCGTTATGTCTTCTTTCTCTTTGCCCTTTTTTTTGTTCTTAACAACGCTACGCGTGGGCGTTGCTTCGGCCTCTTCGTCTAACATTGCCGCGTTTAACACTGTTGCCTTTGCCATGTTACGCTATCCTTTCTTGTTTGGTGTTTCTAGTTTTTAAATGCGCTTGTATGGATTCCCAAAGATGCCCTGTTTCAAAGGCGGCGGGACTCCCTGCTCTGACTTCTTCCGGCGTCAAGCCAATGGCAAAAGCCGAGGGATACGCTACGCGATTAACGAGAACGGCGGGAGACACTACGCCGTGTTGCGATAATGCGGCGATAGCTTGCGCTGTGATGCTGGTGTTTGGTATGGCTTGAGTAATCACAAAAATGAACGGCACTCCAAAAGCCCTGCAACGCCGAACGGTCGCCCCTGCGCTTTCCAAGTCGTCGGGCGAAGGCTTGATCGGAATGATAACAAGATCGGCTGAAGCAAAAGCAGCACTTAAAACAAACTGCGCTTTTTCGTCTTCGTCGTCGCTCGGCGGCGTGTCGATAATGACAAAATCAGCCCCGTGTTCAGCCAGTAAAGGAATCCCTGATGCTAGGGCGTTGATGGTAAGATCAACCCGCTTCGGCTCATCTGTCTGCCTCTTGGTGTGCCACTTGGTCAGGGTTTTCTGAATGTCCAGATCGACAAGAAAAACCGAGTGTGTCAATCGAGAGAGATGCACCGAGAGAACACGACAAATTGCCGTTTTGCCGCTTCCTCCTTTTTGCGAGGCAACAACAAAAACCTGTGGTTTCGTCATGCTATTTTTCCTTATGCATTTAGTGTAAAATCACAATAAAAAAATAACATAAAAAAAATAACAACACAATAAAAAAATAACATGCTTCTATAACATCATAATAAAATTATGACATAATAAGATAATAACAATGATCTTGGACTGGCTTCGGGAAACTGGCTATTATTGCCCCTCCCCAGAAACTGTAAAATCAGCCCAGTACTTCGGGTTAACAAAAAAAACACGATTCTTTTTCTCTTGTGAAGAACCTATTTCACCCTTTCCGGCAGACGTTGGCTTTCAACCTTTCTCGGCCTGACGCCCCCCAAGGGCTTGCATGAGTTCTTTGACTTGGGTTTGTAATGCCTCAACCGTACCGCGCAACTTGGCGGCGTCCTCTCGGCTGGTATCGCGTTCATTTCGCATTTGCTCGGCCTGTTGCTCGTAACGGGTTCGCTCTTCTTCGATCAACGCCAGACGCTCGGACACTTGCGCTAATTTGACGGCTTGCGTCTGGTGGTCGGTCTGGATTTCGGCA